>Ga0208767_1001028_pt1 | contig 22374 bp, 12 predicted proteins | sample VirMetDEL_Mar_21_FD_184514 | JGI IMG/M metagenome (GOLD analysis project Ga0208767, IMG submission 184514) | Aqueous microbial communities from the Delaware River and Bay under freshwater to marine salinity gradient to study organic matter... | ecosystem: Environmental > Aquatic > Marine >... | reverse complement strand
CTCCCAGTATGAAAGCTGAGAAGAAAGCGAAAGCTGCATGAACCCACTCGCCTACGAACTCACGAAGGCGATGGGCAGGAATTACACATCAACATCAAGAGAATCAAATACACGAAAACCTAAAACCAAAATGTTAAACATATCATCAGGAAAAATCTCCGCCCCTGTGCGGTCTGTATTTTATGGACCGGAAGGTATCGGAAAGTCTACATTCGCCACTTGGGCTCCAAATCCATTATTCTTGGACGTCGAGGCAGGCACCCGTCATCTGGACGTTCAGCGTCTGGAAGACATTAATGGTTGGGAGCATGTAACCAATGCAGTCCAAGCACTCACTAAGGATCACCACGGATTCAAAACACTGGTCATCGATACCATTGACTGGTTGGAGAAGCTCGGGGTCGAGTACCTTTGCTCTACCCACAATAAGGATGGTCTCGAAGGTTTCGGATACGGCAAAGGTCACGTTTATGTAAAGGAACTCTTCGACCGACTTCTCAACGACCTAGATAATCTGGTGAACTCCGGAATGCATGTCGTCATCCTGGCCCATAGTATCGCTAGGAAACATGAAGATCCGGGCCGAGCCGGTTCCTACGACCGGTACGAACTCAAACTCTCCCGGCACGTTGCTCCCCTAATCAAGGAGTGGGCAGACCTACTGGTGTTCATGAACTACAAGACCGTGATCACCGAAGGCGACCGGGGTAACGTGGTTGCTGGCGGTAAAGAACGGTTGCTTCATACAACCCATACCGCAGCCTATGATGCCAAAAATAGGCACGAATTGGCCGATGTTCTCCCAATGGACTGGGAGTCAGTTGCACCGGCATTCGCCTACGAGCGGAAGTCAGCACCGGCAACCAAGAAGGCACCTGCGAAGGTAGCACCAAAGGAAGAAATTCCCGAGGATGAACAGAATGACGAACTCGAGGCATCTACTCCTCCGCCGAAAACAGAAGAGGTAGTTGACCCTCTGACTGAGGAAACGCCTGCAGAAGGTGCGACCGAAGTCCAGATCACCAACTGTAAGAACCTCTGGTCAAAGTGCCTCGAGAAGCTCGGCTATGGTGCCGACAAAATGAAACAGATCTGGAAGTTCTACGATCTCGCCGGGAAGCCGGGAATGTGGGGAAGCCTGACTAAGCCTCAAGCTGCAAAAGTCATCGATTTCCTGACTACCAAACTCGAATCCGAATCTGCCTAATTTCCATAAACTAAGGAAACCATATAAACCAAAACCAAGCAAATAAACAAACTATTATGAAGTTCTCATATAAATCACAGGGTGAACAAACCCAATCCTACGAACCGCTTCCAGCGGGTGACTACGGAGCAATGCTCGCAAGCGTAATGCCCAAGGAATCTAAAAATGGCAACCCGATGGCCCAGTTCGAATTCCTGATCGATGGGACATCACGCAAGATCACTGAGCGTATTCCCCTCATGGAATCCTTGGCATGGAAATGGGACCAACTTGCTGCTGCATTTGGTGTCTTTCCTGAAAAAGATCAGGATATTGATATCAACACAGATGATTTTATTAATAAATCACTACGCCTCAATTTGAAGATTGAGACCTACACCAATAAAGATGGTGAGGAAAAGCAGACTAATCGCATCGGCTATTTTATCGCGAAGGAAGAACCAAAATCCTTCGATAAGGCACCTAAAGCTGCAAGCCACGCGGCTCCAAAGAAGGAGATTGATAACTCCGCCAACGAAAAAGCGGACGACGAAGAAAGCAACGACGAAGTTCCTTTCTGATGCAGCTTCGCGACTACCAGACTGAGGCAGTCAACTCTGTCATTCGTGATTTCCGGGATCATCAAAAGATCCTGGGGGTCGCGGGGACGGGTGCCGGGAAGACAATCATGGCATCTGAGTTAATGAATATTGCCAAGGGGAATGCCCTGTTCATTGCCGATGCGACCAAACTGGTTGAGCAGAATGCCGACAAATTCAAGCAGTACACGGGTCGCAAGGTGAGCGTCGAGCAGGGCAATCACCACGCGTCCCCCCTGAGCAAGATCGTGGTGGGGACGACCCAGTCGATTGTGAACCGACTTTGGAAATACGATCCTGACCATTTCTCCATCATCATTGTGGATGAGGCACACAGGAACTCTCTGGGGGACCAGGCCCAGAAGGTTCTCAATTATTTCCCGAATGCAAAGATCCTCGGACTAACGGCAACTCCATGGCGGAAAGATCGCAAACAGTTGGGCGACTACTTTGAGAAGATCAGCTTCGAGATTGGAATGGTGCGGTTGATCAAAGAGGGGTTCCTCTCCCGGATCGTCATCAAGTCCGTACCACTACCAATTGATTTGAATAACGTGAGGACGTCCAGAGGGGACTACCGCGATGATGACCTTGGTGATGTACTGGAGCCTCATCTCGAGGAAGCTGCACAATTACTGGCAACCCACGCTTCGAATAGAAAGACCGTGGCGTTCCTACCATTGATTGAGACCTCAAAAAAATTTCGGGATGCCTGTCACCGGGCAGGATTGTATGCGGTACACGTAGATGGCGTGGATAGGGATGCACTTTCAGAATTTACACACGGATCGGCTCAGGTCGTCTGTAACGCCAGCCTCTTGACAACAGGCTGGGATCACCCGGAGACCGACTGTGTCTTCATGCTCAGGCCAACAAAGTCTCTGAGCTTATACCAGCAATGCGTAGGGAGAGGCACCCGGATTGCCCCCGGGAAGGAAAACCTTTTATTACTCGATCCACTCTACCTGACGGATCGCCACAAAATCATCACTCCAGCTCGATTGATTGCATCCAAACCCGAGACGGCGGACTACATGGACGAACATATGATGGGCGAGGAAGAGAGTGACCTGCTCCAGATGGAGGAGGATGCAGAAGAGGAACGTATTTCCAAGCTTCAGGAAGAACTGGAAGCCAACCGTAGGAAACGGGCTCGGACAGTGGACGCCTTGGACTTCTGCCTTAACCTGATCAATGCGGTTGAAATTGCTGACTATGAACCAGAGACAATGTGGGAGATGGAGCCTCCAACTCAGTCCCAACTCCAGGCACTCGAAAAGTTTGGAATGGATGACGTGGGGATCTCTAATCGAGGTCACGTCAGTAAGGTGCTGGATCTACTTTTTATGAGACAACGGGAGGGATTCGCCCGACCGAAACAGGTGAGATTACTAACAAAACTAAAGTATCCAGATGGCGGAGGTATGTACTCACAAATAGACGATGAAACAAGGAAGCGAATGATAGGGATGGCGACCTTCGAGGAAGCCTCACAATTTATATCGAGCAGAATAGGAAAGAAAAAGAATGAAAATAAATTGGAAATCGCAAGGTAGTCATCAGTCATCATCATCAGATGACGGACCTACGGACTACAGAGAAATCGCCGGGGATATACTCGGAGCAATCGACTGGGACGACTCCACTACAGGATACTGTAAATGCCCCGGCGAACACCTTCACACTACGTCTAATGGTCCGAAGGATTGTAAGGTCACCGTGGGTGACGGGAAACCCCCAACTATTCACTGCTTCCACGACTCCTGCAAACCAGAGATTGATAAAATAAACGCAATTCTGAGATCTGAACTCGGGAAGGCAGATGTAAGAAGCGAACGTCAATTGGTAGGAAAACGAAAATTTCATAAGCCTGTTCCGACTCATACAGAAATCCCTGACGATACCGAACGATTCCTGAAGTACATTTTTGAACCCGAAGATTATGTTTCCATTGAGTTTTTGACCAAAAGGGATACTGGTGATCGCCCAGAAGGAGCAGGGATGAACGGATTTACTCGGGATGATTGGATTGCGGGGATCGATGGCGACGAAGATAAACTTCACCCTACTGAGTTCGGTGGAGAGGATGCGACTGGATACTACATCCGGATTAACCCGATAAAAATGGGGAGTGGCGGCACGAATAACGATGTTACCGACTTTAGATACATTCTACTGGAGTCAGACGAGGGGAAAAAGGAAGAGCAGGAATTAATGCTCAGGAACGCTAGAATCCCCATCGCGGCATTAATCGACTCCGGGGGGAAATCGGTCCATGCTTGGGTCCGGGTGGATGCTGCAAACGAACAGCAGTACCATAAACGCCGCCAGCAAATCTACGATGCATTACCAGAAAAGTTCAAGGTAGACACTCAGTGTAAGAACCCATCCCGATACTCCCGCCTGCCCGGTGCCATGCGTGGGGATGAAGAGCAGAAGCTTATAGGATTGGGGATTGGTCCACGGGATTTCGATGAGTGGCAAATGGCTCAGGACGAATCTGAGGAACCTCCCGAATTCGGACCGGACTTCCTAAAGAATTTTGATGTAGAGAATGACCCCAACAACATGCTCGGGAAGAGATGGTTGTGCAAAGGTGGGGTCTTCGGATTTGTCGGACCTACTGGAGCCGGGAAATCGACCCTAATTATGCAGGGGATCATGTCATGGGCATTGGGCCGCGACTTCTTTGGAATCAAACCTGTGCGACCACTTAAATCCTACGTCATGCAATACGAGAATGACGAGGGAGACATGGCGGACCAGTACCAAGGAGTATTTAAATCCTTGAACCTATCCGCCCGGGATCAGGAGAGTCTACAGGAGAATCTGATCTTCCGCCGGGTTATGAAGCATGTCGGCATGGACTTTGGAAGGATCGCCAAGTATACCATCGAGAGGCACGAACCCGATATCCTCTGGGTGGACCCGATATCGATGTACATTGGCGGAGACCTGAGCGATCAGGAATACGTTACCCAGTGGCTCGCCCAAATGTTAGTCCCCTTGGCTAAGGACACCGGGACCATGATTGGCTTGATCCAGCACACAGGGAAGGGGACAATGGACCCACGAACAGCAGATGCAATGACGGCGTCCGACATGGCGTACCGGGGTTTCGGCTCCAGTATCATCGCCAATACCTGTCGGGAAATGATCAACCTGGCCGAATTGCAGGTGAAGGAAGGGACGCCCCGGACCTTTCGCCTGGACCTCTGTAAACGCCAGAACAAGGCGGGGATGCGAAACGTGAGGGGCGAATTATCCAATTATATTTTCATACAGCACGGAACAAAAAATGTATCATGGCAATTATGCGAAAAACCAGAACCTCCGGAGAAGAAAAAGAAATGAGTTCAGAGAAACCTAAATGTTTTGGGTCCGGGGAAGTCCGGATACCACAATCTGCTGTAGAGAATTCCTGCTACAATTGTAACTACCTGACCGAGTGCATGGTAGTTTCTGACGCTATTCAAACATCTCATTACGGCAACACGAAAGACAATCCTCTTTCCCAACGCCAACAGCAAGCCGCAGAGGACTTGCAAGAGGTCACAAAGTGTGACCACATAAACACCCTTCTTGAGGAACGTGGTTTAAAGTACGGTGGATTTGAGAACGAGTCTGCAATCACGGTCAAACTCCAGACAATCATCAATGACCATGGTGAAGACCTAAGCGATTCAAAGTTCCACGCCCTTAATATGATCTGCGTAAAGATCGCCAGGATCTGTAACGGTGATCCTGAGTATGCAGACAACTGGAGAGACATCGAAGGGTACTCGAAGTTAATCGCAGACGAACTGGAAGTATGAAAAATTACCCACAGAACCTATCAGAATACTGCAAGCTTATCCAACTTGAGGAGCAGTGGGAGGTTGATATCGCAAACAATAGGCACATAGGAAATACCGACCGATGACGATTTCGTGCCATCCAGATCTCACTTTTACTACGTCACCAAAATGACAAAACACTTTCGCAAACTGATTGATGTAACCAGAAATGAATACTGGCGACCCGGAAGGGAGAGAGACTTCGGAGCGATCCGATAAAGAGCACCCCGGCGGTACAGCAGGGAAATGCGAGTTCAAATCTCGCATCAGTTTGCACCTAACTTTCTGCTCACGTTGAGCAGGACATTGTATCTAAAGCCCTGTCCCTTTTAAGCGGGGGACAGGGTTCTTTTTATACAGAGTAACACGAATAGTGTACTGATTTTGTCTCAGACTCCACGATTGAGAGAAACCCGGAGAACCCGCTCGAGAATCCAGAGTCTACCGAGTATTCTCCGCCAGTTGTGATCGCTGGTGCTGATAAGTGAATATAACCCCGACCCACGTTTCTGACGATAGTAGAGGTCTCGGCTCCATGTTTGTGAGTATGACCAGAAACCATACAGACATAATCCCGGTCCATGTACCCGAACTCCTGAATCAAATGAGCGGCACTCTTTTTAAGGAGTGGTAATTGCCCATGGGTATACATAAAAGAAATGTTGCCCATTTTGAATTTACCAACGGCATCCGCGTACTCGGTCTCATATCCAATTCCCTCAAGGAATTGAGCAATCAGAAGTTCAGCATCCCCGCGATTACCATCATCCTTATTAGACCCACCTAAACGCCCATGATTTGATGAAGGCAGATAGATCTTACCTAGATTATATATCCGGTTGAGGAGATGTTCATGAAGCATTTGGGTCGCCAACTTTATCCCCTTCGCCCCAGTTAAATCAGCATCAATCTCCCGGTACTGAGAAATGTGCATCAATTGCACTGCCTCCAGGATATCTCCACAGAGGATCAGGGTGTTCTCGGAATTAGGTTGGGCATTGATCAGGTCCGCAATTACTCGAAGCTTTTGGCAGGCGACCTCCGGCGTATACTCCTTTAGGTTGATCATCTCATCCTTCTTTACCCGCTGACCAATGTGGATATCAGAAATGCAATGCACTGCAGGCCGGGTGCCTCGAATTGAAATAGGTTCATCCTTCGGCTTAAACTGACTCAACGCCCTTTCAATATATTTGGCGACCTGGTCCCGAGAGACGCCGCCTTTTTGCTTTCGAAATACGACATTGTAATAAGGGACGCCGGTATGGGAGACTAATTTATGACTGGTGACATCATCGGGATTGAGCCCATAGTGTTTACAGTATTCTTGGATTGGCATCACTTTTCCTGTGTCGGGGTGCAGGGCAGTCATCTGTTGTGAAGATCCATACTCCTGAGTATCTGTACTGGAGTCAGTAGACTCATCCTTTTGCTCCCCAAACATATTCCTCTTAATCCACTTTCGTAACCTATCGATATTTTCTTTATGCGGTTCAATTCCTATTCGTTCTAGAGCTTTTCTAGCTAAAGTGGCGTACCCTAGAGAGGAGTCCTCGGATATTACCGCATGAATTTTATCATAGTATTTCGCCCACCTGATGATCTTCATAAGCACAAGGGTATCAGAAATATAACCCCCCTGTCCGTTAGAAGTTACGCACCTACGGGAGTATTCCGAAGAACTCTTCTGACTCTTCCTTCGTCGGGCCTGCATCCACATAAACCCGGTGGAACACGTCAGAGGTCTGGGTATGCCCCATCGTTCGTCTACACCATTCCTCTCCACGCCAGTATCCATAAGAGGCAAAAGAGTGCCGAGCCCCGTCCGGAGGATACTTAATCTCCAGTCGCTTGCATGCTCTTCTCCGGGCTTGATGGAAGCCGGGATAACTATGAATCACTGGACCCTTTCCCTTTTTGTACTTCTCCAACCACGCCCAAAGGTTCGCAGGAAGGTCTGACAGTACTCTACGCTTCCGAGTCTTTGCAGCTTTCCCCTCAATGATGATTCTCTCCCGACGAAAGTTAATATCATCCCAACGAAGTCTATCCAGTTCACCCATTGGGCGGATACCTGCAAAGAAAGCTAAAGCAAATCCTGCCCGGTACTTCTCGAGAATATCTCCAAGCAAGTCTTCGACTTCGTCAGGGTAGAGGATACCGACAGTAGTCTCATCCTCCTTCAATCGGCTCCATTTAAGTTTGGAGAAATGGTAGGGTGGAACCCATTTGCGTCCCTGATCCTCGTTCCCGCACCAATTAAAGAAACAAACAACGTCATTGCACCATGTCTGTCTAAGTGTGTTTGTTCCTGCCTCCTCAATGAATTTAATAACCTCTTGGCGAGTTATGGACTTCATCCCCACGTCCCCCAGGAATTGACCCATTCGATTTAATCTCTGTTCTCTGGTTCTTAAAGTATCATTTCGCCATCCCTTCCGCTCCCCATCTTTCAAATATTGATCGATTGCCCAGTGTAGAGTCCGGGTAGCCAGATTGGTTTTATTTTCCTTCGAGGTGACTTCAAAGACGCCATCATTTAGTTCATCTTTCCAATCTGTGATCCAATCCTCACGCTCGAGTTGAGTGTTGAAAAATTTGGAAATTGGTTTCTGACCCTCAAGTTTTATTCGGACCCCAAAACATTTTCTTCCAATTTTTTGTTTCGAACGATCCAGAATGCGGTGAATTTTAATATTTTTTGCCATGAAATTTGAGTTACTTTTTTGGGTAACTGGAACCCCTCTGAGTTACTTTTTAGGTAACTTTTGTTGAGTTTTTTGAGTTTCTTGAACTCTTTGAAAGTCACTTATTTTTGTCAATCAAACACCCTTTCATCCCTTTATTTATGCGGGATGCCGCACTATCACTAAAATGGTGCCCCCACTGGGACTCGAACCCAGATTGACGGTTTAGGAAACCGCAGAAATCCCTCTCTACCAAAGGGATAAAAAAGGTCGAGTTACTCAAAAAGGTAACTCAGTGACGTTTTTTTAGTTGATCTGTACACGTTATTTTCTGAATATCGTGTCCATGAAAAACGCAGTAGCTTACCTCAGAGTTTCCTCCATCGGCCAAGTCGATGGGAATGGATTGTCCCGTCAGGAAGAAGCGATTCGTCGCTTCGCTAAGAACGCTGGATACAGAATCTCCTCCGTCTACAAAGATGAAGGTATCTCCGGGACCACGGACGGATTTAATCGTCCGGGGTTGGTCGAACTTGTTTCGAATGTGGAAGAGGGGACCACGGTCATCGTTGAGAATTCTGACCGTATCGCCCGTGACCTCATGGTCGGCGAAGTCATCCTCGGTCAGTTCCGTGAACAGAAGGTGCCTGTCTTCGATACTGCAGGCGTCGAACTCACCAATATTGAAGGTGATGCTACCCGCACCCTTATTCGCCAAGTCCTTGGAGCAGTGGCAGAGTTCCAGAAGTCCCAATTGGTCGCCCGTCTGAAGGTCGCTAGGGATAAGGTAAAAGCCGAGACCGGACGTTGCGGAGGTCAGAGACCCTTCGATGATCAGCAGGTCATTGAGCGTATCGTCAGCTTAAGCGACGAAGGTTTCTCAATCCGTAAGATCGCTGGCGTCCTTAATGAGGATCAAGTGCCAACTCCCAAGGGTGGAGCCCAATGGCACGGCACTACGGTCGCCCGGGTTCTCAAGCAGGCGGCTTAGTCTTTAAGCACAAAGTGTAACAGAAACCCTCAGTCCTTATCGGGCTGGGGGTTTTTCATATTCCTGGAAATCTGCCAAAACAAACGGATTCTCATCCAGCAGTTCATCGAGGATCTCCAACACTTGTACAGCATCAGTATTGTCCCAATTAGGATTTCCATCCTCGTCCAAGAATGCTGAGTCCATCTTGAAGACAGGGTCCACTTTTTCGCCAAACCTGAGTTGAGTGGCGATTTCCTCTGCCAAGTAGCGTGGTCTTTGGTCTAGTCCGCCTGAGTCGTCAAATGCCATATCTCTAATCTTTCACTATTGTGCTGTCATGGGTAATAGTACCTTTGTCGAATATCAACCTGAAATTCTTACCGGACTTCCGTCCCTCAGTGTAGGTTTTCTCATTCATTACCAAATTTATGAAATCATCGAGAGTCTTTATATTTCCTGACTCCTTCTGTAATTTCAACAGGATTGAGAGACTGGAGTGTCCAACGGGTTCATTCTTGATTGCATTCCAAGTCACCCAGTGGAATCCAGATGCATTGACGTGGTCGCCCAGCATCTCTTTGTATTCCTTAGGATTTGCCTCAAATGCGTTTTGAAGACTGGTATTAATGTATTCGTATAATAAATTTGAGAATACAGGGTTATCCGACTCCAGTGTACCGTAGATCGAGTAAATGCCCGTAGGGTCTTCCGGGGTATTGTAGCGATCATATGTGAACATACTGGAAGATTCCTTGCCTGTCATTCGCTCCAATGTTGGGAGATTTGCGAATACGTATTGCCAACGGTCGCCGACCCAGGTCGGAATACCTGTGGTCAATCCCATAAAACTAAGCACTTTATTCTTAATTCCCAAGGAACCACGTTTAGCAACTACGTCCCAGTACTGTTGTCTCATCTGGGAGTGGTCATTAGTTGCAAAACTACGTCCAAGCTCATCCCATTTGCCATTCAATAATTTCAATGCTGCGTGGAATGAATTCGCATTAGATGTCGCATTATTCCCAATTTTCGCAGCATTCTTGTCAGTCATATCGCGACTCTCCGCAACGATCTTTTTCCACTTCGCTTCAGATAAATTGAAACTACCCTCCGTTGATTTATGAACTGCTTCGAGGACATCGCGGTTCGCCATCATACGTAACCATAATCCCTCTTGATCCAATGGCGGTAACATACGCGATAGGATACCCCAGAGATGCAGCAGTGCGGTCACCCGGTTGTCTGGAGCCTGTCCTTCTCCAATTGCCTCTCTGAACTCCAGAGTGCCATCCAGGCCATCCAGAGCATTCTGGCGGGTCTCGATCTTCCTTTTGCCATGCAGACGGTCACCCAGAATCATATCTGCCATCAGCTTCGGATTGTTTAAGGCAACCTCCAAAGTGGAAGGAACCACCAATGCGTTAGAAGACGCACCGACCTTTTTCATAAACTCAAGATATCCCTGCTTCGATGTAGCCTTTTCTGGATCACCTGAGACCAATTCATTCAGTTTCTTTGTAGCCTCAAATACAGAGGCATGATGGTCTGGTTTTTCAATTGCTTTACCAAGTTCACCATCCAGTACGATATTGGGAAAGACATCCGATTTAGCCATGTGGCTAGATCCGACAACAAATGCTCCGTCCTTCCCTTTATTCTTGTCCCACTTGATCGTGTATTTGACATCAGAAACTTTCGGGATTCCAAAATGAACCTTGTCGTTGTTCTTAAATACGACTGATTGATTCTTTCGGGGAATGCCTTCCATCTCCGCCTTCGCAGGAACCTGTTTTTCTTTTAACTGCCCAACAGACTCCTTGCCCTTACGTTTAGCGTCCATGAGTTGCTTTTGGTTCACCCCAGCAACTCTCTTCAGTTCACCCATGAACTGGTCACCTTCAGTGGCAGAGAGTTTATCCCATGCCATGTAGTCCTCGACGATCTCCCTTGCCTCGATGGCAGAGTATGGATCTTCCCCCCGCTTGACGGGAGCAACTTTATTGGCGATAGTCAGTGCATCCGCATCTGACAGTTGGCTCATGGTGCGGGGAAGAGTAACTCCCGCAACCTCACGAACAACCCCAGGTTGTGTGCCAGGATTACCTAGTCCTTTCTTTGCGAATTTGTCGTAGACTGGTTGTAGTATGGGACCGAGCCTACGCTCCAACCTTCCGAGTAGATCGGGCTGTCCGGCTTTGCTGGCTTTATCTGAAATGAGTGTCCGGTAAGCTTCCCCACTCCCACTGGAAGGTAACCCCCATTTGTTTTCTTGGTATATCGAGTTGGTTGTGGTTTCTTCGATGTCGTCTTCATTTATTTTCAGTGCTTTCTTAATATCCACTGCGATATTTGCAAAGATCTGCAAATTCATATCCGGGTTGCTCGGTAAATCTAAGAACATGAGCCTAAAGCCCTTGTCTGTCAAGAAATAGGCAATATCCCCTGCCTGTGGGTCACCAAACTCTCCTGGCGGCATATGACTGGTATTTGCCTCGATAATTTTGTGAATCTTCTTCACCTGTGCAGCAGTCGCTTTGACTGGATTACCATTTTTATCTCGCAGAATGAAGTCGGTGAGAATGCTGGGATCACCCCAATCTCCACCTGGAGTCAATCCATACTCAGGTTTATATCCGGAGACTGCCTCCTGATAGGTAAAGTATCCGTGAAGCAATGCGTAAAGTTCTGCCATCTCCAGTGACGGGAACCCTGTCACCTGAGTCGCCGGATTCATCTCCAGAAATGCCTTAGAGTTCAGATATGCGGAAATGCCTGTTGCCATCTCTGAGGCATCAACACCCATTTCCTCGGCAATAATATTAATGAGCTGATCACCCTTCTTGTAATGTAATGCCTTCTGGAGTGCCTTATGGAATGCCATCTTTTCCGAAGGTGCTGCTGAATGTAGTCCACGCAGAATTCCGGAGTTATATCCTGGCATGTTTTCCTGCGAGACAATTCCGTCCTCATCAACGCCGGGGTGATAGTACATATCAACCTTGGCAGTTTCCTGAGTCGTTAGTTTTCGGGTAGGTAGGTCAATTGGAAAGACGTTATTATTCTGGTCTACATGAAAATTCCCCACATGAGCGTCAGTAGCTACTAATTGCTTATCGCGATTGAACCAGAAATATTGATTCACGTCCTGATGCCCACCAATATTCTCGGTAGTAGGAGCAACTTTTATCACCCAACCATTATCGAGCATATAATTTGCGATATCAGATGTTTTTGTGTCCCTAGCAGGCTTAATGAAATCCTGTTTAAGCAACATGTACTCCATCCCGTCAGTAAAGCCTTCGAGTTCGTACCTTGTGTCGAACGCACCACTGAAGTCATTAATAGTTTGGACCGCACCAAAATCATCTCCCATAATAATCCTGACCTGTCCGTTGCTTCCCACATCTACATCCAGCCCGAATTTATGGGTATCGCCAGTCTTTGTCTGGCGAAGCTTTAGCACTTTTCCATCAGATATATCACGGAATGCTAAAGACTCTATTCCTGACCCTAGGAAATACAGATCACCATCAGGATTTGCCGCGTTTAATAATGAATCGGAGATCGTGCTTGAATCCAAATAGAATCCGTCATTAACCCCCAGTAATTGCCTGAGTCTAGTTATATCTCCAGCACGAACTGATGGAGATTTTAGGTATGCCTCAAGGCCAGACCGATTTACCCTTTGGACAAGGTCTTGGTACGGGATAGTGAGTCCGCTTCTTTTTGCGGCTTGCTTGGTGTAATCCCGTTGAACCTCACTGGTTCGTCCTTTAGCTTGTGCTCTAAGTTCGTCGCCCAGACTACCTTTGCGTCCCTTAATGCCTCTTCGTGCGAGATTGGGGTTCGTGTATGCATTTATAGACTCTACGAGTCTTTGGTAATTCCCGTCAACTGTATTCTGAGAAGATCCTGGCGAGAAGCGAATGTCTGATGATTGATTTGTGAGTGCCTTTGTTTGAGCATTTTTAGCCAAGACCAATGGGCCAATCTGAATTACCTCATCCGCTGACACCACTTGAGATCGATGATCTTTCCGATCATAAAAGTAGGAATGCCGAGTTGGATCGAAACCGACTTGAGTCCATGAATTATCAGACAAAGCTGTTTGTGCTATCGATTCCGCTTGATCCGGCGTGATTGGTTTCCATTTGCCTTTGATTACAGCAAAAGGGGACTTATTAGCTCCTACGGCAACTCTTAGACTTTTCTCGCCACTGTCTGGGAATACTCCATCTGTGAGCATCGCTACAGACTCATGAGCAATTGCTTTACCTGATTTATGATGGATGGTTGGTATCCATACGCCTTTTCGGGTATAGGCATTAATATCTAATCTCAGTCCAACATCTTGCCCTTCTGAAATCTCAGATCCTTTTCCGAGTTTCTTGAGTTGATTGGAGTTTAATGCCCACCGCATCTCCTCCATCGTGGCAGGTTGGGGGACTGACGTATAAGGGCGGACTGGTTTGTATTTATCAACCAGATCTGAATACTCCTCCTTTGATAAAGACCCTGACTGTAATTTTTTTGCAGCGTCTTCCAGCTCAGGTATCCGTTCGCCCACTCCTGGCGAGTACCGAATATCGTCGCTCTGGAGATTGAATCGCTCAGAGAGTGGGATAATGTTCCCAGAGTCATCACGCACCTCAAGATCGGCAGACTTAGCAAAAGACCCTTCGGGAACGACTATCTCTTCTGCACCAAATGAGAATCCGCCCACTCCCTTCGCTGAGAATCCGTCAACACCTAACTCCTCCGCCAACTCACTAAAAACCAAGTCAGGGTCTTCGCCAAATTCTTCAAGTTCCTTTAGAATACTCTCGTATCTTGGCAGAATTTCAGGCGACTGAATATCTGCAATTTTCCCACGCAGGTAAAATTCTCGTGGATTACCATACCGACGAGCATATGATCGATCTGGCGTGAAGTATAGACCCCTCCCTAAATTTCCGGACTCTTCTCCTGCTATTAACTCATTGAACGGCATTTCATCACCTCGATAAACGATTCTGGACGTATCATATCCAGCTTGCTTTGCTGCTGCTTCTACGAGCGTCCGGAGTTCAGTCTTATCGCTATTAGGATCTTTCACAAGTTCCATGTACCGAGCGTCGTCTACACCAGGGTGGAAACGGACATTCGTACCAGACCTTTCATCTCTGCTGATGATCTCAATGTCTCGATCATTGAACACTACCAAGTTATGATTACCCTCGCCTTTTTTGCGAGACACCCCATCAAGGTACATGACTCCCTTAATGCCATATTCCTCAAGCTTGATCGAGGTCTCCATCGCTGACTTTGACACACCAAGGTCTCTTAATGCAGTAAATGGTCCTGCGGTTTGCTTTGCTTGTTGCTTGAGTTGACTATAAATCCCCATTCCTGTCAGTTCACTGTTCTTGGGGTCGCCATTTAGGTAGCGAATCTGATTCAGATCATCACCTGCTAATTCAGTCAGAGTATCTTGCACAAACTGGGATTGCTCAGAGAATGTTTTATCCCAATTCAAAAACGTCTCTTCTTCCGGATGAATCTTTACCTCATAAAGAGATGCTTTTCTCTCCACGCGGTAGTTAGCACTCAAATGGTCTGTCAATAGTGTTACCTCATCCACCAAATCCTGATAAGGTCTCTTCTTGATTTCTCCAGCCTTCCATTTTTCAAGATCATTCTTGTATTGTTGAAATTCTGATTTTGCTTTATTTACTAATTTCTCCCATTCGTTTGACCCGTATATCTCAATAGGAGAGAATAACGAAGAATTAATTAATGGGTGTAGGTTATCACCATCCTTATACCAAGGAAAATTCTCTAGAATGAATTGAGTGGCATCATCAACCAAGTTGTTAACAGCAGGAGTTGGGTCGCCACGATAAATAGTACCGGGAATCTCTTCACCCTTCCATGTTCTCTGCCTAATGCTGAGTCGGTTGGCATAATCTTTCCCGATGTTGATATTCTGGGTGAAATACAAACCCCAACCAAACGCCTGAACACCTTCGCCGTCACCGATTCGACGTGTACTAAACTCATCAACGGTATGTCCCGTGCCGTGGTACACTGTGCCAGGGAAGTAATGCATCCCTTGAGTAATCTCTGTACCATCGCTAAACTTACGGACAATACCGCCATCAGGAGTGGGGGTGTCAACGCCAGGATAGTAGTTTCTTTTCACCCGGTCGTAAGCATCAAAATTGTGTGCCTTCTCAAGCCTGTATTTATAGTTTTGAGCTGCAGGCATCACTTGGTTCATCCGGTCAGTCCGGAAGCTCATCAAGTAACTCCCTTGCCGCTTAGAAACCTCCTCGAGTGTATCAACCAGTTCATTAAACTCAACAGGGACCATATTCCCGTCACTGTCCATCCGCTCAGTCATCACCCGACCCATACCCGAAGCAACTCGGAACAGGTTCCGTTTCGCCTCTCCGATGCCCTCGGCACCTCTACGACCTGCAGCAGCATTATTGAGCCACTTGAGCATATCTACCGCCACATTCTGATAGTCGCCATTGTAGACATTCTTGAAGGCAGAGGACTTGGCGACTTTAGTTGCGTTGGCGAGAAGCTTTTCGGGTTCAATTACTTTGAGGAGCAGGTTATCCTGCTTAGATATTTCCCAGCCATGCGGGATGACTGTTCGCCAAGTCCCTGCCAAAGATTTGTAGGTGCGTCCGCCAGATGAACTGCGACCTGTTGCTGCCTGATAGAAGGTAAGGATTGGATCATTATTGTCCGGATCTTTCATCACCTCGTTGACCGACTTGATGTACTCAATCTGGCGAGGATTAAAATTCCCAGAATCCTCGAGATGCTTGATCAAATCATCAGGAAGGTAACGACCGGCCAGGACGGTCTTGCCGTCATTATTTCGCCGCCATTGCACTTCGGCGGGATCTGCCCCGGATCGAGGATTCTTGGAGAACCAATCCATAATGGTCTCCCTAAGCTTTTGTGTATAAGCTTTCTGCTCTTTGGGCTTCCTTATCTTTACATTCCCCTTCGCATCCTTCTCTGGAGTCCAGACGCCCGGTTGAGACTCAACCCAGTTGACCGAGGAAGATGCATCAAAGAGACTGACGACCTCAGGAGTGTTATTCATCTCCTCCTGAGTGAAGTTTTGGGATCGATTAGGTTCTTCTATCTCGCGACCTTTCCCGGACCCTACATCACGATTGTAGTCCTTAATCAACTTTTGGGCTCCAGTCCATTTCTTCATCCCTTTGAAGATTGAAGATTGGATTTCACCTCTTGAATTAAAGAACCCATCACCAAAGCCTGCCAACACCCGTGCGAATAACGTAGGCAGGAAATCATGACCCGCCGTCCGCATCTTATTACCCTTCAGGTATTCCACGAATTGCTCTGCGAATACCTCCCGAGCCATATACTCCTGAAGTGCAGGATCATTGTAGGCGGATTCCATTAAGGATTGAAGTGCTTTTTCATCCCCGTCCTTTAGGGCTCGAAGGAAACTCGGGTGACGAAGCTTCCGTTTGAGTCTTGGACTGCGAACCGTTTGAATCAACCAATTCAATGACATTCGATCTACATACTGAGAAATGCGTTTCTTTCCTTCGTCTGAAAGCTCATAAGCGACATCAGTGCGGGGATTCCCGTCCGCGTCCATTTGCATCGCCTCTTCCCGGGTAACAATTTCACCTTGCAGATCCCGAATAATCGGGTCACCGTTGTCATCACGCTTAATCCACGGTGACTCTGGAGCAATGCCTTGGGCTGGACGACCCAAAAGCTTCTGGATGATCGTGGAGTCCATCCCCTCGTGATTCCCCACAAAGTGACCGGACTCATGCCCAATAACGAATTCAACCATCGCTGGGGGAACTTCTCCCCGATCTGCCTTCCATCCCGGGTTGGCCAAATTCAGGAACGTGGTCTTGGTCTCTGGATCATAACTACCAGGATTTCCAATTTGCTCAGGACGAGTATCCTTAAATACCCGGATATCCATATCTGGATGAACCAGTAATTGATTGGCGACGATCTTCTTCTCAGTGTTATTCAGCGAACCAAACCACTCTCCGAAATTGATTTCTTCACCCTCCATGATGGTCTTATCACCATCCGGTGTTACTGCTCGGCTAGGTTGCCAACCGTCTTTCTGTTGTCCCTCGTATATCGTTTCGATCAATCGAGCCTGACCAGAAAGCACTGCATCTTTATTCCTACCAAAGATGACTTCCCCCCATGGTCCAAGGAATCCGCTCATCCCTCCTGACACAGATGCGAACCCAAGTCCAATTCCGGCACCAGTTAATGCACCCTCGACTTCCCCTCCAGAACCTACGTATCCGATCCCGGCCTGAAAAGCAGCAGAGGTAGCACCTCCCCGGGACAAGGGAGTCGTAATCATCTTTGCAGGTGCCTCAATAAGACTCCTACCGATCACGCTACGGTAGATAGGGTCATACATCGACAGTGCCGCCTTTGTGGCTTTAGAAACATGACCAACTCCATCATATCCCTTCAGGAGTAATTGGTGCATGGGTAGGTTCGTCTGACCAAGTTGGTACGCTTTACCAATTGTCGAAATATCATTCCCTGCAGTGACAAACTTTTTGCCGATTTTATTCAGGAATATCCCCTTATGGCGGAAAGCTTGATGACCGGCCACGGCACCGACAATAGCACCTCGAATATCTCCATCAGTCGATGCGAATCCGCTCAATAATCCGATGCCCCCACCGACTTTTGCATGGCGACCCATTAACTCACCCGTGCCTTGGATCACCTTTCCGACCTTAGATGCTGCCTTGCCGGTGCCTTCCATGGCTAAACCACGAAGTCCATGCTGGGGCTTTTCCAATTTCCCAGCCATTTTCTTGTAAGCTTTCTCAGGATCGAAGTTGAAGTTTTGTAGCTTGGAGTTGGCTTTATCTAAATCTTTTGCTGTTTGCTTCACACGGTCCTGTACAACTCTCTGCTGCCCCTTGGACGCACCTTTATGCATGTCGGCAAACCTAAGGGCCTTCCCATGTGCAAGTTGAGCTGCAAGGACATCTCCCTCGAGTTTTGCAAACTTACGCATTTGCCCCTTCAGTAACCCTTTGGTAACTGCCTTTGCTGATGCGGAGGCAGGCTTGCCGATAGGCACGAAATTTGAGGGGTCGAAGACCACAGAAAACGCCATCAGCTTATCGAAAATCGCCTGCTGCTCAGTCGCATACTCTGCAGCAATTTGCCCGGACACATTCATCCAGCGATTTTGATTGTAGAGACCACGGATCAGGAATTGTCGCTTCGCTTCAATTGCTTCGTCAAATGCAGCTTTCTGTTGTTCGGGGTTGTAGGATGCGTCTTCCCAATCCTTTTCGTCCAGCTTTTCTTTCAACCGCATGGCTCCATCGGTAAGCATATCCCAATCCTCGATCAGAAGTTCGGCACCCGCGTTGGTTATATCAATCGCTTCCTGGTCGCCAGAGAAGAATTTGGGAGAATCCTTAATCATCCCACCTACTCCTTTGATAGTTGACCCTAGCATCTTTGCCACTTCACCTACGATATCTACGTTAGATTCTCCAACCATCCCCCGACGATTGGCCCAATTGTAAAGTTCTGGGTCTTCAAATACAAATCGACCTGCAGAAAGCTGTTCCTGCATCCGTTTCTGCATCACTTGGTCTTCTTGGATAGACTTGGAGATCTCCTCCATGATCACGTCATCAGAAAGCCCACTCAACCGTTTAGTGAGTATAGGATCATTATCCCGAACGACCTTCAAATATCCCTTCATCCCCCGGGAGTCCATTTGCTCAGTATCCTGAGGCAACCATCGCCATCGCTCTTGAGATCGTTCCTCGATCCCCGCCATCACCTCAGTACCAACTTTACCGGCACCCGGTTCCTGTATAGCTTTATCGCCGAGAGTCTTCTCCATTTCCTCCCGCTCTTTGATCGCCCCGGAGATAATCTTCTCCATTTCAATCCGCTCAGGATTCCCTCTTGGCAGGGTCTGGATGTGCTTAATAAAATCGTAATTGTTGAGTCGTTCCCCTCCTTGGTAATAATCGCTCATTAATCCGGTCGATCCGGCATTCCAAGCGGATGCTGGACCCCATGCACCTACCGTTTCCCTCTTTGTCCACTTCCCGCCAAATCCAATCTGGTTTCCAAAATTTGCATATTTCTCCGGGAATTTTGAAACAAAATCCTCGCCAACTCCTTCAAGGTCTACGCCATGAGTCACGAGAGAGTCTACGTTGAATTGATCATCAACGATAACGGTATCTGCAAGAGATGGCGTTGAGGACTGAGGTTTAAACTCACTCTTCATTCGCTCAACAAACTCACCCAGTGCCTGCTCATCGCCTGAACGAGCACGGTCTACCAATTCTTTGCCTGCAGGGTCAGCACTTAACTGCCCAGCAAACTCTTCGTAATCATTTGTGTATTTCATTATCCGCTTCTGCGATTTGGGCGATTTGTTCCTGGTCTTACGTTTGGATTGGTTAGCATTTCACGGGCATCCTGAATGTTCGGAGGTTTTTTCTCCCCACCGCCGATGGGATTCCCTTCACTATCAAGCTTACCTTCAAGGAAGTCTCTCATGTCGTAGAGGTACTGTTTCCATGCCTCCTTATCGGTTTTGTCATTTGGTACTGCCTTATCAAATCGAGCACCTTCACGATCACTGAGTGCTCCTTTGAGTTGACTTACCATTTCGACCCATGCTGAAGATGAGATATTCTCAAGGTTTAGTTCGATCTCCCGTTGACCTAAGAAAAATGCCCTGAGATTTCCTTTCGTGCGACTCCAGAAATCTCCTACGTATGCTTCATTGATATCACCAAGGGCTTTTTCTACCTGAGACAAAGCTTTATCTATTTGCTCTATTTCAGCTTTTTTGCCTTTCTCCCAATCCTCCTCCTCCCGGCGTTCCTTAGGGGTCGCATCCAGATTAAATCGTTGAGTGACAAAGTCCTTCAATTCCTTTCGGCGATTCTGGTACATTTGCGAGTACATTGGAGAGACCTCCAGGTCGCCAAAGTTTTCATCAAGTGCAGCAAATGCGTCCATCGCCTTATCAGGATCTTTCTCACGCATCACTCCGCCAATTGCCTTGCGGAATTCATCCCACTCTGTAGACTGGTCTACTTGCCTTGCCTCTGATAAAGGAAGTAGTCGTTGCTGAAGTTCAGAGTACTTCTGTGAATAAGTGGCTCCATGGACCGGATGATTTTTCAAGTGAGCATATTTGGACTCAAATTGACCCAACCTAAGAGCATAGTGCTTTAAGATCGCCTTCCGATTCCGGACCCCCTCGATCCCCTCCTCATTAAGTGTGTTAAAGGAAAAATTGAGATTGCTTTCGATGTCATCAAAATCGGTCTGCATGTCCTTCAGTGAGAGGTTTGCGTTATCCTCTGCTTTGCGGATTTGATCGAATGCATACGCCTTTGTATCATTAGCGATCTCCATACTCCGCATATTCTTTTGATGCGTTTCAATCGCTCGCAGTTCCGCCTTCGCCAATCTCTCAACTTCACGTTGCTGGCGTTCTTCCTCCATAGAGAGACGACGCTTTCGCTCGAAGATGTTTTGAGTCGTCTGGAATGCATTGAGGAACGTCCCAACGGGATTACTCTGAACTGTGGGGGCTTGTGCGTAAACTGCCATGATTAATAAGGGCTTCCAAATGGGTTTGATAAATTAGTACCTTGACCTAATGACTGAAATCCTTGGGCTCCATAATTTACTGCACCGGAAGATGTGGTTAGTGAAGGCATACCCCCGCCTCCTCCGCCGCCGCCGAACATCTTGCCGACACCGCCTGCCAGAGCACCTCCGATTGGTCCACCGAGGGCAAATCCAGCAACTCCGGCAATTGCGTTCATGATTCCTGCTTTGTGCTGGGCTTCCATCTGAGCCTGGGCATTGTAGAATGCCTGTCTGCGATCCAAATTCTGTGAAGCGATCCGCATCGTCTCCCCCGGAGTGGTGAGCATTGATGTAGGGGACATTGGATTGATTCGTGGGGTCGATTGAAATAACTGCTGCAAAGCAGACGTTGCCATCTGTCTACGAAACTGCACCATCTTTGTATGCTCTATCCCCAGATCACGTAATGCGGAGAATTTGTTGAAGTCTCCAGCAGTCCCTCGAGATACGCCCATCTCTGCAGCTTTCCGGGCCAGGTTCTCTTCAACTTCCCTTGGCAACCCGGACGTTGTTAAATCCTCTTGCAGTTGGTTCATCAGGAGACCTCGAACCTTCGAGATCCCGGGCATCGCCTGCTCCAGTAGATCCAGTGCCTGTTTCTGGCTGGACTGGTTTACCTTCGTGGTGAAGGACGCCGCGTCCTGAAAGTATTTATTATTGAGCGAAAATGCTTCGCCCATCGTCTTACTCAGGTCCAGTTCCCCAGCGTATTTGAGCTTCGGTTTGCTAAAAAGTCCCATTATTTTGCCCTTTAATATCCTAATTTCCTCATCAGAAATGCTGTGTAGGATGGTTGTCTGTTTTCGTGTGCATCCCCGCTTCCAAATTCACTTGTTGTTTTAGTCTCTGTATTTCCTGAAGTACTTGTTGCAGTAATGTGCTCATCGCTAGAGGCAGCATTATTTTCATGGATACTGAATGTGTGTGTGTGTGCAGGGATTTCATCCTCAATCAAAGTGTGTTCATCTTCACCAAAAGTGTTACCAGCAGTTTGGTATTCAGAAGCTCCTCCTTGATCTGTCGCAACAAGAACGCGACCCTCTGCGTCGGATGCATATTCCCACCCTGGATTCAGTTCTTCTGCCCGTGCTTTCCCTGATGCAAATGTCGCATAACTCGCTGAGTCGATATAAACATACTTCATATCTCCCGGCGATCCATCCTGAGTCACCCATCCTGATCCAGTATGCATCAACATCACATTAATATCTGTATCAAAGTAGGTTTCGCCAGCAACTCCATCATCTGGGCGACTATTAGTGTCACCACTCTGAGTTACATTAATCGGTCTCCACTGCGACCCCGTGTAAGCTTGCAATGACAAAGGGCGGCTTGTGATCGCGTTTACCTTTATCCAAAGGTCATTGGCATTCGCTCCTGTTGGTTCTGTAGGTTGGACCAAGATACTCCG
>Ga0208767_1001026_pt1 | contig 22400 bp, 30 predicted proteins | sample VirMetDEL_Mar_21_FD_184514 | JGI IMG/M metagenome (GOLD analysis project Ga0208767, IMG submission 184514) | Aqueous microbial communities from the Delaware River and Bay under freshwater to marine salinity gradient to study organic matter... | ecosystem: Environmental > Aquatic > Marine >... | reverse complement strand
ATAAACTTCCGGTTCGTGCTAGAAAAACTTATGCGATGACTGCTCCCCGTTATTACGTAACAGTAAAGGGTCATGCGATTAGAGCAAAGTACAAAGTTCCGATTCCTGCCGTATTAGAAATAGCGGGGCAACCTGCTACTCGCGTTGGCAACGGAAGATTCAAACACACCAATTTGACCCCCGGTGGCGACCTCCCTGTATATTTAGCCATGTGGGAACAAACCTATACGATTGACAAATCTATATTAACAGACGATATTTTATCTTCTATCCAGGACACGGGAGCGTCCGTAATTTACGTTTAACCCTTTAACAAAAAGAGAAAGAAATGGGCAACACTTCGATCTACTTGCCAGAATCGTCAGATACTACTTTCACTATTCATTTGTCGCGAACCAAAAGCGTTGAAATGGATGCGTTTGAACTAGATCAAATGTTTGTAGATTCTGAAGATTTAGCTACAGAACTATCAACGTCCTGGAAAGATGAGTTTCCTAGAATCTTTAAAAAGAAAACGGGCGAAAACATTACCTCGGGTCAGGCAGTGCTTTTATGGACTGCTCATCGGGATAATATGGATAGTTTAAAAAAAAGTATATTTACCGAATACGAAAACTTAAAAAAGCCGGTGTCCAACTCACGGCGAAAAACGAAAAAGAAGTAAGAATGATCTTCCAAGCTATGCCAATCTTGGAAGCAGAGGAACGATTAAATTCCCTATTCAAACCGGGAATAGATGAAGACGAAATCTACAGACTAGCGATGCTAGTCTATGATGATGAAGATTACGCAAAAAGATTAATTCACATTTACACTTCCAGTATCTCTAATTAGACTCTTTAGGAAATCGAGCAATGGCTCAAAGAATTGATCTTTTATCAGTGGTAAAGACTAGGCATCGTCAACTTACGACTATGCCGTATTACGATCCTCGTTATTCGCATCATTTTCCGTATTTCACATACGGAACAATCGACTTAATGTTGCGAGACAGCAGAATCCGTTATGCTTTATCGTTGATTAAAGGACCAATCTATGCGTACACGAAGTTTTTTTCGCAAGAAGAATCCGAAGACCCTGCGGTACAGCAAGCAATTATTGATCTCGAATACCACTACTCTTACAAGATTCAGGCTAAGAACCCTGATACCGAAGCGTTCATCATTAAAACGTTGAACCGTTTTTGGAATGAAGGAGCATTAAAAGCCTTAGAAGCAATTGATTGGGGATACTCTCCTAATCAAGTTATCTACAAGCGAAATGCTGAAGGAAAGTTAGAGTACGACAAACTTGTGCATTACGGAGTACATCATGTTAAGCCCGTAAGTCGATCTCATAATCTCACAGGAATTTATCTTAAAAAACAAGATAGGTTTATTCCTATTCCCAAATCTTTCTTGCATGTTCATCAACGAGAGCATGATAACTTCACTGGGCGATCTCGATTACTTGGTGCCCATATTCCTTGGCACGAGAATTGGAATCTAGGAGGTGCCCGTGACGTTCGAAGAAATTGGTTCTTCAAAAACTCCTACGATTCTGGGACTCTGTACGTTCCTCAAGAAACTATCGTAGATGAGGACGGTACGGAGATGACTTCTACTGAAGTCGCGGCAAAGATCCTAGAGAACTCTCAAACCGGCTCATACCGCATCTTTCCTAAGCCTGCGTCTGCTCAAGGAAAGAACGAACGTTCCTGGGATTACGAAGCTCCTAGAAGTAACACTACCCCTCAAGGCATGATGGAGTACTGCCAAGACCTCCGCATCGAAATCCTTGAAGGGATGGGTATTCCTCCAGAAGTCGTAGAGAACCCGTCTAGTACGGGTCTAGGCAGTGCTACAGGTCGAAAGGTACCTCTGATAGCTTTCTACGCTTCCTTAGCTCCTGCTTCAATTGAATTGATTGACGATGTTTGTTCGCAAATCATCAACCCGCTATTGCTTGTTAATCAGATGGACCCTGATTACGAAGTTACTAGAATTATACCTAAATCGTATAATCCAATGCAGACTTCACCAGATCAATTAGCGGCGACTGAAACGAACACCGACATCTCTCAACCAAATCAAGATCGAGAATGACTAGCAGTAATAGTTTATCTTTTTATCTTAAAATATCTAACGATAAAATATGGAAAGATACTAAGGAATTACACAAATATTTACCTAAAGATATAACTTTAAATTCTTGGAAAGACGATACTACTGGTGTTTGCTATACAGAAGCAAATGTCTTAACTGATTTATCTTTTTGCCCAAATATTAATCGTCCTGAACGGCGAGCAGAAATATTTAGAGGGATCAATATCCCTCTCGTTAATTTATGGCTATATCCAATTCGTTATCCTCAAGCATTCGATAGATACTCTAGATACGGATGGCACGATACGACAGATACTTATTTTCCAACTAGTGTAACTTATCCTGAAAGATTTCCGTTTTCTGTAAAAATTGGATTAATAAAACGAAATCATTTAGCTTTTGCTTCTTCTTTAAGACAGCAAAAGTACATTATTGAAGCCAAGCTAAATAACGAACAACGAATAATAGATGAGACAACTAATCTTTTAACGTATAACGAAGATGATCGTTATGATGAAGCAATTTATGAACGTCAATTACGAATTAGTATGTTGACAAATAACTTAGCTACAGTAATAGATTTACAAAATAAAGTTGATGTTAATTTATCAGAACTAGAAGGTTACACTGAAGAACAATACGGTAATACTCAATATAATGCTATTGAACAAAGCTTAACTCATTTTTTAGATATCTATCAGTATTTAACCGATTATCCCGGTATGAATTGGGCAAGAGATGAACTATGGCTATCTAAGGTAAAAAGTACTTTTGATGAATCAACTGTCGATTTTCCTTTTAACCGTCCTGATCTTAGGTTCTATAATCCTTTCGGTACGGACGGCAGAATTGATTTTGACGCATTTTTCGACCCTTATGGACAAGAAAATATCTCCTACTTTTCTACAGGAAAAATTTATAAAGAAGAATATGTAGATGAAAGATTGTACCCTAAAGGTACTCCCTTAAACGAACTTACTGCATCTATTAGAAATACTACAAATGCCCCTATAATTAGTTATTTAAAAACTATGGTCCGGTATTTGGTTCGACCATTATACATAAATGAGAGCTACTACTTTGGCGGATCGGGGATCTACCTTTATAACGAGCATTATACTAATGCAGAACTTAAACATCCTTGGCACAATATTAGGGATTTTGCCGGATCTCATACTACTTTTCATTTCGAAAGAAACGTAGCTAGGTATTTTAGAGCTAGATTAGATAATGGAATAATTGGGCAAGACATTGATACTTTGCCTGATATTATTTATAACGAAAATAACTTTAATGTAGTACCCAGAATAAGTATTAGGTGGGACGATAGGGATAGAAGAAATACAGAAAACAATACTTTTTTTTCTAACTCAAACATGCTTGCCCAAAAAACGCCAGAAGTAGATTACGTTCACCATACTTTACCGGCACCACAATCTATATTCTCTAGTGGGACAGACATAGCTTTCAATCACGGGCAATATAATCTGTATATTGATCATGTTTCGCCTAAAGAAGCGACGACCTATCTTACAGAAGAAACTAATCCTTTTGACGCAGACAACGCTTATTTTAACGAAGAATATCAAAGTGTCGGTAAATACGGAGCCATATCTAAATTATTAGGTGACGGCATTACGTTAAATGCTGGAACAAGTCAGTATATTCACCACATAGATTATGAACAAAGAGAGCCTGAACAAGTTATCAATACGATTTCTAATTACGGAGAAATAATATCTGGAGATAACTTACCCTATTCTTCTTCAATAAATACTAAAGCGTTTAATCATTTACATAAAGACGGAAGATACCATTGTCCTAAAGGATTTTATGATGTCAATGACCGTTTAATATCTGCTTCAGGATTAGGAGACAGGTACAATAAAGAAGCAATACCAGATAGTCCTAAGTATGTAGCAGAATCAGATGAGCCGCTAGTAGTGTATCGTAGGGGGCATTCAATTAATCCCACATTAAACGGAGTTGTAGGAACAGTTAATAATTCGGGTCAATACATATTTAGTTACTACGGTGTGCAATATGCAGATATTTGGAGTAATGCAGACGAAAACTATACTCTATCATCTGCATATGCTCCTACTAGTGACATTATATGGCACGGTAGAAATCCAGATTCTCCGGTATCAGAACCGTTTGTATGGCTATATAAATGCCAAAAGAAAGTTAAAAGAGTAGGAGTATACGAAGTTATTCATAATAATGGTAGGATTATCAGAGACAGTTATCATTTTGAAGCAATAAGAAACGGGTACTTCTACCATAATCAATACGTAAAGGGTCCGCATACAGATATGTATGATAATGACTATTTCTACGACCCTATAAATCAATTACCTATTTACGAAGTAAGTAGATTTTACTCTAACGGCCAATTTCCTATACCTTATAGAGAAGAATTTATCTACGGTAAAGAATACAGGTTAATTGAAGACTTTGATTCAGACGGAAATTTAACGTCGAGTAATCTTATTGCTGATACTGAAATTTCTTTTGAAGAAACCCCTGTAGAAAACATAGTCAATAGGTTAAGGAGTAAAGGCGAAACGCCTGATGATTTAGGAGATGGATGGGAATATGATTGGGTCGGGTTGACGAATGGTTTATTAGTTTATTTAGGTCACGTTTTTCCCTGGCCGCGCGTTCCGCTCCCTGGAGTAATCACCATACCTTTTAGTGCTAAATCCAAATCTGATAAATTAGATGTGAGAATTAATACTTCTAATGCTCCTGGTGATATAGATTCTATGCCGGTATGTACTGTTAATTTTGAAATAGATGCTCCAATATGATCACTATCAATTATCAACCTGTTTTGGCTCTTGAAAACGAATCTAAAATCGTATTTACAGATTCAGCAAAGTCAGAACCTAGTTATGTTTACATGGACAAATTTATTGCTCCATCGTCAAGCGAACTAGTATGGATGGAAATCAGAAATCCTAATTACGATCCCGATGATCCTAACAACTCGCAACCTGCGTACGTTGTAAATTTAGACAACGCCGGAAAGTTCCACAGTAAAACTGAATACTTAGATCATCCCGACAACCCCTTATTCCTTTTCCAGAAATGGATGTGGTTAGAAAATGTTTTGTCTAATCACTTCCCTGCAAACTACATTAAAGACGCAGACGGCAACCCTATAACTAACGAAGACGGATCTCTTGATCTAGGAGATTGGCAAACTAGACCAGGGATAGTCAAGTTAGAATTATATGAACATAAACACGTTCTTACTCGGCAAGCCTCATTAGATAACGCCAACATTCTTCACCGACTATCTTTTATCCTAAGTCGCTATAACGAGCTTGCTCCTACTCGACTTCTCAATAAGTTGTCTTGGGAAGACATAGCAGAATTTCTGAGTCTTCGTAAAATTAAATTAGATTACGGTATCATTTATTCTGACGATACCGGAACCCTTCCTTCAGAATATCCGCCAGTAGTTCCTCATCATTGTTTGTGGAAATCACAAACGTTACGTTTCTGTCTTCAAAATTTATTAGAAAACTTTGAAGGGCGACTCCTATCAGAAACATTAGTGTCTCCCGATCCAGAAGATTATTTAGCTAACGGACAAGACGCCGCTAATTTAGATGCCGCTGATGTATTAACTTCAATGAAATGGCGATATCGACGACCGATAGAATATCGCGAAGACATTATTTATGAAAAAAGTATTTGGCCTGTAGATAGTCTTAATGCCTTAGAAGATGAGCAAAACTCGGTAATACTCTACAGAAAGCTGGAAGATTATTACGGTGCTACAACACTTTATAATCCCGGATTCGTAGAACGAACAATTACACAGTCTCCAATTATTAACTATCAGTATAGTAAGCGAAGTAACTATGACTTAATATGCAACCTTTATCCGTACCACTCTGACTATCAATTACTAGAGTTCGACCAATTATCGCAATATCTAAAAAAAGCCCATGTTAATATGGCTACTGAATATTGCTTTTCTACTAAAGCTTTACCTCCCGATTTTTATTCTAAAAGCGAATGGTCTAGCATAACTTTAAAATTCACAAACACTAACTATGAATATTTAGTCGAACACAAAAAAAGAAACACGGCTAACCCTTACGGTACCCGTACAGGTACGGGGTTTACAAAAGGTGCATTTAATATCGCATTCAAGGCTGTCGTAAAAGAAAATTTAGTGACCAACGGAATGGTGTTTTCTTCTTTTGTAGATATAACAAACAATTTAATAATAGAAGATGAACTGTCTTTACCTATAGTAGATGCTGATGCTAATCCGCACGATGTAATTCACGGAGTCATTTCTGGCAATGATTTTATCGTAATTAATCGAACTTCTTTAATCCCTACTTCTATTGAAGAAAATGAAATTATTGACATTAGGTTTGAAGGAAATCTTGTAGATAAGATTATTTGGTCATTAGATTCTTTCAATCCAGCAATTCCTGATAGTCAACTAGAAATAGCTGACCCTAACAGCTATGAAAAAGTACATAATTATGTGTACGAAGGATTTACTAATTACGATGACGATAAGCCTTTCGAAATATTAGAATACCAGACTAATGTATCTTCACAAAGAACGACAAACTTATTCTTTCCCGAATCAGAAAACTTAGCGACAATTAATTTTGTAATGCGAGTCCCTGAAGAAGAGAGAAAGCAAGCTATTATTGATTACTTAACTAGACCAGTTTTTTCTACTATTAATGAAGTGCAAATAGAAAACGAACTCTACAATGATGCTCTCGCAGAAAAATGGTTACTTTACTATGAAAGAATCCAAATAAAAATAGGAATAAATCACGACTCAACCGAACTTTCATTTTACCATTACGAATATGAACCCAAACGATTGCGAACAAGCAAAGGCATTCACCCTGATCTATTGCCTTCTCAATTTGGCGTAACTACTTTTCCCGATACTATTCCTGGAACTCCCGCGCCTCCTCCTCCTACTTACTACATTGGTAGCCGAGGGACATTGTTCCCCAATTCTTTAAATACAATAAGAAGAGACTTAGCCAACTCTTACATAGCGTATTTAAACTCTTTTGATAAAACTGTTAATTTAACTTATCGAACATAATATAATGCCTTTAAGTTCATTAATTTTAGAAGAAGCAAGATTAAATATATGTAAATCTTGCCCTTTTTATAATGAGAATAATACATGCCGATATCTTATTGAAAAAACCGCTAGAGTAGGTGCCCTCTATCACGCATCTGGTATCCGCAATCCTTACTCTCGATGTCCTCACCCCGACCGTTACTGGTACTCTATCACTTCGTATCATGCGTGGTACATCGACCGATACTTATTCCCTCTTGATCGTGAGCTACGACATAATTTCACAAAACATGGAGTTGGGCGGATAAACGCTCTCGGCATCGTAAATCTAATCTACGACCACTATTCTAATAACGATCTGCCTGCCCCGGTTAAAAGGTCCGTCCTCCTCCAGGAAGTTAAAGACCTAGCCAAATCTCTAAATGGCTACCAACATTTAGATAAACAAAGATTAAAAGTTAATTATGTAACTGGGGATCTTACCTAAAAGGTACCCCTTTCTTTTACATAATTTTCTTAAATTTTTTTCTTAAAATACGGTCGCACCCCCTTGCGGCCTTTTTTACGTTATGGTCAAATACTTAAATGCCCAAACGGAGGAAAGCAATGGGGATACCTTTTAATTCGATTACCGAAACGTACCTAGCAATTAACGAAGTGCGGCTCAACCCAAAGAATAATTACGTAACATATTCGCAGCACCGCATAACTGACCAACTAGTATCTACTCGACATAAAGGAGCAGTAGCTAAGAAAGTAAAAGCAGACGGCATAAAAACAAAGTTACCTAAGACGCACTTCTTTGGGGCACTACTATTACGTAACGAGATACTTGGATGCGTTGCACAAGCGTCCGACAAATACTTCCTACTTCGAAACATGCGAAAGGAATATCCAGACTGGTCAAAAAGTGCATCAGATGTTTATCTAAAGAATTTCTCTGATAAACGCAACTCATACATCACAGGAAACCTATACGCTTCGCAAGTTCTTCCCCCACTGTATTGCTGGTATTGGAACAACAAAGGCTACATTCGTCACCCGACACTCACTAGCCAACTAATATCGTTTCAATATTGCAAAAGACAACTGAAACAAGAACAATTTGCCGATCCTAGATTTTTTACTGTGGAAGAACTAAACGAACTAAGAACTAAGCAATCTGATAATGATCGAGACTACATAAATTGGCACGTACCTTCTATTGTTGAAATTCAAACAATTGAAGCAGAGATTAAAAAACCTATTTACGATTCTATCCAATTTCCTTCCGGTTACGGCAAGGAATACAACCCTATCTAAATCCAATGAACTTACTGTCTAACTATTCTATGCACGAAGCTTCCTATACAGAGTGTCAAAAGTGTCCGATAGGGCGATACTCTACTACCCGCATCTTTTATCGAGGTGTCATACCTGCCGATATATTGATCGTAGGAGAAGCACCTACCGATACTGATCTAGTCTTATCAAAACCTTTCTCGGGACCACCTGGCAGACTCTTAACTAAGATTACAAACGAAGCTTTTTCGGGAGAAGAATACGATGAGCTTGCGTTATGTATGACCTACACAATCTTGTGTGCCCCTTGCGAACCGCCATCCTTCAAAATGCGACAACCTAGCGAGAACGAGATACGAAACTGTAGTTCCCGCTTACAAAATTTCTACGACATCGTTTCTCCAAAACACGTAGTAGCTGTTGGTCGTATCGCTGAAAAAGCCGTAAAACGGTTACGTACTGCTAACGATGCTAATCCTCCTGAATACACGTTGATTCCTACGCTTACTTCAATCTTGAATCAAGGCGAACAGGGTACACTCGATTACAAACGTGCCGTATCTGCATTGCAAGCAATCAACATCTAGTAGGCAATGCAGTTTATTCCACTAAATAGGAAGTGACCTAACGTGTCACAACGATGATCTAGTATCATTGTTTTCCCTCTTCCAGGAGACAGTACATGCCTAAACGTCCAGATCAAGTCGCTCCGAGTCCTATGTGGACGTTAGAAAAGGGAGTGTCCTTTTCCTTGCTATCTAGGTTCATTAATTGCAGAGAGCGGTTTCGCCTCTATGCAGTAGAAGGAGTAAGAGAACACTCCGGCTCTAAAGAGCAAATGGATTTCGGTACCTATTTCCATGAACTATTAGAGTTACATGCTAAATATCCTAGCCTTAGCCCAGGAGGAGTATCAAGGAAAGCAAAAAAGAAGATATCTAAGTCTCAAAAAGCAATTGCTGATTTAGTATTCAATCAATATTGCCAGCACTATGCCGAAGACCGATATCACTATGTCGCCCAAGAACAAGAGTTCTTCGTTCCGTACACACTACCTAATGGACGTACGGTAAACCTAGTAGGTAAGTCCGACGAAATCATAGGTGCTAAAGACGGCACTCTTTGGGTACAAGAAAACAAAACGAAAGAACGCTTCAACGAATACAAAATTGAATCGTCTATTCCGTTTGATCTACAGTCTCTCATGTACTGTGTTGCAATTGAAAAACTGTTCAAGCGTCCGGTAACTGGAATTGTCTACAACGTAATTAGGAAACCAACTCACAAGCCAGCAAAGATTAAAGAAAAGATACTCGATCCTGTAACTAAAAAGGAAAGAACATCTGCTCGTAAAGAAACGGACAAAGAGTTCTTAACTAGATTAGACAACGTAATAGCTGAAGATAGAGGACACTTTTTCTATCGTTGGGAATTTGCTTTAACCAAAGAGCATATGACCAGATGGCGACAAACAACTTTCGACCCTCTATTAACCCAACTTTGTATGTGGTGGGATTCGGTGAAACATGACCCTTTTTCACCGTGGGATCTACCAAACGGAGATCCCAATCCTCATCATCATCAGCGTCCCTTCGGCGTGTACGAACCAATGACGCTCGGTACCGGAGACTTCTTCGAACTAATTACAAGAAATCGAAGAATCGGAACAACAAGCGGAAATAAGTGTTTTTCAGAACTATCAGCATCTCACCCTGCTAAAAGGTAATTACCAATGGCTAAAACAAAAAAGATTATTCTCCCCGGTCCTGATGACTTCAATATTCCTCCCGAAGATTTCCATGACTACACTGTTCTGCTCATGGGAGCCAAAGGTATAGGCAAAACCACCGCATCATCTTCCTTTCCAGGGAATTTGAATATCATGTGGGAACCTCGACGTAAGAACGTCAAGCTACGTATGATTGGTGCGGATGAAGGCATCATGGTTCGGCCTGCACAAGAAATTATTGACGGGGCAGATGACCCTTGGGAATTGTTTATTGAATATTGTGCCGCAGCAGTAGACGACCCTACGATTACTACGATCACGGTAGACACTGTTGACTTGGCATACCAAGCTTGCTTCGAATCCGTATGTGCCCGATTAGGAGTCACTCACCCTAATCAAATCAAAGACGATTACGGAGCATCATGGAACACTATCAAGAATGAGTTTAACGCTCTCATTGATACGATTCGTGCGTCAGAAAAAGTAGGACTCCTACTTATCTCTCACGTAAAAGAGCGAGATCAAGAGTTCCAAGACGGTAGTGGAACCTTATCTATCATTGGCCCATCTTGTGCCCCCGCATGTTTGCAAATATTGAAATCCGCTTGTGAGTTCTGGTTGTACTACGGATGGAAAGACGGCAATCGTACTATCTTCTGCCGAGATCCTGATCGACTAATTGATGTTGCTTGCGGTACTGGTTTTATGGACCCCGAAACCGGAGAACCCATAAACAGTTTTACTATTCCAAGTAATCCTAACGCATTTTATGACACCTTGAATACTGCATTTCGAGGAAGCAATAGCAAATCAAAAAAGGTAACTAAGAAAAAAGTAATTAAAAAGAAAGGAGCAAAGCGTAAGAAACCTAGTTAATGTTTAGTCACTTGATTCTCTATTTAATTTTAACTCACCTAAAAAAGGTAAAACAATGGCTGTTACTAACGAACGAAGTGCTTTCATCCGTGACTTTAAGAAGCGTGAAAAAGAACTTGCCGAAGTCGCTAAAGAATCTGTTGGCGGCGGATTTATGACCGATGAAGAACTCATCGAAACTCTTGAACTAGGAGATACTAAAAAACAGTTCGTAACTAAAGTATCCCGAGTTCGGTACGGTAATGACAAAAACAAGAATCCGTACTTCGCATTTAATTTCACTATTGCCCAAGGAGAGCATGAAGGGCTTACCGTCTCTCAGTTCATTGGGCTAGGAGGTAAAACTAAAGCAGATCGACAAAAGGGAATGAAACGATTGTGTGGATTGTTCCAACGTCTTGACTACGATACTACTTCATGGGCGACTGACGAAATTGCTGTTAATGCTGTGGAAGCAGCGGACACAATGACGCAAAACAAGCCGGGAGTACGTTTGTCTCTAGGTACTTGGGGTGATGCTAATGACCGATTAAACATCGACGTTGTTGGTTTAGTTAATTCCTCCGATGCACCTAAATCTACTCCACCTGCCAAGAAAGAGGCTAAGTCCGCTCCTTCCCAGGAAAGCAAGGTTTCAATGGAATCCTTGGGTGCAAAGGCAGACGAAGGAGATGAAGACGCTGTAAATACGTTGACTGAAGCTGCTACCGCAGCAAACGTAGATCCTGATGAGTTTGAAACGTGGATGGATCTAGGCGTTCACTTGGATAAGGGTTCTTCTAGCGACTCAGAAGAAGACTATTCCGAGTATGTAGGTTACGAAGCTGTTTTTGATTCTGAAGAGACAGGAGAACTTTCGGTTACTGCCTCTGCTTACGATAAAGACAGCGGACTATTTACTGTTACCGATGAGGACGATAACGAATACGAATGTGAGTTTTCTGATCTGACATTCGAAGAAGAATAGATCGTTCCATACCCGCTCTGGTCGCGAAACGCCGTAAGTGTATGACGGGCATTTTCATTGGAGATGCGAGAAGATGTAGAGAAGCATCAACTCCGTAGTAGCAAATGGGCAGCTAGAGTTTGTGGCTTAGGACGATGACGGACGGGAACTCCACCTTTCCGAGTTCATAACAAACCTCACGGTCATTGGTAGGAAGTCTGACAAACTTCGTCAAACAAACGTGTCCTCTCTGGCACCGTAGAGTAGAACGGTGCATTTTTTAAAGGCCAATTATGTAACTATAATTGGCCTTTTCTTTCATTAAGGATAATCATGTCTCATTCTGTTTTAGCTAGGGTATACAACCCTAAAGTTGACCCAACTGATAAGAAGTCAGAACCTCCGTACGTATGGACTGAATATGAGAATGTAACTCATTGCGAAGCAGCAAGATTACATGCAGAAACGTACCCTTTCAAAAATCAAATCATAGAAACTTGTTGGGGAGATAAAAGCGATTCGATTATATTCCAACATAAAGTAACTATGAAAGTTTCTCATAACGTAATTCCTTTACGAGAGATATTGCGATGAAACCACTACGAGGAGATGAGTGATGAGCAAGCGACGTGAATACGAAGTGTACTACGAAAGTGAGCTATCCCTCGGGATTGCAATTGGACCAGAAGTGATACCGCACGGTGCAGAAGTCTTTTGTGTTCGAGAAGTGTTGTCGGGAGATGAGGACGCCGAAGCCCAGCTTGCCGAGTTGCGGGAAGCTGTTTGGGAGTTGTTCGATTACGTCGATTTGCCACCATCGGATTACAGGACAGACGACCTAGACCAAGCGTGGGATCTGTTTCTGAAAACCTACCGTGATGTCCAAAAAGAAACCGAAAGTGAGGTGAGTGATGAATTACGAAGACGTATGTAAAGAAGCAGGTGTTGATCCCTCTTGCTGCAACGGTGACATGAGGGTAGTCATTACATACTTGGTAGAGAATGTTGTCATCTTAGATGGAGTACGACAAGAGATCAAAAATCAGGTCCATGTCTGGAATTGGAACCACACCATCTTTGACATTTACGATGAGATTAAAGGCAGGGATGACTCAGAGTTAGCCGACTTGCTTAACTACGTATTACTACTGTTCAAGGACAATGCGTACATAATCAAGCAAGTGAAAGACCTAGTTCTTCACCTTAATGTCGATCACCTCATAGCCAAACAAAAGCGAAAGGATAGTGATGAAGCGACCTAAAGTATCTGAAAAACCACTGTCAGACGAAAAGTTAGAAGCATGGTCAAAGCAACCATATGGAGTCGGATTTGAAGAAGTACGTAAACTAGCTTCAGAACTCTTAGCCGCTCGAAAGTTGTTGGAGGATATTAAATATGGTCGCAATAGCGATTGATACTGAAACAACTGGTCCTTTTCTTCAACATGGATGTAAGCCTTTCATGGTTACGGCATGTGACGAAAAGGGGTACGCTTTTAAATGGGAATTTACAGTTGATCCTTATACTAGAGATCCTATCTACGATGAAGAAACCGTAACTAATCTTTTCGATACTCTAAGTAAGTATAAAACTTGGGTGTTTCATAATGCGTTGTTCGATATCAAAGCTCTAGAACTATTAGGGTCTACTAACTTTGAAAACCTAATCCAAAAAGTAGTAATCCATGACACTATGTTAATGGCACACTGCAACGATTCTTTAGACAAAAGAGGACTAAAAGGATTAGCATTACTTTACTTAGACTATCCTGAACATGACGAAAAAGATTTAGATAAAGCAGTCAACAAAGCTCGTCGAATAGGCAAAAGACTAAAATGGGCTATAGCTGACGACACTCTAGATTCTTTGAAAGCGTTAAAAGATAAGAAAGGTAAATGCGATTTCTGGCTACCAAAGGCCGTCGCCCGCTCTTCTCCTCCAGGAACACTGGACAGCAAAACCAAGCAGTACTTTGAAAAAGTATGCTCAACTTACGCTGTAGGAGATGTAGAACGCACGATTGGATTATTCATCTATTTTCGTAAAATACTTAAAGACAAAGACGACTGGAAACACTACGAAAAAAATCGTCTATGTCTTTTACCTACTTACTACATGCAAAACCAAGGATTCTATCTTCAACGTCAACGATTGCCATCACTTCTTCATAACTTATCTCAAACAAAAGAAGATGTGAGAAATGGCTTACAACGTTTGTGTCGTATCAAAGACTTTAATCCACGATCCCCAATAGAACTAAAGCAAGCACTGTTCGAATCCCTAAACATAGAGAGTCAATCGTTTACTGAAAAAGGAAACTTAGCTACCGATAAAGAAGCAATCAAAGAAATCCTAGAACGGACAGACATCAATTCTAAACAAGAACAATTCTGCCGTCGCCTACTTACCTACCGAAAACTAAACACTGCCCAATCATACCTAGACTCTTATCAACGTCACGAAATAAACTCTCGCTTATATTCTAATTTAAATCCTGCCGGAACATCTACTCTTCGTTATGCCGCTAAAAACCCTAATGCCCAAAACATTAGTAAGCAAGATAATGATGATGACAGTTTCGACATGACAGTTTCGTTTAACTTACGAGAAGCGTTCGGTCCACCAAAAGGAAAGCTATGGATATGTATCGACTATGCTCAACTTCAACTAAGGATCTTCGCCCATGCCTGCGGCGATTCGTTCTTAATAGATTCGTTTGCCAAAGGACTAGACATCCACGATATTGTCGCCAAAGAAGTGTTTCAAACAGAACAGCCTACATCCTTGCAAAGGAGAGCGGCGAAAGCAATCAACTTTGGGATAATTTTTGGAGCAGGAAGGGCAAAGATCGAAAGGATGAGCAAGATTGACGGATCGTACGCCTTGTTCAAAGATCGTTTTCCTCTAGTAGATAAGTACTTAAAACGATGTGAACGATATGCGAAACGCAACGGGTATGTTCGTACGCTTGGTGGATACCCATTACGTGTCCCTAAAAAGACTGCTTACAAAGCGTGCAACATCGTTGTGCAAGGAACTGAAGGAGAGATGGTAAAGACGGCAATCAATGATTGCACAGAATACTGCTCCCTTCCAGAAGTTCCTATCGTTCCTATCATGCTTATCCATGACGAAATCATCTTTCAAACTAAGAACGTAATTACAAAAGCACGATTCTTAAAACAAGAGATCCACCACATCACTAAAGTAGCTGACTTGATGAACCAAGCAGCTAATTCTGTTGGTGTCTACACCGAAGTAGACGCAAAGATAACTAACTCTTCATGGTCTAACGCTACCTCTCTACCTATCCCTGTTACTGTATAAAAGGCACATCATGGAAACTTACGCACGATTGTTTGATACTTACCTTCCCGACCCTCTATCTGGCCCAGGTAGAAACAAAACAGCAGATTGCCCGTTTTGCGAAGCAGAAGGTAAATTTTCAGTAGATGTTCAAAAAGGAAAAGGTCAATGCCTTCATGCTGCTTGCGGAGTAAAATGTAACCACATCTCTTTCCTAACTAAATTCCACAAATCTTGGTTCGACTTTACTACTGACGAGCATTATGACGCTCTGTATAAAGCTAGAGGAATCTCTCCTGACACTCTACGCAAAGCAGGACTAGCATATGATGAATATTCTGATCGCTGGCTAATCCCATATAAAAACCCGTTTAGCACGCACCTGACCAATCTGGGTTATTTCCATTCCAGGGGAAAGAATGCGTACCGGATCTATAAAGGTCCGAACATTGACAATACCTTACCCTTAACGTTTTACAATCCGTATCAACCAATAGCTAAAAAAGCATCAGATCATTATTACGTATGCGAAGGCGAATGGGATACTTTAGCTATGTTAGACATAGTTAAGGATAAAGAAAACGTAATTGTTTTAGGAGTCCCCGGTGCATTAATCTTTCCTGAAGCAAATGGGAAATGGTTCAGTCATGCTAAACACGTTGACCTGTTTTTTGACAACGATGAAGCAGGAAATATGGGAAAAGAGAAAGCATCTCTTATCCTACATCGCTGGCAAAAATCGGTACAAGCCGTAGACTGGTCTACCATAGAATACGCAGATCCTAACTACGATATCAGGGATGTACTAACAAAGCATTCGGATACAGCATACGCTGATCTAACTTCCGCTCTAATTCCAGTAACACCGGGCGAAGGAGAAGAAGAAGATTTATCCGCAGGGTACGTTGCATCTATCAATGACATTGTTCCCATTGATACGTTTGATCAATACGTAGATCAATATAGCGATCATCTTCATCTGTCCGATGAAAACATCAAAGCAATTGCTATCACGATGGCAATCGCAACAAGCCAATACATCCCTGGTGAACCTTTATGGTTCTTTGCTGTTGGGCAAGCCGGTTGCGGAAAGACTACCTTAATCGAATCGTACGGAGGTAACAACGAATACTTTGATTACGCTTCCCGCATCACAGCGAAATCTCTCGTATCAGGATGGAACAGCGGAGGAGAAACGTCCCTCCTTCCCAGGATGAATGGAAAGACGTTTTTCATTAAAGACTTTACTGTAGTTCTAGGTATGCCTAATGAACAACGTAAAGAAGTGTTTAATTTATTCCGCGATATCTATGACGGTACGCTTAATATCACTTTCGGAAACGGCAAAGTCTGTAACTTCCACAACTTACGTTTCAATCTAATAGCAGGCGTAACAGATGCCATCAAAGATCACAACGATGCGTCAATGGGAGAACGATTCTTACGGTTTGATTACATGGGTGCAGAGTGCGACGACTTAGCTATCATTGACTCTGCTCTGTCAGGATTCGGACAAACAAACTCCCGTAAGGCAGCACTGACCGAAGCAACTTTAGGGTACGTTAAGACGTTAGTAGATAACCGATGGGACTTAGAAGAACTGCCTCGACTCTCTTCTCATTCTCGAAGCGTTATCTCTTCCTTAGCTAGGTACACTGCTCACATTCGTACTCGGCCAGCTACAGACCGGCAAGACGGACTAAAGTATCGTCCACGTAAAGAAGTTGCATCCAGACTTGCATTACAGTTTGCTAAACTTGCTTACGCTCTTGAAAAAGTTTTTTATCCAAAAAAGAAACACGGTAATGAACTCGATCTATCTGATCGAACATTAGAACATATTGCAAAAGTAGCTCACGATACTTCAGAAGGATTCAATCAAGATGTCATTCGCCTACTATGCCAAACTCCGCACTTAGGACGAAAGGACTTAGAATCAAAACTTCGGCTACCGTCTACTCGTATTCATCGAGTTATGACCGACCTCCACACCACTAAATTGGTCAAAGTTGTAACTAAACTTAATGACAGGACTCGTAACCGAGATCCTAAAGGGCGGCCAAGTAAATACTACAGCGTCGAGCCTGCCTTCTTGCCTATCGTCGAACAAGTATTCGCAGGTGACAAAAAATGATTTTACGTACGTCCGAACCCGATCCCCCTGACAATAAAACCGTATCTTTGTTTGTTACTTCAGAAGATGAGAAAGACTTTAATTACATTAAATCATTAATCAACGATCTCTATTTGCATGTGGAGAAACAAGGTGGCAAAAAACTCCCGAGAAAACCGGACCCGAGCAAGAAGAAAAGAAGAGAAACCTAAAGGTAAACGAAAAGCTATATTCTCCGATTTTGGAGAATACTTGCGTTCCCTTAGAATCCAAAAAAACTTAACTCGTACTGAAGTAGCAAAAGCTTTAAACCTAAGCATGTATACCATTCGCAACATCGAAGAAGGGTACAACATTCCTCCTTCTCCAGAGCGACTTAGGTTATGGTTAGGGGCGTTAGGAGAATCTAAGCAATACCCTCAAGCTCTACGATTACTTCGTCAAACTAAGAATAACAGGACAGTATTCTATAAAATCCGCAACCCCGCTACAGAGCATATAGATAGATTGCTAGATTCTTATGAATCTGGTACATTGTCCATAACTGATTTGCGATTACTGCAACTCATTTCTCCAAAAGGATACTCATAATGGCAAAGTCAAGAGCAAGTTCAAACGCAGCAAAACAACTCGGTAGCAGAGGCGGAAAAAGAGGAGGACCAGCAAGAGCCAAAATGCTGTCCAGTCAAGAACGATCTAAAATTGCTTCGGAAGGAGGAAAAGCAAAAGCAGCAAAAAACAAAGGTAAAAAACCTTTTCAAAAAAAGAAACCTTCCTGATTGACAAACGTAAAAGGTAATCATAGTATAACTACATACTTAATTACCTCTCACCCAAAAGAGTATCATGCCTAAGAAAAAAGTAACTAAAGCACCCTCTAAAAAACAAGCAAAGGAACCTGCTGTTAAGACGTTCGGTAGACCAAAGGGAGCAAAGTCCTATCAACCTAACGGGTTGGAAGTACGTAAAGCAGACCCTCTGGAAAGGAAAGGATCTCCCAACAAACTCAAAGGTTATCGACGGGTGATCCTTGAAACTAAAGAAGAGTCTTATGCCCAAAACCTAGAACGCCTAGTTGTTTTAATTCGCAAAAAAGACAAAGACCTATTGAACCTGCTTGCTCCCAAAGTTAGGACTAAAAAGGCTAAAAAGAAAGTAGCTAATGTTGTCTCTGCTTGAGCGTTCAAGCAACTAACGAAAGAAAGCGAAAAATTTTCCGTATTTAGTAACCTTCTTCAACATTATTATCACGCACGTACGCGAAGCATTCTTAACTGGATGCTTCGCGTTTTTCGTTTGAATAGTTAATTACACTTCTACGCAAAACATAATTAATTAAAAACATTAATTATACTTCTGAGCGAACGCATACGCGCGCGATCCTTATTTATTATATTAATCCGACCGCTTTTTACCTTTTTAGCTATTGAATCGGTTCACCTATTCCGATATCTTATAGGGGGTGGAACGGTTCCACACTTTGTCGGTCGCAAAACATAGCTAACTTTGGGCGATCGCCCAGCGACCTACTTACTGTTTTCTACTTCGAAAGGTTAATTACCAAATGCCGATTTTCACTTTAGGGGTTCGAGAAGAATTATTGAATGTGTACGAAGTTGACGCTCCTACCAAAGAGCAAGCCGAGAAACATCTTTTAACTCATCTCAATCAAACAGCAAAAGAACGGGAGGCTTTATCACAAGATGATGATTACTGGCCTGATGTAGTTTTACACTACTCTGCTGTTCCTGCTGTGCCACGGATCGAATCCATCATCGTAAAGATAGAAGATGTAGCTATCAAACATAGCCACTGACACTAACTAGACATCCTTCACTCGACTGTCCCTTCGGGGACAGTCCTTTCTCTTTTTACTTTAACTACCAAATGCGTACCACCACTTCAACATTAATTCGAATTGCCGTCGAAGACAATTTATGTTTCTCGATCATTGCTGTTCTTGAACCGGGTGGAGCAATTCGCGAATCATACCGCTACTTAGTTCAAAAGCTAGACAACGGTATTCCTTCCTCTGTTCTGTACGAGTCTACTTTCAGCAACAGAGCAAAGGCCGTTCAATGTTTCGATCAACGTCAAACCCGTCCTACCAACGCTAACTAACCTTTCCTTTCCAGGAGCATCCAATGTTTATCACACTTACTCCCGCTTATGGTCGTGACTACCGTTCATCTTCTGCTGCCATCGAAGATTTCGAAGCTGGCAAAGACTTTATCTACCATGACCCGTCATCACCATATGACGGTAAACCATGCAGCATCCGAGACTTTCCCAACGGTGGCGATATCAAAATTCGCTACAACAATCTTCGTTCCCTCACCGTGTTTCCCCTAACCCGTCAATCGTAATTACCATGCAGACATTCTTACCCTTTGCCGACTACCGACAAGGTTTCGAGTGTTTAGATGATCTTCGACTACGTAATCAAGTATGCCGCGAATGTCTAACCCTCCTTCGCGGCGGATGGCAAAACCATCCTGCTTCCAAAATGTGGCAAGGTCATTTTCACGAGTTAGCCCGGTACTCAATACACGGCATGTTAGTTCTGCAACAACGCAGCAAATGTTACATAGAAGTCACCAACGAATTGTACCAAATTCGTAATTCATTCCCCGACACTGGTGCCCCCAAGTGGCTAGGCGATCCCGCCTTGCACGCTTCGCATCGGTCCAACTTGTTACGCAAAGATCCCGTATGGTACGGCCAATTCAACTGGTCCGAACCCGACAACTTACCCTACGTCTGGCCCATTTCTTAACTACCTTTTACGAAAAACTACCATGCACGTTTACATGACTAAGCCTGATACGATTCCCGCTGACACATCAATCACCATCGAAGCAGATGCAGACAAAGACGGGTTTCTACTAGAACCTATCTGTGATCAAAAATTAACAGAACTTGTCGATTCACTTGTTTCCAAGAGTATCGGCAAAGCAGTGTTCACCGATGCCGTAACAGTAACAGATTGCGGCCTTTATCGTGCCGCTTACATGCTAACAACCAGAGCAACTACCGTCTCACATAAGATGGTTCCATTCAAAGTATGGGTCGTCCCTACCGAAACTTCAACTAAGGAATAATTCAATGACCAGAATCCACAATGAATACTTTCGCAAAGTCTACGTCAAAACTTTGTACGGTGACGTTACTCGTCCCGATGAACTCATCAACGATATCTTAGATAGAGAATGCAATCAGCAACTCTCACCCATTGAACGGGCAGACCTTAAATACCGTTTGTCCGCTCCTTACAATTCCATCATAGGTTACGAGTCAAGTCGCAAATCTTGTCCTACTTGTAAATCTAAACTTCCTCCTAGTGAATGGGTTTGGTCATGGGGTGAATACGTTAATGCCAGATGGAACACTGTAGTTCACTTCTGCGTCAATTGTTTCCACGAAGAGTGTCAGGTACGACTAATCGCTCATCGAGAAGAGTGCGGTTGTACTTTCAACTTAGTTTCCTACGACAACTCCGACCTACCCGATTGGTTGGCCCTCCCTTCCTCTCCAGGGCACTGTTGCGTTCAACCTTCACCATCAATTCAAACTTCAATCGAAACAAAAGAGTAATTACCTATGTCCATGTCTCGTAAACATTTCAACGATCTCGCTCAACAACTGTCTTTCCAAAAACCAAACGGTTCTGACAAAACGCTAGTTATGAAAACCTGGGTACGATGCTGCTTATCTGTAGCTAGTGTTTGCAATAACCATAACTCTAACTTTGACAAAGCTCGTTTCCTCGACGCTTGCGGTGTTCCTGACAGATACAAATAGCCATGCACAAACCGTACCCTTTCATTCTTCATTACATAGGAGGATTTCCAATGTCAATGGTTTGGCCCGAAAGTGTTTTAATTCTAGACCCCGACTGGGGTGCAACCATAACTAACAAACCCGGAGCAACATCTGACAATCAACCTCAATCGTTTCTCGGATGGGCAACCGCAGAATTTCGATTACCCAACGAAGCAGCGTACAACTCGCTTCATTCTATCGACTTAATGCTAAAGATTTGGCATTACCGATTAGATTGCATTTACGCTTTTCAAGCCAAGTACCGCAACACTTACGACGACTTCGATGTATACAACGCAGCATGGGTAGCTTGCGGATACTTCGAAAACCAATCCGATAAAGCAATAACTTTAGCTACCAAACGTTTCAAGGATTTAACTTAGATGTCAATGAAGGATTTCATTCTAAGACACTTAATTCCTCTTTTTCCAGAAACTCACGATTATCCTAAATTCCTAAAAGACACTACTATGCCTAAAACAACTACAAAACTTCCTGGCGATACCGAACACGAATTAGTTTTATTTCGCAGTTCATCATGGGACGGGTTCTACGTTTACTCACCCAACCTGGATCATTCATTTCAGCTAACTAATAAATACCCTTGCCTAAAATGGATCGACCATCATTCATACGATTTTGTTGATATCCCAACAGACATCGACTTAGAAGATTGGGATCACATTTATATGTGTGCAAACTGTGATTGTGCATTTCCTCCTAAGTACTTAGTAAGTGCGCAGAACGAATCGGATGCACTAAGCGAGTTTATCTCTACTACCAATGCTTGTTTAATTACAGAAACCGATGCAGCAGACTATAAAGATGCTGACGGTGAATGGAAAGAAGAAGTTGATTGGGACGACAACGGTAGACCCAACGACACATCTCAAATCATTGTAGTTAAACTTTTTCCTATTTTAACTCTCAGTAACTTAGTTCCCATTAACCACTTCTACGTAGAAGATGCAGAATGAAAAAACTTAAACTAGAGATCCAAAATCTAGCATCCGAAAATGCTCATTACGCTTGCCGTCCTGCCGGACAACTCGGTACTTGCGGTAACTACCCTTTTCTTTGGTCTGTTTGTATCGGATCGACTCCCGAACAAGCAGAAGCAAAGTTCCGAGCCGTTTACTCTAAACAAATTGCTATT
>Ga0208767_1001025_pt1 | contig 22452 bp, 29 predicted proteins | sample VirMetDEL_Mar_21_FD_184514 | JGI IMG/M metagenome (GOLD analysis project Ga0208767, IMG submission 184514) | Aqueous microbial communities from the Delaware River and Bay under freshwater to marine salinity gradient to study organic matter... | ecosystem: Environmental > Aquatic > Marine >... | reverse complement strand
CCTGTTCCCACCCCAAGATGACTGGTTGATCCCAGCCGACGACTTCGCCGCCCAGCCTGCACCGATCAAATGGCTCGTAAAGCGCTGGATACAGTCCGAGGCGCTCATCATGGTGCATGGGCCATCTGGATCAGGGAAGACCTTCCTAGCGCTCGATATGGTGCTGTCTATCGCATCGAACGAGGCCATACCAGAATGGAACGGCCACAAAGTCCGCCCAGGTCCGGTCGTATATCTGGCCGGTGAAGGACATCACGGACTGCGAGGCCGGGTCGCCGCATGGAAGCAGCACCGAGGCGTCGGCAGCCTGAATATGTGGCTTTCCCGGCACGGCTTGGACCTGAACAGCCCAGCGGGATATCAGAAGACAGTGGAGGCCATCCGGGCGCTGGGCGTCGTTCCATCAGTCGTCGTGGTTGATACCCTGCATCGTTTTCTCCAGGGCGATGAGAACAGCGCGCAGGACGCCAAGACGATGCTCGATGCGTGCGGATCCATCATTGAGGAGTTCGGTTGCAGCGTGGTCCTAGTTCACCACACAGGCGTCGCTGCGGAGGCCCAGCACAGGGCGAGAGGATCATCAGCATGGAAAGGTGCGCTGGACATCGAAATATCCGTAGTGCCGCCGTCTGACGATGCTCCGATGGAAGTGGTCCAGCGCAAGTCCAAGGACGCTGAACTGGCCGAGCCAATCCACGGCGTCCTGACATCCGTCGAGATTGCTGGCTGGTTCGATGAAGACGGAGATAAGGTCACGTCCGCCGTATTCGAGCAGACCGACGCTCCAGCCGAATCGGGCGGAGGCAGCAAGCAAAGCAGCGCCCTGGATCGCCACAGAAAGACGTTCGAGCGGGCGTGGTGGGCATCAGAAGCAGAAATGCTTGGGGTGCGGCCTTTTGTCTCAAGAGCAAGCCTGGAGGCCAAACTGGCCGACGACGGGTTGGCAGCGCGGACAATCGTCAATCACTTAAACCCGGCATATACCGACCGACTGATAGGTGCGCTGATAAACGCCGACGCCATCCAGAAAACCGAGGAAGGCTGGGCGATTATTGATGAAACCTGGGCGTCTGCACTTACGCTTGCAAAGGCGGGGTGATGCTACTTATGCGTGTTACCCTCAATGCCCTCCGGGTACCCTAATTGCTGTTAGGGTAGTTCGGGCAGGGGTGCTTGACAATACCCTAAAAGCCGGGTATACCGCCTAGCGTCTAGCGACTTGGCGGATACACGGTTAGGGTATTTCAAGTGCAGGCGCGAGGGTGACGCTCGTATGATGTCACCATAAAGAAATGAGGCGAAAACCCCGGCCATGGGATTCTCGCCTCCTGATAGCCGAGTGAAAGGACTCAGCCACATGAGAAATTTACGACAGAAGAAGTATCGCGGCAACCCGCTGCCGGGCGATGGATACCATCAATCCACGACCGAGCCGGTCCACGGATCCGCATGGCTGGTGCAGATACAGAAGACGGATAAGATCTGGCGGGGCGTTAAGGTCTCAGCCGTTGGAACTGTCGCCATCAAGGCGAACTATTGGCTGGCGTGGAACGGCGAGCGATGGGCCGAGGGCAAAGACTTGGCGTCGATAAAGCAGCATCGACCGTCGCTGCTGTCCGCCGTCCAGGATGAGGTTCGAGAGGTTGCGTCAGAATTGATGGCTGGTTAAGGTGTCAACCTTCCTCCTTTGTTGATTTGCCGGGGCCTTATTGGCTCCGGCTTTTTTCGTGCTATTAAAGGCCGAAAGGAGAAAATAATGTCGGAATTTCCCGAATATAAAAAGGCAAAGGTTTCAGATCTGATTCCATATGCTCGCAACAGCCGGACGCATAGCGATGCTCAGGTTGCGAAGCTGGCGGCATCCATCAAAGAGTTTGGGTTTCTGAACCCGGTTATAGTTGACGGTGAGAACGGGATCATAGCGGGCCACGGTCGCATCCTGGCGGCGCAGAAGCTGGGGCTGGAAGCCGTGCCAACTATCGAGGCCGACCACCTGACCGAAGCGCAACGGCGCGCCTACATCATCGCCGACAATCGGCTGGCGCTCGACGCTGGCTGGGACGATGAATTGCTGCGGATTGAACTGGGCGATCTGGATGAACAAAATTTTGATTTGAACCTAACAGGTTTTGATCTGGGCGAGTTGACGGTTTTGTTCGATGAACCTGACTTCGCCCCCGGCACAGAGGATGACCAAGGCAAGCTAGATAAACTTGAACCCAAAATGGTAACTTGCCCGCATTGCGCGGCTGAATGGGATTTGCGAGAACATGGCCAAGGCTGATCTACGCGTCGACTGGGCCACGCATGAGGCGGCGAAATATGCTTGTGAGAATTGGCATTACAGCGGATGCTTGCCCGCCGGGAAATTAGTCAAGGTCGGCGCTTGGGAAGACGGGAAGTTTATCGGGGTGGTTTTGTTTGGGCGTGGCGCGACACCAAATTTGGGGCGGCCTTACAATCTCGGGCAAGACAAATGCGTTGAATTAGTGCGAATTGCGTTGGCTAAACATGAAAATTCCGTTTCGCGGATCGCATCGCTTGCAATGAAGTTTCTTCGCCGATCAAACCCAAAGCTGCGCTTGATCGTTTCTTTTGCAGACCAATCTCAAGGCCATCACGGCGGCATATATCAGGCGGGGAATTGGATATATAACGGGCAAGGCAACCCCGCTAAATTTTATATGATACGAGGGAAACTGACGCACCCACGCTCTATTGGCGCAAAAGGGTTAGTTCAAAATATAGATGGCGCGCGTAAATTAGATTCAAACGCAACCGTCGTAAATGTTCCGGGAAAGCATAGATACTTGATGCCCCTAGACTCAGACATGCGAAAACAGATAGAACCATTGTCAAAACCATATCCAAAGCGTGAAAAGCAGGCGATGGCTTCCTTCCCGGAAGCACAGCGGCAGGGCGGCACTGACCTTCACGCTCCAAAATTAAAGTCATTGCATGGCTGACCCAGCTACATATCCAGTCGAAACATGCGACGTGATCATCAAGCGCTGGCAGGACTTCACTGGCCAGGATGCTATATACGAGCCAACCGGCCAGACATATCAGGAGATGGCGAATGTCACGAAAGCCGCATAAGCCGACCGACGCAACGCGCCAGACTGTCCAGCTTCATACAACCGTCGGAACGGATCAGCAGACAATCGCTCGCGTCCTCGGCGTCGACGTAAAGACCCTGCGCAAATACTACCGCGACGAACTGGATCTGGCGCTGGCCAAGGCGAACGCGACCATAGGCGGTGCGCTGTTCAACAAGGCGAAGAATGGCGACACGGCAGCGCAGATCTTCTGGATGAAGACGCAGGCGCGCTGGCATGAGCGCCACGACTTCACCAGTAGTGATGGCTCGATGTCGCCTCAGCAGATCGTCATCCGGGCAGCAGATGAACCAAGCGACGGTTGATCTGCCGCCTAAGCTGGTGCCGATATACGCGCCCCAGAGAGGCGCGGTGCAGTATCGTGCGACCTATGGCGGGCGAGGATCCGGCAAGAGTCAGACGGCTGCGCTGATGGCGGCTATCTGGGGATACGCCGAGCGGCTGCGGATCCTATGCACCCGCGAACTACAGGTCAGCATCAGAGACAGTTTCCATCGCGAGATAAAGGACGCCATCGAGCGGACGCCCTGGCTGGCGGCGCACTATGATGTCGGCGTGGATTATCTGCGCGGACGCAACGGCACGGAGTTCATATTTCGAGGGCTGCGCCATAATTCGTCCAGCATCAAGTCGCTGGCAGGCATCGACCTGACCATCGTCGAGGAGGCCGAGGACGTGCCAGAGGCGTCCTGGCTGGCGCTTGAGGCCACTATATTCAGGCAGCGCAGGTCTGAACTCTGGGCGATATGGAACCCGCAGTCAGACGGATCGCCGGTTGACAAGCGATTCCGCAAGGATCCGCCGCAGTCGTCGCTGATTGCTGGCATCAACTGGTCGGACAATCCGTTTTTCCCGGATGGCCTGGAGGCACTCAGAAAGCGCGAGCAGTCGCGGCTTGATGCGGCGACCTATGCGCATATATGGGACGGCGAGTACCTACAGAACAGCGACGCCCAGGTCTTCGCAGGCCGCTTCCAGATGGATGAGTTCGAGCCGCAGAGGCATTGGGACGGGCCATATTTCGGGCTGGACTTCGGCTTCGCACAGGATCCGACCGTCGCCATCGAGTGCTACATATACGAGGACCGGCTATATATCAGACGCGAGGCGGGCAAGGTCGGGCTGGAACTGGACGACACTGCGGCTTATGTCGCCGAGCGAGTGCCAACCATAGGAATGCACACTATCCGCGCAGACAGCGCCAGACCCGAATCCATAAGCTATTTGCAGCGGAGCGGTCTTCCGGGTATTAGAGGCGTGAAGAAGTGGGCTGGCTCAGTCGAGGATGGCGTTTCGTTCATTCGGTCGCTTGACCGGGTGGTCATCCATCCAGATTGCGCCGAAGCAGCGCGGGAGTTTAGGCTGTACTCATACAAACGCGACCGCCTTTCAGGAGATGTCATGCCGAAGATCGTCGATGCACATAACCACTACATTGACGCGCTGCGCTATGCGCTCCAGCCAATGATCGGCGGATCCGGCAATCAAGTGTTTGGAGTCCTATGATGGTCTGGCCGTTCCCCCGCAGAATCGCAGAAGAAAAGCAGCACCCAACCGGCGCTGCGTTCATGGTCGGACAGAGCGTCAAGTGGGATGGCGGCCACAACCGGCGCACCTACATCAGCGAGGGATACCAGCACAACGTCATCGTCTATCGCGCCATCCGCGAAGTCGTCGAGGCAACGAAGGCGATCAAGGTCGAACTGTTCCAAGGCGATGAACTGCTGACCGATCATCCGGCCCTGGATCTTCTGGACAGGCCGAATCCCTGGCAAGCCTACGAGGAATGGCTTTCCGAGATGATGGTCAACCGGCTGCTGTTCGGCGAGACGTTCTGCGTCGGCACGCCAGAGGGCCAGTTCGCTGAACTCTGGCCGCTGAACCCGATTGACATGGAGGTAAAGCCTGGGATCCACGGGCTGCCTGGGGCGTACTGCCATCGCAAGGGCAAGTCGGAGCAGTATTTCAAGGTTGATCAAGTGACCGGCGAAAGCGAGGTCTTCTATCTCAAGACCTACAATCCTGACAATTATTGGCGCGGACAGTCGCCGCTGATGGCCGCCAGCCTGTCGGCTGATACGCACAACGCAGGATCTCGCTGGAACTATAGCCTCCTCAAGAACAGCGCACGACCGAGCGGTCTGGTGCGCTTCAAGGGCGGATATCCTGCTGGCGAGGCCATCCAGCGGATGCGCGAGTATTTCAAGGCGGCTCTATCAGGCGAGCGGAACGCGGGCGAGATCCCGATGCTGGCTGACGATGCCGAGTTCGTCGAACTGTCGAAGAGTCCGATGGACATGGACTTCAGCAACACGATGAAGGAGATGGCGAAATATATCGCCAGCGCATTCGGCGTGCCGCTTCCACTGATCGACAACGACGCCAGCACGTTCAACAACCTGGAGCAAGCCAAGGAACGGCTGTACACCGACACCGCCATTCCAATCATGTCCGAGTTCATGGGAGGCTTGTCGTCCTGGCTCCTGCCGAGATATGGCGAGGATTTGCAGTTCAAGCTGGATATGGACAGCATCTCAGCGCTCGAAGGCAATCGACAGAAGATGTTCGACCGAGCCGTCCTGGCGTTCGAGAAAGGCGTTCTAACGCGCGAGGAAAGCCGCACGATGATGGGATTCCCAGCCGAAGGCGAGGGCGAATATACGCCGCTTCTGGCACCCATGATGGAGCAGAAGGCAGCAGAGACCAAGGCGTCGTTCAAGCCGCCCGAGGGCGTCGTCAATAACTACAAGCGCGGCCTCAAGATGCACGAAGACGGGCTGACCGGCGATGGCATCGAGCCAGCAACGATCAGGACGGCGAGCCGGATTGCAAGCGGCGGCAGTGTGTCTGAGGCGTGGATCCGCAAGGCTAATCGCTGGTGGGGCCGGAATGAGCGCTTCCTGGACGAGCCGAGCGACAGCCCGGCCTATGCGTCGGCGATGCTATGGGGCGGCGCTGCTGGGCGAGACTGGTATCGTGCGCGCTATAATGAACTGGAGCGCGAGAACAAGGCAGAGGACGACATCAGCGAGGCTGTCCGCAATGGCCTTCAGTCCAAGGTGGACGACCACAACGAAACCGTCGGCGACACGACATCCAAGCGAACCAACCTCAGAACCCTGACATCAGTCTTCAAGCGGGGCGTGGGCGCATACAATACGAACCCAGGCAGCGTTCGGCCCAATGTGACGAGCGCCGACCAGTGGGCATATGCGCGGGTCAATTCGTATCTATACGCGCTCAGGAATGGCAAGTTCCGCAGCGGACGGCACGACACCGACCTTCTGCCGGAGGGCCATCCGATGTCCACCCGCAAGAGCGCTGGCGCTGAACTGCTGCGCAAGATCGCTTATGGCTACTGAACTGGACGAAATGGAAGCCGCGACGCAGCCGCTCATCGAGCGGACGCTGGCGGCAATGATGCGCGAGATGCTGGCGGACTATGAGGCCGACCGCATCGTCAAGCTGCCTGACGACGCCAGAGAGCGCGTCTTGTCCATGCTGCGGCAGACATACGACACCGCGATGCGCATGGCCGGTCAGCCGATGATCGAGGACATGAAGGATTGCTTTCCGCACCTACAAACGAAGCAGGATGCTGACGATCTATACGACCAGATGATCGAGGACTATATCGAGCGATATGGCGCGGCCAAGGTCGTCCAGATCAATCAGACAACGCGCTTACAGATCATGGACACGATCCGGCGCGGACAGCGGGAGGGTCTGAGCGTCTCGCAGATCAGCGGCTTGCTGAGAGAGGCCATCCCGCAATTCAGCCGACGGCGGGCGGCGGTTATTGCGCGGACGGAAACGCACGGATCCAGCCAATATGGCTCGATGCGCACGGCGCAGACATCGACTGAGCCGATGGTCAAGAAATGGAACAGCACCGAAGACGCTCGCACGCGCACGATATTCGACGACGACAGATACGATCACCTGGACGCAGACGGCCAGACGGTTGCGATGGAGCAGCCGTTTATGATCAGGACGATCATGGGGACCAAGGAACCAATCATGTTCCCTGGGGATCCGGCGGCATCTGCTGGCAACGTCATCAACTGCCGGTGCGCGGTATCATTCAGGCGCGCTGACCGCAGGAGATTGCCGACAGGTGGGCGCAGGCGGTTGCCGTCAAGCGAAGTGACTGATGCGCCAGTGATCATCAAGCCGCCCGTCGTTCCAGAAAAGGACAGCCGCGAAAATATCATTCGCAGCATTAGGCAGAAGCACCCAGTGTTCGCAGCGGCCTACCAGAACTCGTTTGATGATTCGCCGCTGTTACAATTGAGGGCCATTGAAAAGGGTGATGGACTCACTGAATTGCTCAGGCCGACTGGCCGAGGAGCGTTCCATAATGGTAACAAGATTCATATGGGCAGGAAGCATACGGGCAAAGCCTATAAGAACGTCTTTAGGCATGAGTTCGGTCACGCGATGGACGACCAGATTGCCAAGGCCAGCCCAAACAGGACAGGACTTCAAAATAGATATATTTCGTGGGATGCGGTGGATGATCTGGCAGAGGACACCAAGGAAATCACTGCGGCGAGATCTGGCCTGTTCTCAAATGAGCGCAGGCCATCCGCAGCCGAGCAGAGGCGCGTCGATGCGAACAGCCTAGCAAACAGAGAAAAGAGACTGGATATTCGCAAGAAGGCGCGAGAGGACGGCACGCTTGACGATCCAAGGGCCATATTGCGGGCAAACATACCAGATGTTGAGCCAGACGACATCATAGACATGTTCGGGTTCACGGAGGAAATTGACAAAACCGACGCCATCGACATTGCTGCGGCCTGGGGTCGGCGGGATTCGTACATGCTCCTTCAAAGCCTGCCCAGTAGATATGGCAAACTAACGCATGAATCGGCGTTCGCTGGCTTGCAAGACACTTACGAGGCGGGGACAGGCGGGAATACGAGACTGCAATTCGGGCATGGCAAGAGTTACTACACGGATCGAAACAGATTCGCCACAATCATAGGCATGGCGAAAAGAATCGGCGGCAAAAAATACAATTATGGGATGACCGCTCAAGCGTTCGCGAACTGGTTCGAGGCATACGGAAGCCCGAATCCAGCGGCAAGGGCGCTATATAAGAACCTATGGCCGAGAACAGACGCCACATTTGAAAGGCTGCTAAAAGAGTTCGTGGGGATGAGCGATGGCTGATATGGACTACATATCGAGGACGATATCAGACTATCAAGAATTGTTCGGCGATATGCCTGACAGCAGAATGATATCTGACGAAGCGAATGCGAACATCATTGAACTGGCGCGCATGGCGATCCGTCGCGGTGAGCCGCTTGGCGAAGAAGAACTGGGCACGCCAATTGAACTGCCAGAAGACCCAGGCGACTTTGTGATCTAGCTATGCTTTCGCATTGCCGCACTATTTGCTAGAAGGACAGACTATGCCAGAACCCAACGCCACCGAAGACCGAGAAGAATGGCTGTCGCGCTGCATGGGCGACGCAGAGGCCGCAGCAGACTATCCAGACAGCGACCAGCGGTTCGCGGTGTGTGTTTCCAAGTGGGAAGAGAGGTCGGACGAGATGACGATAGAACAGAAGAGCCTGGGTCTTGAGGTCAAAGCGACCGGCCAAGAGGGCGAGATCGAAGGCTATGGCGCAGTATTCGGCAATGTGGACAGCTATGGCGACGTGATCCAGCCCGGCGCATTCCGCGAGACGCTTGGGATGCGCAAGCCGAAGATGCTATGGCAGCATAACATGGCGGATCCGATTGGCGTCTGGGACGTATACAACGAGGACGCGCGAGGCCTTTACATGAAGGGCCGCATCGCGACCAAGGCGACCAGGGGCCGGGACGCATACGAACTGGTCAAGGCCGGGGCCATCGACGGGCTGTCGATTGGATATGTGACCAAGGATTACGACATGGACGGCAACAATCGCCGCCTAAAGTCGGTTGACCTGATAGAGACATCGCTTGTCACGATGCCAGCCAATACGGCTGCGCTGGTGACGAGCGTCAAGAATGCCGACGTGCGCGACATTGAACACGCTTTCCGGCAAATAGGATTCACGCGGTCAGAGGCTAAAGCAATGGCATCTGCGGCATGGAAACGGCGAGGCGACATTCTGTGCGATGCAGAACAAGCCACTCCAGAGGACGATCAGCGAGAGGTTGACGAACTCAAAGCACTTTTGAATCAAACCCTGCACAAAATCGGAGGACAAAATGTCTGACATTGCAGAAATCAAGGGGCTGGTTGAGGCAATCAACCCAACCCTGGTCGGCTTGCGAGCCGAAATCGACGAGATGAAGTCCGGCGCGAAAGACGTTGTGACCGAAGAAAAGCATCAGCGGATGGCTGATGACATCACCGCCAAGATGGCCGACATGCAGGCCAAGCAGGCCAAGATCGAAGCCGCTATGCAGCGTCCAGGCGCTGACGGTGCGAAGGCTGATGATGCCGAGGTCGAAGCAAAGCATCGCGCTGCGCTCCGCGAATATATGGCATATGGCACGCTCCCTGCTGGCTTCAAGGCCGGATCCGAGGGCGTTGAGATCAAGGCCATGTCAACGGACGTAAACCCTGACGGCGGCTATCTGGTGCGTCCAGAACTGTCCGATACGGTCGTTTCGCGCATCTTCGAGACCAGCCCGCTCCGGCAGGTTGCGAACGTCGAGCAGACTTCCGCGAAGTCCATCGACATCCTGATCGACGACAACGAAGCAGCGGCCCGCTGGGTCGGCGAAGGTGCTTCAGGCGGCGAGACGGACACGCCAGAACTCGGCCAGAAGGTCATCGCAGCGCACAAGATCGAAGCAGATCCGCGCATGACATCCGAAATGATCGAGGATGCTTATCTCGACGTTGAGGCGTGGCTTGCTGGCAAAGTGGCTGACAAGTTCGCTCGCACGCAGAATACCGCGTTCGTGAACGGCACAGGCGTTAATCAGCCTCGCGGCTTCCTGACATATCCGGCCCAGGCTGTGTCCGGCACCTACGAACGCGGCAAGATCAATCAGGTGAACATGGGTACAGCCGACGCGCTGAACTCCGATGGCCTGATCGCGGTCCAGAACGCGCTCAAGGAAGGCTACCAGCCCGGCGCGGTCTTCGGCATGAAGCGCACGACGTTCGGCGCTGCGCTCCAGCTTAAAGGCGCTGATAACTACTTCTTCAGCCCTGTTCTGCTGGCAAACGGTCAAGCGACCATGCAGCTTCTGGGCAAGCCGGTCATCTTCATGGATGACATGCCTGCTGTCGCTGCGAATGCGCTTTCCGTTGTTTATGCGGACTTCTCGGTCGCATACACCATCGCAGACCGCGTTGGCATCCAGGTGCTTCGCGATCCATACACCAACAAGGGCTTCGTGACCTACTACACGACGCAGCGCGTTGGTGGCGATGTAACCAACTTCGATGGCATCGCTATCGGCAAAGTCGCAGCATAGGAGATCTGATCAATGGCTGTTTTTGATACTCGCAACAACGCCGAATACGGCATGGGCCTTTCGGCCACGCTGTCCGGCGCAACACCTGCGGCTGGCGACTGGATCGACATGCAGGGCTGGCAATCTCTGACCTTCACGGTCGGAACCGGCACTGTCACCGATGCAGGCACAGCATCCGGATTCTCGTTCCAGGTCGAGGAAAGCGACACCACGGCAGATGGCGACGCCACTGCTGTCGCTGACGGCGACCTGATCGGGGCCGAGAGCGCGCTTACCGTGACTGCTGATACTGACGACGACAAAATGATCGGCAGCATCGGCTATCGCGGCAGTAAGCGTTATGTCCGACTTAAGGCGACAGGCACGACCGGCACGAATGCTGTCGTGAACTGCCATGCCATCAAGATGAAGGGCGGAAACATGGGTTCTGCCTCCATCGACAGCGGCACGGCTGCGACCTGATGAAGACTAAGGTGGGGCGGCTTCGGTCGCCCCATCAACTTCTGGAGGCTATAAATGTCTGAGATAAACTGGGACTTCCTGCCGCCAGCGACAGAAGACAACAAGCGAGCCGCCGACCTGATCATCCGCACGGATGACGGATCCGAGCGCCGCACAGGATACGACGGCGGGTGGCTATTTTATCAAGACGCCACGCACACATCCGAAAACAAGCAGTCAATTGACGCCGACACCGAGACGCTTTTCACGGTGGACGGCGCAGGATCTGAATCGAATTACGACTTCCGGCGAGGACTGAACACTGATGTCTGGTCGCTGAACACAGTTCGCCCAGCCGCAATCGGCGAGGTCTATGTTTTGTCGATTGTCTACAAGTTGAGCAAAGCCAGTTCAAACCAAATCTTTGGAGACATAACAGGCAAGGTCGGCTCTGGATACACGAACACCGTGTCGGTTGATCGTAAACCGCTAATCAAAGGTTCTGGGAATGCTGACTTTGTTGTCGTCAATAAGACTGTATTTATTCGAGATGGCTACACGACCGCCGGGCTGCGATTCTTTCTGACATTTGATGAGGCCGTCCAGGTATGGGATAAGACGATAGCAATCCAGAGGACGCACAGCCCATGACCGAAATCAAAATGCTCAGAACTCTGCCAGTTTCGCCGAATGGAATAGTGGTCGAGACGTGGGCCGAAGGCAGCATTCACAATGTTGACAATAACCTGCTTGGCATATTGATCGACGCAGCGGCCTGCGAGATTGTCACGAAGGCCGTGCAGGCTGCGCCAGAGAACAAGGCCAATCCGAAGCGGATCAGGGTCAGAAGGGCCAAGAAATGAGGTTCAATCGCAAGTCCGCATATGTGACCGCAAGCAGCGACAGCCCGGCGATCAGCACGGCTGACATGAAAACATTTTTGCGCGTCGATAACAGCGACGACGATGCGGTGATCGCCACCTACGTCGCGACAGCAACTGAGGCGGTGAAGCAGTATCTCCGGCTTGCGGTTCTGACCGAAACATTCGTGATGAAGGCGGACGGGTTCGCCGTGGCGGGCGCTGATGACCGCCTTCTATCGCTTGGCCCTGGAGTTCATACGGCCAGCGTGCCTTACGTCCTGGGCGGCGGAGAGACGTTCGACGTGGCGTTTCCACCATTGCAGAGCGTGACAAGCGTCGAGACATTCGACCGCTCGAACGCGGCCACCACATTCAGCAACACGAAATATCAGGTGGATCTGCAAAGCGGGCGAATCTATCTGAACGAGGGCGAGACGTGGCCGACAGATCTGCGGGCGCAGGATGCGGTGAAGATCACCTATGTCGCTGGATACGGCAGCGGGTCAATCCCTGAACCTATCCTCCAGGCCATCCGCAGCTATGTCGAGCAGCTATATGACGGCTGCGAGGGCATGACGGCAGAGATCAAGCGCCTTCTCAGCTTCTATCGGCGCGCGGATGAACTCGCATGGTAACGTGCTGCCCAAAATATAGCGCTCGGCAACTGCGGAACCGCATCAAGATCCAGTCGAAGACGCAAGTGGCGGACGGCATGGGCGGATGGACGGAAAGCTGGAGCGCGGGAGACACAGTTTCAGCGCTCTGGACGCCCAGGACAGGCAGCGAGGCCGTAGAGGCCCAGGGACTTGCGCCTACCGTCTCAGTGACCGCCATAATCCGTTTCAGGGGCAATGCAGAGGGCGCACCTTACTACAGCGCCGAGGACCGAGTGGCATATCGCGGTCGAATGTACAATATCAAGGCGATCATGGACGTTGACGGGATGCACCAGTTCCTGGAGATGAGACTGGTCGAGGGCGAGCCGTCGTGACATCAATCAAGTTAAGCATGGACGGCATCAATGAGACCATATCTGAGTTTCAGCGGCTTTCTGGAGAGTCAGAGGAGTCAATGTCTCGAATCATCAATGATGCGCTTTACGATACTCAGGAAATTGCGATTCGCGGGATAAAGGGCGGGCCAGCGAGCGGCCAGCAATATACACGCGGCGGCAAGACGGTGCGCAGATCCGCGCCGGGCCAGTATCCGATGACCGACACAGGACGGCTCCAGAGTTCGATCAAGGTGAAGCCGACCGCTCCAGCGCCGAAGATGGCGGGACGGGTTGGGACCAATGTCGAATATGGCAAGCACCTGGAGTTCGGCACAAGTAAGATGGAAAAGCGGCCCTGGCTGCGGCGCAGCTTCCGCAAGGCGATTAGAAATATCGACAAGGAATTGAAGGCCGAAATTGAGGAGGCCAAGAAATGAGTTTCGAGACTGCTGCGCAGCAGATCGTCTATACAGCCCTGGCTGGCAATATCACGGCGAATGTATATGACGACGTGCCATATTTGCCGGAGGGGATGCCGCGCAATAATTTCCCTTACGTCGTCATTGGAGACGACGACACGTCGGCCTGGGATACCGACGACACGCTGGGCAAAGAAATCGACATAAGCATCGACATCTGGAGCCGGGCGGCAGGCTTCAAGCAAACCAAGGCGATCATGGGCGAGATCTATGACATCCTTAACCGTGGCGCATTGACGAAGACGGGCTATAATATCGTGGATTGCTTATGCACTGAATCTCAGGCATTAAGGGATCCAGACGGCATCACCCGGCATGGCGTGATGGTTTTCAAGCTGACCATTCAGAAGGAGACTTAAATATGGCAGGCTTTAATGGTCGCGAACTGACCATCGACTGGGACGCAACGACGCTTGTCGGCGTTCGAACTCGCGGAATGACGAACACTAATGAACTGGTTGATGTCACAACCGATGACGACAGCGGCTGGCGCACGCTTCTGGCGAAGCCGGGGCTTAAATCGGTCGAGGTGTCGGTCAGCGGCATTTCATCCGACGAAGTTCTGTTGGCTGAGTTCTACAACGCCAGCGTGACCGGCGAGACGCTCAAGGTGGATCTGCCGTCGTCGCTTGCCAGCCCAGGCAACGTCTCCGGGCTTTATATGCTGTCCTCGTTCGAACTAAACGGCGAGCATGATGGCGCGGTCGAGTTCTCTGCGACGTTCATGTCGAGCGGCGCTGTGACGTACACTGCGTCTACCGCCTAACATGCGCACAATCGAACTGACGCTGGCAGAATCAGCGATTGAGTGCAAATTATCTTGGAAGGTGATGAAGGACATCACCGAGCAGGTTGCGGACCCGGTCATCATTGCGCAGGAGGTGCAGAAGCAAATCCAGGCGGATGAGGCCGGTCGCGACTATGAACCCAAGATCCAACTGGACACCGACGCTTGCGTCAAGATGATCAGCATCGCGTCTGACATGGACGAGGACGCCGTGGGCGAACTGTTCATGGAAGGCGGGGTTATGGATGGGCAAATCGAGGCGGGCAAATTGCTTGCCGCGATGCTTGGCGGCGAGGACAAAGAAGCGCAGGGAAAACGGAAGGCTCGAAAGAAGTCATAAAGACGGCTTTTCAGACAAGCGTGATCGACTTCAATATCGCGCCTTCAGAGTTCTGGGAGATGAGCGCCCAGGAGTTTCACTGGCTGCACCAGGGCCACTCTGACCGCCAAGAAAAGGCGGGCGGCAACGGCTTCAGCAACGGCGAATGGCGGCGAGCGCATGAGGCGCACAAGGCCAAGATGAAGGCGAAAGAAAATGGCTGAACGGACTGGCGTTCATGTAAACCTGACCGGCGACGCAACGCAGCTTAACGCGTCGCTTGAATCCGCGCAGAAAGAACTGCACGAGACCGGCGCTGCTGGCAAGAACGCACAGAACGCCTTGCGAGGTGTCGGACTAGGCATGGCTGGCACCGCTGCGGCCAGTAAAAGAACAGCCAAAAGCTTCGGCGGACTAAACAATACAGTCCGAAACGCCTCATTCCAGTTCGCCGACATGGCGGTGATGTTGCAAGGCGGGATGGGCGTCGCCCGCACGTTCGCAACGCAGCTTCCGCAATTGCTGGGCGGTATGGGCGTTCTAGGGGCCGCAATCGGCGCAGTGGTGGCCATCGGCTTTCCGATGGCGTCGATGTTCGCGGAGAACGACAAGGCCGCTGACGCGCTTCTAAGCACCTTCGGCGTGCTTGAGCCGATGATGCGGGCAATCGCGGATGGCATGAAGCAGGTCGCAGAAATCGCGATTGATGGCATTAACTTGATCATCAACAATCTGGATCGAATCGTCATCACGGCAGGCGTCGCCGCAGCGGCTTTCGCTGGGCCGATGGTGGCGTCGTTTATTGCCGCCAAGGTCGCTGCGTTTGGTTTTGTCGGAGCGCTTGTGGCCCTCAAGGCCGCTCTAATAAGAACCGGCATTGGCGCGCTTGTTGTTCTTGCTGGCGAACTTGTATATCAGATCTTCCGCGCCGTCAGCGCGCTGGGCGGCCTCGGAAACATGTTCAAAGCCTTTTACATTATTGCAAGAGAGGCTCTCAGAAGAACTAGCACAGCGTTTGACTACCTTTTGGTCAACGCAGAACTTGTTTTTGTCGTCATTAAGAAGTCCGTGGCTAGAGCGGCAGACTTTATCACGAGAAAATTTGTCGGCGCTTTTAATGTCGTCGTTAGAAACGCGCAAGGCATGGGCGGCGCGCTTTCAGCTATATTCAACGCCATATCGCAAGGCGCTGTCCCAAGCATTGCAGATATTCAAAAGGGGTTTGATCAGGCATTAAATTCGAGCCATCAGTTCGCCACTGGAAGCGCGCTGGTGCTAGATGAACTGGACAAGAAGATATTAGAACTTTTGATAAGATCAAACGAACTTGGATCAAAACTTTTTGCGCCAATCCAAGCGCTAAAAGAACTTCGAGCCGAAATCGCAAAGATGAAAAAGGATGACGTCGACATCCGCGACATTTTCAAAGGCGGCAAAGGCGATGAGGACGAGGATGGCGACGCGAAAGAAGAACTGGAAAGACTAAAGGAAAAACTCGCCAGCAGAATCGAAGCAATGAAAGAGTCGATGAACAGAGAGACATTGACTGAACTGGAACTGCTCGCGATCAAGCTGCAAAAGCGCCAAGAACTGATTGACGAGGCCCACAAGAATGAGGTCATCAGCGAGCAACAAAAGAATGAGTTGATCGCCCAAGCGAAGAAATCGCACGAAGACACTCTGGAGGATCTTCGCAACAGGGCGAGGGACAAAGAACTGGGCCAGATAGCGAACGCATTCGGCGCGATTGCCAGCTTCACGTCAAACCATTTCAAAAGACTCGGAAAGATTATCAAGGTCGCGAGTGCTGCCGAGGCTCTGGTCAATGCCTGGACAGCCTTTTCGCAGGTTCTCCGAGACCCAACGCTTCCCTGGTTCGCAAAAATACCTGCGGCCCTGGGTGTTCTGAGCGCCGGTCTGGGGGCCGTCAACGCCATAACCAGCGGATCCAAGAGTTCGTCGGCAGCGACATCAGGTGCAGCCGCACAGCCTGCTGCGCCGGTCGTCTCGCGAGACGTTGCAATTTCAGTCGCGGGCGGCGATATGTTCTCGCGAGATCAGGTGATCGGCTTGATTAACAGCATCAACGAAGCCGTCGAGGACGGGGCAAGGATAAGGCTCGCATGACCGTTTTCTTCGAGGCAGGATACACGAAGCCTGGGGCCGACTACGGGCTGACGCACGCCAGGATCGCGCATTCGCTCAACTGGTTGAGCGGCGGCACCGCCACGGCGTCGAAAACGGCAGCAACAGGCTATTTCGTCAATGCGCCACTAAACACGCTGACCTATGAGCGCTATAAGCCGTCCTCAATGAACTTCAACTGGGAATATGATCACGGATCCGCTGCGGAGTGCGACTACTGCTGCATTGCGGCGCATACTTTCGGCACGAATGGCAATTCGCTGTCGGTCCAATACTACGACGGAGCGGCATGGCAAGCGGTCTTGGCATCGACCGCAGTGTCGTCTGACGAGCCAATCATCGTCATATTCGAGCCGGAGACACGCCAGCAGTGGCGCATCGTGCTTTCTGGAGGCACAGCGCCAGAGGTGGGCGTGGTCAAGTTTGGTAAGGCGATGCAGATGGAGCGCCCGTTGTATGGTGGCCATACGCCCGTCGCAATGGCGCGCGACACTGCTTTGCGGTCCAATTATTCCGAGACCGGCGAATATCTGGGTCGCGTGAAAAAGCGAACCATGCTTTCGACCAGCTATGAGTGGCAACACCTGTCAGCAAGCTGGATTCGCACCAATTGGCCCAGCTTTCAGCTTGCGACAGAGGCCGAGCCGTTCTGGATAGCCTGGAGGCCGGAGACGGTTGGGGATGTCGCATATGCTCAATTGGATCAGGTGCCAGCGCCGTCAAATATGGGTATCAGGGATCTGATGAGCGTCTCGATGTCAATTCGGGCGCGCGGTTATGACTAGCTATCCAGTCGGCAGAGAGCCGATCCAGATCGTTGAGATACTCCAGCCGCTATGCACGAACGAGTTCGGAGTGGCTCCCTGCACGGCTACGGGGACCGCTGACACCAAGTGCTACAATACGCGGGCGACGTGCCAGGACACGGCCAACTTCGCCCTGGGGACGCCTCTGAGCCTGTTTTTCACGAAGGCGCAGTTCCTTCCGACGCTTCAGGCCAATCAGACGGTGCCGGTCGAGAATCCGTCTGACTGGATACTTTACGACGGCACATGGTCCGACGCGGGGATCTGGTACGACGGCGCGTTCTGGCGTGATGACGATCAGTCATATCCGCAGCCGGTGTTCGATCCGGTCAATAGCACAATGCCGCCTTACATTTTCCCGGATCTGGTCAGCGTCAGCACCAGCCCGACAAGAGTCAATCTGGCGGTGGCGTCGAGCGATGCGAAGGGGCTGGGCAATCGTGCGCTATGCACGATCAAGTTTAAGGACTTCCAGCACACCGACCGGCTAGTCGATCCATATGTCGATGGTCGGTCCTGGGATCCGCTGTCGGCAGATCGCGGCAGCTTCTGGACGCGCTGGCTGGTGCGGAATAAATATCGCACTAACATGCAGGTGAAGGTCTACGAGGGATACGCCGGGCAGAATCTGGCCGACATGAGCGTTCGGCTGTATTTCGTGGACGGCATCAGCAACGTCGATTCGTCCGGCAATGTCACAATGCGATGCAAGGACGTGCTGGCGCGCATTGAGTCTAGGCAGGCTCAAGCGCCCGTGGCATCGCCTGGGGTTCTGTTCGAGGACATAACCGACACGGCGACGAGCATCGAGGTCGCTGGCGCTCTGCTGTCCGAATACGACGCATCTGGCACGCTGCGGATTGGCGACGAGGTAATGACCTATACTTCGGTCGCGACATCGACGAACGGAATCACATTCAGCGGCGTGACGCGCGGCACGGACAACACGGTGGCGGAGGAACATTCATTCGATGCAGGCGTCCAGCAGTGCATCCGATACACAGAGACAGGCCTGAGCGATCTTCTGATTGACCTACTGCAAACGCGGGGCGGCATTCCAGCGGCCTATATGGCCGACTTCGCGCCAGGACAGCCGAGCGCAGAAGAAATCAGCAGCTATATGAGCCTATTCGTGGCTGATCGAGTGCTGACCGAGCCATATTCAATATCTGAACTTATTTCGGATCTGGCCGAGCAGTTTCAATTCTATATCTGGTGGGAGGAAACCGAGCAGCGCATCAAGTTTAAACCGATTCGAGGCTATAGCGAAGCGCCAGACACGCTGACGGACAGCGTGAATATCCTTTCGAACAGTTTTTCACTAACAGAAAAGCCGCGCGAGCGATTCAGCCAAGTTTGGTTCTTTTACAGCCAGAAGGATCCGACGCAAGGCGACGATGATCTGAACAATTATAATAGTCAGTACGTCATCGCCAACCTGGAGAGCGAGACCGACGAACTGTACGGCAGCGCATCAATTCGGCGGATCCTGGGAACGTGGACGGGCAAGAGCATCATCGCAGCGTCGTCATCCACGCGCTTTCTGAATAAATATGTGGACGTTCCGACCGAGGCCAGCTTCAGGGTGGACATCAAGGACGGCGACTATCAGATAGGAGACACGTTTTTCGTCTCGCACTTCATGGACGTGACGCAATACGGCGAGCGGCGGCTGAGACCGTGGACAGTCGTTAGCCGCGAAGAAAAGGTCGCGAATGAGATCGTGGAATATGTCTGCGAGGACACGACGCTTTATGGGCGCGTTTATTTCATCATGGCTACAGGATCCGGCAATTACGACCCAGACGACGTGCCGTTCGACAGCGCATATATCGGCAACGCGGCTGGCGTGCTAAGTGATGGCACTGCTGCGGCCAATATCGGATAGGAGAGAAAAGGGATGACGACATATTCGACCATTGCTGATGCTGACATTGATCAGGACAGCCCGATTACGCAGACGCTGATGACAGCGCTGCGAGACAATGTGCTGGCGATTCAGCAAGGCGACGCGACTGCGCCGCATATCGCATCGAGAGCGCTGGACCTGTCGTTCGTGACAGGAACCAGAACGACCGCTGGCGTCATCTGCACGATGGATGCGACGGTTGATTCGAATATAGCAGACGCCAGACTTGCGCTGATGTGTGGCGTCATATCCGCGACGGCAGAAGCCGTAGGATCCGCGAGCGTGCAATCAGATTCGGTCGCATCACCAGCGATAATTTCACAAGTGGAGGTCGCCGGATCCGGTGGCAGCCCAGACACCGACATTTCCTCTTTTGCGTTTTTATATGAGACAGGCGGGGACACCTCTTTCAATCTTAACATGACGTTGAGCGGAATTAGCGCCGCGACCGTTCATGCCGCCATCATCCTGCTTGGGAGGTAAAATATGACCACCTTCAACAACGGCGAAAGCGGATCCAGTGTCCGCACGAAGATAAACGCAGCCATTACCAGCGTTGACAGCCTTGATACCGTCCTGACGGTGGATTCAGGCCATCTGGGCGTCAATGAGGCCAGCCCTACTGCCAACCTACACGTTGGCGGCGACATGATCTTGGATGTCGCTCATCCGTCTTCAACCAGTAGCCTGGGCATTGGCACAGGCGCGCTTGAGGATTCGAGTGCCGCATCGGCAACAGCCATCGGGGTGTCGGCTCTCAAGGAAAACACCACAGGCGTTCGCAATACGGCGGTCGGCAACCTGGCGATGCGAGATAATACGACAGCGGCCAACTCGACGGCGGTCGGGTATAGCGCCCTTTTGCTCAGTAATGGCGGGGTAAATCAAGCCTTTGGCGCGTTTACTTTAGACGCCAACACAACTGGATCCTATAACACGGCTATGGGCTATCAGGCCATGGGTGACAACGTCTCAGGGAATTACAACGTGGCAATCGGCGGGCGCGGGGCTCTAGGCTCGTGTGTGTCTGGGACAGGCAATGTGGCGGTTGGTGGATATGTTGCTTTGGGCAGTCTTGACGATGGCGACTATAACGTAGCGCTAGGCTATTTCGCGGGGAATCAATTAGAGGGTGGTTCTCACAACGTCATGATTGGTCGAAGCGCGGGCCTGAATATAGTGGATGCTGATTCGAACGTCTGCGTCGGCTATGTCTCAGGCAATGATCTAACCAGCGGTCAGGTGAATACTTGCGTCGGCTTTAACGCGGGCAATACGCTGACCACGGGGTCAAATAATACCCTGCTTGGCCGGGATGCAACACCTTCAGCGGCTAATGTGAATTACGAGATTACACTTGGCAGTTCTTCTGTTGCTACTTTGCGATGCCAGCAAACGAGCATCTCTGCACTGTCAGATGCTAGAGACAAGGACGAAATTCAAGATTTAAGCCTTGGCCTAGACTATATCCAGCAAGTCCGCCCAGTAGAGTTCGTCTGGCAGATGCGCGATGGTGCCGTCACAGGCAAAAAAGATTTTGGGTTTATCGCTCAAGAAATGCAGGCGGTCGAGGATGCGAACGACGCTGAGTGGGTTCGCAGCGTCCTCCGCAACAACCCAGAGCGTTTAGAGGTGGCCCCGGCCCAGCTTCTGCCGATTGCCATTAAGGCGATCCAAGAATTGTCAGCCCAGGTCGATCAACTGAAGGCCGAAATCGCCGCGATCAAAGGAGCCTGACATGGACGAAATCACAGCCGAGCAAATCGCCGCAAATTACGCCGCGATGCTGATCGTCGCCAACCGCATCAATAAGATCGCGGCTGGTGAAAAGATGTCTGACAGCACGGCAGAGGAGCGCCAGGAGTCAATTGACGCCTCGGTCGGTCATCTAAAATTGATGGTCGCCAAGGACTATTGGACCACCGAGGACATGGCTTCAATCAACGCTGCGATTGCCGCCGGTGAGGCTGTGTAGTGGGCGAACTCGACCTCCGACTGATCCTGACGCTGGCAGGCATGGGTGTGTCCGTGGTCTCTGCTGCGGTCATCGTCAAGACTAAGCTGGCTGCGGTGGTTGACACGATGTCCGACATTGAATCCAGGCTGCGCAGCTTGAACTCAACGGTGGATCGTCAGCAGGCTCACATGGAAGTGGCCAACCAAAAGCTGGGCGTTTTGTCCGGCATGCTGGCTCCAGATAAGATGGAAGCTAGGGCCAGAGAGCTAGCCACGATGCAGGGTGAAATCTCTGGTCTGCATGGGTCAGTCTCGAAACTGTTATCCATGCATAGTGGACGCCATCCTCCGATCGACCAAAGGCGACAAGTAGGAGATTAAGATGCTCTCAGCTTTAATCGGGCCGGTAACAAGCCTGCTGGACAAGTTCATTCCTGACGCCGATGAGCGCAACAAACTGGCGCACGAGATCGCCACGATGGGCGAACGACACGCGCAGGAATTGGCCAAAGGCCAGTTGGAGATCAACAAGACCGAAGCGGCATCAAGATCGGCGTTCGTCGCTGGCTGGCGTCCATTCGTCGGCTGGACCTGCGGTGTGGCGCTTGCCTATCACTTCATTGTGCAGCCGCTCGCTGCGTTCGCAATGACGGTCGCTGGCGTCTCTCTGGTCGCCCTGCCGGTGTTTGACATGGACACGCTGATGACGGTGCTGTTGGGAATGCTTGGCCTGGGCGGTTTGCGGACTTTCGAAAAGCACAAAGGCGTTTCAAAATGAGCCACAACTGGGTTCTATCCTCACGCTCCAGAGAGCGGCTGTCAGGCGTCAAGCCGGACTTGGCCGACACCGTTAAACGAGCGTTGGAATTAAGTCCAATCGACTTCGGTGTGAGCGAAGGCAAGCGGACGCTGGAGCGGCAGAAGCTGCTGGTTAGCCAAGGCGCGAGCCAGACGATGAAGTCAAAACATTTGAGCGGCGATGCGGTGGACCTTGTGGGCTATTTGGACGGCCATGTGTCCTGGGAGATGTCGATATACTGCAAGATTGCCGACGCCGTCCGCCAAGCCGCAATTGAAACCGGCGTCTCAATCCGCTGGGGCGGTGCGTGGCAGGTCAGGGACATCCGGCTGCATGAAGGCGGCATGGACGAGGCGCAAGACGCCTACATTGATCTGAGGCGCTCTGAAGGCCGTCGC
>Ga0208767_1001024_pt1 | contig 22476 bp, 27 predicted proteins | sample VirMetDEL_Mar_21_FD_184514 | JGI IMG/M metagenome (GOLD analysis project Ga0208767, IMG submission 184514) | Aqueous microbial communities from the Delaware River and Bay under freshwater to marine salinity gradient to study organic matter... | ecosystem: Environmental > Aquatic > Marine >... | reverse complement strand
AAATGGATCAGCTTGCGCCGCATCATATAAATATTTGCATCCAATAAAATCATCTGGAGCAGAATCTATATCTATCAAGTCGCAATTATCATCTGTGCAATCACCAGCAACCATAATTCCAATATCAGTAGTCCATTGGAATAAACCATCATCATTGAAATGCGGAGATTGCTCATCTGTTGCCAGAACTTTTGCGATTTTTGTTGATGTTTCGACAAGTAGTTTCATTTTTTTAACCTATATATATTGTATCGTCTTTGACCATTTTACCAATTGACGTACCGCTAACTGTAGTTGATGGTTGTCCCAATGTATCAAGATAAACACTGCTTCCGGCAGTCAATTTAACTTTAGAATCCAGATATGATCCTGAAACATAAACATTACCTTGATTGGTATCGGTTATATCTTCTGATGCGAAACCTATAAACCCATCAGTTGTAGCCGCATCAAATTCTGGTGCAAATCCGTAAAAATAGGTATGAAAACTTCTCCCTACATCATAATTTGTTGTTGTAAAAAACGCATTCAAATTACTATTAAATGGCAATGCTTTACTATTATTTGATTTTTCAAATTGTCTACGTTTCTCTGGTACACCAGCAGAAATTTCTGCGTAAAGATTAAATACATTCGATAATGTCTTGGCTGTCGCATTAACCGTATAAGCAACATTGTATTGTGTGGAAAAACTATTCTCGGTTATTACGCCTTGAATTTGTTTTGCTTTTGAGTTCCAACCAATATTCAGGGCCTGATTACCATAAACCGTGTACCCCAACGCAATTGCTGTCCCATCTGAACTTGCTGGCGCAGTGCTTGTTCCAGCGGCCCCAAATCCATAGACGTGATAAATAAAATTTGTACTTTGAAGCGTACAAACCACGACCGTATCTTCGTCATCTATAACAATTGGAACAGGCGGGCAAATTGGGCTCCAACTTGAATTCATAAACTGAACAACATTAGACAGAGTTGTTGTTTGTCTGCTAGTTGTTTCCCTACACTGGAAAAATCCATAATTACCGCTATTTGATCTGTATGTAGCAAAAACTACATCATGTTTTTCAGAATAACCTACCGCGCCTTTTGTAGTCATATTTCCATAACTTGCGATAGAAACTTCACTTCCCAACGTAATTGAACTGGAATTTGTTATGATAAATCTGCTCCTTGCATAAGCCTGACTTCCCTCTCCGTATAAGCAGAAAAACGTATCATCAGGCGTTGTATAACCTTGCGTTTTAATTATTCCGTGTCCATAACTATTTGACCCGCCAGTATTAAGAAATGTGCTGTGACCTATATGAGTGAGAGCAAGCGTTGATTCATCCAAATCCCATCCAGTTAGCATATTCCAGAAAGAATTTCCCGAGTTGGCTCTCCCCTGAACGTAAATCCTATTTCTAGTTGGGTGATAACAGGTAGATGCCCTGATTGTGGTGTCAAAATAGCTGCTCATACTTACTGATGAGCCAGTTGTTACAGTGCCATTAGATTCGATTCTCACTGCTACCAAATTATTTTGATATAACACAACATAAATATTCGTATCTGGAACATTTTCGGTTGCCACCCATGTATTACTGGCTGACTGAATCTGATCGTTATATCCAGAAAAATTATTTATATGAGTACCAACGATTGCCTCTGCATCTCCGCTTGAGTTTAATCGCACCGGATCGCCTTGACTAATGTCGCCAGATGCTGTGAAGATATCTGAAGTAACCTTCTTTGTTCCGCTTACAAATAAAGATGTAGCAGTTAATGCTTTTCCTGCAATTCCATACTGAGTTGCTTCAATTGATAATGTTCCGTTTGCATTTACAAAATAATCCTTTCCAACAGTTAATCCGCTGACGCTAGTATTAACGCCGCCTGTTGTGGTGATTGTTCCTGTTGCAGCATTTGCTATATTTTCATCTGCCACGCCAAAGAAATTTTGCGCGTTAGTGCTTTCAGTACCAATGCCAAACAATCCAATTCTTATCTGCGAACCAGAAGCATAGCTAATGTCATTGAAACAAATAATAGTCCCGCCACTTCCGGCATCAAAAAACGGATAAGCATAACTAATTTGATTGATCGTTGTATGCGTTACCAAATCAGACCGCACTGACCAAGTTGGATCACTACCGGACATATCTGCTTCGAGATATTCCAAACTAGCCCGAGCGCAAACGTATATTTGAAATTTGTTCGATCCCGAATCGACTAAAATATTATTACTTGCCGTTGTTAGAGGATCACTGTCGAACCTTGTTGATCCTGTAACAGTAATTGTTGAGCCACTGATCGTTGCTCTAGTAGCGAAATAATCATTGCTGTATTGCTCAGTTTGTAATATGTGAGTCCCGTTCCAAGCCACAGCAGGATAAAATGGCTGCGCTGCTGTTTGAACGACCGCCGCAGATCCTGCTATCGGAGTACCAGAATTATTGAGAACAGCAACCAAAACGCTTTTATTTGTACTGCTCGAACCTATAGAACAAATCATTCTGGTTTCTTCAGTAGAATAAACCGGCTCTGCGATCATATTCGTGCTTGCATCGCTGTTGATCACTGCGGTAGTGCCAAATGTTATATCGCTGCCATCATAGGTTCCGTATGCGCCCTGCGCGTTTCCTGATGTTGCATCTTTGAAGAGCGCAAAATATTGATTCGCATCGGGATCGTAAGCAAGTCTGCATCTCGCGCCAGCATTAGCATTCAATCCTGTTGTTTTGTCTTGCTCTGTTCCCAGAGTTGCCGCGAGTGTTCCAGAATCTATAGAAACGCTGCGCAATGCAATTGCTGTGCTGGCATTCCTATAAAACAAAATAAAATTGCTGTTAGTTGAATCGTAAAAGAGACTAGGGCCGGGATCGTAAAAATCGACACCGCTCAAAGCGGTTTCAGTTCCAAGCGTAAAGACACCGGCAGTGCTTACTCTCATGCCTCGGACATATGCCTGCGAGCCTCTGGTGTATGCCAAACAATAAAGAGTATTCGCAGCATCATAGGCAATTTTGAAATAACCGGCGGTCGGTGTACTGGTTTCCAGAACTCCATTAGATATTACGCCGCGTGCTGTTTTATACCCACTTATCTTTTCAACAGTTCCATCAGTTCTCAATGCAACAGGATCGCCAGCTGATATTGCGCCTGTGGCGGTCATTGATGTTGATCCAGCAGAAACTGTTCCCCAGCTGGTGCTTGATCCGTCTGTGGTCAGAAATTTGCCACCTTGACCTGTTTGGGCAGGGATAATAGGAAGGTCTTGCCAATCAGCAGAAACGCCCGGCTCGGACGCAGTAACATCGGCAAGATTGTTTAGCAGAATCCAAATATAGCCATTGTGCGTCACTGATGCAGGAATATTGAGCGCACCAGTGAGACTTGACCATGCGCCTTTAAAATTAGCAGAAGCAACTGCGCTGTCTGCTGCGCTCTCTGCTCGATCCGCGTCAGCGTTTACCCCAGCGATATCGGTGTTCATAGCACCGATGCTAGTATTTAACTCACCCTGAAATGTTACGATCGCAGCTAGGAATGCATCTGCTCGAGTAACAAATGTGGCCGGTGGATCAGTTCTAGCTGGTGCTGTAGGTAATGGACTAACCGTTGGAATTGTCATGTCAAACCCTCAATCTGTATGCTGCAAAGGCTAACCACAGGACCGCTTAAGATAACATCAAATTCTCTGTAGTAACCGTAAATAATTGTTCCGTCTGTATTCTCTTCAGGTACCCAGACACTAGGTGTAGTTCTAAGGTCAGTGAGTACCGATTTAACCTGTGCGAATCTACTGGTTTCGATTATAACATCGATGTCGGCTTCATCTGCATAGGCGCCTGCTGTGATCGTTGTTCGGCCCTGCGCGTCAACATTCTTTGTCGAATAATCAATGATGCCAAAACTAGCACCGTATTGTGAATCCCCTATTGTCGCAGCGGTTCCAATTACTAATGCGCCAACCTTTGCTGTTCCAGCATCATTAAATGTTACTGTTATAGTCGCTGACGAATACGGCGGCAGACCAATAACTGCGAGTTCATTCTTTCTAACAATCGCCTCGAAAAAGTAGTCATACCAGTTAGTGATACCGCTATAGCTTGTCATCGGGTAATTTTGACTGAATACCGTACCCTCTACAGGGTCAACCATCACAACATCGATATCAGCGCAATCTACATTCACCGCGGCCAGTGCTGTAGTTACTGCGGCGGGAGTTAATTCAACTTCGAGACCGCCAGCTTGCTCAGTCTGCTCCTGAACAATATCGTTAAACATTTTCCAGCGATTTGTGCTGGATACTCGGGTCCAGTAAGTACCGTCATCGATCGTAGGGTCATTGCCAGTATTCGAGCCTTGCTGTGATTCGTAAATTTCATGCGTAGCACTAGCAGCACCGCCACCAGTACCAGTAACCATAACTAATGCGCCATCAGCGTAGGTTGTAGCACTTGACCATTCGGCTTCATCTGTCTCTGGTACGTCAGTAGCAGTTAAGATCGCCTCAGTAATAGTTGTTGACTTAATTACCTTCATGTTTAAGTCCTAGTAGGCGGCAGGCCATTCTTGTCCCACCTATCTTCAATTCGTGCTGTTCGGGTTGTAGCTTTAGCGACTTGAATCATAAGTTGGTTAAAGTCACTGCGCATAACTTTCATTTCTTCGGCAAGCTGATCGGTCATATCGGCTCGACCAGCGGTCATTACTCGCTCTCCACGATGCAATTTTGCAATCATGTTATCAACAGGAACATCATTTAAACCCATGCGCTGTGATGTTATGCCTGCAACAAAATCTGCAACTTGATTGCTTTGTAAAACACCCTGTAATACATCGTTTGGCACATTGTTTTTACCAGCAACAGCAATGAGCCAATCGTTAGTGTATTCCTGTAGCTGCGTATTTAATGCGGTGCCCATTCTGCCTTTCTCTCTAGCAAGACCCCAGAATACGCCTGCGTTTGGACCGCCTTCGCCTTCGGTGTTATAGCCACCAAAGTCATTGCTGTTTAATGCAACTTGCAAACCTTGTGATTTAGCAAAAGCAGTCAGCTCGGAGTCTACCGCTCTAAAAGCATCAATATAGGTAATCGCCTCGTTTCTATTCATTATCTCGCTAAATCCAACTGGCGCGAATCCTGATGCAAAAGGAGCAATATTGAATGTTGACCCTGCAGGCGCTCCCGGCACTAAATAATTTAAAAAGCCGCCTTTAGATGTCGGCGTACCGCCACTGTCTAAAACTTTTGCTAAAGCTGCTGCGGCAAGAATGGCAATACCAATTGGACTTGTTGCAAATGCTAATGCGCCTTTTGCTGCACCGGCTATTGCCCCGCCTATTGCGGAAAAAGCACCACCAACACTCATTCCGGCCGCTGTTGCTGCTGTTGGTGGACCTACCAATGTTGCGCTTGCACCTACTGCACTGCCAGTTACGCCACCAATAAAATTTCCAATGCCAGCTGCTGCCGATCCAATTGCAGCACCTACACCTGCACCAATACCTGCACCACCGGCCGCACCTCCTGCGGCGCCACCTACAGAGCCACCTGCTGCGCCACTTAAACCGCTAGTAAATGTGGATACTATACCGCCAAGCCCATTACCAATGGTTTGAATGATTCCCCCAAACCCATTAGATAAACTACTTAAAAATCCGCTAATACCACCATTACCAAAAATTGCGTTAGTGATATTTTGTGCAGCAATCTCGGATACCATTTTGGCAAAGCCATTTTTAATGGTAGTAAAGAAGCTACCAAAATCTGTTTTGCCTTTTGTGATTGTGTCGCTTATCAGTGTCGCCCATGCAGATTGGGTATTTTCAACTGCTGTTTTAAATGTTTGTTGGGCAAGCGTTAAACCATTTGGACCAACAATAGTATTTGTTGCATTAGTCGTGGACGTTGCTAGATTGTCCATACCGGTAGTGGTTCGAGTAAGCGCACCATTTGTTCCAGTTATATCTGTACCGATCTGGTCAATATCACGCATTCCGGTATCGATGTTATCTAGCTCAGTATCTAGATTACCGCTCTCAGTTACCAGATTAGTTGTTGCGGTTTTGTATTCGCCAAAGGTAGTTTTAAGAACACCAACTGTATCGCCTAGTGCTTGAAACACACCATCTGTGATTTCTGACTGCTCGCTGATAGCAATAGTTGCAGCCCTTTGCTCGTCATAACGACCAGTAATTGACTCAATACTCTCGCGGCGTTGTCGGTCAATCTCTTGTAATCTGCGCTCAGTAGTCTCAGAACTTTCAAATAACGCTTGCGCTCGAGCAACGATCGTATCGTAAAAAGCAATGATTCTTGTACGGGTTAATTCAACAAACTCCCGAGCACTTAAAAAGCCATTACGGAAATAGTTTATAAATCGTCGTATCGCAATCTCCGCGTTTCTGACAAATGTGCCAGCGAAATTCATCCAAGCCCTGTGAAACAGTTTAAGCATATTTCCCCATGCTTCGACTGCTGGTTTGAACAAGTCAACAAAATAACTAAAAACATTACCAATGATATTGGCTATATCTTTTGCCCAAGGCGCCCATATAGCTATAAGGCCACTCAATGCAGTCGATGTTGCCTTGCCAAGTGCTTTGAAGTAGTTGACGTAATCATCGAAATTAGCATTTAACGCATCAACGAATGGCTCGCTTGCAGTCAGAATAAAATTACCGAGCTCAACGCCTGTAGCTGCAAATTTGCCCTGTAGAACTGATAGCTTTTGCGACATTGTGTCAGAGACTTTTGCAAACGCGGTGTCAGTCTGACCGGCAGAATTAGCCATATCCTGCATGATCTGATCAAAAGTACCTGCAGCACCTCCCGTCAATGCAAAAACAGTATTCAATGCCTCGGTACTGCCAAACAATTTCAGCATTGCTTCTTCGTTACCGCCAGTAGCAGTAACAAGCTCATCAAGAAATCCTGCAAGACCTTTTGACTGCAAACCTGTCAAACTGAAATCTACGCCAAGCTGCTCTGCTGCATCGCTCGCTTCTTTGCTTGGTTTTAGGATATTGCTTAATGTGGCTTTTAAGCCCGTCACAGCCTCTGTGGTAGCGATACCTTGAGTAGTAAGGGCAGATATCGACCCAAGCGTTTCCTCGAACGACAGGCCCGCTGTGGCCGCTGTAGCAGCAACCTTACCTATTGATCCAGATAACTCACCAACAGTAGTTTTACCGGCGCGCATAGCAACAAAAAATGCATCACTAACTGTCGATGCTTTTGCTGTCTCTATACCGTATGCGTTAGTAATAGAGGTCAAACCATCAACAGCAGTGGTAACGTCTGTTACGCCACCGATTGCAAGTTTATTTGCAGCAGTGAGCAGTGCGGTTGCTTCCTCTGCGTTTCCTGCGCCTGCTGATATTGCTTGATAGAATGCTTGCGCTTGCGCGGTAGGTGACCCGCCAAATGTTGCTGCGAGTGCTTTTGCTTCTTCGTTTAATTTAACAAGTTCATTACTGTCAGCCAGTAGGGTATTAACCTCTGCCATAGCAGTGTTGAATGCCATTGCTTGATTAGCCAAACCAACCAAGGCTTTACCGCTAAAAAACGCAGTAACAAGCGGAGCAAGTCTGCTCAATGCAGCACCGGCAAGACCTGCCGACTTATCAAATTCACCTAGATTTTTGCTTGCAGTTTTTACCGATCGGCTGTCTGCTTGTATTTCAAGGCGGGCTATATCAACCATTACTTGTTAAACCTCTGGTCGTTACGCAGCATAGACTGAATTGCTGCTTGGTCAACGCTTGGCATATCAACGTCACGATAAGGACTGCTAACATTCGTGTCGTTATACTCTTGGAATTTATTGCTAAATAAAGTTGATAGCTTCTTTATCGTATGCAATTCCCAATAGTCTAAGTAGATTCCTGTTAAATCACGCCATGCTTTTAGATCAGGCCACGTTATATCCATCGGGCCAATTTGCATAAGTAGGTCTATTAAATAGTCAAAAGGCGCAATGTCCGGAAAGACAGGGTCAGTAACTGACTCTAATCTCGCCTTCTTTGCGCCTTTCGATGAAGATACTAGCCAAGCCCAGTACCTTACATAATCTTCTAAAAGCTGGCTTATTACTTTTCCTTGTAATTAGCCCTGTCTGATGCTTTTGCCAAAACTTGCTCTGCAATCCAGCTCCGCTTTTGATACAGCATTAAAGCGTTACTGGTATTGCAGGGCAATTTACTGTCGTTAAAGTCTATATTCGACCAACTTATTGTGCATTCGGCAGCAATCTCGATTAAGTCCTTTTCAAGTTGTGATGGCGGTACATCTTTGCCGCGATATTTATTAGCGTTTCGAGCTTGGATTTTTTTGGCAGTTTGCTGCCACTTCCTAGCATCTTTACCTAATATTTTTATCGAAACAACTTTGCCATCATCATCCTCGAGAAGTTCATCGTTCATCGGATTGATTATGTCAACATCAACGCCCCTTTCGGCAGCTTCTATAAGATCGAATTGCGCTAAATCCATACGTTACACCTTAAGCGGTAGTAACTGTGGCTCTGGTACGCTCGACCTGAATGGTTCTCTGAACCAACGAATCTGCGCCCCCAGCGACAGTGTTAATAGAAATGATTTTGCCAGTGAAGTAATCATTCGTATCGTCTTGATACGTTACTTCGAAAGCATAATCGTTATCGCTGGTCAGAGCAGCTTGGACAATAACCTGACCCGCATCATCGTCATCACGATTTACTGTGATTGAATCCGCGTCATTGTTAAAAGTGCCTTTAAACTTATCAGTACCACGCTGTGCAATAGGATTGCTTGTAGTGATAGTGTAAGTCTGACCGCCGGGAGTCCAATCAGTAACTTGACCAACAAGGGTAAAAGTCAAAGAAGGGTAGCCGGTGGCTCCATCGTCATCGAAAGTAGAAGGCAGAGTGGCAGAAATGCCAATCGTGCTGTCTACCAATAATTGTGCTGAATCAGGCATAGTATCACCTCGTTATAAAAGCCCTATAGGTTATATCAACAATTATCGTATACCAGCCATCCTCGTTAAATCCGGCTTGGCGTTGTACCCGAGTGATTGTCGCAGATTGACCAGAATATGTCACGGTGCTACCGATAGGGTAGTAAGCCATGATTTCTTCTGCTTTCGTCTTTGCGGCAATCGCTCCAGTATCGGCGGCATATCTAAGCGTTATGCGAAATATACCATTTGTTTCGTTTGCGTCCTTCAGAGATAAAGGGCTTATCTCATTAGGCAAATTATTTAGTTCTGCAAAAGCAGTTTGCGCCGTAGGCGTATATGGCAAATTCTGGTAGTCAGTCTCAAGGCCAAAGCTACCATTGATAAACGAGTTAACAAACGCTTGATCTATCTTCAAGCTCATTTGTCATATTCCTCAGCTGCGCGCCTAGTGTTTCTTTCTAAATTAGCTATTGCGCCGCGCATCATGCCGTCTTTGCGCTCATATACTTCGCAATAAGGTACATTGTTAGTTAAATACATAACATTACCGGAAACTACTTTCGCCTCTACATCTTGCACCGCAGGCCGTCCATCCTCGTCTGCAACACGGTTTATTTCTGTAGTTATGGGCGATCCGACATTAGTTTGCCAATTACCCATCATGCGTCCTGTATCGCGCCTAGTTTTTAAGATGCATTGATTGAAGGTCGTGATCTGTATAGCCCGAGCCATTTCATCAAGTTGCTTTGCGGTCTTACCCGCCCATGCGCCTAGTTTTATCTTAGCCATTACCTGCGCGCCTGTATAAAGTAAACGACACCGACCGTTGAAGGCTTAGCCTGCTGAACACTAACAATCGTCCAATCTTGCGAGTCCAGAGTAACCTTATCGGTAGTAAGCGGCTCGACCGTGTTATCTACAATCACTAGCCGATCGCTTGCCAATATCCTCGTGCCGTCTATAAGCCCCTCAGCGTACCGCTGGACCAATCCTTTTGGGGTATAGGTGGTTGTAGTTCCTGCAACAGTTTCGCCCGTCACAGGGTTTACAGAGCCTCCTGCGGTACGTTTAATCGGCACATCCATACCAAACTTGGTCAGCAACTTTTTGGCAGTTGCCGCCATGCTGTTGTAAAACGCTACACTCATGCCATTACCAGTGGTATACCAAGCCCACTAAATTTGAGCAGACTTGCCAATAGTGCATTGCTGCGACTGCTGTAAGGTATGCGAGTTGAGTTAGATATCGCGTACTCAACCTCCACAGCACCTTCTACACGCTCACGCTTAATACCCTGCGCAGCAGACTGAGACTTGTTATACAAATCTTCTCCAGCCTCTATATCGAGCGCAAGACTCATTTGCGTTTCTTTTACGCGATATGGAATCTCATCGTTGTTATAAGACCAACCATCAATATCGGTTAAGTTATTTCTCGGAAACGCCAGCGGCTGCGCCTTTTCGACTGTGTCGCCCTTTAACTGGTTTTCTTTCGATCCGATATAATCAGTAGCCTTAATCAACTGAATCTTATAGGCGTCAGTATCAGTAACAGTCACGCCACGATTAGCAGCATAGGCAATATACTCAGCAATGGTCGCATAAGTATTTGCACCAGTTACGATCGAGCCATCTTCAACAACTAAATCGACCATTATTTTTTCCTGCCCTGCCTAGCTTTAATCGCTCTCAGTTTAGCCTCTGCCTCTTTTTTGGTTCGGCTATAACCCGCGGTGTTATCAATCTTCCAGCCCTTTGATGTCTTGCGTATCGGCATTACTTACCCTTTTTCTTTTTGCCCTTCTTGTACATTGGATCACCCCCTTACCATTTAACTTTATCAGCCCAATACGCAGCGGACATTTTACCTTTTGCGATATTTTTAGCATGACGTGCCTTAAAAGATGCGCGCCTTGCTTTAGCTGCATCGCTCTCGCCGGCTCGCCGTGGAGACCCGCTAACACCTTGCTGACCAAATCGTATCGTCTTAATTTTATCGCCCTCTTTAGCGACAACAACATGCGATTTAGTTGGGTGTTTTGGGGTGCGCTTAGGCTGATTATATTTATCTAAACCAAGCCTAGTTAATCGTGGGTCTTTCTTAGCCATAATGACCTCGAAAAAATAGGCGGGGTTTTACCCCCGCCCAAGTTAGGTAGCTTAACCTAAGAGTGTAGCAACAAACTCTGGCTTCCAGACCTTGTATCCGTACAGGCAAGACACATCGAACATTGCCTTGTTATAGCCCTTGTAGGCTGCAACTTCGAATACCATACCAGAAACAGGGTCCTGAACAGTCAGTCGATCAACTGCTGCGTCACCACCAGCAGGCTGTGCCAGAGGTCGCATACCGATCTCTACCGCAGCGCGATGGAAAGCAATGTTTGCAGTGTAATCAGACACTACGGTAATGGCTGTGTTATCAGCAACATCTGCTCGGAGTCCGGGCTCTTGCAATACAAGATCGTTACCAGCCAGTGCGGTCTTGACAACATACTTATTGGTGTCACCAGCAAAAGTAATAACGTCTCCGGCCAAGATTGTTCCAGTTCCAGTGTCGACTGTAACAGTTGTATCACCAGCAGAAAGAGCGCCGTTTACAAGATAGCTTGCGCCAGTGCCCGCAGTGTGAGACGCGATTTGCGCAGACTCTTTAATCATCAAGCCTTGCAGATCAAGCAAAGTACCCTGACGCAGAAGGTCAGCATTACCGGCTTGGTTTACGCTGCTCAGTGAAGCGAGTTGACGCAGGTTAGTACCAGCTGCGCTGTTCATAACGATAGTTGCGTTGCCATCGTTGCTAGGCATGCCGTTATCTACAAGGATTTGGCGAACTTCGGCAACTTCAGAGAAGTTAGAGCCAAACGGAGTAGTTCCAGCAGTACCAAAGGCACGAGAAGCGTTATCAGCAACATTAGCAGCAACTTGACTTTCAATTTGATTAGTAATTGCGCGCATCGCTTGACGAACTTGATCACCATAAATTGTTTCAAAGCCAGCTCCGTTATTAACGTGCTTGATATCTTCGCCTGTCCAAGGAATCTGAACGCTCGCTGTAGTAGACAGAGACATAGTCTTGTTATCTACAGTTTGGTCAGTACCCTCAGGAATAGTCATTGAAGGAGTAACAGTTGTTACTGTAGCAGCACGAGTTGCAAAAGAGCGAATGGTATCGCCTTGCGCTGCGCGCTCAGTAGCATCAGAGTTAATTGTGGCAGAAGGAATAACACCTACAAGTTCGCGGCCAACAATGTCGGCGGCCTTGTAAATGTCTGCCGCCAGATCGGTCAGGACATTAGCCATAACAGTTTTACCTCAGTTTAGTCATCGATAATTTTACCGCCCTTGCTGACAAAACTTGCGCGTTGGGCATGGTTCATAAGGTCAAAATCTGACCTCTTGATTACATTGGCAGAAGCCCCGCTTCCGTCATTACCACCAGTGCGCCCCGCGCCGTTGGCTTTTGTGCCTACAATCAGCGGAGCAAACGCTGCGCTGTTCTGGAATTCTGTTTTGAGTTCAGCAACAGTCATCGCTGATGGTGCGCCATTTTCATCTAGCACTACCGTTACAGGATTACCATCGCGAATCTCAGTCTTTAATCGTTTCTCAATGTGCGGCAATAAAACATTAGCCGACCCTTGAATCGCAATATCATGTGCGATCTGGTTGGCGGTTTGTCCGCTAGTTAATTTTACAATCGTATTACTTAAACTACTTAATTCGGTATTTAGCTCTTGCTCTCGCTGATTAAATTTCTCTTGCCAGCTTCGATCAAGTGCCTCTGTATCGTTGCCTTTCTTAGCAGCTTCCAATCGAGCCTTTTCCGCTTCCTCGGCGGCGAGTTTAGCCTTCTGTGCAGCTTGCTTTTTCTCCCGCAGTAATTCATCGACTTTATTTTTCAGTCCGGTTAGGTCTTCTTTTTCAGGTTCGGGTAACCCAGTTACCTTCAACTGATAACCATCATCAGTCTGCTCGTAAAGTCCTTGTACTGCTTCGTCTAAGTCCTCGATACTTTCAACTTTAAAATCAATCATAATCACCCCGTGATAAAATCAGCCCTGCTGATATTTGTGAATTGTAGCCCTTAATACATTCTTGTCAACTAATCAAGCCCCGCTAGCTCGAAAGCCACAGGCTCTAGTTCTTTCATTTCATCAAGCGTCATTGGCTCGAAATTTTTATTTAACTGCAACTCTGCAAAACGCTCTGCTGTTAAATTGCCATCGCGAAATAGCGCAGCCCTTGATTTGCCTAAAACACTAACTTGAAAATCTTCTGGTTGACGTTTTAACCAACTGTAATAGGTTTCTTCAGCGTCTACTTGTCTAACCTTGCCAGATGGGTCTCTCGATGACCTTGTTGCGCCATCCATTAAAAAACTAAACCTATCATCTAACACGCTAACTGTTTGGCTACGACAGCCAACGTGCGCAGGTGGCCTCGGGCCTTTGTCAGTAGGGAAAACACGACCATCTAATGATCTGCAAAGTGTTGACGTCCTGCTATCTAATGTAGATATCCAACGTACGCCTTTTATGATGTCTTTGTTGTTATTCCAGACCTCTTGCCTTGCTTGCTGTGCTGAGTGCTGTAACGCAGTGCGTACCATCATCCCAAGGCCTTTGCTGTTACGAGCTAATATACCGTCACGATACTTGTTAGCCCTAGTGCCTCTAATGTTTTGCAATATTTGATTAGTAGACGCGCCCTCGTAATACCCTGCGTTTATTGCGCCAGTAATCTCTTTAATTTGTCGATTAGTGACATCTTTGAGAAAAGGTTTTAACAAATCACCTTGATTAACACCGCCAATAGCTAAAGGCGTATTGAATACTGCTGCCCTTAGTTGAGCGACAGTTGGTATAGCCCACTCGTAATTAACAACCTTACCTAAACTCTTTAGCTCAAAGTCGCGCTCGTATTTAGCTAGGTTCAAAGCATCTGCAGCAATTGCGCTGTTTAACTCGCCGGTAATGACAGTCAAATCAGCGCGTATGCTTTTCAGTAATCGATTTAATCTATTTTGAGTAAAAGATGTTAAGTCTTTACCCGCAAGGCGCGCGCTAATATCCCGCTCAATTCGTTTTAGGAAATCAGCAGTTTTATTAACATCGCCGGTTTTAAGCCTCTCTAAATAGACTTGATGGCGCGTAGCAAACTCTATTAACTCAGGCGGCGTTGTCGGCATCTTCGTCAAAATCCGGCATGGCTTGGATACCTACTTCCTCTGAGTATTCGTCAAACGATTTATCGGGCGAGACAAAACCATGTTTTTTCTGCCAATCGAATAAATCGCTTATCGGCAAAACGCCTTGCAAGAAACTAGCCACGACTGCATTAAGCATCATGTGGTCAGTTTGTGGCTGCACGAATTGCTGATTCACCTCGAATTGCGCAACATCTGGATCGCCGCCCATAAAATCAGTAGCAATCTCTAATGCCTTTGTGTATGCGAGAGTCAGATTATAAGCGATCAATGATAAAACGCTGTGCTGCGTAGCCATTTCGTTGCCTACTTGCATCGCTGTTTTATTAGCAGTACCCATCTCCATTAGGTTTGCGCCCATAGCAATCATCATTGACACTTTATCTTTCATTGCCTCTTTGGCTAATTGATTAGGCTCTGCTTGCGCAAAATCAAAACGCTCACCGGACGGTACGCCTAACAGCCTGCCGCTGCCAATATACATGTGAGCAGCTTTCATAGCGTCTACGTTTTCTTGCGTTAAACCAGACATCCATGGCTGCACTTGACCAACAGTAAATACGCTGTCCTCGTAAATTGCAGAGTTGTTGTAATGTCCAACGTTTATTTTAGATAAGTCATATAACGGCGGGTGATCGATCTCGAATGTATTAGCCTCCGAGCCAACAAACACAAAAGGCAAATAATCTAAAGTGTTGCCAGTGCTGTCAGTTGGAATAGTCTCTTTGTGTATATACCACTCGTTACGCTGATTCTGGCGATAAACGCGCTGCACATAGACATTTTCTTCAAGGTCTAGGCAAATATACTCATCAATCTCATCAAATCCAAAGCCGTCCTCGTGCATTTCTGCAGCTTTGGTGGCTAACACAATTTTGACAGGTATGACTTTAGGACCGCGTTGCTCAACTTGCCAATTAATGATTTGCTGCGCTTTGTAGCGTGTAATTGTTGCAAAGACTTTGCCCGAGATTAAGTCAGCACGGCTGATCTCGCCATCTGTCTCTGGAAAGTCGATAAGTAAACCGGCGCGACCATTACGCAATACATCGCGAAACACTTCCTGCGCTTGCTGATAAATATTTTGACCTGCGCCATCAATGTTTTCTTTAACATAATCAAGCTCTGGTGGAACTTCGCATGTTGGCGTTTTTTGAAATGCTTTGCCGACAAGCCCACGCGATGTGTAGCCCGCGATCGCATAAAATACACTGCGTTTGAAGAACTGGTCCCTGCGTTGAACCATCTCCTCGCTTGTGTCCTCGGGATTCAATTTAAGTATGTAATCTTTTAAATTCTCAGCATCACAAATGTCATCGACCAGTTTCCACTTATCATGACACTTAACATATTGCGGGTGTTGGAAGTCAATACTCATCTTGCCATTCCTATATTCGTGACCACAACAGGTCTGCCCAGCGACCATTTGCGGTGTAAGAAATAACCTACGCTGTCGACCCAGTCATCTATTGCAGGATGTTCACTAAACTTTTCCGGTTGACCTGCTTTATCGTAGCCCTGCGACTCTAAAGCGTCAGTCAAGTTTTGGCATGTATCTGTGTTTATAAGCCATCGATCATGCGACAGCAGCCCATTTACAGCATTAATGCGATCTCGGACCGCAGGGTTAGCTTTTGGGTAGTCTACAGAGTAGCCGGCACTGCGTATTATATCAATATCTGACGATGTTGCATTAGTGCTACCAGCTTTACCACTAGCATCAGGGTAAACAGTTATTTTCCTACCATCTAACTCAAACGCTGCAAGCCGATTGCAAAAATCTCTTGTATCATGACTTATGATCTCCGCAACGCTTATTGGTTGATTGTTTTCGATTACGTTTACAACCGAGCAGCAGCCGCCAATGTTAAAATCAATGCTAACGTGTAAATACTTATCGCTGTCTTTTAACTCGCGCTGCGTATGGTGTTTTCTGCGATCAAAGAAGTGATAAACCTTGTTAGCTGACAGGCTTACAATCTCGCCATTTAGATACATGTCGGCCAAAACAGGATCATAGTTATCTAAAATCTGCTGCACATAACCGTCAGGCAGGAATGGATTGCTTATTGTCGGCGCTTTGATTACAACGTATTCGTCTGATGCGTTTTTAACCCATCTTGAGTAAATAAAGCCGCTATACCCTTGGTCTGGTGTAGTAACGCAGCCAATTGTATTTCCGTTTACATGATTGCAGTCTTGTCTATTACGCTCACTGATCTTACGCCAAACCAATGCAGCCTTCTCTTTTGGAAGCGTATCAAGCTCGTCAACAATCGAGTGCGCTACCTCATAGGCCACAATGCGCTCGGGCCGGTCGTATGACCGTAAGATAATTTGACCGTAGCCATGCAGATAAACAATGTATTCAGCACGATTTGTTTTGTAACTGATGCCAAGATTGTTTAGCTCTTCCTCAACGCCAGCTAATGCGCGCAAACGCAGCAGGTCGTAGGTTGGCATGTAATACGCGCCGTTTATTGTAGGGTTCTGCAGCATTAGCAGGATTAAACGTGCAATGCCGCCTTTAGTTTTACCAGATCCTAAACCGCCAACCAGCGCAGGATATTTGGCCTCACTAAAAACAAATTCTTCTTGCGGCTCAGTCAGGCTTAGTTGCACGAATAACAGTCACTGTGTTGTCAGACGATGTGCTGACTGTAGTTTGATCTGATTCTTTCCAGCCTGCTTGGGTCTTTAAGTAAAAAATGGCCGCAGTTACATTACCGTTACGAGCTTGGTTAATTAGATTAGAGCCTACGCTTGCAATTGCATTGCCCTTACCCTTTTTATAGGCCTCAAAAACTTCCGGTTGACGCTTTTCTACCTCTCGAAAGGTGTTTTCACTCACACCAAAATAATCTGCAAGCTGCGCCTTAGTTAAAACGGACGCGAGTGCTTTTACCTGCGCGATTTGTTCAGCATCGAATACTACTGCGGGTCTGCCACCGCCTTCGCCTTGCCTGCCGTTTTTCATTACCTAACACCAATAAATTTGTGCGTTTGTATGCTGATCTTAAATTCGTATTGCAATGCGGAGGCAATACAAATGTCAGTAGCTCGTCTAGACTGACTTAATGGCTGCAACCAAATAGGCTTCCGAGCGCACATAATGTCTACAGGAATCCTAGTCCATATTTTATCTACATCCGCTTTTTTGCCAACCGGCACTTTAATCTCATCAGCGCGCCAATAATTCTGCTCGATAACATCAAACCCGCCTGCCATGTCCCATTTTGGGCTTAACGTGATAAATGTATCGCCATGCGCTTTAATTGGCTGCGTACCTGACGTTTCTACCTGTACTGTGTAACCTTTAGCGATTAATAGCTTTGTTATTCCGTAAAGGTCATGCTCAAAAGGCTCGCCACCAGTAAGCACAACATGGCGCGGCCTACGGCTATCGATCTCTTTAAATAATTCATCATCAGACATAACTGCAAATTGTTTGCTGTCGCAATCTTTAGCAAGCATGTCTTTTACGTCAATCTTATCGTCTAGCTTAACGTCCCAAGTATGTTTGGTGTCACACCAACCGCAGCCAACGCGACAGCCCTGCAAGCGTATAAATGTTGATGGAGTGCCAGTGTATGTGGCCTCACCTTGTATCGTTGAAAATATCTCGTTTACTGGCAACGCCATGATTCATAGTCCTTTGTAGCTGCGCCTGTGTCGCTATTTTCCCACGGGAACACAATCCAAGCTGCATGATCAATTATTTGCGCGCACAGGCAGTGACAGGCCGCTGTAGACCGGTTTAAAAGCGCACAATAGCCTGCGTAATTTAACTGTTTAGCAGCAATCAGCTGTGTACCGCTATCAATTATGTCATCTACCCATAAAACGTTGCTTGTATTTGTTGGGTCTGTAGTAAGGCCGACTTCCAACTTATGCGACAACGCAACAGCAACAGGCAGCCCGCCGCGCGGATTACCGTAAATTAAATCAAATTTAATATCTTGCAGCTTGCTTGCTAGGATAGTTATATCGCGATCAAACGTCTGCCAAGTATATTGCTGAATTTGCACCATGTTCTTTTACCTGCGCCGACACAACCCTAACGCGATCTTGCTCATCAATATGGTATAACGAGTTGCGCGCTAGGCCATACGCTAACGCTGCAAACGCCTCGCAACCAACAGCGTCAACAACGACCAATTGAATTAAACCTGTACGCTCTGCCTTTTTAAAATAATTTAAGTGCGGATCATCTCTAGCAACTAACGTTTTATGATCAAAGTATTCCTGCAGCCAGCCTTTAAGTATTTTAAGTCCGCCAAAATCTACAACCCAATTACGATAATCAAGCTCCGCAGCCTCAAACACAAAATCAAACTCGAGTGCGTAACCATGTAAAAACCTGCAATGACTATTGGCGCGCCATTGCCTAAATGCGCAGCTTAAACCAACGTTATGGCAAAAGGTTTTCGTGGACCTATACATAATTTTGTCCGTTTATTGCGTTAAAGAATTCCGTCCGAGCAGCTTCCTCGTACATTGACCCGCGCATAACCGAGGTAGTCATCAGGCTATCAGTAGCTTTTATGCCCCTCAAACTCATACATGCATGACTTGCCTTGCAAACAATTCCTAATCCTTTTGGACTAAGTATGTCCTCTAAAACGTCTGCCAATTGCTCAGTAGCCTCCTCTTGTATTTGCGGCCTTGCAAATATCCAATCAGCAAACCTAGCAAACTTAGACAAACCAAGTAGCGTGTCGCTCGGAATAATGCCAATCCAAACGTTACCTGTAATCGGTAAAAAATGGTGTGAGCAAACGCCAACAATCGGTATCGGGCCGACAGTAAACATTTGGTTTACTTTTTTCGTGTTTGGAAAAATTGTCGCTTTAGGCATTGGTGCAAAACGACCAGACAAAAGCTCGTCAATATACATTTTAGCAACACGGCGCGGCGTGTCTTGCGTATTAGGATCAGTTTTCCAATCAATATTTAAAGCCTCAAGCAACTGCGTGATGGCAGCAGCAGCCTTCTCTTTAGCTTCGCCTGTATCAATTTGCTGATTGTCATTAGCTAAATTCATTATGAGTACCTGCTAAATATTGGATCGTCTATACCTGCGTCTTTAAAACCTTGTGCGCGCAAAACACAAGAATGACACTCTCCACACGGTGGCGTTTGCCCTGCATAGCATGTATGGCTATAGGACATTGCCTCCATTGCGTTTAAACTTCTTGCCATATTTATGGTTTCAGCTTTTGACTTTTTAAGTAACGGTGCGTGTACCATAATCCAGTGCTTACCATTTCTTTGATCGCGGCCCAAAGAGTAATTAATATATTCCTCTGCAGACTCTATAAACTTACTACGGCAGTCATCATAATTAGCGTTATCCATCTCGCATACGCCAATAACAATATTGTCAAAATCTAGGTAGTCGCACCGGTTGGCAGCCACAGTTAAAAACAACGAGTTACGCATAGGCACAAAGGTTAGCTCTTGCCTATCACCAATAACCTCGTCCATTTGGTCATAAGAATCGTAAGTCTCCAAATCGTTATCACTAACCAATGGGCTTGTTGATTTAAGGCAATGTTTTATATCGATCACCTCATGCTTGACGTTTGCGATATGCGCAATCTTCTGTGCAGCTTTTAACTCTGCTGCATGACGCTGACCATAATCAAATGATATTGCGTACACATCGTTGAATTGCTCTTTAGCCCAATACAGCGCAGTTACTGAGTCTTGTCCCCCAGACAATAAAACAACAGCTTTCATTTCTTTAGCCCCGTTACTTTAAGATACGATTTACAAACCAACTCAACTTGCCAAAGCCCCGCGCATGCCAAGAAAAGTTTTGTTCCGAGATTTTTCTCTACGTCAATTGATAGGTTTACCCAACTAGCAGCACCAACTGCGCCTAACTCGCTATTACCGCCAACCCAGCCATCTTTGAGTTTTAACTTTGCTAAATCGCAGCCCATCAATTTAATACGGTCTTTTACCTTTTGGTTTGGGTTTGCTGCAAAATTTTTACGGTCAAGTTTTTGCATTACGCCATTACCCATATAAACCATCAAGTTTCCATAACGTAAACTGGAATTCCAACTGCTCGAGTCGCACGAGTACGGCCTAAATTTTTTAAGGTATTTAATTGACGTATACCCAAGCAAATGCGCTTTTCGGCCTTTTGTGTAATTCATAAATTTAGCAATGTCGTTTATAACTTGCGAGCTGCCTTTTTTTCCCACCAAACCTCCGTAACAAATGAAGTCCGAGCGGTCATAATAATAATCAACATCCGACCAATCGGTGCCATGCGTAAACACAGGCACAGGGTCAAAACCTCGATCAAGCATGTCTAAATAGTTTTGTTTAGTTGCAACATCATTACCAATAACGTCAAGCAAAATGTAACGCCAAGGCTTAAATGGCAGCTTGTCAATAAAATTACAATACTCGTCAAGCGTTATGGTTTTACCTGTGTTAAACGCAGTAAACGCACCCGAGTCTACAAATAGACAAAGAACATTTGGGTAATCGCGATCAAACTTTTGCAGATAGCTAATTACGTCCGGTTTCAAGTATGGATATGCGCACAGTATGTTTAGCGGCTTAACCACTCACCGTTACCTGCTCAATTCCGCTCTCAGCTACTGCGCGCTCGATTACTCCAAGCAAATCATCTTTATCTAACTCGTTGCAGCTAACAACGATTTTTGATTGGCTCGACTCATTTGTAGTTGTTGGCAAATCGACGTCCGATGACCACCCATTAACAATCTCGTCAAGCTCTGCACTATCAAAGCCAAGCAAATCTAAATCAAAATCTAAGTCTTGCAGCATGTTTAACTCAGCGCGTATGGTGTCGAAATCCCAACCTGCATTGAGCGCGAGTTTATTATCAGCAATAACATACGCTGCGCGTTGCGCGTCACTTAAACCTGTAAGGGTAATTGTTGGAACATTATCGATCTCGAGTAAGTCGGCTGCCATCGCACGACCATGACCTGCGATTATTGTGCCATGCTCATCGATCAATATTGGATTAGTAAAGCCAAACTCTCTTATTGACGCTGCAATTTGCTTAACTTGCTGCTCGTTATGCGTCCGAGAATTGTTTACATACGGAATTAATTTATCCGTTGGAAGGTAGTTTATCTCTAACACAATCACCCCCAGTGATGCGATTTAGCCTCAGGCTGTCGGCGATTGTGTCATAAAAAATTAAATTGGTAAATTGGGATATGCACGACAGGCTCAATGTCCTGCCAATCACCTCTGTCTTTTCGACCGCCAACACCAAGCGTAGATTGGCAAGTATTAAGCCGAATAAAGCCCATTTATCCGTTGGAAGGTAGTTTATCTCTAACACAATCACCCCCAGTGATGCGATTTAGCCTCAGGCTGTCGGCGATTGTGTCACAAAAAATTAAATTGGTAAATTGGGATATGCACTACTGGCTCAATGTCCTGCCAATCACCTCTGTCTTTTCGACCGCCAACACCAAGCGTAGATTGGCAAGTATTAAGCCGAATAAAGCCCATTCGGTCTGTCCAACGCACCGCTAGGAACGTAGGCAGGTCAGTGTTGTTACTTAACTCTCGCGCCCTCATTAACTTTGATAGCGATAGCATGTAAGTATCGTAATCATCATGCTTGCAAGTCCTGCATTTTAATTCAACAAAGCTAACAGCCTTTTCAGTAGTCTCTTTAAAAAACTCGCAATGCTCAACGCGCGTACCCATAAAGTCAATGTGATAACTGATAGGCAGTTTGTTTAGCTTACAACGCCACTTTGACTCAAGTATGGAGGCAAATTCCTTTTCGCCTGCCAAACTTTGATCATTCTCATAACGCTTGCGCATTACAAGGGTCTCTGCCAATGCTCGTCGGCGGCTGCATCGCTTGCATAATCTCTAGCAAGCTCGTCAAGCGCTGCTTCGGCGTCCTCAGCAAAATCAAAGATCAAATCCTCGATATACGAGTCCTCAATTGCTTTAGCTGTGCGCCTATACTCAGCAGCAGCACTAATAGTTCCAGTAGCAACGAACCTATTATGCATCTCTTGATAACGCTCTGATCCAAAAGCACCAGACTCCTCAAACCAAGCTGGTTCGTGTAGGTTTAGATACTTTCTGCATTCGTCAATTACCATCTCGCTAGGCTCCCACTCGCCCGAGCGATCAAAGCACCATGCAGCACAATCCAAAACAATGCTTTTAAGACCCTGCTTAACTTTTTTCCAATTACGATCTCTTTCACTCATTATATTTTCTACTGACATTTTAATTTCCTTGTTTAATTACAGTTTCGTGATTCGTAAGGGATGCCAACGTAATCATGTCCGGTAGCCTCCCACTCTTCTTTT
>Ga0208767_1001021_pt1 | contig 22495 bp, 11 predicted proteins | sample VirMetDEL_Mar_21_FD_184514 | JGI IMG/M metagenome (GOLD analysis project Ga0208767, IMG submission 184514) | Aqueous microbial communities from the Delaware River and Bay under freshwater to marine salinity gradient to study organic matter... | ecosystem: Environmental > Aquatic > Marine >... | reverse complement strand
TTTGTGGTCCACCAACTTCAAAGTAATATATTGTTACTGGTAAATCTGTATCTAATATTAAATTAAATGTATCAGCGTAAGAACCAGGTCCCATTGTAAAGTTCCACAGCATTGGCCCTTGTGATATACCTAAATATGAATTACCCCAACCATCACCTGCATCATCTTCTAATATTAACGTGTAGTTACAGTCAGGTATTAGATCCATGATAGTAGCATTAGGATCGTAGTTAAAAGCAGCTGGATCTGTACAGCCATAAGTGTGTAGTGTTAAACAACTGCCATCATCAACGTTAGCACTATCAACATACTCTACGTAATCATCATCTGTACAACCATATATATCTGGAGTTGTATTACATGGTACGCCGTTTTGTGGTCCTGAATAAGCTACGTTACCAAAAGCTGGATCAGGCAGCATCCATATAGTATCACCATTACAGTCATATATAACTACATTACCATCTAACGATCCACCAGATGTAGAACCAGCAAGTCCATCACCATAGCTATCGTTTATTATTAATTCAAAACCTATGTTTTGATCTATACAAAAAGTATAGGTAAATGTTTGTCCTATATCATTAAAGTTATAAGTACCTTGTGGTGCTTCATCTATTATACCACCACTGTTCATTATCCATGAAGTTTCGTTTGGCCAGTTGTCAAGCGTTATCTCCATAGTTATTTGATACTCAGTAGCCGTATCACATGTAGTACCAGCACATGAGCCATCATCTGTTGTAGCCCATGGATTATACGATTGTTGTAGTGGATCTGTACAACCTGGTATACAAGCTGTAGGTGTAAAGAACATTGTGTCTGAAAAAGTACTGTCAACAAACTCTAATACTAAATAGTGTTCTTCGTTCCAGTTAGGTGGCATTTGTCCTGGTCCTGCACCGATTGCAAAGTTACTCCAACCTCCACTTGGCCAGAAACCAGAATAAGTGGCGTTGTAACCACTTTCAGCGCCGTAGTGTAATTTAATTACACCACAATTTGTATTGTTATTTGTTTCCCACTCCCATGATATAGCCGCTTGAGCACCCCAACACATCTGCCATGCAGTATCATTTATTACACCATCACAAGGTGGAAACGTACAGCTACCATCATCAATAGTAGCTAAAGGATCATAATTTAAAGCATTTGGCGCCATGCAACCATACACTGGTGGTGCACAAGGCAATATATTTACTGTAGTATCTCTTAGAAAAAAAGAACCTAATACTGGATCCCAATTTATTATTAAGCCTTGACACAAGTTGCGCATCCTAAAATATGCAGGCTGGTTAGAAATCCAACCATCACCAAAACTGTCGACTAATGATACTGTGTAACTACCTGAGTTTATAAATATTGTAGTGTCTAAATATTCATAAGGAGATGTTGGCTGATGAAACATAGCTGTATCACCGTTAGCATCAGACACCATAAAAAAGTGAGACTCTGATGGCGCGTAAAAATCATATTGTACTTGGTAGTTTACCCACGTGTTTTGTGAAAATGTTACAAATGGTAACAATAATAATAATATTAAATTTTTCATTAGAAGTCGCTCATTATTTGTTCATTAATAAAATTCTGTATCTCTTTCCTTGTAGCAAGCAGTTTAAAGCTAAGGTCTGCTTGATACCTTTTTATTTCTTCTCCGTCTTTAAATATAACTATAGTAGGTACTATAATTATTTTATGTTTGTCTTGTAGTTTTGGCTCTGCAACTATATCAACTTTAGCAAGTTCACAGTCGTCTAGTTTTTCAAACCACTCAACTTTATTTGCAGCGTTCCACTCTGCGTTAAAATGTGTTACTGTTATTTGTGCAGACACACTGCTACAAAATAACATCAGTAATAAAATGTATTTCATTTATCTTAATTGATCTATTTTATCTTCCATACGGATCATACGATCCTTTAATTCTCCTACGTCATCTCTGGTCTCCATAATAGTGTTTCTAATGTTCTCATCTTTCATTTGAAACTCCATACGTGTTACATCTGGTCTTGGCAGCTCTTTTGCCTCGGCTATATCAGCTTGCAAAGCAAACCACATACCTATAATTGTAGATATTGCAAAACCTATTGCTATTAATGTTTTTACGCTTATTGTAAAACCAGTGTCTTCGTTTAATTCTTTTGCCATTTTAACGTTTTCCGCCATGATATTCTACAGCATGGCCTTCTTTAATTAATAATTCGTTTACATTTAACATTGTTGGTGAGCTTTCATCGCTAACATGTAGTTGTCCTAACACTCTACCATACTTACCAACGCCATGAGAATCAAGATGTATCTCACCGGCACCGTCTAATATTTCTTTTAATCTAGCTTTAGCAGCTAAACCTCTTTTTTTCTCTTCAAGATCTCGTGTTCTAGACTCTGGAGTATTTATACCTACAAATCTAATGCGCTTTTTTGTGTTGATGTTAAAGCCTAAATCTATGTAACAGTCTATAGTGTCTCCATCTATAACTCTATCAAGCTTTACTTTGTATTGGTACATAGTTAAAAGATTACGTAATTCACACCAAATTTAAAGTCATACCACTCTCTATTCCAGTATTTATTGTATTTACCTTCAACAAACATACCTAACGACTTGTTTAGTTTATAACCAAGTATTGCACCGCCAGAATAATCTAACCATTGACCACTATTAAACTTGTGGTATGAAAACTCACCACCACCATCGTAATGCCAAGGCATAACATTAGCCCAAGCATGTGCCCAATATTGTTTAGTATAATAGTAATAGTCTAAACCTACAACTATAGAGTGTTGTATGATTTGATCTAATTCATTACGTTTTCTTTCAGTATAACCTGCTAACACTGTAGGTATTACAACTTCTTCCCAAACCTCTTTGCTAGTAGCAACGAGTTCTCCATCTGGAGAAAAATACTCACTAGCAGCTACATCGACGTTATAGCCTTCTTGTAGTGCTAGGTAAGTGTAATGTATATTGCCATTGCTTAGCATCCACTCTGCCAAGGGATCATATCCGTACGGTTCGGATAACCTTTGAGCAAGCCCAGCATTAAACGACAATTTGTCATTAACTTTATATCTATATCTTTCTGATGTTTCAAAGTATTTTATATCTGCAAAACCATCTTCTAAATATTCACCTTTTAATATATACTTATCATCAACAAATCTTATAAAGTGATGCTGATCTAAATATTCATTACCTTGTTGTCTTGTATAATCTATTTCAAATAAAAACTCTAACCCACTTACTTTACCTACGTTAGCGCCATCTGACCAAGAGTTTTCGGTACCATCGTAAAATGTTTGCGCTCTGTTCTCGTAACCAAACCTAGCGATCTTACGTATACCTAACGCTAAGTTGTAATCGTACGGCGTTTGTATTGTAGCTGTTTCAAGGCCATTTGTAACTGAAAATGTTTCTACATCTGATATAGATGTACCACCATTTGCAGCTGCATAAAACGTAGAGAACTTAAATATTTTTTTAAAGTTTTGTGAACAACATTTTTTTGGCGCTGCACAAGCTGCCAATGCTATACACATTATTATAATTAGTTTTTTCATTCTTTTATTTTAATTGTTATATCATGTGGCGCGTATTCATTACCACCAAAGTAAGGATATAGATAATACCTGCGTATTAAACCCCAATTACCTTCAGGTCTTCTACGCACTAATGTAGTATCGTTATCTATTACTATTACATAATAAAACGTTTTTATATCAATTGTAGCGTCATAAATTACATCTGGCTCTATAGTTCTTATTGTAGCGGAACTATGTCTACCTTCTTCATGGCGTAACCAGCAAAGTTCTAGCTCGTTGTTTATATACCTCCAACCAAGCCTTATCGAGTATTTTTGATGACGCAAACCAAAATCACTCATGCCATATATTTTATTTACGTCGTGTTGGTTTTCTGGTATTTCACTAGTATATATAGCTGATTCATCTAATATAAACTTAAAACTTATTCTAGAGTTATCTGGGTGGTTAATAAAACTACCTGAACTATGTTCGCCAGCTGGTATTGTATAAACTCTGAAGCCAAGATCATCAACTTCTTTTGAACATGAAACCAATAAAAGAAGTATCAAAAGTTTTTTCATTATTTATCGTGTGCGTAGCATTTACCTGATTTGTTAGTTGTTTTATTTTTACACTGCTCACCATTTGATTTTATAGCTGTACATCTTTTTTTAGCAGCTTTTTTCTTTTCTTTAATTTGTCTTTTAACTTTTTTAGCTTCATCTTCAATACCTAAATCCCAAGTATTCCAGCCTAAAGTTAAAGCAAACGAGTCCCAAAACTCTGTTTCAGAGTCTGCTGCTACTATTAAGTTTTGCACTTTGTTAACAGCTCTATCAAGAGGTATATTTGTAAGACCTGAAATTAAATTAGCCATTACGTCAAAAGCAGGATTACCTGGGTTAAAGTAAGACATTTCTTTTATAGCTTCTTTATTAAACTTTTCAGTTTGTATTGAGCTATATATTTTTCTTAGCTTTGAACCTATTGTTGGTGATAAATTTGCTAAACGTAATATAGTGTAAGTATGGTCAGCATTCCAACCTCTTTCATCTTGTTTTTTATACTCTAATACACCGTTTTTAAGTGTAACAACAACATTACCACCAAGTCCTAAACCACCTACTAAACTATCAAACATGCCGTTTATAGTTCGCGTTGTTTTTTCATCTATTTCCTCATCATCAGCATTTGCTTTCCAAATAGCGTTTTGCAACATGTTGAATATTAGGTTTTGCACAAACCCATAATAAGCTATTTTAGACAAGTTAGCCTTTGTACTACCTCTACCGTTTTTTATATCTCTTACAGCTTTATCAATTAACCTAGCATACTGCATCGGTGTATTTTTAAACGCTAATATTATTCTACCTAAATTACCAGCCTGTTGTTGTGAGATCATCATAGCGTCAGAAGACTGTTGTGACTCTTGTGATTTAGCTATCCAATCTTCCATAGCTTTAGCTTCAGCCTCTTGCTCTGTTAAACCATCTTTTATATAAGCTTTCTTTTGATTTATAAAATATGTAGCACCACCAAAAGTAATTGCTACAGCATCAGCAACTCTTGTAGGTGTAAAACCTATTTTTAATAAATATGATATTGCAGCTTTAACTTTATTTTCTTTACCTTGAACATAAGCTGCTAATTCAGCTTCGTTAATCGTTCTTGACTCACCTGATAATCTTTCTTGTAGAAAAGGACTGTTCCACAGTTTACCTACAGTTCTCCAATAGTTTGGTTGATTTGCAAAAGCAGTTGCTGCCGCAAAAATATTATTGTTTTCTGTATCTACATAGTTAGTAGCAGATATTAACTGTAAAACCGCAGACCTCATGTTAAAGAACATTATAGAACCTACCGAAGCATTAATCCAATTATCCCAGTTGCTTGTTATTCTATCATCACCTTGATTTCTTTTTCTTCCAAACTCCATGCGATATAATATATCTTCTAAAGCTTCTTTAAATTTGTTACCATATATCGCCTCGATCTTAGCAATGTTAGGGCCGTATAATCTACCTCTACCGTCAAACTCTCCAAATATTTCTTGTCTAGCTTTTATAAAGTCAGCTAAAAATTTAGTTCTACCAACTCTAGACGTTAAGCTATAAAGGTCACTACCTATACCTTCTGCTGTCCAATATTCTGTAGGCTCAACATAACCAGCGTCTAGCTGAGTTATCTTGCTTAATCCCATTGCAAAAGTAGTAAGATCTTTACTATCTTTAACAGTTTTAGTTAAAAGTTTTTGATCTCTTTTAGATATACCAGGTATTTCCATACCGTAAAAATCCCATAGATAAACTCTAACAGCTTGTCCGTATGTGTAGTTAGTACCAGGAACTAAGTCTGTCAGTTGTGTTTTTATTTTAGGAAGCTTTTTAATTAAGTTTTTATAATTTTTACCAATATCTTGTCTAGCTTCGTTTATTTTGTTTGTACCGTTTATATAAGGATTTATAAGATTATCTTCAAACCACTTCATTTGTTGTTCGCCTTGTACGCCTTTACCTAAAAAGTTATATATTAAACCTTTAAAATCTTGACCTGAAGGCATTATAGGTAATATTTTATATTTATCTACAGCTGCACCTCTTATTTTACCTTGAGCATCTGAAAATATTTTGTTTCTATCCATACCCTCTGTCTCCTCTAATATTTCGTTAAAACGAGGAGATAAACTAAACATGTAATTTGGATCTGCTAAAGTTACTTTTTTCTTAACACCTAACTGATCTAACACATTTTCTACAGCTTGTACGTTTTGCTCAGCATCATCTGCAAAGTAAACGTCGTTGTAACCTTCACTTGCAACTTTATCAGCTATCCACATTGCTTTTGCTTCAGCAGTGCTGTTACCTAAACCAGTTATATTTTCTAACGGTATGTTTAACCCATTAGCTTTTAAAAATGCATGTATAGCAGCTGCAGCTTCAGCAGGTCTAGCTGTTAATATAAACATGTTTTGTGTTCCAAACTTACCTTGCAGCTTTAAAGCTTTATTAAATAGTGGTGCTATTTTACCTTCAACAACCTCGTTAAACTCAGAAAAATCAAAAGTATAACCTTTATCTGCAAGATCAACATAATTTTTAGCATATTGCTCTGCATTTAAAGTACCTGTTTTACCATTTGGAGCTGTCCATTTAACTTTTGATTTAGTTGTGGCTAGCGTATCATCAAAATCTAAAACAGTTACACCAAAACTTTGACCAGCTATATTTAATGCTTTACTTTCTTCTATTACTTTAAGAGTTTGATTTTCTACTATAATATCTTCAAGCTGTTTTCCATCAGGACTATATACATCTGATTGATCTTGTTTAGATATAAAATTAAACCTTAACTCTCCCGCTGGGTTAGTTCTTAAAGTCATTTTACCAGTTGTTGGATCTGTGTCCATTATATCAGTAATGCTTTTTTTAGTAAACCACTGAGTATGATTGTCAAGGTCTAAATTATTTGTTTCGCCTATAACGTATTTATATATATCAAACATTGTTATTGAGTTAGGCATTATATGTTCACCTTTATTAAACGTATAAACACCATCTCTTAACGTTAGGTACTCAAGTTTTGACAATGATCTAAAACCATTTTTTATACTTGTTTGTGCTTGTAACAAGTTATACACATCAAGCTTTGTAACCTTTGAATTACTTTGATAAACTTCTTTTAATTTATCAGCAATAAACTCTATTAGTTTTATATTAGCTATATTTGCTTTTTGTATTTCTTGTGCCAGTGTAGTACCATCACTACGAACTTCGTTTAACTTTGCTAATTTTTCTTCTTTTGTTTCTAGTCTAGTTACAGCTTTTAGCTTTGTAGCTAATTCTGACTGAGGGTTCATTAATCTTACGTCACTTAAAATTAAACCATCTGGTAATTCAATTTCTAAACCTTCAATAGCAGCTTTTAATTCTTGTAGTTTTTCGTAATATTTACCTCTAACCTCATTACCAGCAGAGTCAATAACGTTTACAGTTTTGCCATTTATTTTTTCTGTCTTATTTTGAGCAGCATCTAAAGCTCCATAGTGATAACCTAAAATATCAAAACCTTTTAAAACTTCAAAAACTTCAGGACCTAATACTTTTGCTAATTCTAAACCTGCTTCTTGCAAACTGTTAAGACTATTTTCATTGTATCTTAAACTACCTTGACCGCCTTTGTCTTTTCTTGGAACAATAAAATCATTTAGTTTTTTGTCTTTAAGCTTAACAACACTTTGCTTAAACTGTTCTGCTTCTAAAGAAGTAAGATAACCTAGGTCGTAAGTTTTACGAACAAGCTCTTTTAAAGCAAACTCTTCATCTAAACCATCTAAATAAGTATTTATACCTTCTTTATCTGTAATATCAAAAGTTCTAATAGTTTGTATTATATTCATAACTCTAGTTTCAAAATTAGGAGTAGTAGAATATATTGTTGTTTTTACACCTTTGCTAGAAGAAAACTGAAAGTCTACATTTTTCTTTAATGTAGCTGCTACTTGACCTATAATACTAGCTGCATCGCCATGTTTATCTACAAACGCAGGTGACTTTAAACCAGTAATAACAGCATCATTAAACACTATGTTTGCTAAGTATTGTAAAACTCTTTCTTGAGCCATATCAAGTCTCAACTCTTTATTAATAGCTGCTTGACTTACACCAGCATCTTTTAAGTTTTGTATTTGTTCAAGCTTCAAAAGCTCTTCTATTAACATTGCTTTTAACGCTGGAGTTAATTTTACTTTAGTTCTTCTTGTATTACCAGCAGTTACGTTTTTAACATTAGCCGTTTTGTCAAACTCAGACTCTTTTTTACGCATCCTAACTCTACCTGTTTCTGGATCTAACACAACTTCTTCAGTAAGACCTAACCTTAACTTTGTTACTTCAGCTACAGGCATAGACTCGTATATTATATCAATTTTATCTTTTACAAAATCAATATACTTATCTGTAGTATAACTAGGAGATCCTGGAAACAAAGTATTTCTTATATATCTCCAGTCTTTCTTATTTTTTTTAATTAAATTAGTTGGAAAGTCTTTTGGATCTTGTGTATTGTCAGAAACTATTTTAGCGTTTTCAGCAGCTGTTAACGTTATTTCATCATATATATTTCCACCAGCTTCTATTCCTAAAGCTTCTCTTAATTTAGATGTTTGTCTATTGTTTTTAATAGCTTCTTGTGTATCTAATATTTCATCTATACTTGTGCCGCTGTATAAATTTTTGTTCTCTTGTTCTGCTTTTTTCTTAAGTTCAAGTCTTTTTGTAGCATCTGTAGTAATTTTGTTTATTCTAAGAGGAAATAAACCTTGCATATATGCTCCAAAGTTTACAGGATTTACTATGTTAGCTTCACCGTCAATATCTTTAGCTACAACTTTTTTAGGTATTGGTTTGTCTTCTTCTTTGTTTTTTTCTACAATAGCATCAAACTCTATTTCAGTTAACAAAGGTTTGTATGTTCTTGAAAGATCAGTTGCTATAGCAAGAACACTTTCTTGCCACTCATCTTCTGATACAACAAAGTCTTTGTCAGCTTGCCATTTTCTTTCATTAACCATTATAGCACCAGCGTTATTAATTATAAAATCACCTTGTAAACTTTTAATTTTTCTAGGATTATTTATATTAACAATCATCAGGTCTTGTATCTCTTTATTTTTAGCAGATACATTTTCACCAAAACCTGGCATTAACTTTCTAGCCTCAGCAGCTACTTCACCAGGTGACTTAGACATTAACATGGCTTTTTCTTCAATTATATTAATATCGTTATAGTGGTAAACTAAAGGATTACCTTCTTTATCTAAAAACCAATCAACAGCTTGTTTTTCATAACCAGTTCTTATACCACCTCTATTTATTTCTCTTATAAAGTTTAATATATCAGCATCTGTTAAGTCTGCTTTTAATATATCTTCAAAAGCCGTTTTTAAATTATCTAAACCGTCTCTACCTTCTATACTAAAATCTTGAATCCTATACTCAAACATAGCGTCAGATAAATAAGGTATGTACTCTTCTAAACCTCTTTTGCTTATCGGAACATATTTTCTTGAACCTACCTTACCCATAACTTTAAAATCAACGCCCGGGGTAAGAGTTGCAAACGCTCTTTTTATAAGACTTTCTTGAATATTTAAATTAATAAGACCAGGATCGTTAAGTAATAAGTCTTGCACTTTATTAATTAAGTTTAGCTTATCACTATCATTCATACCAAACATGTCGTTGTGAATATCTTCGTGGTTAAACACGTTACCAGCTAAAAGAGAAAAGTCTTCTTTGTTTATATTGTTATCAACGTTTTCTAGTAAAATAATGTTTAGATTTCTACCTTTATATTTAAGACCAGCAAAAACACCATTACCCTCGCCATTTTTTACATCTTCAATCATTTCTGGCTTTAAGTTTTCAAGCCCATATTCTTTTTTCAAAAAAGCCAAAGCTTCTTTGTTAGTGTTAAACACTTTGTAATACCTATCAGAATTTGGATCTTGATTATGCTTGGTAGCAACTTCATTATACATTTTGTTTTTCCAAGCTTTTACTTTAGCTCTAAGTATGTCTTCGTTTACTTTTGTTTCTTGCTTTGTTAAATACTCTAACTCTTGTTGGTTGTTTTTGTATTGCTCTGTTTCTTTATAATTTTCCCCGTATTTTTCTTTTATTTTTTTAGCCTCTGTTTTGTTATTTTTAAAATCAATATTTAGTTGTGCTAAATTATATAGTTTTTCTTTTATAACTTCCTTAGCAGTTCCGTCTTTTGTCCAAGCTAAACCACCATAACTTTCGTTTCTTAACAAATTGTCTAGCTCGTTTAACACGTCTATTTGTGCTTGATAGTCTTCAGATGTTACCTCTTTGTTTAACTTTTCTGTAAGTTTTGCTATATCGTTTTGAACGGCATTTGTCATGGCGTCAGGATTAAGCAAGTCAAATATAGCGTTGTAAGAATTTTTAGCTGTTTGTACAGTTACCGCAGCACCACCACCAAGAAAAGGAGATGTTAACGCTGTAGTTAAAAAAGTTTCTTTTTGTTCTTTAAAATAATTATCCCAAGCATTACCATACGAAGAGCCCGCGTCAACTCCAGCTGTTGTAACTGTGTTTTGAATTAATTCTATAGGTACTTCAGTTGCTGCTGTTGATAACATTGTTTTACCTATATTGCCACCTGTTTTTATAGCGTTTTTGTAATAACGTTTTTTAATTTCATTATATAGTTGTAATGGCATTATCTTAACCTTACTAGCTTTAAATATTATAAAACCATCAGTAGCAACTTCTAAGCCCGCGTTAACAAAGCCAACACCTTTGGATATGTTTTCTATTTTTTCAGAAACACTACCATCTTCTATTATCTCAATCATTTGAGCTGGTGTTGGATTATTTCCATATCCTCTTTTTTGAGCTTCAAGCTGTATCATTTCTTCATAAGCACCAGCACCTTCTAAAGCAAAAGGATAAAATATAGATGTAAATATACTACCCATTAAATTCATGGTCTGCTTACCCATTTCTCTTTGCCAACCGTCAAGAGAGTGGTAAGCTTTTGGGTTGTTTATTTTGTTTAATATATCTTGTATCTCTTGTGTTTGTAAAATATTTTCTAATATCTTAGCGTTGTAAGCTTGCTCTGCTGTGTTTAACCTGTTTACTAAATCATCTACTTTGTAATAACCTGCTTTTATACTTAATGAAGGAGTTGAGTAACTACTTACTTGACGCATCCCAGTATAATATACTTTACCGTTTTTTACTTGGTTTACGTTTGGAATATTTCCCCCACCTACAGCAGGTAGTTCTGTGCCGTTAATTAAAGCTTCTTTGTAATTGATAATATTTCTGTAGTCTTTGTTAAGATACATTCTACCAATTATTTTAGATGCTTTTGGCACGTGTAAAGCTAGTTGCTCCCAAGCACCACCAATAAAATCTGATTTAGCATACCAAGGATATATATCATCTACATTATCAACTTGCATTGCGCTAGCAATGTCTCTGTTAAAAACGCTTTCAGAAGCAGCTTTATTAGTATTAAACACTGTTTGGTATTGATCATTGTTACTTAATACCTCGTATTTTATTTCATCATACTTAACAGATATTGCATCAGAAGCATCTTCTGGTTTTACGTTTCCTTTAATTACATTATCAACAAGTTCGACAACAAAAGCCTCAAGCTTTTCATTTATTTCATTAGACATTTGCTCAACTAGCTGTGTTCCTTTAGGGCTATTGTGAAAAATATCCATTGCGTTGTCAAACACTTCGTCTCTATAAGTCAACATCTCTTGGCCAGACAAATCTTCTGACATACGAAAGTTCATTGTGTAAGCATAGTCAAAAGCTTCGTCATACAGTTCGCCATCAAACAAACCGTCAAGACTTGTTTTTTTAATTTGCTTTGCGTTATTAGCTATAGTTTTTAACTCGTCAACGACAACTTCCCTTGGCTTTCTAGTGCTGCTACCAGTACCAACTTTATATCTATTGCCACCTACTTTAATTACTTCAGCAAGAGGTACAGATTCATCAAACCCTACGTTTAATCCATCGTAATATTTTCTACCTTTTTTTACAACTTCTTCTTCTGGTTTTGTCAAGTCTTCTTTGGTTAACCTAGTTTTTTTAGGTTCTTTAATGTCAACTCCTTTTAACAAACCGCCAATAAAAATATCGTCTTCTTTGTCTTTTTTTATTTGCTTTTGTAACGCAGGTATTTTTTCTTTGATAACCTCTTCAGGTACACCATCATTTTCCATACCAGCAATTACACTGACTAGCTTTTCTTGCTCTTCAGTCATAACAGGTGGATCCATTAAAACACTGTTCGTTTCTTCAGCCATATTAAAGTGAATATTTTTTTAGTAATTGTTGTGCTGTCATTTGACCGGCTTCAGCAAAAGCTTCTTGGGTTGCTTTAGCCATATCGTGTTCTGATTTAAGTTTTCTTTTTAACCAATAAGAAACTTCATCTTTTAATTTATTTTCTTGAAAGTTAGGGCTGTCAACATCTGCCCAGCTAATATCTTCGTTTGGATTAGCTTCTTTATATTGCTCTATAAATGATGGCCCAGCAAAATCATCCCAAGCAAAAGCCAGTGTATTTTCTTTTGAGTCTAACAAACCATTAACAATAACTTCTGAGTGATACTCATTAAATGGTTTTCTATTCCTAGAGTCTTCTCCCATTTTATTAGCTGCTTTTCTAAACTCCGCAAATTTACCCTCTGGTTTCATAAACACATCTTTAAACATATCGCTAGACTTAATTACAAAGTTTGGTTTATCTGATTTATTAAAATCACCAAAAGCAAATTCAATGTCATCAAACTTTTTATCACCGCCAACGGTAACTTCAGGTAAAGGTAATATCATTTTATATAAATCATCTCTTTCCATAAATATAGCATTTTGCATAAATTTATTTTTACCAGACGATCCTTTAGAAAACATACGTTTTGTAGATTCTCCACCACCGTTGTTTTCTATCCACTCAGACTTTTTCTCCATTAAGTTGTTTACTTTTTGCGCTAAACCTCTTAATGTGTTTATAGAATCGTTAACAATTTTACTGTTAGCCTCTTGGTCTATGTACATATTTGCTTGGTCCTTTAGTTGTTTTGAAAAGTCAAAAACTCTAGAATTTGCTTGTGCACCTAAAATATCTAGCTTTTCATCACCAACTACAGACATATTAGCAATGTAATTATCTACATCTCTTTCAATGTTTGGGTTTTGCATTTGTAAATCTTGAACAGGATCATATGTTTGTTTTACAGGCGAGTTGTCTAGCATTTTAGCTGGAGAAGGAGTGTAGTCATAATCACCAGCCATACCTCCACCACCCGGAAGCGGTTCGCCGGCGTTAGGACCTGTTCTATAAGTAGCTTGATTAGTAACTCTATTTAAAGTGTCTGATGGATATTTTTCGTTAAACTCATCTATAGACATTTTTTGACCGTTAACCTCAACTGTGTTTGGATCTCCTTTAAAATATTTTGACCTAACTTTTATTCTTTGTGCTTTTTGCTCTTCAACAGCTTTTTCTTCAGGAGATGAATCGTCAGGATATTGATTAAACTCTTTTTCAACTTCTTTTTTTATTGCATCTTTTTCTTTTTGTGAGGGTAACAACGACGGATCAATATCTACATCGTTAGCACTAGGATCAGCGCTAGTATCAGTACCAGAATCAGTGCTAGGGTCACGATTATCATCTTTTGGTTTTGGGTCTGGATCTGGTTGTTGCATTTTTGCTATTTGAGCTTCAAGAGCTTTTATTCTATCTGCATCAGTTTTTTCTTTTTTATCTTCACTACCCAAGTAAGATTTAGTAAGGCCAACAGCGGCTGTTCTTGCCATAGGCTTAAACATAGCGTCAACACCTTCAACACCCATTTCAGGTATTCTAGTACCACCACCAGTTCTAGTGTATTTATTTACACCTTTGTAATTTTCTATTAAAGCTTGATTTATTTGTAAAGGACTAGTTTTTTTCTTTTTCATAATTATATTTTGTGTTTATCCTTGTTCTTTTGGAGTAAGAAATTTTTGAGCTTGTTCGCCAAACGCGCCTCCTTGTCCAAAACCAATTACAGAACTACCAATATCCCCAATACCACTTGCGATCATTTGTGTTGCTCTTTGCCTAGCAGCGTCAGCTTCTTTCGATCTTTGCATTGACATACCAAATAATGTTTCAACCTTATCTTTTTTCTGACCTCTAGAATACACCTCGCCTTCTCTTTCCATTGCTTGTATTTTACCAGCCATAGATCTTTCGGCTCTTTGATTAGCAGCTTCTTGCTGACCTATACTTGCAGAAGCTCTTCTTGCTTGTTGTGAACCAGCGTTAACCATAGCTTGTATGTTACCAGCTGTAAAGCCACCACTTTGTTGTATGCTTCCAAGCATGTTAGCTTGCTGTTGTTGAGCCATGTCTTTTTCAAACTGTGCTTGCTGTTGATTTACAGTTAAGTCTTCCATAGTATTTTCCATATTTAAATACGGATTACTAGTGTCTAAACTTTCGTAAGCATCTCTTCTTTGCTGAAGCTCTCTATTTGCAGCTTTTTGCTCTTGTATTCTTTTTTTACGACCAGCTAGCGCCATACCTATTTTAGTTAATCCTGACGCGGCAGCTACTCCTGCTATTATAAAACTCATATTTATTTGTTTTTATTTTGATATTCTTCGTATTCCTCGTAACTTCGTGAAACTATCTCAGCTTCTAATTTATTTAAATCTTGTGTGTTTGTTGGGTTTTTATGTATATTGACAAATATACTATCTTCAACAGCGTATATAACTCTTTTTATTCCAGGTGAACATTTAACATAACACGGCGCAATATAATCTTCTACTGTTTCGTGCGCGTGTATAACTATATGTCCTGTTAATAAAAACCAAAGATGTTCATGATTATGTATAGCACCAACAACCATAGAGTCTTTATTCATTTCCATTTGTCTAACATATATACCATCTGCAAAACTATGTTTTAAAGGAAATAATTCACTTCTAACGACCTCACCGTTATTACCTATAATGTTTTCGTTATCAACATTTTTAAGTAATTGGTCTTGTAGTTTGATTATTTTTGATTTTGTAACTACCGAGTTATCAGACATATAATATAAGTTAATTATTTATATTATAGTTACACTTTTTAACGTTTATTTACTACTTTCAAAATAATCTGAACCAACGCTGAACAACTCAGATTTTATACTTGAAGAGTTAACAAACTTTACCTCAGCATAATAACCTAGTATACTAGTTAAGTTTACAGTGTTATCTTTAGAAAAACTAATAAAGTCACTACTAGTTGGTAGTTGATTGCTACCTAGTGTTGTATTGCAAACTAAAATCCACTTATCGTTTGTTAATGTAATAGAAAGTATTTTGCCTATTTCAACAATAGCTGATTGAGCAGACGTTTTAAAACCAGCCACTGTAGTTGTTGGGCTGTAATAAGCCGTATCACCTACTTGGCATGACTCGTTTAAATTTACTGTTGTTGGAAATGTTAGTGTTATCTGCGGCATGTTATGATACGTTAGTTATTGAATCTAGTGCTAATGTGTATTTTACGTTTGAACTACCAAGTGTTTGAACAGTAATAGTACCACCGATAGTCATTCTATCTTGATTTGTTTCGCTGTCAACAGAACCATGCGTTACGCTAAAACCTGACATAGCCCATTCCCAACCACTTTCAGATCCAGAAGTAACAGTCATTGCTGCTACAGCAGTTGCGTCAGGAGCGTCTATTATAGCGTCTACACTTGAAAATTCTTCTCCAGCGTCACCAGTTATTTCAACTTTAAATGTATTAGATGCTGTTTCGTTGTTTAATTCAGCAAACGAAAATACTAAATCACTTGGCATAGGGGCTGATATATCACCAGCTGATGCAAATGCCAACGTAAATGTTTTTGTTGCGTTAGATATTATGCTACCTATGTTTCCAGAAGCACCATCTGTGATATTTGCTGGTAATGTAGTTCCAAATCTACTACTTAAAGTAAAAGTGTATGTTGTTGTTGACGCAACAGCTGGGAATACAATTTCGTGTGTAGTAGAACCTTCATTACCTATTTCACTATCAATTGTAGTTGCGCCAGAAGTAAATGTGTCGCTACTGTCATCGTAAGTGTTACTACCGTTTGATATAGACATAGAGTATGTTGCACCTGCAGTTCCATACAACGTCAAACTTCTTGTCTCACCTCCTTTAGCGTTTATTTCTCTGTTAGTGTCTAAAACAACATTTGTTACTTTGCCAAAAAACTCAGTGTCTGGTATTGTTGTAACAGCTGGATTTACATCTTCAACGCTACCACCAAGCTCACTACTTGAAGTTATATTTACTAAACCACCAAAAGGTCTTTTAGGCGCTAAAGGTGATATACCACCAGTTCCACCACCAGCTAAAGGATATACAGTTGCTTGCGTTCCTATTATGTATTCAAATAAAAATCCTAACCCATAATTGTTACCACCAAAAGTAGGATCAAGGCTAGAAGAAACAGGTGGGTTTGTATAATAAAACTCTATAGTTCTAGAAGTTTCCTCGCCGTTAGTATTAAATACCTGATTTGTTATTTGAGTTTCAAAATAAGGCAACCAATCAGCTAATCCAAAAGCACTAAACTGTTCTTGTTCTGTAATATCTGTAAAATATTTACCGGTAGCTGCTGTAAAAACTTTTGTCATTAAAAGTGTTTGAACTCCATCATCAACAAGTCCAGATATATTATTTAAAGCTGTATTACTATTTGTTGATTGTGATAAGTTCATACCTGTTAACAAAGGATTACCAGTTACAGAAATAGTATAATCAGAGTTAGTTGGTCCAGTCCAAGTTTCCCATACAGCTGGGTATTGTATAAGATTATCAGCTGAAGCAGATCCGTCTATGTCTATGTTTAAAGTTGTGTCTTGTGCCGGCATTTGAAACGTGTCCATAAAAAACACGTGAACATAAACAACATTATTTGCTGTAACAGGTAAGTAACTATTGGCAGTAGCATCGTAATTATACTCACTGTTAAACATAACAACGTTTTTAATTTCACTAGGTAAAGAAACTGAATTACCACCAGAGCTTGAGCCTATAAAATTATATTGTACAGAACTTAGTAAATTTCCAGTAGAAAAATTTGTAAGCGTTGAAGTCAAGTTAGATGTGCTATCAGCAGCAACACCACCAATTGTAAAATCAGACGCGTTTACTGTAAAGCCAAGATTTGGGGTTATAGTCAATATAACACTACCATTACCAGCTTGATTTGGTAACGTACCAGCAATAACAGAATCACCATTTTGTTCTGTAGTTATACTTTGGCTTATAGTGTAATTTGTAGTTGAACTGTGTCCCATAGTTATTTTTTAATGATCACTAGGATCGTCTTGTACTGTTAAAGTATATTCGTTAGTTCCTGAAGAGTAAGATACAGACTCAGCAAATCCTATACCTTGATAAGAAAACTCTTTGCTATCTAAGTTAGCTAGATTAGTAGCTTCTCCATACAAATAATTAAACCACTTTCCTTCTTTTTCTTTAAACTCTTTTAATCTAGCTGTTTGCAAATCTGTTGTTACTGCATCAACAAACCAACCTTTCTTTTCTTGCAAGTTGTAAAACTCGTTATCGTTATAAGAAACTCCATCAACTGTTTCTGTTGTAAATAAATTTACTTGTGATTGTGTGCCTTCGTAGTTTAGCGTGTTAAAACTTTTTACAGAACCAGGTTGATCATTTAGCAATACCGTAACGCTTGAAAGCGCGTTGTTAGAAGAGCTTGCTGCGGTGCCATAAAAATTGTTAGTTTCGCTGTTATCATGATGAAGATATATCTCGCCATTTTTAAACGTGTAATAATTATTGTCTAAGCTTAAACCGCTTTCTTTAACAAAAGATTTAAAAGAAGGCCAACCTTTAGATTTTTCACTGTAACTAACCGTTGTGTTTATTTTTGGAGTATAAGATATACCAGCCCCAAGCTTTGTACCGTCAGGATTTATTCCTCTATCATGTAGTGTTAGATTATATAAATTTTTCTTTTTATCGTAACTACCTATCAAATCAGAAGCTAAAGGCAAGTTATCTCTAAAATAATCTTCCATGCCTTGGTTAGATATAACAGTTAAGCCGTCCATAGATAGTCTTAAAACAGCTCCTCTAGCTTTGTCTGTAAAATATATTCTAAAGTTTTCCTGAGCAAAAGACTCTGGATTTTTTGATATACCAAATTCACCACCAAAAGGCTGTGCTGTGCCTAAAACTCTATTTGTAGCTGTTAAATTGACATTTCCATCAGCATTAAACAAAGCGTCTTTATTTGCTAGTATTTTCAAAACTTTATCTTCACAAAAAGCAACTACATTGTTATCTCTAGTAAATAGTTTTTGTATTGATCCGTATTGAGTGTTTAGGTCTTTTGTAATACCACTTGATGCTATAAACTGATTTAAGTTGTTAATACCATTCATAGAGTTGTAAATGCCAGAAAATATTAAACCTGACTTTCTTTGTTCTTCATTGTATTGCTCTGCTAAAACTGTAGACGCTTTAACTCCTTTACCTATGGTAACTTGATTAAAATCATCTCTTATTCTGTCAGACTCAACACCCTGTGGGAAAGAAAAACAATTACTATATGCCAAAGTCATTTTTTGATTAGCAACGTCTCTATAAAACTGTATACCAGTTGCAATAGTAATTCCTTGTGGCTGTGTAGACGCCGTGATGTTTTGTATTTTAGCAGTTACTTGACCACCGTCTGGTCTTGTAAACACAACTATCTCGCCTTGAGCAGGATCTGTAATGCTACCATCTAATGTTACTGTGTTGTCACTCCAGCTAAATACTTTTGTTCCAGCAGCTACAGTGGCACTACTACTAGGTAGCAAGCTAACTGTAGAACCGATAGGAGCAAACATTTCGTTTGTATCAGAGTTTAAATCAACCGGATATGTAGCGCTAGCTTCATAATAAACATCTAAATCTGTATCTTTTTTAGGCTCAGTTTCCCAAACGCCAGGATTATCAGTAAATTTAGCAGATTCAAAGTTGCTCTTTCTAACTAATTCTATAAGCATGTTTTGCGTACCGTCATGTCTTATATCAGTAGGATAAAAACCGCTAGCAGTTCTTACTATAGGTGGATTTACTTTTAAAGTCCATTTATCTCTATATACTCTACCATTATTTCTTTTAGTTCCTATAGAAGAAAAAGTTCCAGTATTTGCTGTTGTTGTTTGAAAATTCCTAATACCTCTTTCATATCTATAATCTAAAACTTCATAAATAGTACCATCTGGATCATCAGCAAATCTAAATTTAGCACCTCTTTGAAACCACTCTTTAGAAAACTCATAATCTTCTGGTTGTATATCTTGACCGTGTTGACTCCATAACTCTGGTGGATTATTAGGTCCATAGCTTGTGTCTTCAAAACCTACCCAAGAAATATCAATTCTAGTGCCCATAGGTTCTCCAGCGTAACGCCATATACCTTTAGGTTCTTCAGCACCGTTAAAACTACCATACCCAGTTACTTTACGACCGTCATGTTCTACTAAACTATCTGTTTCAAAAACACCAGTTCCATAGTTTGTGGTAGCCATAACTCCAGTACCGCTAGATGCAGGTGGATTTGTAACAACAGAGTCTTCGTCAATAAAAAACCCACTACCATTACCGTTTCTATTAAATCTTATAAAACCATCCCAAAAATTATAACCGTTATTTAAAGCGGCGTTGCAAAGAGAATCGTCTACACCTCCAAAACCAGTGCTTGTTGTCCAATCGTAATCATAAACATTAGCTCCTTGAGCAGCTACTGAATCAGGCATAGCAGCGTGTCTTGGGTGATCGTTAACAGGTTTTAAATACCTAACATTTCTTGCAGAATAAACAGCCATGTTTTCTTCTGAAGTAATCTGCTTGCCAACTATTTTTTCTCTTATTAACTGATCATTTTCAATTTTAACAAAAAATCTACCGTCAAACTCGGCTTTATTTTCTATTTTGTATTGTATAAGTTCTAAAAATAAACCAGATATTCTTGTTGCGTAAGTCTGAGCTGTTGAAGTAAACTCACAATCATCACCTAAAGGTTTTGCTAGTTTAATTTTATAATTACCACCTTGACCAGTGTTAGTTATTGCAACAACTTCGTATTCAGCGCTTTCGTTATCTGCACTACGAACTTTTATAAAAAGATCGTCTTGTAGATGTGGTGATTTAGGATCCGCTGTTCCAGATGCATCAACAATAACCATGTCGCTATTGTTCATTGCCGCGTAAGGAACTTCTATGTAATCAAATCCAGGCAATGGAAATCCATCACCACCATTACCAATATGTGTTTTTGCCGTGTTGTCAAAATGATCACCTAAAACTTTTCTATCTTTTTTTATGTAATCAGGCGCTTCGTTTTCAATAGCTATCACTTTATATCTAGCATTGTCGTCGGCTACAGAAGAATTATCCGCGTGAGATTTTTTTAGTATTAAATAAGTATCTTCGTCAATTTTATTTCTTTCTGAAGAAGGAAAACTTATCCATATGTTACCATCTTTAGCGTTGTACCATCTGTCCATTGCTAAATTATAGTATTCATTAGATGGTTCTTTTATATAAAACTTAAAAGCATGAGCCCATGATGGTGGTTGGTTTTTTACTACAGCTTTTATTTTAGTATAATTATCACTAAATACCTTGCTAACTCTTTGAACACCTTTTTCTGGACCAACTAAAACAGGTGTTTCTCTACCGTATTTATCTAAATAAACTATACCTACTTGATAATCTCTTATTGACTTAACAGATTTTTCAGCAAAATCTTTATAGTTATCAAAAGAATTTACTTGTAAACTAGTTTCAATATCAATAACTTTATCAACATTATAGTTTTGTGTATAATTACCGTATAATAATCTATTACCAGTTATTTCCTGAGCCTTTGCTTTTCTAGGAACAACATCAAAAGGTCTTAAAAACTGATCAGATGGTAATACAGCGTGTATCATTTCTGTATCTATAACAACTTCACCTCTTGCATAAGCTCTATTTACAAGATCCGGCCAAACAGGGTGATCGTCTTTTGACGTTATAGTTTTTACAGTATATATATTTGTGTTGTTAGATTCTTTATACAATATGTCTATAGCTACAACATCACTAGGCCTTGCACTTCCTATTTCTCCAGGTTCTGGCACATACTTTTTTAAACACAAGGATTTTAATCTATTAGTCATTCCTAGATTGTGACCTTTTTTTGGCTCATAATCAAATGGACCTGGTAAAAAAGCTACTTCAGAAAAAGGTGCAAACGCAGAATATTCACCGTCAGTATATTTATATCTATAACTAAACCTTGGAAATTTAAATTCAAATATAGAATCTTTTTGTTCTAACAAAGTAAAAAACTGTTCGCCGTTAGCATTATAAGTTAAAGAGTCACTTATTGATAATATTTCAGCTTCAAATATACCAAGCATTAAGTTGTTGTTGCTATGGCCTGTTGGTATTTGAGATATTTGAACTCTAACCTCGTAATCAATATAATCTGTAGGAGTTACTGATTGATCGTTAGTTATTATTACAACATCACCAACTCTGTAATCTGGAGCTTGATCAAAGGTAATTTGAACAAAATCACCAGCTTCCATCATTGCTGTAGAGCTTGTGAAAAATTGTATTGTTGCTTGAGCGTCAGTTCTATTTGAAACCCCAGTTATTGCATTTCCTCTATTGTAAGAAGTTCTAGACATGTCTAGTTCTAATGGAGCTTGTGGCGCTGGTCTAAGAACTGTTAAGTGAGATTCTTTAGCGTAAACAGGATAAGTGCCTAATCTATTTGTAGCAACTTTATAAGCGCCTGGTGGTCCTTCTATGTCTTCTATAACTAACCTAGTGTGATGATTATAATTGTCACCTTGAAAAGTTGTTGTTGGATTTGTGTTTAAAGTTCTACTACCACCAGTACCTTTAATACCTCTAGTTATATTTATTTTCTTTGGTTCTGAATTACCATCAGTCCAAAATAACATATCATCAACTACGTTTATGCCTGTGATAAGATGGTTTCTTGAAAAGTTTAAAACTCTTTCAGCTGTAAAAACTATTTGCTCTCCAGCAACAGTTTGAATAGCTCTGTTTAAAGTTATTTTAAAACCATATGACGCGTCATACTCAACGTTTTCAACGTATATTTCATTCAAACTATTTGACCCATAAAAAGTACCGTTAAAAGTACCTGTTATACGCATGCCTTTTCTAATACCAGAAATATTATTAGTAGCAGTGCTACTGCCAAGAGCTATATATAAATATTTAACGGCACTACCGCTAGACGTGCCTATTGATGAGATTACTTTCCATATATCAACAAAAACATATTTAGTTGTTTCTGTTGCTGGATTATACTCGACAATCATGT
>Ga0208767_1001019_pt1 | contig 22530 bp, 23 predicted proteins | sample VirMetDEL_Mar_21_FD_184514 | JGI IMG/M metagenome (GOLD analysis project Ga0208767, IMG submission 184514) | Aqueous microbial communities from the Delaware River and Bay under freshwater to marine salinity gradient to study organic matter... | ecosystem: Environmental > Aquatic > Marine >... | reverse complement strand
AATACAACGGTCTTTTTATTGAGATGAAAGTAAAGCCCAATCGAGTAAGCCCTGACCAGCATCAGGTACTAAAGCAGTTAAACCTAAACGGCTACTACGCTTGTGTCTGCTGGAGCGGTCAAGAAGCTCTAGAAACCTTAGATAAGTATCTTAAAAATGAAATATAGCTATAACTTTTTTAAGCATGGAGATCCGAGGGAATCAAAGCAGTCTAAGTATAAAACCCTATCCGAAGCTAAGGTAAGCACTACTCCCGAGATGCACCTATGGTTAGCTGTGCTAGAGAGAGCTATCTACGATTACTGTCAATTCGGAGACTTTATCTGCCGGCGTACCAGCGCTCTTAAAAAATCTGGTCACTCTAAATGGAAACTTAGATCTTTTAACGATGTGATGCGAAACTATAGATACCTAAGATCCTTTCTTTTTGAACCTGAGCCACTCTTATTTAACGCTCAACTAATCTGGGAAATAGCGATTCCTGCAGAATGGGAGGAAGCAATAGATAAAGCTAGAGAGCTAATTCAAACTACTCACGATAAGAATATCAGCATGTATGCTGCTGTGCCCATTGTGGCTGAGTTTTTACCGATCTATGAAAAGGAAACAGGAAAGATAGTCACACCGATAGCAGTGGATGACGTTGATTTAGATGATTATGTAAAGCCGCCGCTAAACTTTAGACAACGGCTTACACGAAATAGAAACTAGCGCTTCTTTTCTTTAATCGACCAAACTTGAGCAATGCCATAAAGCACTGCAGCTTCCGCTATCGGCGTTACAGTCTTTGCTAGATCATCAGTCTGCTGTTGCGTTACTCCGATTGAAAGTAAAGCTCCGGCTGCTAGCGTTATAACGTGTCGCACGATTGATTGAATGATAAGTGACATAACACTCCTCCTTTCTTAATAATCTCCCTGCTACTATACTTACAGTCTCTTTTCCTTGGGTCTACAAAATAACCCCTTCTGATACAGTTATACATCGGCTCCCAGTAATGCCTAAATAAGCATTGCTTAGTATAATCCTTAAAAACCGCTAGGTTAGTTACTCTACCGTCTTCTCCGTCTAGGTCTGCTATGCAGTTATCATCCTTAAAACTAGGAGTAGAACCGTGTTTCTCGCAGATTGTATTCTTTAGACACCGCCGACGATAAACGCTATCAACCAAAGCACAATTAGGAAGTAACCGAGCTGTATAATTATGCAACAAGCGCCGAGCGGCTCCTGACAAATCACATTCCAAACACGGACTAACGTAGCAAGATACCGGCGCTGTGGCATTGTCTAACCTCCTCTTAAAGCGCTTTACTACCCTTCTATACTTAGTTAGTAATCGCCTATTTCTTTTAACAATCTTTCTGCTGGCTGTCTTTACAGTCTCACCAGCGAACACCTCATAACTACCGCATCTTCCGTTCCTGAGGCAAGGAGAGTTGGTTAAATGTACTCTAAGCACTACCGGCTTTTCTTGTCTCAATAACCTCTCACCGCACCTACAACCTTTTGCAAACGTATTCTCAAGCCAGCCAGTGTAAATGGTATCTACACTATCAAAGCTTTTAATCGTTGCCTTGCAATTCCACTCCGGTGAGCACAACCCAAGATATGACAACCCCGCATCGGCGTCGGCTAACCTGGGGAGCAGTAGTAGTAAAAAAAACCATCTCACTTAACTAGTTTATCTATCTTAGAATCAATCTTATCTACTTGTTGTTTAATGTACCTTAGCTCCGTTTGTACTACAGAAACGTCGCTTTGAACGTGATACCTGGCTTGCTGGAGGTCTTCTAAATGAGACTTAACACCGCGATAATCCCAGCCCATTAAAGCAATAAGACCGCCTATAGCGCCCTTTACCACAATATCAAACCAATACTGAAACTTATCTATATCAGCCATAAGTAAAGCCCACTCGCACTATAAACTCTGTTGGCTCCTCAATTATACTAAGAAGCTTTCTAAGCGCTACTCTACTCTTTAGTATCGCTCGCATACCATTTAAGCCACCGAACTCCGTACCAATAAGGATGCAGCCCTTAGTATCTGCTGAGGTATTGCCGGCATGGATTAAAATATGGTCTCTATCTTTTACTCCTTCGACTAAAAGAGTTTTGCCAAAAGTAGGAGAGTCGTGCGGTCTTACAACATAACGCCCGATCGGAATACAGCTAATGTTACGCTCGTTATTTAGCCACGGTTTTTCTATCGTAACAAACTTTGGCTCGTCATTAACCACAAGTATGCCAAAAGTACTGGTAGGATATTGCAAACACCGCTGTAAGATTAACGGCTTCACGCTAACTCTCAATATTATAAATTACATCTATATTTGCGAAAAAATTAGTATCAATCGGTATCAAACTGTAATCGGTGTTAAATATTCGTAACTCAGTACCTCCGTTTCCAAATATTCCAATCATGCCGACTAAGCTCGATCCGCCAATATTTCTCAACATTGCTGGACAAATAGTTTGATCCTCTCCGTTATCGGCCGTAAAAGGGAGCTGTATCGCAATATATTGCGACGCTGCGCCTGCTAAACTTAACGTGCAATAACTAGTAAACTTAATTGTCGAGGCGGACAAATAACGATAGTTGGTATCAGTATTTGTTATTAGCGAAATTGTTCCCGATGCGGAGCCCCAGGTTGGAGTAAAATCTATCTGCGTCGAGGAAAAGGTAGGGTTATGCAAAATAAACTCGGTGCCGTTGTAAGTAACTCGATATGCTTGTCCCGAACATAACTCGCCTTTTGCTGGCCTTCGTCGTGTTGTACCACCACTTGAACTAAACTCAATATAAATATCTTTTGCACCCAAACTATTCACGTTTAATGTACCACCGCTATCTGCGCTCATCAACGCATGGCATAAAAAATCGAAAGTCATGCCAGTAAAATATGCACTTGGAGTTGGTGTAAGAGTAACCTCATAAGCTGGCTCTGTTCCGGTTGAGGTTACGGCTTTTGAAACATCTAGCAGTTGACCATATGAAATATATTGATCGCTAGCCGTCGCATTAGCTACACCTGTATGCTTAAAGCCGCCCATCGGAAGATTTGCAGTCGGAGAGTTTTGCCCACCTTTGTTTATCGTCTCGTTGATTCCCGCTGTAGCAAGGTCATTAAAAGCAGTATCCATAATACCACTCTCTATACCTGTTCCGGCCGCCTCATCATCTTGAAAGCCAGTTGTACCGTCTATTCTTGTAAATGTTCCACCGCTCCAAACCATATCTTACCCTCTTAGATTCTTATCCCACCAGCTTGCAGCATTAGCAGCTATCTTATCCCTTCTCGCTATAACTTCTCTAACATACCGTAAAGTCTCATCTGGAGCGCCTGTATATCTGACGATATTTGCCCAAGTCTGATCTCTACCTTGTTTTTTAAGCTTGTTGAGCGCTTTTTGTACACTACCTGGCCCCCAGTTATAAGCAGCTAAAGCTAACTCCTCATCATCAAACTTGTCTTTCATTTGCTTATAATATCTGGTGCCGCCGTCGATGCTTTGTTCTGGATCAAACCTATCTTTGATCCCTAATTCCTTTGCTGTAGCAGCCATTAACTGCATTAAACCGCCAGCTCCTTTAGCGCTTTTAGCTTTTATTTTCCCCTTACTTTCCTGATAGATCATGCTTTGAATGATTGGATCTTCTTGAGTAAAGCGCTCTATCTTTTGCTGTTTTGTAGCGCCTGCAGTCAATGGCTTATAGCTAGCCGGTGTCTCTTTTGTTTCTGTTGGTTGGCGCTTTTTAACCGCATCGAGCAGCTCTTGGAGCGCATCTTTCTTAACCTCTTGCCCTGCTGCTACTGCTAAAGCGTCGCTAATCATACGCCCTCGCTCCTCTCGTTCTTTCTTAGCTTGCGGTACTTCCTCAAATGTTTGCTGATAGAATCTCTCGCCAGCTCTGCCTAGCGTCTGAGGAGCAGCTTCTAGGATCTGACCAATCGCCGGCGCATACTTTTTAAGCGCCGGATCTGCAAATACATCAGCTAGCTCTCTTTTGGCTTCAGGTATTCTTGCTAAGGTCATAGCTCCGCCGATTAAAGCGGGTATAGGATTACCGCTCTGAGTTGAAGCTTGGATAGCAGTACCAGCCCCTCCTGTTGTTCTCATGCTCAAGAAACCGTCTTCTATAATATCGCCGCCTAGCTCGGAACCCATCCTAGTCCTAAATATATCTCTAAGCTCCGCTGCTTTTCCAAACTGAGTATTTAGCCCTTTGACTATCTCTGGCGCTGTTTCAGGTAGCTTGCCAAGCTCCGCCCCTTTCGCTAAACGGTCTTCTATCTCTTGTCTTAGATCTTGTCGTACTACCTTCTGTACCGTTGGTCTTAGTGGTGAATTGTCAAAGGTATAGTTAAGCCCTATCTTTGCCTCTTGCAGATCAAGAAGATCGCCGCCTCTTCTCATCTGGCTTATGATAGCGTCCCGCTCGGCGTAAATCATTTCTATGGCTTTCTCTCTTCCCTTACCGCTTATGGAGTTTATATAGCGCTTAGCATGCTCATCAGTAAAATCAGGGAATGGTTTTAGCTTAGGATTGAACTCCTCAAGAACTCCTTGAATTTCACCGCCAAGCTCTTTAGCGTAATCATTTAAGCTAGTAACATTCTCTAACTTATCTGCCTTTTGCTTTATCTTACCGAGGTTTTCAAACTCTCGAATAGTTTTCGGCAAGCCCATCTCGTCTATACTTGCGGGAACAAAACCTACCGATTCTTGTTTTTTTAAGAGTCGCTTAACATCTGCTCCTGTTACGTCAAAGCTAGAGAGAAGTAACCTATCCGACTGCCTTCCGGCCGCTGAAAGCGCTCTGCCTAGCTGTGTACCTCCATACGACGCTATGCCGCCAGTTGCACCACCTATAACTGCTGCTTTAAGCTTGTCGCTCCCTGTTCCTTCCGTTCGGATATAACTCTCTAGCGCTGTTTGTACCGACGGTCTAGCTAGTAACTTAGTAGCACCTGCTGCAAATGGCTTTGACTCTATAAACCTGCCAACGGCCGCCGCTGGCTTAGCTATCCTTTCGGCTGCCAAAAGCTTTTGTATTTGTGGAGCCGCCGAAGTTGCTTTTCGTACCGCTACACCACCCTTACCAACGGCTCCTAGAGCTCCTAAAGGATTTAAGAGCAAACCAGAAGCTAATTCTGTACCCAGCGCCGCTACAGGGTACTCTTCCTCAAAAGCTCGCTGAGATTGTCTTATGCCAGCTAATTCCTCGGCATAGCTTTTTTCTGTAAACGGCGCTCTAATACCTGCTTCTAGTTGTTGCGATAAACCAAAGGTAGGGCCAGCAGCAACGGATCGAGCCAAACCTGTTCCGACCTCGCCCGCTGATAAACCCTCCGGCTGAATGTACTTAGATACATCCCCAAAGCTTTCTAACATCGCTAAGGTATCTTCATCAAAAGCCATCTATAACCCCGCCATCCTTCGGTATTCTCTAATTTCTATCAGCTCCTCTTGAGTCAAATTAGCAATACCTTTTGCTACTAACTCTGCAATTCTAGCTTTTACTGCATCCATGCTACCGCCGGCTGTTGGCGCTACCATTTGAGGAGCTTTTCTTTGTTCCGTATCGCTAACTACTTGCTCTTCTTGCATACCCGCTATAGCTGGCGTAGCAGTAGGAATAGCCCTCTTGCTTATCGCTGCAGCTTCAGGAGTAGGAGCTAGAGCACTTGCCAAAGCACTACCACGCTCGGGAGCTACCGCCTCTGGAGTTGTGGCTACTGCTTCTGCTACTCTTTGCTCTTGCTGTCCGAATTGACTTCTAATCCTATCAAAAAACGTATCAGCAGGTATCTCTCTCCTCGCAATGCCCCGAATAGCGCCTGCAAAATCAAAGCCGCTTGGAAGCTCCGCTCCAGGAATGACCCCTCTTTCATTAACCATTTGATCATAACTCTCACGGCCAAGACCACCGGCAAAACGTGACTTAATATCCGCTAGTACATCTTCCGAATCTCGGTTAATTGACTTAGCAGCATCCTTCGCAGCCGACTCTAGCATATTATTAAAAGTCTCTTGCCGTCCGTTGTATGCTCTTTCCACTAGATCCATAATCTGCGTTCGATTCTGTAAGCTAAGCTCTCCCTCGCCGGTCATTATGTTTTTTAATTTGTTGTACTCAAGATTTAACTTACCAGCCGCCGACTTAACCGCAACCTCATCGCCCTCACGAACCGCCAGCCCTGGCTCCAAAATCTGTACCGCTGCCACGACAAAATCTCTACTACTCATAGCTTGCTGATTAAAGACCGCTGGAGCTATTCGTTTTATGATCTCTTCTGAGTTTTGTACCGCATTAAATATGCTCTTACCTTGGAAGCTTTTTCTTTTGCCGTCTAATATGTTTTCAGCTTTTGTACCATACCCTGCCACCCCTGTAGGAATCTTACCTGCTTTTACATCTTCATATGTTAAGCCAAGGTCTTTTGCTTTTTCTAACTGAGACTGTCTCTGAGCTTCTACATCTGCAGCTCTTGCCGTTCTCTTTGCCTCCATTTGTGAGAGATAGTTTTGCAGGTCTAGTTGGCCAAATACTTTTGCTAATCTTGGCTGCTCCTCGAGGAGCTGCGCTCTGCGCTCGGAGGTCATGCCCCCAGCAAGCATTTCCGTTATCGCTCGGCTCTGAGCTATATTTCTCTCATCAGCTTGCTTTCTTGCTTGATAGCCGAGAAGCCCCGAGAGAAGCGCTCCTCCTAGCACCGTTCCGAAGTTTTCCCAGTTGTTACCGTAGGGATCTACTGCAGCCGGTAAAGCGCTAGCTATTCCACTGGCTGCTATGCCATATGGTGTTTCTATTGGCTTATACTGAGAGCCAAATAATGCTGCTAGTAAATCTACACCTTCTGCCATCTTCTTAACTCATTAAACTACTAGTTACACCTACACCGATGCCCTGACCAATGCCAGTTAAAAACGCTCCTCCAGCGCTAGGGCCTTTTTGCTGATTCTCGCCCTGAGCTGCAGCCGCATCGTAAATTAGATCTCTCTTGTAGCCATACTCTGCAGCCATCAAAGCAAACGGATCTGGACTTCCTCCCCTTGCCGCTAACTGCTTAGCTAGTTGTTGCTTCTCGAACTCTCGCTGTTTTTGAGCTTCAATAGATCCAAGTTGACCAGTATAGTACCCTTGTAGCGCTTGTAGTTGCGCTGTTGGTACTTGATACTGAGTTAAATCTTGCTGGAATCGCTGCTGCTGTAATTGTCGCCCAAGATTCTCGGCTTGATACATTGCCTGCTGTCTAGCTTGACTCTGATTCTGATAGAGTTGCTCCCTTAACCTTTGAGCTTGGGCGCCTGTAGGATCTAGCCCTCTTTGAGCTATAGCAGCTTCTATTGCTTCGTTTTGCCGAGCAAACTCTGGAGCAGTCTGCGACTCAAACTGACCCATCACGTTTTGATATGCCTGCTGGTAGGTATCCTCATAAGCGCCTGGCTGGAAAGCTCCCTGCTGTTGTAGCGCAGCTAGATAGTTTTGAATGTTTTCACCAGCTCCAGTCTGTATTTGCCCTATTTGCTGTTGTGGTGACATCTCGGCAAAAGGAGTCTCTGCCACTTCACCACCTGCCGCTTCTAATCTTGAGCGTAAATCAGCTAAACGAGGATCATTAGGATCTCGCTTGCTGAGATAATCTATTCTTCTCTGTAACCGCTCTGGGCTAGCTGCCTTTTTAGGACTTCGCCCCATTGCTCCTTTTCTCTTTGGCATTATATCTGTCCTCCAACGTCAAACCGAATCTCAAAGCCAAACAGATCAAGCGGCTTATCTTTATACTCGCCAGCTAAAGTAATACTAGCGCAATGTCCTTGTCCCTTAGTAGCAAATCTATCATATATATAATCGACGCTACTACTCCAATTACTACCCCACGGTGTAAAACCTGCATCGCCGGCTACACTACCAGCAGCGCTCCAATGCGTATAAGTACCTCCCGAGCTTGTTGTAATAGTCTCATAAGGAGCAATTCTTTTGAAATCGGTCGATAACCCAACCTTTAGACCCGTTCCTCGAATGGTCTTGAGGAGCGGTCTAACATCCTTAAAAGCTTTGTAGTTGCCTCTTGTTCCATAGAAGCTAAATGCTGTCTCTATTTTCCAGTTAATCGGCTGACTATTATCGGCGTACTCATGCTCCGCCTGAAAGACTTTGCCATTCGCACTACCGTAATAGGGGTTACCGTTAGCTATTGATAAACTCAAACAATCGCCGTCATCATCTTGGTGAAACTTTGTCCAAGCGCCAGTAGAAAGAGAAAAAACAAGTAGATAAGCTTTGGAGTTGCTGTAAGGAACTTGCACATAAACCCTCCGCCCCGCTGGGAAGAAAGACCCCTGCCACCTTGGAGAAAAGCTAAGAGTTTGAGCTGCAGCGCTAATTAAAGGATTAACTAACCGGCTTACTGTTTGATTAGCTTGCTCTGGATCGGCTTGGAACAGAGCGCTAACCGGCACTATTCCTTGCTCGGTCAAAATCCAAACATCTTGATTAACCCTGATAAATGCTCGATACCCTAACGGTTTACCGATAAAGTATCTAGCAACTATACTCCAATTTGTGGGATCGTCGCCTGCGTATGCTAGAACTTCGCCTTGACTACTCACAGCTAAAAACAAATCGGCGCTGGTTTGTGCCGTTTGATTAGTGTAGCTTCCGCCGAATACTAAAAATCCGCCCTTAGTAAAAGCAAAAGATAAATCCTCGAGCGTAACGCTATTACTACCTATAGTATTGACTTTGCCATACCACAGATTAGCGCTGTTTTTCTCGACAAAATATATTCGATTCTTGTAACTGTTTACGTTGATCAAATCAGCTAGAGTTACACCAGTGTAGGTACAATCCGCTATTGTGCCTGTAAGACTGTTATATACTTTAACGGTATCACTGCCGTTAGCCATATAAAGTCGGTTAGAATAAACTTCAGTCTGCCAAGCGCTATTAGTTATAGTTATTCCCAGATCGGTTAGAACACCGCTAGAATTAACCTTGAATACCTTATCATCTGCCGAAACAATTAGCTCGAAGTCTCCGTTGACCAACGGCATAGTAGCAACGGTCTGAACAGTTACACCCTCAAGAGTATCAGCAAACTCCTGGTAGCCCTTTCTAAGAACAGGAGCGCTACTTTCCGGAATTATATTGATTAACTCCAAAGCCCGAAACGGCTCCATCTGATCAATGGGGCTAACTAGATCCAGCCCTCCATACGGCGCTGGCATTGTAATACCTTGAACCGCCATTACTCACCTTAGAAAAGCTTTCTGATTCCTCTAGCTATTGGATTAAAACCACCTACTGCACCGCCTAATGTTTGAGCAGGATCGTACCCTCCAGCCATACCGCCTAAAGCTTGCCCTGGGTTATAACCACCGGCCATACCGCCTAAAGCTTGCCCTGGGTTATAACCACCGGCCATACCGCTAGGAACTCCATAAGTTGGAGCTGGCATACCGTTAGGTAAATTACCTAGTCCTTGCCCCATACCACCAGCTAAATCAGTAGGGAGTTGTCCTAAATTAGGGGTCATGTCTACTGTGTTAGGATTAAAAGGGATACCTTGGCCGAGTCTATCCCTGAACATAGCAATCTGCTCTGGACTTAATTGGAGCGGATACGGCTGGAAACCTCCTGGCGTTGACGGAAGCCCAGGGAACCCTCCGAGCTGTTGCCCTGCTTGTTGCGCTGCTTGTTGCGCTCTGTAATCCTCTACGCCTCTTTGCTGTCTTGCATCTCTTCTAGCTAGGTACTGCTGTCGGCGCTGTTGCCTTGCGGTAAGCTCTGGCATCTCTGTTGGCTGAGCTTGCACTTGGCCGCCTGGTCTAAACTGCCTACCTCTTCTTTCAAGGTATTGCTGTCGGCGCTGTTGCCTCGGTGTTAGCTCTGTTAGTCCTCCTCCTGTTGGAGGTCGTCTCATCATTCCTCTAGCCATCTTATAACTCCGCTTTCTTACCTTGCTTTGTTTTGTTATATGCCTTTTCTAAAGCCCCTCTAACTGAGTTAGCTTTAACTAAATTACCGCTTGCATCTCTGTACATACCAGCGCTTAATCTGTTTACTTGCCCTGCTTCTGGTCGTACCTCTCGCACCTGTTCTGGCTCCGCACCGTCGGGAGGTACTAGCGTAGTAGCTGCAGTCAATAAACGCTCATACTCTGGCTGTTCTATTCTGCCTTCTGCTAAACCTTGATCTAAGTTGCCCTTAATAAGATCAAAAGTTATGCCTTGTTGAGCGGCAAAATGCTTCATATTTGCCATAGCGATATTCGGATCGTCGCCGGCATTACTTAAAGCACCTCTTACAAACATTCTGCCCAAAGAACGATTGTTATCGCCAAGAAAGCCATAAGCAGAAACTAGAGCATCAGATAACTGCACCGTTGGTTCGTATGCTGTTGGATTAGCTTCAGCCATTTCCTTCATTGCACTAGTTTTTAATACTGATCCGTCTTTACCAAAATCGGTTGTAGATCCATCTGCCAAAGTACCTTGCCAGTTTTCGTCTAAAACGCCTCTTTCTTGTAAAGCACCTCTCACGCTATCTCGACGCATCTGCCCTTTATCTTTTGAACTGCCCATGTATCGACTAGCAATAATACCTACAGCAGCGCCTATAATCGTTCCTACCACCGGCACTACTGAGCCAGCCATAGCGCCCGCTGCCGCTCCACCAGCTACGCCCGCAGCACCACCAGCTAAACTTGCTAAGCCAGCAGCACCTAAACCGAGCGAAAGCCCACTCATAGCACCACTTACACCGCTAGCTATATCTCTCTGCTTGCCTTCGGCCATAGAGCCAGTTATATCGGCGGTCTTTTTAGCACCGTATAAACCTGCTGCTATTTGAGCGCCTGGCACTAAATAACCTCCGAGCGCCTCTGTTGCCCCTGTTTGAGCTGCAGATCCTAAAGCACCGGAAGCGGCCAAGTTAGTAGCTCCACCCACTCCCATTACCCCAGCGCCGGTATAGTCGCCACTCTTGTACGCCTTATACGCACTAGCTAGCTGCGCTGCTCCTGCCGCACCCTGTAGCACCTTCCCAAAGTCTATAGAGTCAAGAAACCCTGGCTCTTGTAAACTCTCTGTAGGCACTACCGCTTGCCCTATAGATCCGTCAGCTTGAGTACTTACATCTATTGCAGTAAAGCCCTCTGGCACTTCAGCGCCTTGTATTGGAGTATAGAACTTATCTGCTTGCACCATTTCTTGAGCGCTACTAAACCCTGTCGGAGCCGTAGTTGAGCCACCTCCTAGCGCTTCTGCTAGCTTGGCTCCTCCCTCTGTAGTCTTTCCTGCAGCTTCTGCCGTTGAAGTCAAATAATCATAAGCGGCTACAGTACCAACCCCTCCGACTACCTTGCCGCCTGTTTGCGCTAAGCCGGCATTTCTTTGCCCTCGAGCAGCCCTTCTAGCTTGATCTCTTTTAGCGCCTGCAATACCACCCTCACCAAAAGCCATTTCTGAAGCTTCTGGCCCCGAGTATCCTTGCCTTCTAAGCTCTTGATACCGAGCTAACATTTCTGAATAACTTGCCATAATTACAACGGTGTCCCAAATCCTATTTTACCACCCCTACCATAAACTTCTAAGGTATCCTCACCGCCGGCGAACATAGTCTTAGAAACCTTCTGCCTTGCAAAATCATCAGCTAGCTTTTCTTGGAATCGAGGTAGTATTGTAGTCAAGCCGTGAATCTCGGCAAACCTCTCTAGTATTCCCTGCTCAAATGTCTTGGGATTAAAAATCGTGCTATCTGAATCAGCTAAAAACTTTGAATAACTGCCGTCAAAATACGTCCAAGTAAGAACGCCATCAGAAGCACTTCCGCTAGTGTGAGTAGGAGGAGTAGCGCCTGCTGTACCTCCAGTGGCTGTTGTGTAGTAATTTCCGTTGTAAATACAGTAGCTACCGTTTCCAAAGCTTTGCCCGCTTACCCATTTCTTCGGTGTAATAGTACGATCCGAAACGTACTCAAAGATAATAGTATCTGTAGAGGCGTTGCTAGCTGGGAGTATTTCTAGCCGGCTATCTGTAATCCCTCGGATCTGAAACTCATCATAAATAGTAGGATTTAGTCCGTAACCTTTTCTATCAGCATACGTTTGCTCTGAGATAGCTCCTGACAATCGCCACCGAGAAGACTGATTCCAGAACGTATCATAGTGGTAACTTGAGAAGTCATTCGGGAGATTGTAAGAAGACTGCCCAGCCACTAGAGTTATACTGGCACTCTTAAACATCTTATTCCAAAGATAGCTATTAGCCATCTCCTGATTTACCCGATTAGCGATTGCCAGGAGCTGTTTTGTTGTGGTGTCGTTATTGCCAATAACAGAAGCGCCGATAGTATATCCGGCTTCATCTGCTACGGCTTGTATGCTTTCGATAAGAGTCGTCATTCCACCTTTCTACGTCGTTTCCGTTTTACCGCTAGTATATCACTATCTGGATCGGTCTCTGCTACATCTAATTTGAGATCTGTCCCTTCCGTAGCGTTAATTCTTGCTATTAAAACCTCTAGCTTTTCCTCGAGGGATTTGCTGCGCTTTCTTTCGGCTTCTACAGCTTGCTCTAGCGCTACTACTCGAGACTGATCGCTCTGTGAGTTTTCTACCCACCTCTTAGCAACATCACAAAACCTACCTAACGTCCCTAACTTTTGCTTTGCAGCATCTGGAGCTTCTGCTAGCTGCTCAATGGTATGGAAGCCGATATGCTTAAACTCTCTAGCTGCTGAACCAGGAATAGCGCTCCACTCGTCTATTGGAGTACCTTTTAACCCTAACTCTATGCCAGCTTTCCAAGCTTCGTACTGCTCTCTAAAAACACCCTCTTTATCTCGTTTTTCTACCGCTCGAACGGTTTCATCCATGCCGCCAAACTTAACCCAAATGGTCTCTACCTCGTCATAAACCGGCATTCCTTCAGCAGCGCTCTTTAATGGATTCTCTCTGTACTCTAAAGTAAAGCGTACATTTGCTCTATGGAGCGGATTTCTACCGCTATTTCTTTCTTCTAATAACTGTGCGTAATCTCTCATCTTTATTATCTCCCAAAATAAAGTAGGGGAGGTTTCCCTCCCCTTTTATGCCGGTTAATTAACCGTCAAATAGCCAGTAGATTTGACCTCTACTGTTCCAGCGCCTGTAAGCGTTGTAAGCCCGACTACGTTCTTAATAAGCGTAGTAGAAGCATCATCAACAACACCAGCAGTCGCCGTTGTTTGTAGGTTAGCATCAGCAGCGTAAGAAGCAGCGGCTTTAACCTTAATTCCGCTTCCTACTCCACCACCAGCTACGCCTCCAACCCATACCCATAGGTATTCATTGTCAGCAGCAGCTACCTGAGCAATACCTACCTGCAAGTTATTACTACCAGCGTTGGTAGTCGTAAGCATAGCAGCTTGCCCATCGTCGCTAATCTTTACCGCAGCATATTGATCTATAGCTCCATCAGCTTGAACGAAGATAAAATCTCCATGCTTCGAGCTACCTAGATCGCCAACCACCGCCGGCAATCCATCATCCGCTGTTGTAAATGTCTTAGTGTAATTAACACCAAATGATCCTGATTTACTCATTTCTCTACCCTCCTTATGCGTAAATTACAGCTTGAAGCGGCGGAGCCGAGCAACACAAGTTAGCTTCCAGAATAATGATCGAGAACATTGCGTCCTGATCTACTGGTCGCTGCATATCTGGCGTTAGCGGCTTGAAGTCTGCGTCACGAACCATATCGAAAGTGATATACTCCGTATTTAGCAAACGGCAAGAATTAGTCTCAAGGACAGCGGTACCGAAACCACCGTCAAAGACAAAATCTACACCATCATAGTTGAGCAAACGAAAGCCCGCTTCTCCCTTCTTCTTCGGCGCTTGGATACGCTGAATAGCAGTAAGAGAGCTGTGTAGGTACTTCCACGCTGTTCTATCCATTACACCCAAATCCGGCATTTCATCGCCCCGAGTTACTTGGGAGATAGTATCCGTGATGGTTTCTTGGATATTAGTAGCTGACATTGTTACGTTTACAGCTACGTTTCTTGCAAACGTATTTGTAGAACGATCAATACCACCGTAAGTACCAGCAGTTGGAGAAGTTGAGACCATCTTTTTAAGACCGTCTAGCTCCAATCCGCCAGCTCCTGTACCGTCACCCCGAAGAGAGTTAGATACGTTGTTTTTAAGTCGAGAAGTAGCTGCCTTAATCTTAGCTTCCACTAGATCGAGTAGCTCTGCCTCACCTCGGTTAGCTCGTCTCTCACGACCGTTGATAGCTACCGGCTCATATGCTTGCTTAACTGCAAACTGGAAAGCCGTTAGATCGTCGGAAGCCGTAAGATCAAACGCACTGTAACCCGAATACCAATTACCTACAGCGCTATCGTTGTACATAACTGGCTTTCGGAACTCATAACCACCGCTCTTGCGAACGATGTTCCCCTTCTCCGTTAGTGTACGTAGAACAGGATGGTTCCCTAGAACCAAATCTGCAATGGCATCGCTCTGATCAAACAGCGTCGCTACCAATGCTTCTTGTATATTAGCCATTTCTTACCCCATTATTAAGACCTACAGCTCGCTTAATCTTCGCCGTAGATTCTCTCTTATGTCTTTTACGTCTATCTTCGGGGGAGCGCTACCTACACTGCCCGAAATGCTTTTAGTAGCTTTTTTAGCTCTAGCAGTCTGCGCCTGTTGTGCTTTCACATCTCTAGCACCTGTAAGCTTTCGCTCGAGGTCGCTGAAGATTGGATCGCCCTTTACCACATAGTTATACGCTGTCTCAAGAACCTCTTGAGAGGAGCGCCCACCCTGTTGGCTTAGAGCCGACACTATAGGAGCCATTCTCTCTTCTAGCTGCGCTGCCGTCTGTGCATCGGTAGCTGTAAAGAGAGGTTTACTCTGCATAAACTGTTGTACACTACCTAGGGTTTGTACGGCTACCTCTTTTTCTCGCTGCTCCTCCAGCATGCGGCTGATCCTCTCCTCCGCTATGGATTCTGCCTCTTCCCTAGTAAGGTAATTGGCATTAGGAGCTGGCTCTTGCCTTGATACCTCCCCAGGTATTGGCGCTCTATCTAGTAGGTCATCTACCGTCAACCCATAAGCATCTAACCAATCTAGCGCCGTATCCACTGGATTGCTCTGCATAGCCATATCCCACTCGATCGACCGATCAAATACATCTTTAGCGCTTATGCCGGTCTTACTGTAGTGATCTCGGTGCTTATTGTAGGTCTCATAAAATGGCTGAGTCTCATTCTGTAGCTTTTCTAGCTCTACCCTTCTCTTTTCGTACTCTTGCCGAGTCTCTAAAGAGCGCCTAGAAAGATAGCCCTGTAAAACGTGACTATTTTCCCGAGTAGGATTAAGAAACGCTTCTTGCTCTGCCTTATTCATATCCGAAGGAGGTGCTACCGCTCGAGGAGCTCCTACTGCCTCTTCCTCTCTATAATTTGTCGGAGCTACCGCTGTATCAGCTATAGAGCTTTCCTCTTCCCCAGTGTAATTTGATTCTAAGGAGTCTCTAATGCTGTTAGATTCCTCTACTACCTCTACTACCTCTTCTGTTCTTTCTTCGTTATCCATTCAACCTCTCCCGCAGTTGTTGCATAATGTTATTAGTTAGCTTCTTGTTGTCATCATCAAAGCGCTTATGCGGATCGTAACCTCGCTCGTAAGCGTCGCCCACTTCCACCACTCCCGCTTCTTGATACCGTTTACGGAGCTTAGATTTGCTCGTAAATATCTCTTTTGGATTAAGAGGGTTTCTAGTTGGCTCCATGTCATCTTGAATAAAGAGATCTCTAGCCCATGTTTCCCGCCTAACCTCTTCTATTGGTACTACTTTTTTTTGTACCGGACACCACTGATATAGCTTGTATTTACTCATCATCTAACTCCAATAACATAAGAAGGAGCGTTATCCGCCGCTTCCTATCAATCCCCACTACCTCGCCAAGCTTTGGCTCCTGATAGAGCTTAGCTTGTAAAACCTCTCTTAAAGTCTCTTCCTCTACCTCCGGCGCTAGCTCTACCTGCTCGAGCTGCTCTTGGAGAAGCTGAGCGGCTACAATCTCCTCTAGCCGTTGCTCCTCCCTCTTTCTGCGCTTCCTATCAACGTCCAGAATATCCGAGGTATCTCTTCTAGTAAGAATACCGCCAGGTAAGCCATACAAAAAGTGTAGATGATTCTGAAAGCCACCATTAGTCACTATCTAGCCCTGTAATCGGTAATGCCGTTGCATCAGTTGTTATAGTACGCTCCCCTAGCGTCGTACTGTCATCACTTTTAGTTATCACCAGCTTTGAGCCATTAACCTGTGTGTTATGAACGCCTTGAGCAATCATTCCATAAAGCGATTTTAGCGATAAAGTGTCACCTGTTCCGCTTGCTTCTACATTACTTGTAGACCGTTTCAAAACTGTATCCGCTATCTGTGTAGCTGTAGGTATGCTTCCAGACGTGCTAACTACCGTACTATTCGCTGATTGAATTAAGAGGGTTTGCACTCCTGCTGAGTAAGCGACTGGGTCTCCCCCTGGTCCTCCGACGAGGTTTCCTCCGGCGACTCGTGCAATGTAGTTTCCGACTGGAAACAACAGTTGCCACGACCCCAGTAACTCGACGGTGATACCGACTTGGACGCCGGGTCCGAGGTCATCAAGCCCTGATCCTTTTCCGATTCTTTCATAGATAATTCCCTCCTCACTCCATTGCGCTAACTTAATAGCATCATAGAGAGTATTGCAGTCTACATCGACTACTCCACTATCGACGGCTATTAGCGACGTATCAAAATTGAAGGTAAACGGCTCGCTGTAATATGGCATTACACATCACTGTTACGGCTGGCATTTACACTACCACCAGCATTAGTCACACCTATTGTAGTAGTAAACGGTATTATCGGAGCTACACCGCTACCATTTCTTACGTCCACTCTAGCATTAAAATTAGCGTCATACACAAACAACACTGACTGACTTGTTGTTGTAGTAGCTGTATCTATAAACGGTACAAATACCTCATCGGTAGTTTGTATGTTTTCAGCTAAAGCAGGGGATAAGCCATTAAAGGTTTTTGTTCCTGCTGTTATACTTGTGTAAGTATATCTAGCCCCTTTTATCCGTATTACTCCTGCTGCCGGAGTATCCGTCTTAATTGTCTCACTTACCACAATAGATGTAGCCCCTGAGCTTGTAACTGCTGGCGTGTATTCATCGGTAAGAATACCTCCGCTTCCATTGTCTCTAGCAACCAGAACTCTATCACCTGAAACAAGATTACCTACTGATATTGTTACAGTTGTAGGCGGTACTTGTGTCGTACCATCGTGAGCAATTAGCTGATACTTAGTAGCTTCTGCTGCTAATACTCCTGATACATACCAACCTTGAGCAAAGAAGAACGTACCTCCAGCAAATGTACCGAAAGGAGCTGAAGGTATTTCTGTATATGCACTATTTAGCACTCGATACCGCCAACCTGGTATGCTGTTAAGCGTTGTTGTACTGCCTTCTCTAGTAATGTATTGAAGGTACTGATACGCCTCCTGGAGCGTTATGCCATTAGATAAAGCTATTGTTCCTTTGTATAACTTTGACCCATTACCGTTCCCTAAATCCTGAGTTGTATCGCCAAACGTAATTGCCACATCTGTTGATAGAGCTGCTGCTTGTGCTTCGGTAAGCGTAATATTGCCATCCGTTGCCGTTGCAAGAGCTGCTGAAGTCTCACCACCTGCTGCTAAATTAACATCGAAGTGTGAGTAGGTTTGTGTCCACTTTCGAGAGAAAGCAGTAACATCACCGCCATCTATTAAGGTTCCCCCAGTTTTTACTTTTACTAAAATCTGTATGTGCCCATCTGCCCAAAATGAGGTAAGCTTTGAACCGTTTTGCACTACATAAACTGGGCTATTGGCAACAATACCACCGATAGTTTTTAAGCCGGAATACTGAACATCTGCGCCATCTTGTTTAATTGATCCAAAATTAAAATACTCAGCAGCAGTGTCATCAATGTTAAAAGCTACACTACCATCAGTAAGTAAGTTAAGACGACTTGCTACCGCACTGTCTCTAGGACCATCTAACTTTGACGGATTAGGCGATAGAATATCAAGATCATCATTCCCAGTTGAAGCAGCATCATCAGCTAAATCCTGCAGCCATTCATGCAATTCAAGTACGCTGTAAACCGTAGTACCGCTTGTGTGCCTTATGTCACCATTTGCGCTTATTGAAAAATCGTCACCTATTGCCATATCTTATCCATCACTTAATTGGTTAGCCGTTTGTGTGTTGTTACTGTTAGATAGCGTTGTTGTGGTACTCCACTCCTGATAGTACGGTGATGTAGTTGCTTTACGCACTACTATTTCGACTGGAATATCTGAAGTGTGAGTATATGTGTGGGTGAACGTAGTGCCAGGGATATTATTGTAAATCACTGCTTGCGTGTCTGTTCTTCTCAAAAGCAACCGACTGCCTGACACGATATTACTTACTGTAAGAGTATATGCCGCCGCTGGCGAATAATAGCTTCCGTCGTCGGCTTGCATACGAGCAAACCCTGGAATCTCGTTTCCACTGCCATCTACAACCCGAACGCCTTTGAGCGTTGCCCCTGCTGAACCAAAGACTTGTCCTCGTGCCGTTTCGTAATTTGTACCTACGGGAATCACGGCTTCATGCAACGCTATGTTTGCCAAAGTTCCAAGTAAGTTATATTCGTCCTGCGCTCGATAATAGTTTATGTAATGAGCGATTGTTGCTGGTGAACTGCCGTCTGTCACAACGATTGATATTGAAAAATCCAAACCACCTAATTGCTGCGGCGTGCTGTGAATAGTTACACTTATCCCTGTCGCTGTTGGTGTAGTAGTCGGCAATCCGTTTGCCTCTTGCACGATAGGCAAGATTTGCTCCGTTTCAACAATATTCAAAGGGATTTGTAGAGGATAATATCCCGCTTTTGCTATCCGAACACGTTGCGTTTGATTAGCTTGATAATATTCACTGTAGGTTGTAATCGTATCAACACCTTTTTCGATTGACATTAACAATCCGTCACTGTCGTTAAACAATGCAACAAGCGTATCAGCTTCAGCATTATCAACAATAACTTTTGGCTCGGATAATGGGTAAGGATTTGCCGCAATAATTGCAGGAGTTGTTGTTCCCTCAAGTGTACCTCTCCATGCTATCTTCGCTACGTTAGTTGTTCCAACTAGCTTAAAACGCAATCTACAACCTGCTGGATTTGGGGTTTCGCCGCTTATATTTGCGCCTGTCAACGACTTCCAAGCACTCCAACCGCTCCTGTTATCAATCTGGTAATAACGTGCGTAGTAATCTGCTGAACGATAATTTCCATCAAATAAATTATTTATAACGGTCCAGTCAGTTTCGTCAAAAGTATTAAATGCGTTTATTCCCTTAACGTAATAGTTCCATGTATATATAATTTCCTTGTTTTGTATCTGGTCTTCAGAGATATTTGTAAACGCTGGAAACACCTCTTGTTCATTGCCAACTGTAACCTCAACCATATCTTTTAATCTATCAACCTCGTCTCGCAAATAAGGCGCACAGAAATTGACGCCGACCGCAATACTCGTTTCTGAATTATATACAGCGTCAAAGAAATACGGTCCTGTTGATTTGGCTGCTTGTTTTTTTGGATTGAACTTCATTCGTTTTTGATTGCCGTTTACCGTAATAAAACCTGTTGTGCTGGAACCGTTATCACACTCGGTAATATTCACATTAAATAATCTAATCCCATAAATAGTCGGATTTTCATGAAAGACTTTATAAATTGAACTATCATACCAACCCGAAACTGTAGCTAACGCTTGTTTAGTAGCAGTTGCGCCAGTGTCAGATTCATAGGGATTTGAAGCCGTCCCAATATTTCTTACGTGCAAACGATAGCAGTTAGTAACACTCAATAACCCATAAGCTGAAGTGTTTGTTCCGTAGTCGCCACTTAATTTTGAAACTCCATTTATAACAATGTCGTTAGAATCAAGAAACGTAAACGCAAACCCCTTTGAGTAATTTACTGCGGTTGTTCTTGCGCAAAACGATACGTTGTTGAACGTAAAATTATTTACCCCTGTGGCATTGACAATCGTACCACCGCTTCCACCGCTAATCATTGTTGTATTCGATATACTGCCGCCACTCACTCCAGTTAGCTCTACTGCTTTATCTTTTTCTCCTGTAGCCGCATGAATAAAACTGTCAGTAATTGTAACTGTTTTTGTGTTTATTGCTGTGACGCCAAATGGAGAACGTCCTGGCAATAAATAACAATTTGAGATGCTCAACGTGTCACAACCGTTTACACTTGCAAGAAAGTAATCGCTGGCGCAATTAGTAAGCGTTACTGTTTTAGCTGCGGCACCACTTACCCAGAATTGCAAAACTGAATCCGTTGCACTGGCAACTAACAAAAACTGTGATGAAGTTTGATACCCTTGGAAACCGCCCCAACAAACCGCTTTTTTAATTGTTACATTCAACACGCCTGCAAATTTTGCTGGATAAAGTGTGTTGATATTATAGAAACTACCTTGATATACGTTTGGAACACGCACTTTTGCCCCATTGGGCGGAGCTTTTGTAAACGTAATTAAACCAGTTGCTGTGCTTGTGTAACCTCTAATTGCGTTAGGATAACTTGCGTGCGATGTACTATAATTGCACCACCATTCATAAACCCCTGTTCCTGCCCCAGTTTCAACTTGAACGGCCGCTGTTATTGTTGGCAAGTAAAACTGAAAAGTTTGCGTTGTTGTTCCATCACTTGTGCCAAGCTCGAACCAATCACCATCAACCTCGATTGTGCCATAACCTTTGTATCCATCTTCTCCTGGATAGTTTAAGTCTGTAAGCGTGCTTCTTATCCATCCACGCTGGCCACCTGTTGCGCTGTTGACTGTTACTGTTGCGCTGTTGTTTGTGAAGGTGAGCACGTCATTATCAGCTATTGTGCCTGTCTTTTCTCGCAGTTTGACGTAGCCACTTGTGGGTAATGCTGTACCTGCGGTCATTGGTGCTTCATCACCAAGATTTGCCCAGACACCTAAAAACTCGCCAACTCCAACGGAACTTATTTCAACGTCTGTTGTGCCGTATGTTGATAACGCTGGAACATTACCGCTTGAGGCGTCAAACGGTATCCACCAAACTTTTTTCCCATCAACAAAATACTTTGTTCCAACATTTGTAAAAACCACTTTTGGATTTGCGGCTTGTTGTGAATACTTGTGGTCACTGTCAACAGTCAGTATTGCGTTGTTTGTAATAGTTATTTGTTCCCCATTGCCTAACGCTAGATTGGCTGGGTCATCCATGTTCGAAGATGTGCTAACCGTAATATTTGCCATCTATAACCCCACCACGACAAGACTGTTAGATGAAGACGCTAGGGATACGCCTGTGTTGTTTGTTATGGTAAACGAACTTACGAAGCTCGGTGACAATGCGTTGAACTCAATTCTTTTTACACTGTTAGCAGTAGATAAAGATAACTCATACGCTGAAACACCGTCTGACACTTCTATAGTAGCTCCAAAAGTAGGAGTTATTGCACCTAGGATTATAACCAATCGTACCGCTGGAGAGTCACCAGTATTGCTGACTGTGTAGGTAACACTACCGCCATTTGCCAGGTTATCTAGCTGTGTGCCATCTAACAGAAAGGTAGTAAACCCTGATAGCTCATCTATACGCTCTAATGCTTTTTCAATAACGCTAGTAATACTAGTGCCGATGTTAGTAACAGCCAGAAGATCGCTTTTAGTTGAGTCAGATAGCTGAGAGAGTAAAGATACGCCAAGAGGATACGCCCAGTCAGACGATACACTGCCATCAGGGGGTATAACTGGCGTAGGAGGGGTGACTGGATCAACCACTTAGCTTTCCTCCTCAAGATCCTCTACCTCTATTCCCGCTACATTCCCTAACTCGTCGGTTAGCATATTAGCCCGCCTCTTTCCTCGCTTGGGGATTACGTTGTTTATAACTATGGGGGTTTCTCTTTGTGGAGCCGGCTCCCTTGCTTGTTGGAATTGGCTCATGGCTAAAGCTTGCTCACTCTGAAGCTGCATCCTTACCATCTCTAACTGCTGTTGCTGACTTAAACGCCGCTCCTCGAGGAGCTTTTCAGTCTCGGAAAGTCTGGTAGCTACTCGCTCTAACTCAAGCCGCTGGAGGTCAAGAAGTGACTGCATACGATTATGCTCTTTCTTGATCTCTGAATCCTTATCCTTGCCAGCCGCTTGAGCTTGTATCTTCATCATCTCTAGCTGCAGACCGTTGTTTTTAAGCTCGAGCTCCTGCTGTTGAAGTACTAGCTGTTGCTGTTGGATGTAAAGCTTATCTCTCTCGCCTTGAGCATCTACATCTATTTCGTACTTCTTGATCTCTGCTTTCATTTGCTCGGCTTGCATCTGAGCTTGGAGCTGCATCATTACAGGATCTTGCTGCTGGCTTTGTGC
>Ga0208767_1001017_pt1 | contig 22578 bp, 32 predicted proteins | sample VirMetDEL_Mar_21_FD_184514 | JGI IMG/M metagenome (GOLD analysis project Ga0208767, IMG submission 184514) | Aqueous microbial communities from the Delaware River and Bay under freshwater to marine salinity gradient to study organic matter... | ecosystem: Environmental > Aquatic > Marine >... | reverse complement strand
TAAAGAGAGGAAGTTGGTTCGTTTTCAGGAATGGGAATAGATCTGCCAGAGCAATACTATAAGTTGGTTTATTACTTTCCTTCTGATAATCAAAGACTACTCTTGTAGGATCAGGAACAGCAGCAGCAGCAATTGGTTTCCAGTATTCTTCAACGGCGTCTTGGAGAGTAGCACAAGTTCCATTATCAACTTGGATACTCTTTGCTTCTGTAACGCTTTCTGTATTAGAAGCACTATTGGATCCCGATGTGTAAGCAGCAGAACGTTCTTGGAGGATTGGGGCAATAGACATAAAGCGACCAGACATTACACCTTCACGCTCCTTGATTGTATCAGGGGGTAAAAAGGTGGTTTCATAAGCAGCAAAATGGGCATAGTCTTCAATTTCGCAAACAGTCTTAGTTCCAACACGGAGAGCAGCACGCTGAATTAGAGAATGAACTCCAACATTCGCGGGAAAAAAGGCACGGGCGTGATTTCCAGCACCGCCTGAGGCATTAACATCACCATCAGTGCTGAAAGTGATTCTGCTGTTTGAGTGAAGTATCCCTTTGTTATCTAAAACGAATCTTGCTTCACGTTCAGAGAAGATCACTGGATCGAGAATATCAGTTTGCAAATTTATGGCAGTATCAGTAGGGATACTTCCTATGCGTACCAAATCCGGAATTTGTGATGCTTGAGGTTGCGAGGGGGTTTCCATTATTATACTTAATGAAAATAAAAAAATTTGATAGTTATTTTAAAATATCATTTTAGAAGATCAATTATGCCATTTAAAGATCCAGAAAAAAAATGTTTCTTCATTTAGAATTTTATAGGACTACGAACAAGATCAATTAATATGGAAAATTAACTGAAAATTACTACGTCCCTTTTATAACTTTTTTATTTATTTCATAATCTGGATACTGCCTTCAGATGACACCACGGTCTGTCGACTGTGTACAAATAAGAATACAGCATTCGGGTGGTCGGAAGTTAATTCTAAATCCAGTTGCACACCAAACGGAACTTGTGCAAAGTCTAATCCTTGGTTGCTAATGGAATCGTACGCCACCCCCATCCCCCAAGAAGAACCACCCTTGACAATAGTCTTTGCTCCAGAGAAAGTGCTATCAGTAGAATAGCCAATAGAGCGGTAAGTTTCAGGACCAACAGAAGTGCGATTAATCTTGGCGAAGTTCTGTACTGCATTCATGTAGTTTCTGACAATCTGAGCATCAGCATTTTCATTAATAAATCCTGCCTTTTCGTCTTTTTGTAGAGTATCAATATTATATTCTAATGGGACACGCTGTCCTGCTCTGGTGAAAACAAGTTGATTCACCTTCGCCCTGGAACCAGTCTTGTTTGTGAAATTTAACGTAGCAAGACCATCCCTCGTCCAACTATTGATATGTGCGGAAGGAACCACATTCATAAATGCTCCAAGAACGGATTTTAGACCAAGATTAAAATTAAGAACAGCATTGCGTGAATTAATAGTATTGTAGTAGGAACTAATAGAATTGTAAGTGAAAGTGTTCGTCATTTGTGGTTGGAAATCATCACCCGGACGTTGGACTTCACAGATTAGACGAACATTAGAAAGTTCATAGTATGAATCTAATAGAGTAGTATCGCTATTATCAGCAGAGAATAATACGTTCTGGTCTGGTGAAAGTTGGATTTCAATTAGGAGACCTCCAACACCCCAAGTATTAGAAAGAGGAATCGGATCCTGTCCTAAAAATAGACCGCTGACAAGGGGGATACAGAAAGAGTTGGGCGAATCGCCTGTTGCTGGGTCTGCTTGACTATTTTGAATGACTCCTAACTGCTGTGCCTTGTAGTTAGGGAAACGAAGAGAAGTTTCATATGCATGGCAAGCAAAGTCTCCCTGCGACTGGGTGACCGATAAATAAGAAGACATAAATCTGTTATGGTGGTTAATAGTTTCTATGGTCTGCGATGAACGCTGGGAAAAGATTGAAAGAGTATCAATAACAGAATGAACACCAAGGCGCTCATTCATACGGATACCATCACTTTCTACTGGAAGAGTTGTATCATTCTTTTTAATGGTGATTTCACCACAGAGGCGGACACTTCCAGGAACAATAAAACGATCCTGTGCTCCAATAAGGAGTTGCACGGTCGGTTGCCCATTCTTGTAGGAAAGTTTTCCGTCTGAAGTTATATTACTTGGTGTAATTTCTAAATGTTGATTTGAACCCATATTTATACTTAAATTTACATTTTATTTTCAGGTGAATTTTAAAAAAATAAATTATTTTCTTCGTTTGGCGTTTCTGATATCTTTATTTTTCTCCCACCATTCTCTATTTTTCTGTCTAATTTTTTCTTGATTTTTTGTGAAATATTGTTTATTGTATTCCTGTATTGTTATTTTTCTGATCGCATTAATTTTATTCACACAAACAATATTATCAATCCAATATTGTTCTTTTTCTTTTACAAGATCTTTTTCACATTCTTCTAATGTATAAATGATACAATTATATAAATTTAATTTAGATGAAGATACAAATACATTATTTCTCTTATCTGAAATGTGATCAGTTAATCTATCAGATAATTTCTGTTTAGTTTTACCAACATATTTTAAATCGTTAATGTCTTCGATACAATAAATTTTATACATTAATACATTAATAATAAAATCTAATATAAATCAAATTTATTAATATAAATGGTTTCAGTTGTAATAAAAAAGAGCGATAAACCAGGAAAAAAACTTGTCGCAGTTTTCACCAAGGATAATGGAAGAACTAAAACAACCCATTTTGGAAGTTCTGGGATGGATGATTATACATTAACAAAAGATAAAGAACAAAGGAAAAGATATAGAAGCAGACATAAAAAAGATCTTAAAACTGGTGATTACACAAGAGCAGGGTATCTTTCGTGGTATATATTATGGGGAAATTCAACAAGTCGTAAAGAAAATATTGCAGCATATAAGAGAAGATTTAATTTAAGTTAATTTATTCTTTTAGTTTATCAATTGTTTCTTTCAGTTTTTTAACTATGTCCCCACGAGTATCGTAATGCCATTGTAGTTCTTCTTTTAGTTTCTTGTTTTCTTCAACTATTGTTGTATGTGATGCTTTATATAGATGAAGGTCGTCTTTTAGGTCGCAAATATCCATACGATATTGCGTATTTTCTTCTTTTAGTTTCTTGTTTTCTTCTTGTAGTTTATTGATTCGTGACTTCCGCCACTTATCGCCACGCTGATCCCACGCCTTTTCAAGGTCTTCTTTTAGTTTCTTGTTTTCTGCTTCAAGTTGTTTCAGATAGTTAATTACTTCTTCCATTCCCATAATCAGTTCAATTCCCATTCTTGTTATGTAATACAAATAACTTTATAGCAACAATCAAATTTTTTTTTAATTAATATGTTCCAGTGGATTGTGAGCGCGATTGGCGAGGAGACCATATTGGGCGAATGATTGGGGAGCAACCTGCGAAGGAGCAGCACCGGGTTTAACATTCTTTTCATCTACCGATTTTTCTTTTGCGTCTTGTGCCATTCCCGATACACCTGAATCAATAGCAGCAAAAATATTCACAGCAGCAGCAAGAGGTGCGAACGCTCCGCCAGTTAAAGCAGTAGCGACGTCAAGTGCTCCACCAAGAAGAGTAGCAACATTCCCGATATCTTGTCCTAAATTCTGTTTCACAACATTTCCAGCAGCGTCCTTTGTATTAAATGGATTACCAGTATTAACGAAATTATCTATATCCTGATAAGCAGCAATACCAGTTCCAATAAGACCAACTCCCTTTGCTCCAACTTTTGCGAAAGTTTCGCCACCACCCTTTAATAATGCACCAGCGACAATTCCTTCTACACCACCAATATCTTTAGCAGCAACTGCTCCTTCACCGAATAATTTAGTTCCTTCGCCTGCTTGTTTAAATGCACTTCCCGCGACGCTTAATGCTTCACCAGCAGTTCCTCCTTGTTTAGCAACAAGAGCAGCACCATATCCCGCTTTTCCTACTGCTTTCCCCAGGCCATAAACCTGTTCTACTTTGGTGATATCGCTTTCTGCGTCAGATTTAAGGTCAGAATCTTTTTTCTGTTGTTCTTGGTGATCTAATGTCTTAAATGCTAATGTCTGTGTCTTCCAACCATTAGTTCGCATTTCATTTATATCAGCAGCGTGCTGTCCCAATTGGTTTGATAGTGAAAATGCTTGAGCATGTGATCCGTAATAATCCGCCATTATTTATATGAATATATATATATTATTTTATTCAGGTGAATTTAAAATCTTTTGCCCCTCAGCAATTACTTCTTCAAAGTTTCGCATTGCCTTCGGCGGGTTGCTCTGGAAATCAAGGTGAAGGAAGTCGTAGCGGTTGGGGGTTGCCTGAGCGTATATTTTTAAGAAATTGTCTGCTCCCCCAAAATTATCACCGAACTCTTCTGCCATTTTACCTAATTCCTTCTGGTTGGGAAAAGGACTTCCTATAATTACATTCGTAGCATTCTGCCGAATAATTGGACTACACGCCCTAAAATTCTGGGAACTAACAATTAATAGTTTTATATTGAAGTGCCGATATCTGGAACATAAATGATTTATTTTTGCTTCCCTACGGATTGACCCGAGGCAATCGTCCAGCACGACACAGATTTCTGGTTGTTCTTCCTTATCATAGGACTTTTGGGTTTTCACAATTCCATCAATAATAGAGTCGTCATAATGGTCGTGTGTATCAAAGGCACGTCTTAGAAATCGTGAAGTGATATCGTTAGATATAGTATTACTTATGATAGTTGTATTATCGAACCGATTTTGTCCGTCATAAAAATTATCATTTAATAGCATATTTGAAATTAGTGTTGATTTACCTGTCCGCACAGGTGAAATTAATAAACAGAGTGCTCCGCCTCCATGCCCGTCAATTTGAGGAAGGTTTTCGTGAAGGGGAGGGTTGTTAGTTTTTACGGGGTCAGGATTTTTAACCGGAATCACGCGAGGTCCTTGGGTTGCTTCCATTGTGTATTTATAAATTTGATTTATTTTTATTTATTTTTAATAATTTTAAAATGGAAATAAATGGTTTCCCTGATTATCTTATCTATAATGATGGGAGAGTGTGGAGTAAGAAAAGTAATAAATTTCTTAAAGAATTTAAAAATGATAGAGGATACATTCAAATCGTGTTAAGTGATGAAAATAAAAAATATACATTTACAGCACATAGATTAGTAGCAGAACATTATATTCCCAATCTTGAAAATAAACCCCAAGTGGATCACATAAATAGAAATCGCTCGGATAATAGAGTAGATAATTTAAGGTGGGTGAATATACAAGAACAGAATGATAATAGGGGAACTTGGATAACAAATAAATCTAAACATAAATATATCAGTTGGAATAAATCGGAAAAAAAATGGGTTTTCGTTGTTCAGGGTAAATATAAAATTTATAAAAGGTTTAAATCTAAAATAGATGCTATCTGTTATAAGTTCTATTATTTACTGAAAATAAATCTTTTAAAGAAAACAATCGTCCCAAACCGAGGTCTTTAATGCTCTATTAACTTCACGGAACACCATTTCATCATGTTTTGCTTTCGCCTGTGCTTTTGCTTTTACTTCTTTCCTTTGTTTTCTTAGTACTTCTACACGATTAACTGACTGCTCTACTGCTCTTGCTACTGCATCATCAAGATCTTTTTGCGAATAACCCTTTTCTATGACCTTTTCTGTTTCAACAATTTTCACTTGTGCTGGAGCAGCAGATGGACTATCATCAGGTTCTTCTAATTTCTTACGAAGTTTCTTACGTTCTTTTTCCCTAATGGCTTCAACAAGTTCTTTATCTTCCTTTTCTTTTTTTAAACGTTCTTCTTTTTCTTGTTTTTTTCTTAATCTTGTTTCCTTCGCTTTTTCTCTACCTCTTGCTAATCTTTCAAGTTGTTCAGGCGTAGCAGGACCTCTTTTCTTTCTTGTTCCCACACCTGCTTTTGTTCTTCCTTTTGGAATATATCCAGTTTGGACTTCTTCTTTTTCAAGGATAGTTTTTACCTTGGGTGCTGAAAAGATCTCTTCCTGAGGAATCTTAGGTCTCCGTTTTGGTTCAGGGATAATTTCTTCTTCTACTTCTTCTACTTCCTCTACTTCATATGGATCTTCACTCTCTTCGATATCTAATTGCTCCTGTATAATTTCATCTGTAAGAGGTAGTGGTTCAGGATCAGGTTCTTCTGGTGTGGGTTCTGGTTCGGCAGGAGGCATTATAACATCAGGAAAGCAATCTGTCATTTTATATTTATTTCATATATAAATATTATTATGACTAAATTTTAAAAAATAATGACAAATATTTACTATTTATTTGCTCTGGCGGACATGGAATACAATATGGGTATCACCAGTTAAACTATCAACTTCTTTTTCCTGTGCATCTACTACCTGAACTTGTAGCATATTAAGAATCATTTTAGAAGGATTATTTAATTTAACATAAGTCTTTTCACCAGGTTCAAAATATAATGAACCATATTGACTCCCACCATTTGCGAACTGGGGCAACTGATAGATAATCTTTGAAAGACCAGATTGACCTCCATTGAATGATTTGTGCGTTAGATTAGGAATTCTAATGAAACTTGCGATCGCCGTTTTATTTAGAGAATCTGTTGAAGTAAATTTAATTGTTAATGTGCCATCCCCTGAAACATAACCATCAGTATCAGTACTAATTAAAAATGATCTGTCTCTAAAACCAAGTCTTCCAGACATATTTGGGAATGCTTGTACTGCTGTCAATGTATCATTTACATCTGGTTCTGTAAATCTATTCACAGTTAATAGATGAACGAAATCAACACCATTTGCTGCATTTAGATTCGAATAAACATAACCACTTGGTACTTCTGAATGAACTAATTTTTGGTCTGACGCATCACACCTTGTGACAACTGAATCTAATGAATTAGATGCTAGGGTTCTTGTGACATTATAATTAGGCGAGGTGCTCTCAACATAATTTACAACTGCTTCATTAGAAAAGCAATCATCTCCAGGAGTATATCTTGTAAAACCAGCGCCAGTTGTAAAAGTAGGATACTTATAACTTCCGGGGGTATTTACACTTTCATATTTAGTGATTTTAAGGAATCCAGATTGAACATTCATTTGAGGATACAGAGCATATGATGTAGAACCAATTGGATTAAAAGACCTTCCAGGATTATCTACTAATGTTGAGGATACTACTTTATCAAAGACATCTTTTCCATTCTGTTTGAAAAATAATTCTATTTCATCACCTTTACCTTTGAATTGAATTCCATCCCAAGAAGCATTGAATTGTGCTTGGGTTAATTTTGCTCCTGTAGATCCAGTGAAGCCATTTAACCAATATGATAATTCTTGTAGTTGGGATACTTCTTTAGTAGGATCATATACTCTTTCAGCAATTGTAATATTAGAATCTTCATCACGAATAAATACATAATCATACATTTCATAAGGACCGTTAATAGTTTCGTTGCCCTGATAGTCAATAATATCAGTATCATTATTTTCACGGGGATTAGTATTGGAATCAAGATTGCGGACACCATAAAAGCGATTAATTTCATCTTTCAGTGAATTTTCATAACTTTCAACTTGAATTTGGGGTCTTGATAAACCAATAGCGAAGGGTTGTGAGGCAGCACTCTTTGTTTCAACCTTTAATTCACCATCATTCAGTGCGAAAGGATGTGTTGTAATGATACCTACTGCTTGACTATCGCTTAGTACATTGGATGCTGATCCTGTTCTTGTGAATACACTTGAACCACTTGACGAAGCAAAAGTAAAAGAATCTGACGGATCACTTTTATCATCTTCATAGAAATTATGCGGATTTGCAAGATTATATGAAGGACTACAAGTTAAGGAACCTGAATAAGAAATTGTTCCTACACCTTTATCAACGCAAGATATATCTAATCCAAGTTCTTCACCTGAAGAGTTCGTATGTGCTGATACTAAATAACCACCAAAGGTTCTTGGGTCGTCGTATTGTTCATTCAGTGCCCTTTTAATTTCTGTTTCATAACCAAATAAAGAGTATGCTCCAGGTTTTGGTTTAATAGTTCTTGATAAGCAAGTAAGACTATCTACATCATTAATAGTTTCTGGAAGAGTACCGAAGTAATGGCAGAAAAAATCATTATCACCAATCACTACATTCCCTGAACGTTGAATTTTAACACTCTGGACTGCTATTTCAGAATCAGGTTCAATTTCAATTGGAGATCGAAAGAAGTTCTTAAAGTTAGAAGGTTTCTCCGATGCCTGTTGAAGAGTATTTTCATCAATTCTATTCGTTGCTACTATTAACGACATTATTTATAATTTCAGTATATATTTTATTTTATATGATAAAATTAAAAAATGTATGGTCGTAAAAAAAAAGATAAACCTGTGAAAAAGATGAAGGGTGAAGAATGCTCTACTTGTGGGGATACACAACATAAAGTTCCTAAAATGGTTCAAGAAAATAAGAAAGTGAAACCAAAGGAAGTCTTTGGATCAAATTACAAGGAAAAGAAGAAATCTAAAAAGTAATACTTTTGACTTAATTTAAGTCAGATTTAGACTTTGTTTCAAATAACCTTTTAGGAATATTATTTCTTGAGGATTTATTTTTGTATGAGTATTAATCTGACTTAATTTAATACTTTTGTATTAATACTTAAAAATTTGTTCTTAATAGTATATAGATGGGTATGCTACAAGATATTATTGATGAATATGATATGGAAAACAACTTTGAATATCTACTTGGAAGATACATTTTGTATTTAGAAAGAGACGGAAAATTTAAACATTCTGCTCCAAGAGCAAAAATAAATTTCAAAGCAAGATTAAAGAAATTACATAATGACGGGGAAACAGAAGGTAGAGAATATAAAAAAATGAATGAATGGGTAAAAAAGCAAATGTATAGAGAACAAAAGATTACTGAAAAAAAATCATATGAAATTGCTTTTGCAAATCAACAGAAACTTCATACAGAAATACGTAAAAAATATTTAGAATTAAATAAAAAATTAAAAACTCTTGCTCACGATTATAATGAAGAGTCTGAATTTATGAAAACAAGCAGAGCAGAGGATAATGCTTTGGATGAAGAACATAAAATCAGTATGAAATTAACTGAAATGATTCATCAAAGATTTAATAATTTACAAAAGGATTATGATATATTAATGAATAAATATCTTCGTGAAGTTGATAGCGATTATAGTAGTGATGATGATGAACCAATCCAAAAGATTGAATATTAAGAAATTAAGCATTCATATGCCTCTCTAACCTTTTTGAATTCTTCGGGATCACCTCCCTTATCGGGATGTGTCTCTAATGCTTTTGTTCTGAATGCTTGTTTAATATCTTCATCTGAAGCAGACCTCTTCAAACCAAGAATAGAATAATTAAAATCTTCTTCTTCCATATATTCCCTCTGACTTTTGAAATCATCCTCAAAAGGATTACCGAAATAATTACTATCGTCATAGAAATATTCTTCACGCTCAAAGTTAGAATATTGATATTTGAATTCTTGCTTATAATATTCAGGTAATGGATCAGGGGGTTTCATAGGAGAATTGGGAGTAGATACGTGCGACCACATCAACGGATATGCAACATCTTTCATATCTTAATAAAATATAATAAATATATTTTTTAAACGAATCATTTATCAAATTTTTTATGTTTTAAAATAAAGGATGCCGACGTATCGTGAAAAGTTCAACAAGAAGTATGGTTTTAAAAAGGATGCTTCGCATTCCATAGCAGAAATAAGTAGATTAACTGGATACAAAGTATCAGGGTTAAGAACTATAAAAAAGAAAGGTGAAGGGGCATTTTATTCGAATCCGCAGTCAGTTCGAAAACAAGTGAAATCTGCTTCACAATGGGGAACTGCCAGAATTTACTCCGCAGTTATGGGAGGTAAAGCAGCAAAAGTAGATGCGAAACATTTAATTAAATAACTTTTTTTATTTTTTACTATTTAAGTTTTTAATCTTACATATCATATAAATGATTGGCGAAATCTGTAAATCACCACACATTGATTATATGATAAATCTAAAAAAAGAACACAATCCAAAAATATATGCTGAAATCGGTGTGTTATATGGTGGTTCTATAATAGAACAAATGAAAGATGATCAATCTTGTTTCTACATAGGTATAGATCCTTTCACAGGATATTATGGTAAAGAATATGATCCTCATAGAAAAGTAAATTTAGAAGATCATATTAATATAGTTAAAAAAAATATAGATGATAATAATCCACACAAGCACGAGTACAAGTTGATTAAAGGTCTTTCAGCAAGTGAGGAAGTCTTGAAAGAAGTAAGTGAATATAAAATAGATTATTTATTTATTGATGGAGATCATTCATATGAAGGTGTTAAAAAAGACTTCTATAATTATTTACCTTTTATGAATTCTGGTGGATTAATATTATTTGATAATTATGCTGATCCATCTTGGACACAAGTAAAACCAGCAACTGATAAAATTATTGAAGAATGCCCGGGAGTAGAATTGCATTCAAAAGAAGGTTATCTTTGTGTGCTCAATGTTCTTTAAAGAAGTCTCCAATCATTCGAGTATTAAACCATTTACTAATTGAAGTCTTTGAATTATAATTTGTAATTTCAACCTTATGCTCTGGATACATCTTTTGTATAAATTCAACAATATAACTTAATTCTTCCCAACTTTTCATATGGATTGTTTTACCATTGGGAATATTGTATTTATCCCCTTTACGTTGATAATCATCAAAGAAATAATTAGGGTTATCAGATGGTGTTGTTTTTATTGTTAATGTTCCGTCTTTATTTTTTTCACATTCAGGAATGAATTCTTTATAATCTACATCAAATCCAAATAAATGTAAAATTCTGTATCGGTCTAATGAACTTAAAACAGCAGCAGAACCACTGCACCAATTCTTTATAAATCTTAAAGTTGATTGAGGAAATTGTATAAGATCTTCTAAAAAGAAAACCTTTTTAACGTTAAGATCTTTATACACATCCAACATAGAGCGACTAACAATATAATAAGAACACTTTTCACTTTTTACAAATTCAATTACCTCTGGATTCTTACATACGACTGTATCAACATTTACGTAAATATCAGGATACCAATTTATTTTTTCCCAATATCTAAATGCCATTCCTGTTCCAACGATATCATATTTTTCACGATCAATCTTTTTAAAATCAAAATCTTTTAGTGAAGAACCATTACCAAATATACAACATTCTTTCATTTTATATTCTTATAAAGATTTTATTTTAAATTAATTCTTTTAATTTTTTATCAATTACTTCTTCTTTTTTTTGTTCTTCTGAAGTCTTAGGAACAAGTCTTGGACTCTGAACTTCTTCTAATATTTCCTCTTCTTTTTCCAATATTTTATCTTCTTTTTTCGTCATATCCTTTAATTTTTTACCTTGGTCTTTTAATGATTTCATTTCTTCTTCATTAGGGGGTCTTCTTTCACACGTGAAAATATAACATAAATTTACTTTACAATGACACTTGCTCTGCCAAATAACCAGTAGAAGACTTCCTATCGCACCAGCAATCATAACGAATGCTCCTGCTGCCTGATCTATTGACATTTTATCAATTTGGATCATATCATCACTTTCTGACATAATGGATATTTATTATAATATATATTTTTTTAATGTTTCATCAATATAATATTTTTAAAATTTTTACTCCCAAATAATTATATTTCAATCATTATAAATACTAATGAGTTTTTGGACTGCTGAAGATAAAATCCCTATTTCACAAACTAAAGTTTCTATCCCTGCTCAGCACGGATTACAATATTCACCAGGGCAGAAATGCGAATTCCACCTCCCTAGCACGATCAATTTCTTCCAGCCAAGTGAATCATATCTAAATCTTGCTGTAAAATTAAAGAAAGATCCAACCAATGATCCTACTCGTCTTCAGTTAGACGCAGAGACCGGGGCACATGTTCTTATCAAAGATGTTCGCATCTATTCGGGTGGAGCAGGTCGTATTCTTTTAGAGGAATACCAAAATTACAATGTTCTAACGGCACTTAAGTATGATTATGAAACAAATGATACTCTCAAGGCAAAGAGGGGATTAACTGAAGGAGCAACTGTTTATTCGGAACGTTCTCGTAGCACAACTGGATTAGAGCAATCTATGCAGAACAACCTTGAAGAAAATCCTTACTTTAAAAGTATGGATGGTTCGGCATCATACAGCACTGCTTTCACTGACGATGAATACCTTGATGTCAAGGCACTTCTTCAGTTAAATACAGGAATTTTTTCCAATAAGAAGATCTTCCCAATTGGTATGACTGAGGGTTTAGTCGTAGAAATTATTTTTGAAGACGCACGAAGGGTATTCCGCACCTTAGACCAGACTTCACGATACAGACACCTTGCTATGAACCCATTCTTTATGTCTTCTAATGGAACTGATGATACTGCTGCACCAGCAGCACCGAACTCTGCTCCTCAATTCCCAGTAGCAGCAAATGCTTCTGCTTTTAGAGAGTTCTTTGTCAGGCGTGATAATTGTCAGGGATGGGATGCTTCAGTAGATAGTTTCCCATTCTGTATCGGTGAAGAAATTACATTTGTGAATGCGTCTACTGGTGCTGAAAATGCTGATACGACCAGGGATGCGACACCGGCAAAAATTAGTCGGATAGAATATCAAGCAGGAGTCTTTAATGCGGTTAAGGTCGTTCTAAATGGTTCATATCGTCCAACACGTGATATGTCGCAAGAGGATGTCGTTTGTTCCCGTGCAATTGAAAAAGCATCTACATACAATCCAACTTATCTTATTAAGAATGCTGAAATGATTCTACAGCAGGTAGAAATGCCTCAGGGATATACTTCTAAATTATCACAGATGATGAAGGGTGGTGGAGCAATGAACTATGATTTCCTATCTGGTACTAATTACAAGATCTCCCAATTGGCTTCGGAGCGTGTTGCCAATTTACGCCTCCCTCTATCCCAGTCAAGAGCAAAGTCTGTTCTATGTATCCCCACGGATGCTTCCTCTTCGGGAACTAAGGAACTCCTTGAAGCAAAGGATACTTACATTACCCATTATGATTTAGAAAGTGATGCTAATACTCGTGCTTGGAATGCGAATCATTCTTCACGAACGGGTCTTGTTGGTTGTGTAGATAATTTAACTGCGTATCAGTTATTCTATGAAGGGAAGTTGAATCCAAATCGAAAAGTTTTCTGTAATAAATTAGCAACTAAAAATTCTGTAGATTCGCAACCTCTTATTGAATTAGAGAAGGGTCTTCAAATGGGTGGCATAATGCCATTCAGTTTCAAGAAGTTCAGGGAAAATTTTGCTATTGGTCGTGCCCTCAGTCTCCAATCGGGGGTATATGATACGCGCGGGACAGATTTTAATCTTCAAGTTGAGTACTCTGAGACTGCAGCACCTGTGATTGACAAATTATGGAATTGTTACTGTATGCATCTTCGCCGAATAGTTATTTCTGGAAATGGAATTTCTCTTCAGGTATAAATTTGATAATTTATAAAAATTATTTATTAATATTTAATTATGGAAATTCAAGGATATCCTAATTATTTGATATATCCTGATGGTCGTGTATTCAGCAAATCAAGACCAGGAACAAATGGAGCAACTTTACCTGAAAGATTTCTTAAATTGAGGGATGACGGACAAGGATATAAAAGAGTAATCCTGTATGGTGAAACAAAAAAACCATTTAAAGTTCATAGATTAGTAGCAATCCATTATATTCCCAATCCCGAAAATAAACCGGAAGTGGATCACAAAAATAGAAATAAAGAAGATAATAGGGTAGAAAATTTAAGGTGGGTGACAAAAAGTGAAAACCAACAAAATACAATTGTAAGACCAGGAAATCTTTTAGGTGAAAAGAATATTAAGAAATATGAAACTGGTTTCCAGTTCAGAAAAATATACAACGGGAAACATTACAATAAAACTTTTAAAACATTAGAAGAAGCAATTAAATACAGGGATTTTATTTGGTCCCCTTAAATTTATCATCATACCATATTGACGCAGAACCGTCGAAGAATTTCGCTTGTCCCTTGGGACAGCATTCACAAATATTTTTAATACTGTTATAGACACTCACGCAAGGCGAATATTCAATCCTACCCTTTAATGCTCTATGTAAGCAATAATGACCAGATGTTTGAAAAACGAACCTTGCTTTCCGAGTGTGATAGATTTTCATTTTACTTTTTTCTTCATAAGATCTTATAACTTCTTTGATACATTTTAACATTAGAGGACTACCTTTTTTTGCTGAAATTATTGCATTATAAGGCAAATGACTTTTATTCCACCGAGCAATAAAGAAGTCTTTTTCAAATATATATTTTATATCTTCATTTTCAAAGGGTTGAATATCTAAATCAAGATAAAGACCTCCTTGATCGTAAAGTATTAATAATCTAGCAAAATCTAATCGTTGTATATCATATCTAAATCCATAATATAATTCTTTGTATTCGGGATACTTTTCAATAAGATCTTCTATTTGTTTTTTACCCCAAAGAGTATGATTTATATTTTGTTTTTTACAATATACTTTTGTTTTTTCGTGTGGCCAATTGAATGCAGGAATATCTTTTAATTCACCTCTTCCAATATTGATAAATATTTGGTGTATCATTTATTTTAATTCATATAAAAATTTAGAAAGATCTCTGATAAAATATTTATTATATACCTGTCTATTTTAAAAACGAAACGCGAATACATTTAAAGATTATTTATTCTTTAATTATATATGCCTGTAAATAATGAAGCGTGGATTTACCTTTTAGAAGATATTAATGACAATCGTTATGTGGGGAGTACTGGAGCACTCCGTCTTGAGGATAGACTTTCTACACATAAGAGGGATGAAAATGAATATAATTTTGGTATCAGAAAAGGAAAAGGATGTTCTAGTATGAAATTAAATTTACATAATGTTATTATTAAACCATTAATGAAATGTGAAAATAATTGGAAACAAAGAAAACTTTGGGAGTCGCATTATATTAATAATGTTTATCCTGAATGTGTAAATGATAGAAGATTGAATTCTGATCCTAAAAAAAAAGCAAAAGAATATTATCATAAAAATAAAGAACAAATAAATGCGAAACGTAGGGCAGACTATGCCGCACTATCTAACAGTAACCCAGAGCATAAAAAAAATAAAATTATAAAATCATCCGAATGGCGTGAAAAGAATAAAGAAAAAGTAAATGCAAAACGTAGAGAGTATTATCAAAAGAATAAAGAAAAGATTCTTAAACAGAAAAAGATATTAAGGGAATACAAGAGATTGGAAAATCTATAAAAAATTTGATAATTATAAAAATTTATTAATATAGATATGGTTAAGATTTATTGTATAGAAGATATTAACGATTTAAAATATGTTGGTTCAACTTCACAGAAATTACATAAAAGATTTACAGCTCACAAACAAAATAAAATTCGTAATCACGGAAAATGTTCTTCAATGAAATTAAATTTATATCATTCAATTATTTATGAATTAGAAGAATGTGAAGAAAGTGAAAGGAAGGAGCGTGAAAGATATTGGATTAATAAAATAGATTGTGTAAATATTAATAAATTAAATGGTATTGATAAAGATAAAAATAAAGAATATATTAAAGAGTGGCAGAAGAATAATAGAGAAAAATGTAGGGAGGCAACTCGTAGGTGGCGGAAGAATAATCCTGAAAAGGCAAGGGAGCATGATAAAAAATATAATAGAAAACGAAAAAAGTTCGTTCAAAGTTAAAAAATAAAATCTAAGTTAATATAAATGCGAATCCACAATAGTCATTCACGCAAGGAATTGTTCGATGTGATATCCGTGTTCGAACTTCCAATCACCAACAGGAACGAGTATAATAAAATGCAGATACAAATGAAAATTATTGATTGTCTTAATTATTTTGATAAGATTAATCCCGATTTAGATTACTTCTTCTGTGAAACAAAAGAAGATCTTATTAGATATTTAGAAAATCCAAATCCTATGAAAACCTTAACAATCAAGGAAAAAGATGAAGTAATGTCAAGGAGTAAAAAGTTAATTAATTATTGTAGAAATAATTATTATTTAATGCCTTCAAGTTATTTATCATTTGATGATGTTTATAACGACGCTGTATATATTTCTAAACATGGGGGTATCCCATCAGTAAGAAAAGCAATAGAAGGTCTTAATAAAGATCCTAAATTAGCATATCCTATTAAATTAAAAATTCCTAAGAGAGTTCAAAACCAAATCAAAAGGAAAACTAAAATTAAGCAGTCCCAGATTCCGCTTTATGTGAAACATGGGAAATTCCGTCTGACTTTTGATTAAGAATCATTTTTAAGCACTCCAGATGGGGAAAATCTTCAAGAGAACCATCCATATCTGCATCCTTAAATCTTTCTTTATTAATTGTATTGCCTTCATCAACGTTATGAACGATACATATCATTAACATCCTAATATCTAAATTTACCATATTTTTTTCATTATAATCAATCATTTTGACTCCTTCCCCTTGATTTCCTTTTTCTCCTTTACTAATGAATCCTTGCATAGATCGCCAGTGTTTCTTAGTAAATACACAGCAGGCTTCGTGTGCTTGTCTTTTATGACCACACCTGATCCCTGTAAGTTTATAATCATAGTGGGGAAAACAGAACATCATAGATGCAGATGAAGTAATTCCTACTTTATGTTCTTTCATAGCAGATACGCTGTATCTTAAATATGTCGGCATATAAATATCATCTGAATCCATACAAGCAATAATCTTGTGGGACGCCATCTTTACTAAACGATTTCTTTTTTCACCAATAGTTCTTCTGATATCTTTTTCATAAACATAATTGATTTTACATCCACACATTTCTTTAAAATATTCAAGTTCTTGTTTATTTCTAAAGAGGTCTTCTTCTCCATCCTGAAGTATCACTACTTCTAACTTTTCCTTAGGATAATCCATATGAAAAATATTACATATCATCAACGGAACAAATTTTCTTCTTTTATAGCAAGGGATAATGATTGAAACATTCGGGCATTCTTCGTCAGTTAAGATTTTAGAGACTTTCGCACAAGGTAAATCAGGGATTTCTTTATCCATTATATTCTTAAAGATTTAATAAATAAATTTGATTTATTTTAAAATATTTTTATTAATTTTAATTATGGAAGTTCAAGGATATCCTAATTATTTAATTTATCCTGATGGGAGAGTGTGGAGTAAGAAAAGACAGGGAAGCAAGGGTGGATTTATTATATCACATACAGATTTAAATGGATATATATTTATCCGTTTATCAAGGGAAGGTGAAGTAAAATCATGTAAAGTTCATAGATTAATAGCAGAACATTTCATTCCTAATCCCGAAAATAAACCGACCGTGGATCACATTAATAGAGATCCTTCTGATAATAGGATAGAAAATTTAAGGTGGGCGACTATGAAAGAACAGAGGGCGAATCAGGGAGACTATAAATTAATTTACAGAAATAATACATCTGGATATAAAAATATATCATTTCACAAAGTAAAGAATTCTTGGAGGTTTAATTCAAAGAGACCTAAAATAGATAGACATTTCAAATCAAAAATAAAATGTATATGCTACAAATTTATATTTAATCTTAAGACTGCTTGTAATATTCATTAGCAAACTTTTTCTTCTTCTTATTCATAATCTGCGATTCACCTTGCTCTTCAATGAATATACTTGGATAAATATATTTTGTTTCAGGTAATAAATTAGGAAGACTTATATCGATGGCACGAAATCGTTTAAGTCCCATTAATTTATTGTAAAGGTCTTCCGCAATCTGATATGTCGGAATATAATAAGCAAGACAACATATCATTCTATATTTTTCATCGAGAGTATTAATTCCTTCTTTATGTTCTATTTCAATCTTTTCTTTACTTGTTATTTTTTTATTCATTATTATCCCACCAAGGTAACAGAATGTATCAGGAAGATCTTCTGGTAATGGATTGACTTGTAAAGCGTCGTCTTCTACAACGATAACTTTATTTAATTTATTCTGTACAATATGTTTCAGTAGTTTCAAGTGCGATAAGAAACATCCCGTTTTACTTAAATGCTGAGGAGTATTTCTAATATTGTGATAACTAATCATTTTCTTACAACTCTCGCAATCATAACTTAATTCTTTTCCATTCACTGCATCAAATATTTTGTAATCGGTATTTTCCCATTTATGCCTTCTTTCACCATCTTTTAATGAAATAACAAATTTATTAAAACCAGGACAATTAATAATATCTTCCCGTAAATAACATACAAATGATATTCTGCTAAATCTATTATTCAATCCAAGAACTCCAACTTCAAGATTATCCTTGTAAGTCTGTTGAGGGTTTTCATCATTATACTTTAAGTCCTCTGGACTTTCATAAAGTTCCGTATTTGCATGCCACTGATGGACGTCAGCAACTAAAAGATCTCCATGACGCATATCAATAGCAACTTTAAATTTAGGAAGAACAAAAAGACCTCCTGAATATTTATTTTCTTCAAGAACAGATAAACAAGCCCATCCACCGAAGTCTCCTGAATCTTTATGTACAGCAGTTCTAAAATTTCTATTGATAGTTATAGTTGAAAAGGGGGTTTCTGGGATATGAAAATCATTTACTTTTGCTCGTTCCATTTGACAATTATATTGATCTGGTAGAAGATCTTTGTAATGATTTGCTATTTGTTGAAAATATGGGATAGAATTTTCAAATTTATCCATATTTGTTTTAGTATAGTGTGATAAACGACAAGGAAGGTCTCCACCAAGTCCTCTACTTTTTCCATAATATCCTATTGGTTGTGAAGCAACTTCATTATTAACTTGCATTTTAGATTGTTTCATTTGACCTGTGGTGCGGTCTTTCACCATATAGGATGCCCTCCATTTATTCATTTTATAAATTTCTCTCTTCTTCCAATAAACAGATTCAGGGTCTATAGGACCCGCAGAAGCACCTCTACCTCTTGATGCTTTTGCTAGATATTTAGTATTATCCCAAGCAGTATTTAGAAGATCTTCATTGAAGGCATTTTTTCTAAATTTAAATATGGGGACACCTTCACAAAAGTAATCACAATTTTCACTAATAATAGTTTCATAAGAATTGTCATCCAAATATGTTCCTTTAAGTTTGTCGCATTCAGCATCGGTTCTACAATCGGTGGCATCTATATTTATTATGCGAACCATTCTTTTAATTAAACATAAGAATATATTTTTAAGTTTCTCTTTTTAAAAATTTGATATTTATTAATACAGAATATCAAAATGGTTTTGATTTATTGCATAGAAGATATTAACGATTTAAAATATATCGGTTCTACTTCTACGACATTAGGAAAAAGATTAAGCGTTCATAAATACGAAAAGAAATCAGGAACACGGGGTAAATGTTCTTCGGCGAAACTAAATTTATATAATTGTATCATATATGTATTAGAGGAATGTCCTGAAGAAGACCGCAAAACAAGGGAGAAATATTGGATTAATAAACTTGATTGTGTTAATACATTAAAATTAAATGGTAGAGACCTCGTATCCCAAAAGGAATATAATAGAATCAGGTATTTAAAATTAAAATCTATATTAATAATATAGAAATATGACAATTGATAGTGAAATAGAACAAATGTATTCAAAGAGGTTTGAACGTCGTGAAATCAAAAAAGAACCCTCACCGAATACACTTTATCAGCATACAAACAATATCACAAAATTACACCAAGCAATCACAGGAAATATTCCAACATTATTCGGTCAAATGAAATGGATTGAAGAAAAGTCAGCAATTGATCTTTTAGAAATCATTAAAGGATTGAAGGGTCGCAAGGGTGATACGATTGGAATTGCAACCCAGCGTTCCTATTTAACTTCTGTTCTTGTTGCGATCAGGGTTATTGATTTCTACCGAGGTCAAGAAACACAACTCTTCAAGGATATTATGGATTTACTAACAGATCCTCTAAAAAAGGAAATAGAAACATATAGGGACAAGTTAAAAGAAGAAACAAAAGAAAGTCTTCCAGATTATGATGAAGTTATGAAGCTTGTGGTAAATTATATTGATACAGCAGATCAAAGTGATTTAGATATGAAGATCCTTTTAAGAATTTATACAATCTATCCTATTCGTTTAGAAGCAGCAGATTTAATTTATGTAAAAGATCACAATGAATTTAGGAAATTAAAGAAAAAAGAATTAACAAAGAATTATGTTGTTGTGGGTCAAAAGAAAGTGTTGTTTAGTTTTTCAAATTATAAGACCTCCGACAGGTATGGAACAAATGAAATCGTTATTAAAGATAAATTATTAAAGAAGTTATTGCGTGAAAAGGCAATGGTCGCAACTAATATGATGCCTATGTTTAATATTTCACGTAATACTATGAGCCATAATATTACAGAGTTTTTTAAGAAGAATGGTATGGAGGGAGTGTCCCCCACTACTCTGTCTAAATTAATCGAAACAAAGGCATATGAAAGTATCCCCGAGAGTGAAAGGGATAAAATGAAAGATCTGGCTACATTTAGGAAACATAGTCTCGAAACCCAAGCGAAGTTCTACGTTCATTAGAATCTTTTAATATTACAACCCCAACATAAAACATCCCTGATATATTCTGTATCGTGGTCGTGGTCTAAATTTCGCGAAGTTAATTCACCTGATCCATCTGTTAATTCTACATCACATAATTCACACCTTTCACAAGTCTTCCAATATAAATACACAGATTCCCAATCTTCGTTTGGTCTTAATTTAATACCCCTACATTTCCAACCCGATATTGTATAAATATGTAAATTTTCGCCACGATAAGACTTGCTATATTCTAATGTTCTTTTATTAATTTTTTCTTTATTTTTTTCATAATAAATTTTAAAGTGTTCTTTATTATATTTTTTCATATACTCTTTCTTTTTTTCGGGGTCTTTAAAAGGCATATCTATATGATATATATAATAAGGAACAAAACCTTATATTAATAGAACCATCCACTCTTAACTACAACGATTTCTTTTTCTTTTTCTGCCTCATCTGCCATCCTTTTAAGATATTCTTCACGAACAGGTTTCAAATGATTCTTCAACTGAACCATTTCAGACCTTAACATTACTATAGTTTTCTTTAATGCTTTTATTTCATCGTTAGCGATATCAATTGGTTTTTTCATCTTAAATGGATTCGCTTCAGGATTCATTTAATTTACTTTATAATTTTTTTCCCATTAACCAAATCAAAATATTCTTTTAAATCTTTCTTATGTCTTTTAACTAAAACATCGCATAATTTTCTATCGTTTCTTGGATTGTATCTTGGTTGTCCTCCTACATTGAGTAATCCGTAATCTTTTCTCCAAGTTTTTAACTTATCAGGATATATTTCATTCATCCAGTTATCGCCGTACCAGTTCTTAATTAATGGTGGGAATACAAATTCAAAGATCTCCCAATGCCTTTTGTGAATTAAAAATTGTGTAGCAATATCATCATTATTAGAATATCCTGCAGACCATCCAACATAATTATTTTTTACAATTGCTTTCTGGAATACACGAAGCCATGAAGGATCATTACAGATACGGATATCATCGCCGAGTATTTTAAACCATTGAAATCCGTGGGACATAGCAACCTTCATAAGACCATTCCACACAGCGACTACATTACCAGGGTCGGGTTCAAATTCTATCCAGACTATCTGGAACTTCATAAAAATAGCATTTAGTTTAAGTCTTTCCTCTTCTTTACTATAAATGGGGTCGTCCTTGTCATATCCCACATACACAGATATAGGAACAGGAGGGCAAGACTTATCCAATGTCCGCAACAATATAGAATACAGATAACTTTCTTCAATCGTTTTCCAATCACGGAATCTTGTAGTTGATGGAACAAGGAAGGCAGTTGCATTTTCATTCATATTTAATAATTAAAATATTATATTTTTATATATGTCATAAAAAAATGGAAGATTTAACATTATATAGGAAAAAGAAGCAATTTGATATAGTAAGTTTAATGGGAGGTAAGAGGACTACTGGTGTTGCCGAACAAAATCCGAAACAGCATTCACCGCGAGTTCAGAAGGATCCGCCCCAACCAAACGAATAATTTCTTGAAACCATTCATTCTGTTGTTTCAGTTGTTCTTCAAGGACTTTCTTTTCTTGTTTCAGGTCATATATTTCCTGACGAAGTTTCTGATTTTCATCCCGACACCATTGCAGAGAAATAGCGATATTCTGTGTTTGTTCGTCCATTATGTTTCTTATTATTTCCTGTTGTTTATATTATTATTCTTAATATAAATAATCAAATTTTTTAGTATCAATAAATAGAAGATCTTCTATTTTAATGACAAAGATAAAAAAATCGTAGTTGAAATGAATAAAACGTAA
>Ga0208767_1001016_pt1 | contig 22579 bp, 27 predicted proteins | sample VirMetDEL_Mar_21_FD_184514 | JGI IMG/M metagenome (GOLD analysis project Ga0208767, IMG submission 184514) | Aqueous microbial communities from the Delaware River and Bay under freshwater to marine salinity gradient to study organic matter... | ecosystem: Environmental > Aquatic > Marine >... | reverse complement strand
TTGTTGTTGCCGTTGTTGCTGATGTTGCGGCATTACTTTCACTTGTTGCTGCATTGGATTCTGAGGTAGCAGCAGCAGCCTCACTTGCAGCAGCAGCGGCAGCAGAAGCCGCAGCACTTGCTGCATCTACAAGTAAATCCCATTTTGCAGAATCAGCATTGGTACTTATTGGCAATGATCCTGATGAAGTATGCGCAGTGTTTGCAAGATAAATATTATTATTGCTAGTATCTTTAACAATATCACGCTTACTGTAAACTGTAGACGCTGCCCAGTTACCACGGTTATCACCAATTTGTTCACCAATGACTGGATCTCCATTCGCGTCAAACGCTAATGTTTTGTTTGCACGTACCGTATTAATAGGCAATACCATATTAACAGTTGTAGGATCAGTGTTCGGTGCGCGTAATGAGCGATCCGATTGTTCTAATACTTGTTGTGTAAATATGGTTTGGCTATCAAACTCATCATTCAATGAAGTAGCAAAGAGTGGGCCACCAGTAGTGAAGTCAGTTGTTCTTTGAATAGTTCTATCACCTACAATGGTAATACGATTAGAAGCGGTTGGTGTTGTAGGAACATTCGTACCAACAACAATAGTGACACTCCCTGTACCGTCTGGATTTAAAGCTACGGTATAGTCGGTAGTGAGTGTTAATTCAGTATTATCAAAATATACAGCAATGTCAGTTTGTGCGAGTACCTCAAATGCAAATGCATAAGGGCCTACGCCAGCTGAGCCAGTGTATACAATACGTCTAGTGGTTGCTGATATGTCGATTGCCATAATTATCCTCTATGTTATTTTTACTTTAATCCCCATCTATTGTCAATAATTCACCCAAATTAGCTTTAGTCATGTCTGGAGCGCGTTTTGGTGCTAAATCGCCTGGTTTCCACCAATACTTCTGTTTGTTCTTAGACTCTTGCCGTCTGGTAGTCGATCTAATTTTTCTACTAATTTGAGGATCAATGGCAGTTGCAATGTTTTCTAAAACTAAACGATTAAAAGCTAACTGTCCCCACCACAATGATTGTCCAGGCATATATTTTTTTAACATTTTATAAGCATCATATGTGTAAGGAACATCTTCATCACCAAATGCTGACTTATAAGGATTAACAACGCCCATATTAAAAGCATCGCTAGCAAAATTACCTAACGGCCCAAGCAACTGCAAGGAATAACCCATAGCATTATTGGTAATAATATCTCCTATAAACCCTAAGCCGCCACCACGAGTAAGTGCGCTTATGGCAAAATCACCCGTCTTCATATCTTTTGGATCGCGCCCAGATTTTAATTGATGTATTTGTTCTGCGATGCCCCCTAAAATTGTCATGGTGACAACAAACTTTCCAACATTTAAGGTTCTAGCTATTTTAGAATTCCAGTTAATGCCAAAATGTTTTGTTCTCATTATATCTGGCGATTCGAAAAGCATGCGCATAAGATGTTGTATTACAATTCCAACTGAAAAACTTTTAAACATAAACGCTGATTTACCTAACTCACCAATTAATGAGCCACGTTTGGTTGAGCCATACATTTTTGCCATAGTTTTAATGCTATTAGTAATAACAGCATCGTTTTGTAAATTTTTGATCATAGCTAAATAGCTTGTTGCTAATTCAAACATTTCATCGGCGTTGCCAGGATGATTTTGTATACTTTTGTAAGTTATATATTTAGAGCCTTGGAATGTTTCTGGCGTTACTTTTGACAATACATCATCCCAGTGTTTATCTAACCCATAAGTTTTAAGTATTTTGACAAACTCTGGATCAAGTTGTGCTAATTTCTGACCGTTGCTTCTAGCAAATGTTTGCATAATAAGTGTTGCGTTAGCTGCTCGACCACCATCAGTAAATCCTGTAAGTCCCGACGATCTAAGCACAACGTCAGAGACTGTCTGTGATAATGGTGATCCCCCAAGGTCATCTGTAAACTTAGCTTTTTTTTGAGAAAAGTTAATAAAACTATCTATAACAATGCCATTATCAACAAGCCATTGCTGACGTTCGGCACGTTTCATTGGGGCTAAAATGTCTAATGTGAAAGCTAAATGTTTTTTAAGTGGAGACCATTTACTTTCGCCTAATTGCATAGCTACTTTCATTTGTGTGCCAAAATCACCCATAGCTGATAAAACAGCTGAGCCAAGATAAGCTGCGGTTGCATAGTTACGCACAGTTGATCCACCCTCTGCTAACCATTCATATTGAGGAATAAGTTGTCGTCGTTTAAATACATCATAGTGATTTCTAATATTTTCAGCCATTGACGTAACTTTTGATTCTTTGTACCCACCATGACTACGCATGCCTTTAATTGCTTTTTCTTGCAATAAGCGTAATGTTTGTTCTGGTTTAGGCCCTAATACTTTAAGTTCAGCAATATCATGCGACATTTGGTCTAAATAGTTAAACATATTAATAGCAATGTCGCCTTCGCCAAATCTTTTATGGTATGCAAGTAAATCTTCAGCAGTCCTAAATTGTAATACCCGATGGTTAGACATGGTTTTTAACCAGCCTTTGCTTTGTGTTTGTGATCCATTAACAATGTTTTCAAATATATCTTTTAGTAAAACTTCTAACTCTAAATCGGTAATAGGTTGTCCAGTTTTATAGCTGGTAATACGTTCAGTATCTAATTTAGGTAAAATAAAATCACGCCATGTTCTAAACTTTTCGTCAAAACTTCCTGGTAATGCTCTTATTCGTCCTTGTGAATGACTTTGCGGGAAAAACCAACTTTCATTTTTAGGGATATGAGCGCCATATTTATTTTTTAATAAACGCGCCATTTCCGCTGTCTCATTCCACATTTTACCTAGCATTTTAGCTTGTGGATTACCAGTATCAATACCAGCTGACTCTCTTATTACATCCTCAATAGGCACTTTATTTTTTCCAAAGCCTTGAAACCCAGAACCAGTTTTGCCAGTAACACCACGCTTGCGATACTGCATAACAAATTCGCTCATATTAGCTAAAAGCATTCCTTTAATTGCGTCTTGTTCGTTTTCTAAATTTAGAAATCTACGGTGGCCTTGATAATCTGGCGCAATAAAAGATAGTACAGCGGCTTCGTACCGATTGTTGCCACGAACAAATTCCTCCATATCTAACAATCTTTCTGCAAATACTTTAGCTGCGCGAAGGTTGTCTAACTTTCTCATTTTTTGCTGGACAGTTAAGGCTTTTTCAGTAGCTTCAATAGCTTCGTCAGATGCGCCACCAAAACGCAACATATACTGCTGATAAAGTTCTTCGCCGTGTTTTTTCTCAGCATCAGAAAATCGACTATTGTTTTGAATACATGAAAAGTCTTTAGCCATTAACAGTCCTTAAATTCTTTTATAGCAGCATCCGAAAAATCCATTTCTTCAGTCATTTCATCAATAGATTTTTTCTGTACAATTGTGCCGTCTATATTTTCTACTTCCATTATTTGTTCTTTTTTAATGTCTTTGTAGCCACTTTTGTCAAGATCATCATAAATGTCTTTAACTTCTTTATTAAGCGCCTCAATATCTTCATCTAATTTATTGCCAAAAATATCATCGTTATATTTATCTAGCTGTTCTTTGTTGAGCTGCTGTCCTGGTTTTGTAGCTGAATTAGTCTGCGCCTCATTGTCATTAAAGACTCTAGCTTGGCTAACTGGTATCCCCCTAAGATCGCCTGATGTAATTCGTCTTCTGACAGCTTGCTCAAATTGTTTTGTGGCTGTGGCAAGATCGATTTCTCCACGGCCAAACCGCTCGGTGACGGCTGTAAGTTCGTCTGCGATTGGGCCAGCGTTGTTTGCGTTGTGTTTGATTGTTTCGATAATTTGGCCATATAAATCCTTTTTCTCTGCGTTATTAAGTTTGTTAAGTTTGTTTCCATATTGCTCAATAATGTTTGATTTTTCAACAAGTGTATTGAGTAATTTTTTATTACTTTGCATACCGCCTAAAGTGCTTGATAAAATTTTAGCACGTTCTTTAAATAAGCTAGCAGCAATCATGTCGTCGCTAAATAAACCAGCTTGATCAGCTTTTTGAAAACCAGCCATTTTTACGTTTGCAACAATAGATTCAGCTTCCATTAGATTAGCGGGTTTAGCTTTAGCTAATACATCTAATACAGCTAATTGCTCTGCTTTGTCAGTAAAATATTGGCCAATAAAACTTGCATAGCGTCCTGGAACAACACCAGCATCAACCGCCCTTAATACATCATCATGTAAGGCAGCCATACCACGACCATATTTAAGAAGTCTTGAATTGGGAGGTAACATTTTTTCTAAAAATGCTGGGGCAACTTTATACAATCTGGCTGCATCTACAATAGAACCTGATCCTTCGGCTAAATTTTTTGCACCCGCTTGAACTCTTACAAACTCTGGCGTAAATCCGTCACTTTCTTTAAATACAATAGCCGACAGTCTTGGCTTAGGCCCTTTGTAATTTTTATCTGCTAATAGACGTTTAGCTAGACCTAATCGTTGATGCCCATCAGCAATAATTCGTGTGCCGTCAGCTTTTTCAAAAACAACCACATTTCCAGAAAAAGTATTGTCCCATCTTTCTACCCCCATAAGAGTATCTAACAATCCTTTTTCATCAGCACCCGCTTTAAACTGAAATAACTTTGCATCAAAATCTATGTCCTCTGGATTAAGAATAGTAAAAGCAAGGTTATTTTTATCATGATGCAGCTCGTCAATAATCTTCATTTGATCAGCAAACTCAAGCTCTGAAAAATCTTCATTAATAATTGATTGTTTAGCCTCCATCATATGTTGCTGAAACTTAACATCATTAGGATCGTCTGCTAATGGGTTTTGATCCAATGTTTGTTTGTTTATAGTGTCTGCTGTATCCGCAGCATCTAAAATTTCTTCTACTCGAGTTGATTGTGTTCCTTGTTTTTGTTGTTGGCGTTTATCCAAATAATTAACAATCTTGATTTTTGTGTCTTTAACAATTTTAGGGGACGCTAATAATGTTTCTATTGCTCCACCTAATAATAATGAGCCACCACCCGCAGCAAATACGTTTGTCCAAAATTGTTCATCGGTATATTCCAAACCTACTTCTTTGTAAAGTTTTTCAATGTCTGACTGAATAACAACTTCTGAGCCTAATGCTAATACTAGCTCTGATCCTAGACGCTGAATAACAGTTTGTGCAAGTCCAGGGCCTAATGCAAAAGGAGTAAGTACAGCAGCCATATTAATTGGATCAACAGCGGCAGCGGTAAATCCAGCAGCTACATCCGTGCCAATATCTCCCCAGCCAAACGCCCTTTCGTCATTAAATAAATAAGCATTACGTATATTTTGTGCTTCTTCTACAAGCAAACTTTGTAGTCTCATAGGAGTAAGGTGATGAATTTTAGAGTCTGAATCATACAAGTCTTTTGTTTCTTGTATGTAAGTAACAATTTCGTCAAAAGCAGAATCAAATCGTTCCTCTTGACTTCTAGGATCAACATCAACGGGGGTGTCAAAAGCAAGAGAAGGGTAAATATCAGCCTCGCCGCCTAAAGGCAAATCTCGTCCTCCCCTCCATACATGGCCTGGATTGACAAATTTAGTCCCTGTTTTAGATTGAATCTCATCAAGGTACGGTTGTAATACCCGCGCAGTTAAATTAGCTTTAGAATCTGAAGCATTAAGATAGTATGAAAAATCAAATGATGTATCAAACGCTTCAGCAGCCTCTCCAGCTGGCATCATTTTATCTGGTGCAACTCGCCCTTCGTATTGTGGAAAAAACTTACCCATTACTGCATTGACCTAATAATCATGTCGGTCATTGTATTTGTTTCTTGTGACTCTGGTACGTCTTGTCTTACTGGATCATAACTAACATGATCCATTTCTGGGTTTTTGTAAAGTATGTATTGATATAAACCAGCCATATCTAAATAAAGTGGATCGCCGTTTTGATTAGTTAAAACAAGTTGATCGTTTTCTTGAAACAATCTAGTTCTTGAACCAGTAAGTTTTACAGTATTACGGTCATAAAATTCTACTTGCGCATTTCTAAATTGTGAAAGTGTGTAAGGTAAATTTCCTGGCCCAATATTTTCAACAGGATCACCGTTACTATCAACAAGGTGCATTGCTAATTCTTCCAAATTAACAAAATTCATTAGCCCGTTTGTAAAATCTTCTCGTTTTATTGATGACGGGATAACCATTTTTTTGCCTTGATATTCAACAATGCCGCCATACTCACCATTTGTGCCAACAGCAATCTCAACAGCTTTTTCATAAAGTTTGTCGTTAAATGTTCCCGCATTTTGTACATTAAGCGCTTTATAAATTTTTAATGCATTGGTTTCTACAATAGCTTTATTTGGGCCATCAAATGCTTCGCCAAGAGCGTCATTAACGCCTCGCATCTCTTCTGCGGGTAACTCATAGTTAATTTTACCAAACAAGCCTTGATCAATAAGATCGCCTTTTGCCAGCAATTTAACATCTTCTATGTTAGGTGTAGGTGATTCCATTGCGTCTAATACTAAATTACCAATATGCGCGTAAGGTGATTTAGGATCAAACTCTTTAAACAACAAATAAGACGAGCCTTTAAAAGCGTCTACCATTGTAGTAGCCAATCCAATCTGTTTATTTATTTTACTATCTAATGATCCTTCGCCAGCAGATATAGCTGCAAATTGAGATTTGTAATAAGTAACTTCATCTTTACTAAATAAAGTTAAATTAGGAAGTTGATTCTCAGTGCGTATTTTTTGTATTACAGCTTGTCGGTCAGCAAAATCTACTTTAAGCTGTCTAATGTAATCTGGATCATTAAGCCTATTAGAATCAATCATAATAGATTTTACTTGGCCTTTAAGTGCGGGGTGTTTTGCTGCATAAGCAACTGGATCATCAACAATCTTTTTATCTAAATTTTGCAATTGTGTCCGAAAATGATTAATAAGTTCATTTCTAATTTCTGTGTTTTCAGCGCCTTCATATGTTTTATTAATTTCATCTTCAATGGCTTTTCTACTTGCAAATGTAGTGCTTTGTAATTGTGTGTTTATGTCATTTTTTTTAACAGCTAGATCATATTTGAATTGTTGTGTTTGTGTTTTAGGCATTTTGTCTAAATCACTTAAATCTAAAACGTCACCTCGATTTACCCCTTCGGTCGCCAGTGATATGCGATTTGTAGTAACACCATCTGACGTTGATTTAGACAGTTCTAAATTGCTCATTGCTGTGCTAACAGCAGTGTCTAATTTATTTCTCTCATCAGCAGTTAAACTGTTATAGTAGTTTGTGTAAATACCAAAGTTATTGCCTGATTGCATGTCTTGCATTAAAGAATCTTTAGTCGTACCGTCTTGAAAATTTTCTAAAGCTATTTTGTCGCCAAGTTTAGCAAACAAAACTTTATCCATTTTTTCATTGAATTTATTTAAGTTTTCTGTCACCTTGCCAGTTAGCTTAAATGTATCCATTGCTTCTTTTAAAATCGATTGCCTGTGTAGGGAGATTATGCCTGGATCATTTTCTGCATCTAAAAAAGTTTCCCAGCCACGGGCAGATTGATCAATAATGCCATTAACAGTTAGTTGCATTTGAAGTTCGGCTTGATCACCTAGCTCCTTCATAGCGAGTTTGTAATAATATTTAGAGTGTGTGGTAGCTGTTGAAATATAATTCATGCCTTGTTCTACATCAATAGCAGACACAGCTTTGCCATAACCACGAACAGAAGATTCTAGTTCTTTTTTAATTTGAACTGGATCAGTTAATTCCCCACGTTTTACACGCGCTAATACGCTTTCTTGTAACGCTTGTGTTTGAGAACCAAGCTCCATACGAGCTTGATGGCCATGTAGTTTTTTAATAGTGTCATTATAAGATACACCACCACGTTTAAATTGTTCAATGGGATCAGTGCCGCTACGCAAAGCGTTTTCATAATCTTTAACAGATAATGGCTGGTCTAAAAAATCTTGTGTGGCTTTTTCAACTGCATACTTATTGGCCTCTTCACCAGCCCATGCAGTTGCTTGGTCAAATAATTTTTGTAGAGCTTGGCTTTGACGCAAATTGCCCTCAAGATTTTGTGTGCCAACAGCTGGGCCAATATCGGTTTTAATAACTTGACGTTCATAGGTAGGTAATCTAGCCATTAGTAGCCTCCCCATCCATTACTGTCAAATCTTGGGCCTACCTCTAAATCTGTATTAGTTAAGCCATACATATTAGTTTCAAACATAGATGTTGGGCCTTCGTAATTATCAAGTAATTGACGTTGTGTTGGATACCCTTCGTAATACCCTGATACTAAACTATCAGAACTATTCGTGTCAGTTGGCGTAGAAGTTTGTCCAACAATAAAAGCAGCCTTACCTATTGAGCCTACAAAACCCATAAAACCAGCTTTTTCATAAGACTTAGCTTCGTCAGTTAATAACGCGTTCATTACGTCGCCATAACTTCTGTAACGCTCTGCTTGTTGTTTAAGCATGTATAAATCTTTACCAAGTTGTGATTCATTGTATTGTGCTAATAATGCAGCTGAACCGCTAAATGGATCAGTATTCCCAGCAGCTGCTCTTGCCACAAGTGATGCAGCAATACGTTGTTGGTTACGTGCAAGTTGAACGCCATCTTGTTCTTTATTTAATGCTTTAACATCAGCTTCTAATTCAACTTGTTTAGCTCTAATTTTACTTGCAGCAGACTGGTTTAATCCTTGCTGCCACGATTGTAAGCCGCTCATAATTGAGCTGGCAGCGGATATGTAGCTAAAATAAGGTTGAACTGCTGCGTATGCGGTTTTTGCTGCTGCTACAATTTCCATTTATTTCTCCTGTGTGACTGAAACTCTGTAATCCAGCCCTAATAATGTCAGCTTTAAAGGTGCAGTTTGTGTAACTGTAATTTTACCTTCGTTGCTATATCCTAAAATACCATACAATTTTTTAGTGCCAGTAAATTCTGGAACTGGCGATCCCAATGCTCCAGCCCCTAATGATCGTATTGGCACTAAATTGTTATTAATTTTAATATTCTGTGTCTTATATAGCAAGGCATTTACCTGAGCAATACGTTTTCTGAAGCCAAGTCGCGTTCCAGATGCAACAGCTAAATCAACTGGCATCGTGACAATTTGAACATCAATAGGCAATCCTACCTCGCAAGATGTTGTAGGTGTATTAACAAAAGTAACAGTATTGTCTGCTGTTTGATTTAATTCAACATAACCGTCAGAAATAACATTAACAGTCGCACCATCAATATGTGACATATCTAAACTAGCTACTGCGCCGCCTTGTTTTGCACAATCTGTAAAAGTATTGTCATCAAACACTTCTAAATAATATTTATCTACACCATTATCATCTCGTTTAGTTGCAACATAAATATCTGTAATATCTACACCAACATCAATAAAATCACCTGTCGTTGTAAATTGACTAGCTGCTATAACGTCTTGCGCTTTAAGCAAAGAAAAAACAGCCATTGTGCCGTCATCTTCGTTAATAATAAATAACAAGTCATTTTCGTCAGTTGCAACAGCTTTGCGTAAATCAATTGATTTTGGATTTTTTAGTAAATGCCCAGCAAGCAATGAAATTTTAGTTGTCATATATGTCAGTTGAACATCAGAATAAGCAATCTCATTAATAGTTTTACCTTGTCTTTGCACAAACAACATGCCTGATTCTAATTTTTTAACACGTATGCCTTCGCGTGATCCGTTAGCTGATGAGCTGTTAAAGAAAAAATCTGCTGGCGTAATAGGATTTAAACCTTCTTGCGGAACATAGAACTCACCCCCTGTTGTAAAGAGTTGTAAATCACGTCCAGATTGAATGTCTGTAATAGCATTAAAAGTATTAGTATCTAATGTAGCTTCAACCGCGTCATCATCTAACCCTTCATCACCTTCAAAATCAAAAAATAACCCTACTTTAGAACCCCATACTGTTGATGGCCTAGCCTTAGAGCCTCCAAAAAATAAACGACCTTGGTGAAATGTAGTTGTTCTTGGCCATCCGCGCGAAACAGACCATACATTTTCGTAGCCAGTTTCTAGTTCCCAACTACCGTTTGCAATAGCTGTTGTATTAAAAAATGGATATTCTGTAACAGCCTCAACAACTGTTGTACTATTAAATTTAATAATCTTTGCACGGCCTTGTGGCGATACATTAATATACTGACCAACATGGCCACTATTAAATACACCAGATGATGCAGTTAAAGTAACATTTCCTGTCACTGCGCTGGGCGTTAATGTTCCAGCTGGATTGCTATATACTGGTGTAAAAGCATATTTTGGAATTGAGTCAAACGTAAGAGCGGATATTGTCCAGTCAGCATCGGTTACGCCGCGGACAATTTCAACAGGAGCAAATTCTTTATGAGTTAAAATAAGTGTATCTGCGGATTGTGTCCAGCACATTTCTTTAATATTAGCGCCTGTTAAATTATTTCCTGAAGTATCTAAATAATTATTTCCAGAGGCGTTAATGTTTGTAATTAATGTTCTGTTTTTAATAACATACATGCGATTTGTTGTAAAAATAAGCATGTAACTGTCATCAACAGAAAATTCAAAATGAACAAAACGAATACCGTTTTCTGGCGTGCCGCCTAATTCAAACAAAAATTGTGTGCCAGGCCGTCTTTTAACACCACCTTGTGGTTGAATAATAACATTTTTGGCTGTTTCTAATGCGTTATTGTAAGATTTTAAATCAACGCGAGCGCGAATAAGAGGATCAAGTTCACCCGTTGTAAAGTTTGATTGTATATTTACAAATCGGGCCATTAATACCTCACATCAATAAGAGGAAATTCCTGTATAGCATTTATAGGTTTACCTTGTCCGTCAATAGACATGGCTGTTCTCATATAACCGCCACGACCATTTTCTGACGGCATACCTTGTGTTACTTGTCGCCAATAATCTGATTTTTCTAATTGTTCAGTAATAGGTAAGGCCAAATGCCATACCATTTGATATTTTAAAAGTTGCACAAAATAATGTGGCATTTCGTTTTCTGTAACAGCGTACTGGTAATCTACATAAATTTTTTCATAATTCGTTAATATCTTTCTGCCTTGAATTGTGTATGCACGTCTAGGAACTGCATAAGTTGTTTCAGTATCATAAACCGCCCTAGGTAAGCCAATCATGTCTGATGGCATTTGATACTCATATTTGTATTCGTTAGTAGGCGTTGTAATTAGCCTTGCGCATTGCGTTTTTTTAAATGAAAAAGACCAGGGATAACTGGCCAATGTTTTAATTTTAATGTCTGGATAAAGTCGATCACAAATATTTGCTTCGTCTGTGCCTTCTGTAAAAGATGAAATTGGACTTGCGCCTAACATAAGTAGCGCATCAGAACATACTTTAATATCGGTATCACCCGTTGCCATTTATAATCTCCAAATGTGCAAATAGACGGGAGCATACACCCCCGTCATCTGCATTTTTACTACTTAGTCTGCGTCAGCTACTGATAGTGCTGTACCATCAGAAACGTCAACAACGCCACTTGCATTAGAAAGTACAGTAACTAATGTTGATGTAGGAACAGAAGCATCCCATACATGAATTAAGTCACCTACTTTTAATACAGTAGAAGCGCCATTGAAATACCCTTCAGTATTAATGTCAGCAATAACATCAGTACCAGGTGCTGTATAACTCCACATCTGAGGAGCATTACCAGCCTTAGACTGACCACCGATAGGTTGTAGGTTGTCTTTAGTATAAGCCATTTAATATCTCCTTATCTTAAGATTCACGACATGTGAGTTTAACGATACCCTCGTCATCAATAGCAACTGCGTTTGCAGAGAGGATTGTGTTCACTAAGTGTGAAGTTTTCTCTGCAACATAGTTGATCTCTGTACGAGGAGCTAGGCCTTCAGCATAACCAACAGCTTGTTTGTGGAAAGCAAAAAGAGTTCTGTCAAGAGAACCGTCAATTGCTAAACCACCTTCTGAACGATCACCTAATGTATGAAATTTAAAACCTAAGTAGGTGTCAATTTCACCATTTACAAGAGCTTTAACTGTGTTAAAGTCAGATGATGTTACATTAGTTTCTGAAAGCAATGAAGCTAATGAATTAGCATGAATAATCATATGACGATCCTGTGGAGGAACGTTATTTTTATCCATGAGTTTTTTAGCTTCACGTAGTTTTGCTACGTTTAAGTTTGTATCAGTACCACCAATGTCGTTAGAAACGGTCAATGATGTGCCTGAAGCTGCTAATGCATCAAGAATAAGTTGATCTTGACGACGACCGATTGCGTTAGCTAAAACTTGAACTAACTCATTCTTTTCATCAAAATTAACTTTCTGTTGCATAAAGATGTCGCTGTATTCTGCGGCGTTCCAATCTTGTAGGGTAACGCTAACTTGGCTGAAATTTACATTCAACGGAGTAACGTCAGTTTGTGGCACTCTTAATGTTGCAGAGCCTTTACCTACTTTTGGAAATTTTACTACTTCACCCTCGACGTTTCGTCGCATACGTGTTGCACCTACTAATTGGGCTTTCGCTTGATAGGCCTGTTTGACTTCACGATCAAAGAGTTGAACAAAGGCATTACTTAAAGGAATTGCCATTTTGATCTCCTTGTAGAAATTAATAAAAAAATGTATTAATCGCTATGGTATGCCAGAACTCTGGGCCATGACTTGCCTTTTACGATAGCCGATCGACAAGGTTACTTGTATTCAAGGGTTGCAAAGCAATAGACCTTGCTCTTTTTTTACCACAGAACAAGGCCTTATGCAATATTTTAGTTATATCTTTCCTCAAATCGCTTTTGAACCGTAGCTCGAAAAGCTGCATCTGTTTGATAGCGTTCATCAGCAACCATAGCATCAAGCTCTGCATCGCTAATAGGATCGCCTTGGATTGTAGGATTAATAGGAATATTAGGCTCTGAAAATGAACGTATTTTTTCAAAGATAGCTATGCCACGTGCTGTGCCAGCCATAATATTAAATTCATCACGTTCTTCTTTATTAAGCAATCCTTTTTGTGATAAACCATCTGCCCATTGGCGCATGCTATTAATTCGTGCATCTGCATTTGGGCCAAGTAATTTTCTTTCTTCAGCAACACTAACCTCAATGGTTTCTTCTTGTTCGCCAGCCATATCCATAACACCTTGCACCAAACTATCAAGTGCGGCTTGACTAACGCCATACTCACCAGCCCAATTCATAACGTGTGCTTTCATTCCGTCATCTTCTGGCGTATTACCAAACACAGAAGCATCATACACACCATCTTCTGGTGCTTTATGCTTTCCTTGTGATACTAATTTCTTGTAATGATTGTAAGACTTTACAATACCTTCTCTATCGTAAGGATCTTCTTCATCTGCTTTCCAAAAATTTTCGGGCCACCACTCTGGCCTGTCTTTTTTTTCGGGTTTAGGTTCTTCTAAATGATTTATTTCTGTTGGTTGCTGGTCTTCCTCGGGTGCTACTTCAGTTGCAGTATCGAGTAGTCCAGCTTCAGAAGATAACTTTTCTTGAGCGCTAGGCTCGATTGTTTCATCGACCATTATAAATTCCTTGCTTTTATTAGCCTTGCTTCTAAATCCTTAATTATACTGTTTTGTCCTTCACGATAATACGCATAACTAGGATCGCTTCCTGGCAAAGCAACAGGTTGCTCAACTATGGTTTGGCGTAACCATTCCATAAGTTTTTCTCCATCTTCTGTACCTAATACTCTAAGGCATAAACGATTAGTATCGTCACGCTTTTGATCTACATTATTATTTTCAACAGGTAATTCTTGTTCTAAATCATCCCATCCAGCCATACTTTATTCTCCTTGTGCTGCTTGTTCTGTTACCGCTTGTTCAGCCATAGCTCCAGCAACTTGAGCAGCTTCTTCTGGCGCTTCTTGTGCTGCTTGTTGCGCCATCATCATTGCTTGTTGTTGCATCATTGCGCGTTCAACAGGTGAGTTTAAAATGCGTTGAGGAACATTAAGTTTTTCTGCAATATAGTCAATCATCTCATCTTGTTTAATTGCCATTTGCCCCGCTTGGCCCATTGCTTGTGCGATTTGTGCAAATTTTAATACGCTTTCAACATCTTCCATTGCTTGCGCTTGCGCTAATGGTGCAACTGGGGCAATTTTTACTTCAAGACCGTTAATTTTTAAAGGCAAATTAATCATGCCTTTTTTATCTAATACTTGAAGCATTTTAGTAACAACAGGAATCATTGTTTCATTAATTAGTCGACCAAATGCTGATCCTAAATTTTGTGATAATTCTTTCATTCTTTCTACAACTTCTGTTGCAGAACGCGCTGACATATTATCTGGGGGCAATGATTCATCTAATAAAATACGTTTGATGTTTTGACGTAAATCATTAATAACAATTTGTGATAAATTAAAATCACCTGATCTTGCTAATGGTTTAAGTGATTCGCCTTGTGGGCCACCATTACGTGCTACTGGAATAATTGCGCCTGGTATAATCTTTACTGTGTTTGGATTTAATACGCCATCATCAGCTGCGGTATAAATTCCAGCAATATTAAGTGATGCGTTTTTAAGTTGCAATTCTATTGTTTTGTTAAGTGTTTTAATATCTGGTAAAGCAGTAATAAGCGGGCCTCGACCATAGACTTCTCCAGCAACTTTGGAATAACGTGACACTACCCAAGGACTAACTTCTGTTCGTCTATAAACAATCTCAGCTTTAGATTTTTTGTGAATAACGTGATAACAATAATCGCCGCGCTTAACATCAAGAACTGTTGCTTCAATTAGTTCATGATCTTCTGTCGGTTTGTTTTTAATCGCTTCAGCTAATTCAGATGGAATTTTAGCATCAGGCCATTGACGTTCAATACTTTCAGCTTTTATTCTCATGCGCCGATAAACATTATCAACTTGTCCGTCTGAGCCTTCTTCGAATGATACCAAATAAGAGGGTACAGGAATAAAATTAATAGGATTAATATCATCACCTGGTTGAACCATCATGACAGCTGTGCCTACACAAAGCTCAAGTAAAAATTCACCAATAGCAATGTCAAAGTTAGATTGTTTTAAACTTGAAAACATGCGCTCAGAATACATATCAAGAGCTGCTTGTGCTTCTGCATGTCTATTTTTAGGTATGTCTGAACCTGGTTCTAAACGACACCAATTACGTTGTGGAGGAAAAATGCCAGATTGCATACGATTAGCAAAGCGTTGCGTTGAATTGATAGCTGTTGAGTCAAATACTCTCTTCATTTTCTTTTGACCACCAACCCCACCTTCCCAATATCCATCGTAAAGATTACGCTGTGGCAACGCGTATTCATAACAATCTTCATAAAGATTTCTAAAATCTTCTTTTTTTCGCTGCGCAAGCTCTTGTCTTGTTAAAACTTCTTCAGCTGTTAATCTCATTATAGTTGCCATAGTTATGCCTTTTTATGTCTGTTTATGTCTGTTTGCAAAAGCTCGAGCATTTGATTTATTACTAAACCCCCAAGCTGTTAATGCTCTTTTTAACCTTGTTGGTCTTCCTTTACTGTCTTTTAATGGGCCGCCCATGCCAGAAAAACGAGCAGCAAAAGATACGCGGCGACCACCAGTGCCAGTTTTTTGGGGAGCTTTAAGATTCGCCCCTTCTGTTCTTTTGAAATATTTTCGCCCAGCTTCATTCAAGCCCCCTTCTGGATTTTGATATTTTTTAGCGACCATTATTCAGTCCAACTTAATATAATCTCAGTAGCATGAGCATTGTTCTGAGTATCTGAATTGGTTAATCTAAACAAGTAAGTCGTGAGTTCTTTTAATATTAAATTGTTACCACCCGCCTCACCTCCACCGCCTTTTTTACCAAGACCACCTACTAAAATTTCTTGCAATACTAAAGTTCCTAATGAGGTAATCGTTGGATTAACAATCGCTACACCTTGGCTAGTAATGGTGCTTGCTCTATTTCTTTTTATAATAGTCAATGGTGTTCCACCTGAAACGACTGAACCTTCATATAAATAACCAATCGCATTACCAGAACATAATCCTGAAATACTCATAATAGGATTCATACCGCTTGGAAATGCAAGTGCAATTTCAATGCTTTGTCCAGCTGGCAATGGATCTAAAAAAGTTTGTGTATATCCTAACGAAAAAGCTTGACCATCAATCAGTCTAACTTGTTCAATATTTCGAGTTGGATATGCGCCTTTGTATAATTCCATTTATTTTTTCTTTATTTAGCAGCGTTCATATTATCAATTAAATTAGGATAAGGCCTGCCCGCCTTAGCAGCAGCTCTCATAGCATTACGTTTTTGAGCTGATGTAAGTTTTTTTGGTTTTCCCAGGTTTTTTGGTCTTTTTTTTTCCCATACTTCGCTCATATATCTCTCCCATCCTCATTTCTTAATGTATGTGTTTCTTTTACTTTATACCGTCCTGTTACGCCATCTTTGTCTTCACCTTCGTAAGTTTTTCTTAAAATAACTTTAGTTTCTCCTTTATCTACATCTATGGGTTTATAACCTTTCCATAAATTATTTTTATCCATAAACATATCATTTTGTGATGTTGATTTAGTTTTCCATAAACCAGCACCATGCTGTGCGTTATGGGCTTTCCAATTATTGTAATAAACTTTGCCGTCTGTGCCAAAACCGTCTCTTGATTCAGTTCCGCGCATTATCCAGTTTTTAGCTGGCCCTTGACCTTGATTATGTGCATACGCTAAAAATCCTAACTTTTGTCTCATGCCTGGCAAAGCATTATAAAAGTCAGCAGTATATTTATATTTACTGTCATCTTTACTTATATACCCATGATTAGCTACGGTATAACCCGCAAATAATTTTTCTTGAAGTAATGGATCATTTCTAAAAGCTAGACGATCTGCATCTGTATGACCAACATCTTTTAATTTGAAAAGTCTTGCGCCATCTAATTTTGCAGCTTTTCCCATTTGATAACGACCATCATAATGATTTTTAGAACCACCAATTTCATTATAAGTGTAAGCATAATCTTTATATTCTGTTTCCCATACATTGCCTTGGCTTTCTTTAAAAGCAATCGAATTGCGATACATATCCCATTGCTCTTTATTTAAGCCTAAATTCTTTTCTACAAATTTATAAACTTCCGCCATACCTTTAATAGTATCTGGAATTTTTTTAGGTTCTTGTGCCATATTGAGTCCTATGAACAGTATAAAGATTAACAGGGCCAAAATATATTTCATGCCAATCGACCATCCTTATTAACCCAATTTAGAGCCTTCGCCCCCTAAGGTACTTCGATCTGTCATTAATCTGCGATAACCCATAGCACGACCACGACGAACACGCCGAGTTGCTGAATCATAAATATCTTTTTTTTCTTGACTTGATGTAGCTGCCATTTTTACCGCAGGCTCTGCTGCTGCTGCTGCTGCTGCTGGTGCTGGTGTTGGCTTTGGAACAGGCTTAATAACGCCTAATGATGCTCCTACTTTTTTAATAACTTTTTTAACTTTTTTACTCATTAAGGTGTTCCTCCTAATGTTGTTGATTTAATTCCTTCTTCTGCATCATCACGTTCTGCTAATAACATACGCTTACCACCTTTCATGCGGGCAGCTAATCTTGCTGCGCGTTTTTCAGCTTCATCACGTGTTTCAGCTTGTGCAATGGCTCGATCTTCTTCTATTTGTTTGCGTTGCTCTTCAATTTGACGCTCTTGTGCGGATGTGTCTGGGGCTTTTATACCTAATAAACTTCCAACAAATTTCATCGTAGAATCCTCATCATATAATAATCTTCTTTGTCTGCGCTATATGCTGTCATTAAACCTTCGGGTTCAAACCCCATATACGTTGCCCATGCAACATCACGCTCATTATCTTTTTTAACAGTTATTTGCACTCGGTGCAAGTCAAAAGCTATCAAAAGCATATCAAAAAATGCTAAAGCTGCTTTGCACATGCCTAGCTTATGTATTCTTACTTCTGAATCAAATAAAGACCACGCTTCAGCAACTCCTCGCCAAAGTATAACGCCACCATAAATAGCGACAATGTGATTATCATAGCTTGCACTAATAGTAGGCCCATGTTCAGACTGATTAATAAAAAACTGTTTTCGATCATTAATCGACATTTCCGAAAGCTCATAATCATCTAGCCCTTTATATCCGTCTAAGTGCGACGGATGAAAGTTAGTAAAGCCCCATTTAGGCATTTTTGGCATATAGCTATCAATAATATGTTGTTCAAGCAAATACATCGAAGTCCGTGTTGACAAGTGTCTGCCCTATGGTTGTGGGTAAAGATAATGCAGAACGAGTCATGCGCTTATGTTCGCCACCGCCTAACATCAAATAGCCAAATGCGTCACCAATGTGTGAAAATTCATTTTTATTAGGCGTATCTCTAAATCGTTCTTGTCCAGAACCCATACTAATACGTTTAAAATGATACCCACCACTTAATGATTTACGTAACATTTTACATGATGTATGTATAATTAACCCTGGTTTTCCAGAAATTAATCTTTGCATAGGTGCAGCGCCACCTTCGCGCCTTGTTTGAAAATTATTTGAAGCTGCGGGTTGTGCGCGTAACCCTATTGTTTGTAAATGATCAAACGCTGTTTTCATATAAACTTGATCGCGTTGTGTTCCAGCGGGATCGCCCCAAACCATCAGTTGCGCTTTAGGAAACCTAGCATTAAGTTCTGCCAACATCTGTTGCGAAAATTTTTCGAGCCCCATGTCTTCAGAAACAATTTCGTGTAATACAATCCAGCGTCCATTTTGCAAGCGTTGTCCTATTGCAGCGGCTGGTGTTAAACCAAAGTCAAGTCCAATTTGTAATGGTACGCCAGGATCATACTCAACTTCAGGTGAACTCATTAATTGATCATCATATTCTGGCCAAACAGGTTTGCCTTCTTGTACATAAGTAAATTTACCTTCAGCATAACAACGTATCCAATCTAAATTTTTGCCGCCAAGCATTTGCTGATAATAACCCGCGGGTAAATTTTTAACATTTTCAGCTTTTTCATTGAGTCGCCACCAACGCCCTGATGCAAACATATGGTCATTAGTTTCTGGATTTTCAGGTAAATCATCAACATTAACTTCAGTCACTCCGCCTGGTTGTTGAAAAAAATCCCATGCAAATTTACCGCGTATGGGTTCTTTTTGACTTATTCTAAACCACCAATGATCATCATCCATAGGGTTGGTATCCATCCAAACACCATGCCATGTTGGGCCACCATCTTTTTTAGTTGGGTAACGGCCGACACGATGGGTGAGTCCGTCGACAACCGCTTTAGGCAATTCGCGTGCCTCGTTCACCCATGCGCCAGTCAGCTCTAAGGATAAAAGTTTTCTTACATCCTTTGGCTGATCCAATGCTAAGAATATTACTTCACAGTCTATACCCGCAGCATCACCGCGGGACGGGAGGCGAATGTGATGCGTAATAGGAGGTGTCCAAAGCATTGGCCCAAACGTATTCTCAGGAAAGAGTTCTTGCCAAGTTTTAATTGTTGTTGTTTTAAGTTCAGGATAAGAGTTACGTACAATAACAAAGCGAGTGTAACGTATACCATCTTGCGGTGACGGTCTTTGTCTTACCGCGCGCATCATAATTTCAGCTGCGCACGCGTAAGACTTGCCGCTCCCCACAGGGCCAAGCAAACCTCTTACAAACGCATTGCTCTGTAAAAATTTATAAATAACAGGGCTGGTTGAAAAATCTAGGTCAATGCCTGGGCCATGTAATTCTTTTTGGCTTCGATCTTTTTTATTGCTCATCGTCGATGTCTTTAAATTTCATTGTCATCATACGCTTGAGTTCTTGATTTTCTTGATACAACGCATCAATAACTTCCATTACCCTAGAATTATTTAAGCGTGCCATTTCAAATTCATCACGTAATTGATCGATTTGTGCTTTTATATCCATCTTGCTCCCTCGCTTTTTTACGTAGTTTTTGTAAATAATAATCCGCTTTGTCTAAATCTTCGATGCCATTTTTAAGTGCGAATCGCCAAACATATTTAATAATATTACCCACACAAACAGCCATAATGCCAACTAATCTGCAAGTTGCAGACTCAATAGCGTCAATACACTCGACTTTGCCTTGAGTGTAATGTTTAGGTTGATTTACATTGTCATTCGTCATTGTCAATAATCTCAGGTGCTTTAACATTAATTCCAATCACGGACGGTTTATCAGATTGTTCTGGATTATCTAATAAACCACTTGCTTTCGCAAGTAATCTTAATATCTGGGGTTTATCATGAAACTCAATGTCGGTCACTTGGCCTTGGTCATTAAATTTAACGCGTTTAATTGCCTGAGCTGCATGGTGTGGTATATCTTTAGAATCTTTAATTTCAACTCCAGTTTTATCCCAACTCATTACATCCATAGGTGTTGTGTTTGCAATACAGATTAAACTATGGGCTACGGCCTCGCGGTTCGCAGCCACAGTTTCTGATCGCTCAATACTGCGCTGTAGATTACGAACACCGCCGTAACCCGCCAGCTTAGGTATTGGTTTTTTATTTTTAATTTCGGTCATTAAAAGGGAATATCGTCCGAAATGGTTTCGATGGATTCTGCCACAGGTTGATGCGTTTGGTCGTTATTCTGTGTTGGCCGTGGGGCATCTTGCTGATCTCGAACAGGATCACCGAATTTAATCTTGAACCAGTCTTGTCCAGAACTTTGAGCAGTATTCTTCCAGGCACTAGCGTAGACCAAAGTTCCGTCTGGTAACATAGCTTGGCCTTGAAAGTCAGGCTGTTTATCGTTTGTCTTTTTTCGGTTAGTAAATAATTTCATATCACCTACTTGCAGTTCTAATTTATTTTCTGCCATTTGCATCTCCTTGTCGTTTAGTATAACAGCTATTACATAGCCATCTTTTATATTTCCCGCCACGGGTAACTTTCCAACGTCCACCCTTAACGGGGCGATACTTAAAGCAGTTAGTGCAAAACTTATCCCCTACGGGAGAGTGTGATTTTGCATCCACCATCTTTAATTTGTTCTCCTCTTTCGACATATAATTTGTCTATTTGGTAATCATCATCATAAACACGCGCTTTTTGTAGCGCATCTAAAATACTTTTTAAACAATTGTCCAGATCAAACTTACGTTTTGACCTCGGATACACAATAATCTCTACTTGCAACTTAACATCTCCAAATTGTGGCACTTTTTCTAATTTACAACGCGTAATAACCTCATTTAAAAACGCCATGCCAGCCTTACTAATAAAACGTCTTTTACCATTTGCGCGCCAATACGTATTCACGCTCGGTGGGTAGGGCAACATAATAGTAATTGGTAGGTTTGATCCCCATGATTCAGACAATTTTATTAAGTCTTGTGTGAATGTCTGCTTTTTTGCCTGATAAATAATCTTTAATAGCGTCATTAATAATAGAACTTTTAGATTTTTCTAAATCTACTTTAGCTTTATTTAGCAGCTCGACGTTGGTCGGACTTAATCTCACTAAAAACGGCGTGAACTCTGTCATAAGGTTTCTCCTTTTTTCTTTGATTTTTTTTGCAACAATTTTTTGTACTCGTTGTCTATTATTATTAATTCAGCAAAATGGTGAAGGGGAATCTCAACTCCACCATAATGCTGATAACCCTTAGTCATCTTCCAATAACCGTCAGACTTTCTTGTGAATTTTGCGGGTAGAGGTTGCCCGCTGTTGAACAAATCACAAATGTATTTATAAAAGTCTTTAACGGTCATGGTCTTATTATATATCATAAATATATCATTGCAACAAGTTATATTAAAATAGTTCTATATAACTAAATATTATATTAAATGTCTTGAATACAACGCTTGTTCATATACAATAGGGGTATGGGGCTTGTGAGCCAGCCCACCCGTATGTTGCTACGACAAAGGGTATAAACGATCTTAACTGTTGTGCTATCTTAAACAGGTAGTGTGAAACACGGACTAGGAATGATAACCCTAGTATGAACGATAAACAAGAGTAGCTGCTTTTTTAAAGTAATGCCGTCTAGCTACGGCTCTGGTTCTATTTACTTTTAACATCGTTAAACACAACTACATGTTATTTTTTATATAAAAAAATTCAAGAGGTTTAGACATGAAAGTCTGTAACGGGGTATGTCATTATATCGCTTATAAAGACACACAAGCATGTGTAGGCTGTGGTCGAACTTATGATGACCTGGAAAAATGGGCATATCTTACAGACTTCCAAAAGAAAGCCAAAATAAAAGAATCTAAACTAAGACTAAAATTGCTCAAAAACCAGCAAAAATTTGAGTGAGACGGGCCATGTCAAAGGGCAAGGGGGGGAGGGGGGCAAGGTCGCTTCTCAGAATGCAATAATGTAGCGCGCGCGTGTGCGCTTTCTATTATGCGAGTTAGGGTTGCAAGTTCTTGCTCGGTTGACACACACTCAAACAAGCTAGTTATAAAAGCATTAATTAATTCTTTAGATTGTGAAACGTTCAACGGTTTCTTTTCAACTCTAAGCGTTTGATAAAGCAAGCGCATTTCT
>Ga0208767_1001015_pt1 | contig 22580 bp, 22 predicted proteins | sample VirMetDEL_Mar_21_FD_184514 | JGI IMG/M metagenome (GOLD analysis project Ga0208767, IMG submission 184514) | Aqueous microbial communities from the Delaware River and Bay under freshwater to marine salinity gradient to study organic matter... | ecosystem: Environmental > Aquatic > Marine >... | reverse complement strand
AGTGCAAGATAGTCACAATATCTGTGTTATCTCCCTGCACTAAGTCTCTTTCCATATTTGCGATTGTCCAAGTTACTGCCATTTTATTCTCCTGTTATTAAATTGCAGATATTATAAATGCTAGTAATTCACTATACCTAACACCTAATCTAGTTCTTTCTGTGTAACCCTCAGTTGCTTCTTCTTTTTCATCCATATAAGTGTAAGCATCTTGTGCTTCTATGCCATTTTCTTCATCAGCTTCTACTGCATCTACAGATATTTCTTTTTCCCACCAAGTATTAGACATAAACATTGCATAGTCACCTGCATCTAAACCCTCTGCTGTAAAAGCATCTTGTAGGTCTTGTGCTATGATACCAAAGTGAGTTCTTGCATTGTCACCTTTTTCTGCAACTGCTGACTTCCATTTCCATTTTCTTAAAAGTCCTTTACATGCTGTAGCAACTCTTACTTCTGCATCACTTAAAGTTTCTATGTTTTGTTTATCATTAAAATCAGAACCTGTAGTGACTCCATTAGTTATGTATGCGTCATCAAATCTACCACTTGATGTACCTAAACTAACAGTGTTATCGGCAGTAGCTCCAGTTTCATCACAAGGATGTAAACCATTAGAAAACCATCTCATACCATTACCACTTGAACGAGCTATAAATGGGTCACCATTAAAAATCCCAATAGAACCTCTAGCAGTACCATCTCTCTGAAGCTCAATAATCTGACCATCAGAAGTTTTTCTATTTAAAACAAGACATTTATTACCATTTCTAACTAAAGAACCAAATCCATCTGCTAAAAATCTACCACCAACTGTTGTGTTGTCAGAGCTAGTTTTACCTATTAATAAAGCACCACTGCTGTCTATACGCATACGTTCTGAGCCAGTATTAGAACCACTCCAAAAACTTATACCTGCTGCTGTTTGACTTTCTCTAACGCCAAATACACCTGCTGCTGCTGTGTATTGACTTGTTGGGTACATAACTATACCTGCTAAATCTCCATTAGCATCATTTGAATTATTAACTATAAGACCTGAAAATGTACTATTATCTAATGTATTACCTGATTGAGCAACGCTATTAACAACTCTTGCATGACCACCATTAATACTAAGTTTGTCAGAACTTGATATAGAGCTAGTTCCAATACCAACATTGCCACCTGCTGACATATCAATACGCATGGCTTCTATTTCAGAGCCGCCATCAATACCACTAAAAATTAAATCTTTATCTGTTTGTAAACTTAGTATTTTAACATCATTGGAAACATTTGATATTTGTAAATGACCAACACCTCCATCTCTAAATGCTACATCCCCCCCATCAGCGTCAAGAATAATGTCTCCTGCTACATCAAGTGTAAAATCACCACTAGAAACGTCTATTTCTTGTCCAAGAATAGCAGTGTTACCTACAGAAAAACCAGTGTTGGTAATTATAGAACCATTGACTGTAGTATTACCTGTTACATCAAGAGTACCACTGAGGTCTGCATCAGTTAGTATCTTGGATATGTCTTTTGCTCTTGTCATGCTATACCTCTTGGTTAGCTAAATGTTCTGCGTAAGCTGTCTTGATTGCATCTGTGTGTACTGCATTGCATATGGCTTGTACTTCTGCACTCTCATTGGCTAAGTCATCTGCACTTATATTAGGTGCAACAACATGACGATGAAAACTACGACTTATCTCTGTGCCATCTCTCTTGATGACTGTAGCAGTTCTTACTTGAACGTGCTTGTAGTCACCGACTATCTCTATTTTGTCTTGTATTGTTTCTTCTGTTAATGCCATTTTTATCTCCTTTTGGTTAATGGACTGACTACCCTATGTCCAATAGGGTTATGTTGAAAAAAAGGTTACAAATCCATAAACAGCAGAGCCATTACCTGCCCAATCATGATTAACATTTGCAATAGTAGTGGCACTTCCAGTAGCACCACTTATATTAATATTAGAACCACTAATGTCTATTCTTGTTGTTAAAACTATTGCTGAAGTTTGAATTGAATTAAAATAATGAACTATACCAGTTCCACCTATTGCATTATTATTAGTGAAAGGATTACCTGCTACAATGTAAGGAGCAGCAGGAGTGTTTCTTTGATTTATTCTTAATGTAAACCATAAAGTTACTTTATGACCTACTTTAATATACTTACCAGTTTGTTCATTATAGGTAGAATCACCACCAATATTAGGTGTCCAAGTTCCCTCTTCATAGTCATCAAGATGATTAGCTGAACCAGTGCCACCTACAAATAATCCATCACTTGTATAAATACCTGCCCATCTAGCATCAGACCTACCTAATGAAATATGATTGTCTGCATATGCACCACTTGCATTAGTGGGAACAAAAGCATTACTACCATTATCTATTCCTATACCTTCTGCACCACCATTTGCTAAATAAATTCTATCTCCACTATCAGCAACACCAATACTTCCTACAAGAGTACTATCTTTGTAAAGTCCAACAATCTCACCATCAGAAGACAGTCTGTTTAAAGAAAGTGCTTCACCACCACTACGAGTAATAAAGACTTTACCAGCAACTCCATTTTGACTTAATTCAACTCCAGCCGTGCCAAATGCAGTACTCGTTTTAGAAATCATAACATTTTCAGAACTATCTATGGTTATAGCCAAAGCATCAGCATTATCGTCTATACCATTACTAGTAAAAGCACCAACACTTACAGCACCAGTAGTTGTAATTGTACTAGAGCCAGTATCAATGTTACCAAATCCACTTGTGATTGTTCCTGCGTTTAATGCACCAGTTCCAGTAATACCAGTATATGCACCAGTTACCCTAGCACTTGGTACTGTGCCACTGTTTAGGTTATCTGCGTTTAAAGTAGCTACACTAAATGTGCCATAGCCAACTATATCTACCTCATCCCCATTAGCTAAGGCTGAAGCAAAGGTTACTGTATCTCCACTGGTAACTGTAACGTCAGCAGTAGACATGCGAACACCATTGACATAAACATCTACATATCCTGCATCATAAGCTAGTGTGTTACCATTAGCATCTGCACCAGTTACACTTGTTGGAGTGCCAGTTATGTCATAGTGATATCTTTGAGATGTACCATTGACTGATGAACCTGCGTTCTGCCATCCACTAGCACCATAAACCTTTAGAGTATCTGATGTAGTATCAAAGTATAAGTCACCTAAATCTAATGATGTAGTAGGTGCTGAAGATGCAATGCGATAGACTTCCCCAAAGTTATTCACTGAAGCTAAGTTAGAAGCTACTGTATTTACATTAGCTATAGAACCACCAACTGAGTTAACGTTAGCAATATTAGTTGCTACTGTTCCTATGTCGGTTGCATCATTTGCAACTGTAGTTACGTTTGCGCTTATTCCGGCCACAGTCGTTACATTAGCTTGTATTCCTGCGACAGTAGTCACATTACCAGATATTCCTGCGACTGTACTTACATTGCTATTGTTACCTGCAACTATATTGACATTAGCAATGTTGGTAGATACTGTTCCTATATCAGTGGCATCTCCTGCAACAGCAGTTACATCACTACTTATTCCTGCAACTGTACTAACATTACCACTTATTCCTGCCACTGTAGTTACGTTTGCACTAACCCCTGCAACTGTAGTCACATTGGCACTTATGCCTCCTACAGTATTTACATTGGCTATGTTTGCACCAACTATATCAACATTGCTTATACTATTTGCTACTGTATCTATCTCTGAAGTAGCTTCATTTAAGTCATTTGCAACTGTTTCTAATTCAGATACAGCTTCATTAAGATCATTGGCTACTGTAATTACGTCTGCAATATTTGTAGCAACTGTGTTAACACTAGCTATATTCGTAGCTACTGTACCTATATCCGTTGCATCGGCTGCAACTGTAGTAACATTACTTGCTATACCTGCTACTGTAGAAACATTACCTGATATTCCTGCTACTGTTGTGACGTTACTTGCTATGCCTGCTACTGTAGTAACATTAGAACTTATACCTGCTACTGTATTTATATTGGCAGTAATTGCAGATAAACTGTTTACGTTTGCTATTGTAGGTCCTGCTTCTACTGCACCAGTAGTAGCATTAAATCCTAAAACAGTACCAACTCTGTCTGCTTTTAGAGGTAATGTCATAGATGCCGACGCATCACTATCAGCTAATTGTATTGATCGTGTTGTATCATCAAGAATATCTGCTGCAATTGCAGTAAATCTATCAAGTTCTGTATTAAGAGTAGCTACCTGAAATGCACCTGAAGATGGAAAGTCTGTTATTCTAGCTAATGCAATTTCTCTTGTTATAACTACAGTAGAACCACCTGCAATTCCAGTAACACTATTACCTGCTGTTGTATTAATTGTGCCAGTTGCACCACTACCACCTGTAACTGTGTAATGTGTGGTTAATGTTTTGAGTGTGCCATCAACATAAAAGTTAAGATCAGCATCATCAAAGAACTCAAAGTTCACAGTAAATGCTGTCTGTGTTACACCCTCTGCTACAGTGTACGAGACTCTAGGATTATTATCACTTAAAGAAATTGTCATATTCGCACCTTATTTGTTGTTGTAGTTGTGTGCAACGCACAAATCATTGCCTTGTTATACTCCTGCCTAGCTCTCTCATATCTTCAGCAAATGGTGTTAAACCTATTATCGGTAGGTTATAAGACAATCTTTTTAAACCTTCCGGAGTTTGATCAGTTAACAATTCGTGGGCACCAAGCACCCACTCACGCATCATGCCCGGTGTTGCACCTGCAAAGTCTGCAAACTGATCACCGACTGTTGGCTTGTATTTACCCTTAAGCCATGAATCATCAGGATTATGCAAACCAGTAGCAATCGCAGAATGTAATGCCATGTATGCAATATCTGAATACACTCCTGTAATACCTGACATTTCAAAGCTACGCATCATTAACTCAGGTGCATCTCTATTTTCAAACCACCAATCAGGTTTCTTGATAAGTAATGTTATATAACTCATGCCTAACAATGCAGACATACCTGCCATTCTATGTTGTCTTGCAGGATCAAGCATAGATGCTGCAATCCTATTTGTTGCTGCAAATGCAAAGTTATAGAACTGAAATGGAAATGCCATAACACCAGACTCTATACGTGCCATAGGATATGTAATCTTATTTCCAACTTTAATACTTGCTCTTTCATCAACTTGTATACCAAGCTTTCTCATCCACGGCTTGTATTTAACATAAACAAAACCATCCATGATCATTGGTCTATCAAATGCAGTGGCATGCATAATAGTATTGCGTGATGCAGATGCAAGATAAGTCATCATAGTTCTTTTGAGTTCTCTGTCTAATGCTGTAGCTTCTGGCCATTCTGCTAAATTTAATACAGGCATACCTGTTTCTGTTTTTTCCCAAGGCATATTAGATAATCTTCTAGCCACATCAGGTGTTATACCATAACGACCAAGCTCTTCTATATCGAATGCAGATGCACTATTATTTTTTATTGATTGTATTTGCTCAAAAAACTTAGGTATACGCACAGCCATATCAACCATCTTACCTATCTTTGTAATAATAGATAAGCCATTGCCAATATAAAAACCCTTTTCCATCATTTCAACAGAACGCTCTAACTTGCCCGGCTGTAAGTTTTTAGTTGTGTCTGTTAAAAATATTCTTTGTGCTATAGACTTTGCTAACTCCATACCCTCATTAACGTACATAAGATTCTTTACGTTAGCTTTAATATTAGACCAGTTACCATCAACAGCTTGCACAGCAGTCCTAAATACCCTGCCATATCCATGCTCAAAGATTGGCATAGCTACTGTTTCAATTATAGATGTTACTCCTGCACCAGTAAGATAAGTCATACCTGCAACCTTTTTAGTTACCCTTGAGTATTTGTTATCCCACCTATCAGGTGACCTAATCATTTGTCCTGCTTCACGTTCATAGTCAGCAAGAAAGTTTGTTCTAAATTCAGCACGTCTTTTTTCAGAAAGACCATCAGCTTTCATAATTATATCGTGCCTGTCTAACATTTCTTCTATGTTTTCTCTACCAAATGCTCTTGCCCATTCAATACGAAAGCCCATCTTTTCCATATAGTTTTCTAGTACACGCTCATCTCTTATGATAAAGTCTTTGACTTTCCACTCAGGTATATTTGTTGCACGAATCATTAAGTGCTTGCCCTTGCCCGGACCTATTGATCCTGTTTCATGCAAGTTATCACCTATTTCTAGTATTTTATTAACAACCTTTTCAGCTTCTTCTCTAGCTTTTTCTGCTTTACCTGCAATCTGTACATCAATCCACTTATCGCCTTCCCATCTTTTATAAGTATCTTCTTCTAAAAAATGTTTAGCAAAAACCTGTGTAAGTTCTTCTCTTTTATCAGGACTAGAAAGTAATAAAGCTTTGTCATAGTAAATAGGAAATTTATAGTTCTTTCTTGTTGGTGAATCTAAGACACCTCTTAACCAAGTTGTATTAAGTGCAGCATCAGCAACCCTCTTTTCTTCAACCATTAACTGGCCTTGTAAGTTATCTTTAAACTTTTTTTCTTTTGCTGTGTATTGTGGTGTAGATGATCTGCTACTAGACATACGTTCTTTAGCTCTATCATCTATTGATTTAATTGTTTCTTTTATCTTTGTTATTTCTTGAGTTCGTTTTTCTACATCTAATGCAATATCTTTTATTTGTTGTCGTATACCTACATCATCCCCTAACTCACCAACCTCTCGTGCTAAATCATCTACAGCCCTAAACATGCCATTAAGATCATCTAACGACGCTCTAATTATTTCCGGTAAATATTGATAGTTGGCTGCATGCCAATCAGGGTTACCAGTATCAATATGAGTCAAGATCAAATCATCAAACCATTCATCAAATGTTTTTTTGCTTGTGTCACCTCTCATATATCTATTAGCTTTTACAGCCATTGAAGCTACATCAAATCCAATAAACTCACCAGTACCTTCTCGTGACTTCATATGTTTCATATATCTTTCACGCATTCTTGTACGTAATGCGTATACTCTACCACCATAGAGTTTTGCCCTTGCTGACAAAGATTGACTTGCTCTGCCATATTGATTTCCTTCGAGAGCAACAGATGCATTGTGTGACATTTTATTGTAGTCATTTTTTATAGATACATTTAAATCTTTAGCTTCATTAATAATACGTGACGGAATAATTTTACTTACAATTCCAATGCGTGAATACACAGTATCTTTTAATGCACCTGTATCCTGAGATATTTTGTTTCTCTCAAATTGTGATCTATCTAAAGCATTAACATTTATTTCATCTTCATATGCTCTAAGTGTTTGATTTGGCTTTTGTTTGTATTTACCATGCATCATCTCGTGAAATAAAACAAAGTCTACAAACTGATCTTCATCAGTAAATCTATCAATGTTATTAAACATAAATCTACTTTGATAATATGATATATCAGAATATAAACCTGTATTTTTTAAACGTTCTAGTTCTTCAAATCCTTTTTCTTTATTCTTTGCTTTTTCTTTAAGACTTCTAAATTTATCTTTTGTTCTAGCAATATCCACATATACAGTTCCACCCTCATCAGAATACACATGCCTCCCTAAAATGTTAGGCTTGTCTACGTCAAGCTTATACTTATCTACTATTTTTGGATCAGTTATTATTTTCTTTACATTAAACTCTTCTCCAAACCTGTACTGAATTTCATCATCTGATAGTTCTGATAATGATTTAATTTTTGCTGTTGGTTTAGTTGTTGGTTTGGCTTCAGGTTTTATTTCAGGCTGACCTGTAGTTGGATCAACAACCTCAGGTTCTGTAGGCTTCACACCTTTTTTTTCTTTAGCTATCTCTTCATTTATTTTCTTAAGCTTCATGCCAGAGTAAGTGTTAGCTATACCTTTCATTCCACCAGTTAGTAAAGCAGTCATAAGTGTAGATGCACCTATGTTCATAGCTACTTCGTGTGGAGTATTCAAAGGATCGAATGGTGCCCGTATTGCTTCTGATGCTATACCAAAACCTAATCCAACTTTACCACCTGCTTTAGCTACACCAAGAGCAGAGCCTGCTGCCCAAGCAGCTTTTATTCCTACGTTAAAAACTGGTAAAGCAAATGCAATGTTAAGTGGATCAGCAAAGCCTGCTACTAGTGCAGGAAACAATCCACCTCTATCCATGATTTCTCTACGTTTAATACCTTGATCAATATTACTCATTATAAAATCATAATGATCTCTATTCTTAGATCGTGAAAGCTCTTCAACATATTGATAATATAATTCTGTTTCTTCTTGATCCTGCCATCTAAAATCAGGATCATCATCCTGATTAGTAAACGTCAATTGCTCTTGTATAAAGTTTGTAACTGGCATCCATTGATAACCAAGATGACCCATAAATGTTTCACCAAATGATGGCTCTATTGTATCTGCATGCTTTTGATACTCTGTAAAAACTGGTGTTGGTCTTGCAAACTTTCTTGGTGTAAAACTTTTGTAATCAGATGACCTGTAAAAAAGTTCAGACATTAATAACCTCTTATGCTTTGTGCAACTCGTTTAGCCCTGTTAGGAGTTTGGTTAAACCAATCTGTATAAAATTTACCTTTAGATGTGTAGTTATACACCATGTTATTTCTTGCTTCGGCAAACAGTTCCTCTCTTTCTTTTGAACCTTCAGGTGCAATTGCAGCAGCTTTTAAACTAACAAAAAACTTAGGCCATTGTTTGTTAGGGTCTTTGCCTTGATTCGTTACATTTTCATAACCAAGTTGATATGCAAAGTTGATCAATGCAATCTGTCTCGTTGTTGCTATTGAATTAAAATTAGGAACATCCCTAACAAACTTTGTTGCTATCTTTCTAACTTTAATATTTATAATTGCTTTTGCTTCTTTTTCTGTAATATTATTTATATCCTTAATTAAAGCACGTTCATCATCTTCTAAAGCTGCAATAGCAAAACCATATCCAACAGATTTACCTGCACCATCTTGATATTGTACAGGGCTAAAATCTTCATCTTTTATTAATTGATCTACAGCACCTACATGTGCGTTGATTGGTTTGTTTGCTGTAATACTATTTACAAGTTCGTCAATCACCTGACCATTTGCTAACTGAGATATTTCTATAAACTCAGGTGTATCTCTTAATATTTCAGCACCATAAGTTTTCATATTGTTATACATACTAATAATATTATTAACAGCTATATCTTTAAGCTTACCTGCTTTGTTAATCGCTGTTTCCACACCTTCAATAACTGGCTGTACTACAGTTCTATCTACAGTATCTATAGCTTGATCAACTGCATCGTTTATATTTCTCATAGCATCAGGTTGTATATCAACATTCTCTTGCATCTCAGGGCCAGTAGGCTGAACATAAAGATCAGAAGACATAAGTTTTTTCTTAGTAGTATCATCAAAGGTATCAATTGGTGGTGCAGGTGCATCTAAATTAACTGACTTGCTTCCTTTTATTTCACCCATTTCTATACGTATATCTGTATCAAAACTAAAGTTATTCCACCAATTAAAAAACTTACCTATACTTTCTTCAGCAATAGCTACTTTAGCTTCCTGTGTAATAATATTTGATGATAGCTCTATGTCCTGTGTTGTTATTTCAATAACACCAAATTCGTTAGTAAGTGGCTTGCCATCAACATCAACGACTGTCCATCTTCCAGAATTTTTGTTTCCATTTGATCTATCCGGTAATAAGAAAGCATTTTCACCAAGCTCATAATCTACCTTGGTTGTATACAATCCAAAGAAACTTGTTTCAGTATCATCAGGTAAATCGGCTTTAAGTTTATTATTAATAATCTCAACTACTTTGTCTGTGTTATCTCCATAGTAAGAAACAATACCACCAGTATCAGGTGTTCCAGTTTTTCTTTCATTTATATTGTAGTTACTTGGATGTGCTTTATATACAGCCTCATAATATTCTTCTACTAGTTCCAAGGCATCATCAATATCTGCTCCCTCAGTTTCAAGTGAGGAACGCATAATTGGTAACATGTCTAACATTTCTGATGCATCTAAATCCAAATCCATACCTTTAAGTTTTTTCTTCATAAAGGCAGTAGCATTATAATTGTCTTCTGTTATTGAATTGTCGCTTTCAAGAATCTTTGTTTTAACTCTTGCACGTGCTATCTCTTCTTGCTCATCTGTTCTAAAAACCTGTTTAAAAGCTTTGACTAAATCTCCATCTTTCTTTGCCATTATTTCTATATTTTTTATTCTTCCGATTCCTTTTTTATCTACACCTATAAGGCCACTAGAAACTTTTGCTACATTTATTAAATTATTAATAGATGATTCTGCACCCTCTCGATTGCCTTGCTCTAATTTATTATTAATATTAGTTATAGCTATAGATGGATTTCCTATAACTTGTTTGATAGATGTAGGAACAGATGCATTACCTTTCTGTCCTCCCATTATTTTTTGCGTTTGTGATTGTGTTGCATTTAGAATATCATTAGGTGACGCTTTCCTTCCAAGACCTAATTCATTACCAATAACAGCATCTAAGTCATTACTTACTTTAGTTGATTTTATTGATAGTGTTTTGCTGTTCCATTGCTTTGCTGTATTATCAATCTCATATGTTTTCTTTTTTTCTGTAAGACCATCAGCAAATCTTCCTTTAGTTGTAGAACCCCATGCTGTAAGTTGCCTAATATCCTCAGGCCTCATATCTTCTCTTTGATCTATAAAATGTTGATCAGTTAAATTTGGTAATAAAGCTTTATCACGACCAGATATTTTGCCTAATGTAAGACTTCTATTATATGCAGCCATTTGTGCTGCACTAAAATTTTGAAACTGTAATTCCATAATAGCTTGTTTCTTATTTCTAAGAACCAATGCTCTTTGTTCTTTGTAGTATGGTGCGTTAACAACATCTCTTTCAATAAGGTCATCTAATGAAGCAAGAACAGCTTTGTCCATTTCATCTGCTTCTTTAAATTTACCACCTATTCTATTTTCATAAGAATCTTGTATTTGATTATCAATGAGAACTCTTTGCTTTTCATTAGCCGCTTCTTCTTGTTTCTTGAAAGCTTTAAGCTTTAAATCATTTGAATGCTGTACAACTAAGCCTGCTGCATTTGTTGCGTAATCACCTGCTACTTCTGCATATCCATTTGCACGTAGGGTATTAACAGTCTCAGTAATATATAAATTAGATTGAAACTCAAAGCTTACAGGATCATCTTTATATGTTCTATGTAACTCAGAAATTTTATTACTTGTGTCTAACTGTAATTCATTTGCATATCTTTTTCTTAGTTGTGGTGTAGCTGCATCTTTAGCAACCTTACTAAGTGATTCAGGCAATGCTACAAATTGTAACTTGCCTTGCTCGTCTCTAGTTTGCAGTGAAGCAACATAATCTTTACCTATTTTTTCCTGCTCAACTACTGCATCCTCAAATCCCATCCTTGACATTTGATCGCCAAGGTTAGCTATCTGTTCATATACTTGACTTTCGCCTGTGCGTGTATCAATAATACCTCTAGGTCTATTAACAAAAGATGTAGGTTTTGCTTTTAGAAATTCTACCATTATGTAAAGATTCCACTTCCACTTATTCTACTAGGATTAAATCTTAAAGGGCCAGTGCCTGTGACTGATGCAGTAGGAACTGATCCTGATATTTTTGAGTACTGATTACCTGCACTTAATAAACTGCTTATAGCTGATATCGTACCTGCTCTCCTAGCATTCCTTGCTCTCATGCCTGCTATTTGTATAGACATAGAACGTTGACTTTGATCAGTAAGATATTGCAATCTTGATCTATCTTCTAATGTTGTTGCTTCTTTTAATATCTTTTGTTTAATAGCTGCGAGTGATCTGTCTTCATCTCTACCCATTACACCTGCCAATGATGCATTAACACCAAGCATTACATTTAAGTTTTGCATACGTATATTATGTTCCTGCATTGCAGTAACTTTGGCATCTTTCTTTTGTTCTTCTAACTGTGCTGCTTGTGCCCTAGCTTCTGCTGCTCTTGCCTTGCCTGCTTGCATTGCACCATATGCACTAACAACTGCACCTGCTACCATCCACCAACTCATCCGAATGCTACCTCCACTACCATACCATTAATGTCTAAACTAAAAGGATAACTCTGTGATACATTCACTCTTGGATCACGACTATACCCAAGTATCCTAAACTCTTCTTTGCCTGTTACTGGTACTCTTTCATTAGACATATCATCAGTAACATTCCTAAAAACAAGATCATTGTTATTTACAGAAACTGCTAGAGTAGAATACAAATCTAAAACAACTCTACTAATTCTTCTAGGCTCTCCGGTAAGTGGCCCACCAATAATACCTGCATCCACTGGCAAGGTCTTGATGAGAGGAGTGAATGCATAACCTATATAGCCAGTGGATACATTTGATTTAGCTAATGATGCATCTATTTGTCCTCCGGCTATAGTAAACTCACCAAGATAATCATTACCACTAATTGCTTTTACAACAGCACCATTTGAAAAGTGTGATGTCAATCCACTGAATACACTGCTTGATGCACTAAACTCATCACAAAAGTCCATTGGCATATCTACCTGAAACTCTTCTAAAAATAACTTGTCTGATCCTGAACCATCATCTCTTGAAGCAACGACAAATAATCTTTCAAATACACTACATATTGAATGCCACTTGCCTGCCGTATCCCACAATGTCCATCCTGCTTTATTGTCTCCTCTAATAGAATAGAACACAGCTATAGTACCATCACTATTTAAAAGAAAAGCATATGATTCACTTCTGTTTAATGCACCTTTAATAGATGTTTGCTGTACAGGATTTAGTATTAGATGAGGTGCAAGACTTGACACAGCTACTGAGGTATAAGCTTGTTCAGCATCTGTAAACAAAAACTCTCGCAAAGCAGAACCAGTTGTTTGTATAAATAATGTAGCACCATCAAATACAGCAGGCCTTACAAACGATGCACCATATGGTGTTTGTCTGCGTATCTGTGCATTAGCAGGTGTAACTGGTTTATCTACTGGTGCTTGTACAAACAACTCTGCACCTGTAGTAAAGACCTGTAAATCTCTGTTTGATACTAAATGTCTTACAGTAAATATCTCACCAACGTTTGCTGTAAGATCAAGTGCATCATTGTCTTCACCATCACCAACATCAAAGTTAAAATATTGCCCTGACTTACTACCCCATATACCATCAGGTTGTGCTAGTGTACCACCAAACCATAATCTATTTTGATGAAAAGTTACTGCAGCCGGAAATCCACGAACAGCAGAATAGCTTTGCTCTTGCCATTCAGTTGTAGCTGATCCAGTCTCAACCCTCGGTCTGCCACCACCATCTTCTGAAGAGGTTGCCTCATGGCTTGTAGCTACATTAAATTCATATGTATTTTCATCTATTACAGCAGTTATAGTTTGTGTACCATTTAATCTTGTAATACCTATACCACCTACAGTTCCTGCCCTGTCGATAATAATTGTAGCACCTACGGATAATCCATGTAAGGCATGCGTTACTTGAACAGTTAAACTATCCTCTGTTGTTTTAAAAGCATTTAAATCTAATTGCTGTCTAAGCGTTCCATAAATAGTGGCTGTTACAGTTGTTGCATTTGTATAACCAGTAATCTCTGCCTCGGCAGTTCCTATCTTAAGATATACACCAACATGATCTGATGTAAAATAATCAGCACTAGTTGTTAAAGTAACTCCACTACCACTTGTAGCACTGGCTGATATAGTTACACCTAATGCTTGAAATGGATAATAAGGCTGAAAGACATGCTCACTATTACTTGACGATTCAAAATTAAAAGTTTGAACAACAAATGTTGTTAAGCCTGTACGAACAATTTTTCTTGGTGCTATTGTTTGATGACATATAAACATAACGTCACCTTGTTGTGCAAAAGTATATTCTTCTAAGTAAGGTGCAGAGGTTGTATTCACTAACCAACTTTGCCCAGTTAAAGCCTGTATCGATGATATAGCACCAGTTGTAGGACTCACTTGAAATATTTCTATACGTGTATTGCTAAATGCTATTATGTATTGTTCATCATCTGAAAATGAAAAAGGTTCTATACGAACTGTTTGTCTAAGGTTTGAATCATAAGACGGACTGCTTCCAAAGTTATGCCATCTTTTTGTTCCGGGTCTTTTAGTTACTCCACCCTCGCCACGTATAAAAAAATTACGCACTCGTTCTGCTGAATTTTTATATATAGGTGAATCGGTTCTTGATGTTAACGAAGGACTAATTTCACCAAACTGGAAACTATTTTGTGGTATTCTAATCCTTGCCATTAGCTTAACCTATTTGTTCTAAACCTCGTGGTTGATAATACCCTTGATGTTTGTTGTTGACCATCTAAGTTTCTAGCTTTGGCCATAAGTCTTTCAGCTTTAACTTCCATCATTTCCATAAGTTTGTCATCTCTAGCTATCGCTGTTGCAAATACCGAAGCTAGTGAATACTGCACAGCAAGTGAAAAGTATGATGGAAAGTCTACCTCATCTGCCCTGTAAGTATAGTCAGCTATCAAAGTATCGTTTGTAGTTGAGTCAGAAAAAACCTTATCACCATATACAGTATACTGTATTTTATTATCGTTTATTGTAACAGCATGTAGCATCAACAAATTACTTGGTAACTGATGTGCTATATCAAATCTGCCTGTAGGTGTATCTGTAAGCTGATTAAGAACTGCCTGCTCTGTAGCAAATCTCCACCTGCATATACATAAAGAGGACCTAACGACATCCTCATACATGTTAGAGGCTACCAATGCTTCTGTTGAACTACTTTCAAATGAAGTGATTGGCTCTGCACCAATAAGCACTAAGGCTCTTGATGCTATGTCTAACGCTGAGTTGGATGCCGTTGAAGTCATTAGTTATTAGTCGCCATCAGTTTCTACTACAACAGTTCCGTCAGAAACGTCAACCACTGTACCAGTATTTGATAACACATTAACAAAGTTTGTTGTTGGTGTATTTGTATCTACAACAATAATTAAGTCACGAACTGCAAGCATATTTGCTGCATCGTTGAAATAACCTGATGTATTCACAGTAGCAATAGCATCTGCTGATGTATAAAACCAGAGATCGCCATTAGATGCTCCACCAATTCTTGTTAGGTTTGCTGCACTATAAGCCATGATTCACCTCCTATGTATTGTTATCGAGAAGTTCATAGATACCATTGTCGTCAATAACGACAGCACCCATGGACATCATTGATGTTGCTAAGTGTGAAACTCTTTCAGGCACATAATTTAACTCAGTAGTTACATTAGCACCAATGCCAAGTCCTACAGCAGTTGTATGATATGCCATGTTCTTACCGGCAGTTACAGCAGTAGTTGAAAAAATCTTAAATCCTAAGAACTCTTTCATTGTCATGCCACCTGCATATGGTAAGTTCTGATCGCCTACATAATCAGAAGATGCAAACTCATTGATTAAGAATAAGTCAGCAAATCCTTTTGGATGCATAGCAATATATCTATTACCATCTTCAGGTAAGTTAGCAGAACCAAATGTTTCAAAAGCTGATAACAAGTCTGCTTTTTCTACAGCACTGCTAGTATCATGTAACTGAGTTGAGTTAGCACCTGCATCCATAGCTGTAATAAGAATCTCATCTGTCTTACGGCCTAATGCAGCAGCAGCAGAAGTAGCGATAGCTTGACGTTCATCAATGTTTGTCTTGAGTTCGTCTAACTTATCTATGTACTCAGCAGCATAGTAGTCTGCTAGTGTTGCTTCTACGTTAGTATGATCTAGTTCCATCGGAGTAACCATACCGTTCCTTGATTTAGTTGAAGCTGAACCAGTACCGATTTTTTGAAAGCGTACTACGCTTCCTGCAACATTGCTTACGTTACGAACAGTGTTCATTAACTTTGAACCCATTCTTTGGTATGCAAGATGTACCTCGGACTCGAACTGCTTAATAAAGGCTTGATCTATTGTATTAGCCATTATTAGTCCTTTCCCTGCTCATTGCAGTTTGTTGTTTAGGTTGCTATCGGTTGTCTGTTTTCGGCTTCATCCAGTTATCCGTTAGGGCTGTCAGCTTATTACAGGCCGTGTATCTTCAAGGGATTGCATATAATAAAGGTTTTGACAACGCACAAATCGTAAAACGTGATAACCATTACTAGAAATAGCAGATGGTAAAAAGCCAAAACCAAGATATTCCAACCAACTTAAAGTCTTGTAATGATCTATTGGGCATACGTTTTCCAATAAAAAATATTTATTTTGAAAGTAATCTACAATAGATGGTGACAATTTGACAAATGTTTTTGGATATTGCTCTACTACAGGACTGCATAGCATCCAAATTCTTGCTACCAAATCATGCTGTGGCACAACACCAAACATCATAACCGGTTCTTCTTTTAACAAAACAGTATAAGTTTCTGCTGTATCTACTTGTAATGATTGCATTAATGCTCGCCACGGAGACACACCTGCAATTAAACATTCTCGTAAATCAGTATCCCTTAAATTATGTTGAAGCTTTTCTGCATGACTTGGCCTGCTTTTAATTATTTCAGCAATGCCATAATCACCTTCACCCGTAAAGACGCTTCCATTCATTATTGACCTCCTGTACGAATGCCGGATCACGTCTACCCTGTTGCCAGTATCTTGGGTCTTTCATCTTAGCTTCTACATCTTCTTTGGTAACTTGGCCTGCAATTGTTCCTTGACCTGCTACATTGGATGATTTTGTTTGCTCTATAATATGCTCCAAAGCTTTAATGCCTGCTGAACTTGCACCTAGTTCTGCAACGGCTTCTTGCATTGCAGGATCAGGAAAGAACTTATTCATCCACAATTGAACAGCCTCAACTCTTTCATTAGCATTATCACCAAGTTCTTTTTGCACAGCTTCAAGATCAGGTTGCTGACCCATAATAGCTGTAGCATATTTCTCTATGCCTTCTGCAAACTCTTCTTGGCTTAATCCATTTTCCCATGAATAGTTAGACCACCAGTCAAGCAACTCATTATCTACAGCAGCTTGCTCATCTATAACTTCAGGTAATACATAATCACCAACTGCATCAGGTCTACTTGAAAATGCTTCTGTTTCCATTTCCTGTAATAGTTTATCACGTAATTCTTCCTCACCCTTACCAAGCTTACTTGAAAGTTCGTCATATGATTTACGCAAGTCTTCAGGTGTCTGAAACTTTTCAGGTAGCCACTCAGGTCTTTCAGCCTGAACAGATTCCGTAGTTTGTTCTACTGGAGCTTCAGTAGTTTCATTTGGTGTTGCTGATGTTTCTTCCATGATTTATCCTCTCTGCATGTTGAACTCGTTTGGCAATCAATGCCACTAGATATCTTTGTCCTTCAAGATGCCGTAACTCTTCAGAACTTATATTAGCTCCTGTTATAGCTTCTATTGTTATAGACTTAAGATATTGTAAAGTAGCCAGTCCACTGGGAGTATTGAATGTACTGGCTAAATCTAAAGATATTTTTTCATCATTGTTTTTGGAGCGAGGGTATCCATCAACCCCCAAGTGCTTGGATGTTTGGGTTTGCATTCGGGTCTATTCCTGTTTGTTGTTGCATCTGTTGTGCCATCTGTACCATGCGTTGTCTCTCACCAACATCACGGATCAACTGGTCTGGCACACCAAATTTCTTGGCTAGATAGATTGCTGTTTCTTCTGAGGAGACTAGGAGGTTAATCACCTCAGGACCAAAACGCCCTGCGACCATTTCTAAGAATCTATCTAGAGACACAATGTCTTGATTTGATTGTGCTTGTGCCAGTGGGGAAACGCTTTTAATCTTAACTTGCCTGCCATTAACAGTTGGTATTTCTATCCTGCCTTGCTTAGTTAGCAAGTATATTACTCGCTGTAATACTGGCTGTACCATCTCAGCCTGCAATCTACCAAATGCTGAACCTATCTTTCTTGATAGATCAGCCATACGTTCTGCAACTTCAGTTGCTGAAGCAGGTGTCTTGTTAGGATCACCAAGCATATCATTATACAAAGCACGCTTAATATTATTTCTCATATCATTAAGAACCAAGTTAGCAACATCAAAGTTGCCTGCTGCCCTTATAGGCTGTAGTCCTTGTGAGTTAGGTGCTTTAGGAATTACAGTTCCCGGCACTAAGTTAATTGTATCTACGTTAATAACACCATCATCATCCATTTGATAGATGCCTGATATTGCCATCTGTGCATTCTCTAACACCAACTCTATTGTAAGGTTAGCACTCTTGATAGCACTTAATGCATTAACAGCAGGGCCTCTGCCATAAACCTCACCACTTGCTTTGCTCCATCTAAAAGCAATAAAAGGATTAGAGCCTATGCCATTATACTCTTCATTTAGTATAAGCTTCTTGTCACCCATCTCTATAACCATATAGCTATAGCGTTCTTCATTTGGTTTGTCATAAAGCTTGCATGATACTTCTAGTATCTTGCATTTGCTATCAGGATACTTTTGTATCTTATCTAATGTTTGTTCAGTAAAAGAACCTCTTGGATATGCAATAGGTAAGTCACTAAACTTTAAATCTCTTTCCCTATAAACATGATCAATTCTTCCATCAGGCCCTGTATCCAACACAACATGTGGCAATGGAATAGAATGAAAACGTATTGGGTTTACAGCATCACCTTCAGTAACAGCAAGTACAGCAGTACCAAGAGCAAGGTCTATAAAACATTCATGTATCTCTTGTGCAAAGTTAGATGTCTGTAATATTTCAAATACATATTCCGTAACCTCATCTAGCTTATTGTTAATCTCATCTGCTTCTTCAACAGGAACTTCTCCACCGGCAACAAAGTCTGCCCATCTAGCAAAGTTAGGAACTAATCCTGCTTGCAATCTTGATGCAAATTCTTGTACACCAACTACAGCAGTCTCATCAAATATACGATCATCACGTCTTTGACCGGGGGTATAGTTCTTGAACCCCTGTCTTTGTGGTAAACAATACTCAAAGATTTCATCGTAGAGTTCTTCAAACTCACGTCTGATTGTTTTGGCTTTTTCATATTTAGCCATGTAGCTTTGAGCTATATCATGCATTATGAATACCTGTTATAAAAACCTACACCACCACCTGAACCAGACAACAATGATCTTCTACCTGTACCTTTACGTCTTCTTGAAACAGTTTCTTCTAAAGCTTCTTGCTTCATTTCAGCAGTCTTAACCTGCTCTTTAGCCTTTTCGGATTCTCTTTCTTTTTCTAATTCAGGATCGGGTGCAGGTGTTCTTGATCCACCACCGGGTAAACACATATGAATCTCCTTTTCTTTAACGCATACATATTAAATTAATAATACACAACGCACAAATGTTATAACCTAGACCAAAGACCTTGTCGTCTTTGTTGTTTAGGTTGTCTTGTAAATACATCAAATTCTTTCCTAGCATTAAATGCTTTGAGAGTTTTGAACTGACCCATCACTTGTCTGCCTTCTCCTGACCCTAACATAAGATACTGCAATGCATCATGTATATGTGAGAACCTATCCTTAGATGGTTTGTCCTCATACCTTTCTCCTGATACTTGCATTCTTCTATAGTGATAGCCACCTTCAAAACCTTTAATCAATTCTTTACATCTATAATCTATCAACACACCTGACTGACCATCAACCATACGTTGCAATGGACCTGACACAGATTCCAGTCTTAACGCTACATCATTACTATGTGTTGGTCTAGCTTGAAGTCCTGCACCTCTCAATATTTGAAATGGTGTAGACTCATCTGTCTGTGCCCTAAAGTCTCCTGCCGGATCACCAAATATATTTACATCGCAGTTAGCGTAACGTGTTGCTATCTCTGCTCTTAGTAACTCAGCAAATCTAACTATGCCCATATCAAAGGCAACTATCTCCTGTAATATAAGCCAACGACCTCTGACCTTTTGACCAAAGACTGCTGCAGGGGTTAAGCCAAAATCTAATCCAATAAATAAAGGCATACCATCAGCGACAGGTATTTCTTCTTTAGCAACATGCACATCGGCTCTAAACATATTGTATACTGGTTTACCATCTTGTATATGCCCAAGCCTATTCATTACATAAACATCTATCCAACTCTTAGTCTTACCTTGTATCAAGTTAGGATAATAGCTTGGCATCATATTCTTTTTGTTTTCAGCTAACGGATTAGGATTATATTTTGAAACCAATCCATCATTATCTTTTTCCTCTATCATAGCTGATGGTTGTGTATAGAACTTCCAGTTATCAGGTTTCACTAGCATCCTAGATTCCTCAGAACTTATATGATCAGGCACAGGAACTTCTCCTGCCATGATTGGCCACCAGTGATCTTCTTCAGGTGCGTTAGTATCTGCAATCACACCAGTCCATGTTGGCCCTCCATCTCTCATAGATGGATATCTACCCACACGCATAGTACATGCATCAATAATTGACTTGGGTATTTCCCTAGCCTCATTAATCCATATGCCAGTAAGTTCTAATGAAAGAAGTTTCTTTACGTCTTCAGGTCTGTCGAGTGCAAGGAATATAACTTCCAACTCCAAGTCACTCTTGGATATCTTGTGCGTATATGGAACTGACCAAGAAAACCTACCCCAATCTTCTTCCGGAAACCAGTCCAACCAAGTCTTAATCGTGGTAGTGCGAAGCTGAGGATTTGTGTTTCTGATGATAGCCCAACGACTTTTCCTTTTGCCATCCGGTGATTTCTCCTGCATTAACGCCCTTCTGAATACTTCTACAGAACAAGCTACTGATTTACCTGACCCTACTGGCCCTCTAATACCACGAAAAAAGGTATCATCCTTCATAAAATTTTTGCAAACTTCACCATCAGGTTTGTATTTAAAGTTGGTCAACTTTCATATCCTTGCCAACTTTCATTAGTTTTTCTACCACCTCAGGTGCAATGGCTGCAATCATTTTGTCTGCTTCATAATCTGTGCAGAACTGTTCCGGGTAATGTTTGAAGTGTACGTTCTTAACAACTACACGAAGTATATCTCTTTCTTCTTTCTTAAGAGTATGTAAAAAACTCATTTGGTAATCCTATGAATAAGATCGATAACTTCTCGTTTTGCTTGCAATCTTTTTGGGCTGTTTAGATACTTGTTTACCTGCTCTAATTGCTTTTCGTTTAAGAGCCGTAGAGGCTGCGTATTCAGAGGAAGATAAAGCTTTAATTGCTTTCTCAGGTAGATAACGTTCACCGGTTGCCTTTGACCCTTGTGTACTAGGTTTACCTGATTTCGTTCTCCACTTTTGTTTTGTCCATGCACGGAGCGACCTTTGTGATTTAGATAAAGCCATTAAGAAGTATAACCTCCCCCTTTAGCTTTGTATTGTTTGGCAAGCATCTGTGCTTTACGAGCAGACCATTGTCCGGGTTTACCACCCTTACCACTGGCTTTGATCCTGCGAAAGATAGCTTTCCTCATAGTAGGTTTAGTATAGTTGCCTGCTTCGTTAACTGCCATTTACTTGTCTTTTATCCATTGCCATTTTTCTTTTTACTCTAAGCATAATAGACCTTAACTCTTCTTTTCTTTTTCTTTCTAAACCATCAAGCTCCATATCATCAACCTTCATTATCATTTTATTTATGTCTTCAGCTTCTTTCTTTGTAGCTCTTTTGTTAGCAAGATAGGCATTTAATGATCTTAAAGGAGTATTCAATAAACTTAATTTTTTAGTTTGAGATTTTCTTTTTTCAATAGCTTCTTTCATTGCTACCATAATAAACTCCTACTTTTTCTTCTTCATAATTTTTTTCTGTAAAGCAGGTGGTAATGTCTTCTGCTTACCAGTTAGCATGCTCTTCTTCTTTGGTGGTCTTCCTTTAGTAGTACCATAAGTTCCTTTACCCATAGGCATTATGCTTTCTCCTTTTTAGATTTATTTCTCCTTGAAATGGCACGACCTTTCTTAATAGCATCTGCTTTGCTACTCGCACCCCAAGCCTTTAATGATAATAATAACCTAGTAGGTTTACCTTTACTATCTCTCTCAGGCCCTTTAGCTGCTCCCATCCTTTGTAAGAAAGAAGCACGTCTAGGATTATCCCCACTCTTAACTGGTGGCTTTAATGTTCCTTGTTTATAAGAAGCTCGACCCTTTGCGTTTAACCCACCCTCAGGGTTCTTGCCTTCTTTACGTGTCCATGCCGGTGTTGCCATAGTTTAGTTATCCCTCATCTCGTTATCACGCTCAATGCACAAACGAACCTTGAGAGCAAATAATGTTTGTATGGGTGATGTTGTCGAGTCGCCATTGCAACTTTTTACCCCCACCCCCCTAGGACAAATCAATTGCAACCTTTATTTCGCCTGCATGTAAATGCATGTGCTTATCCGGAGCCTTGAAGCCTGCCCTGTCTAGTATATCCTTGCTTGCCTCAAGTTGTACGTACTCACTCTTCGCTCCCTTGGCTAAGTCCAATATCCTTTTGCTTGCATGTGTAGCACTCAATCCCAAACTCTCTGTTAT
>Ga0208767_1001013_pt1 | contig 22637 bp, 35 predicted proteins | sample VirMetDEL_Mar_21_FD_184514 | JGI IMG/M metagenome (GOLD analysis project Ga0208767, IMG submission 184514) | Aqueous microbial communities from the Delaware River and Bay under freshwater to marine salinity gradient to study organic matter... | ecosystem: Environmental > Aquatic > Marine >... | reverse complement strand
ATTCTATGCGACTTTTCTACCGCTCGTAGTCGAACAATCGCTCGAAATTGGCGGGATCTGAACAGTGATCCTGGATCCTCTGTTCCGATATCTCCCGATAGTGTTCACTGAGTTCGATGCCCACATATGACCTGCCCTCCTGGATCGATGCTATGCCTGTGGTGCCCGTGCCATTGAACGGATCCAGCACCGTGCCCTTTGCGGGTGTGTAGATCCTCACAAGGTATCTCATAAGGTTTATGGGTTTGACCGTGGGATGGTCGTTGTATTCGCCCTTCTCTTTTCTAGTGACCCTGGGGGCATAGAAATATTTCTGTATGTCTGGTTGATCGAAGTGTCCCATCACGTCACTGGGATACCTGCCGTCGGGGTTGGCGTCCACCGTGCCGTCCTTGGCCCTGTCTGATTGGGTCTCTGACTTGCCGAACACCCTCCGTTGGTGTCCACCTCGTGTCCATCCTGTGGGTGGCCTGCCCTCCCACGGAACCCTGGCTCCATCGATGTTGATAGTTCCAACACCCCACTCGTCCGAATTCTGTTTTATGGTGCCCGTGAATGGCTTCTGTGCCACCACGATGGGCTCGTGTGCTGGCTTCAGCCTGTTGGTCTTGGCCATCTTGGTTGTCACTATCCAGTTGATCATATCGAGTATCCTGAAACCCGCCCGTTCCACATTGGAGGCCATCCTGTGATAAAGTTCTGGTGAACAGAAACTGAGACAGAATGCTCCTGGTTTGAGCACCCTTAACACTTCCTGCCAGGTCTCTGTGGTTGGCACTGAACCATCCCAATCCTCCATCGCCATCCCATAGGGTGGGTCTGTGACGCAACCGTCGAGGCTGTTCTCGTCAAAGGTCTTCAGTATGTCTCGATTATCGCCCGTGTGTATCTGGTGGGACAATCTAGTCCTCCAGTTCTATGCCTTGCTCTTTCAACACCTGCTCCACCGCTTCTCTGGGTGAGTAGGTCCACACCGTGAACGCGGCCTGGTTCATCTCGTCGCCCTCCACCACTGCCGTGATCCCGGTGTGCTTCAACACATTGTGGATCTCGGGCACGATGCTCCTGTCCTGGTCCAAGTCCCAGGCACCTATGTCGGCCACCCGGAAATGGTGTCTATGAGTTTCTGATATCGTCATTTTAGTCCTCCCATTTTTAAGATTGAATCCTTGGTTATCTGGTAGCCCTCTTCGTGTAGGCTGGACTTCCATTCGTTCTTCTCGGTCTTCTCTATGATCTTGGCAGTTGTGTTGAGACCCGATATGATCTTGTGTCCCACATCAACGGTTTCACTGGCAGTGAAGATCGAAAGTATGCCTGCGAATATTGAACTGATCATCTGAACTTGTTCTCCAGGTTCTGTAGGTAGTCACGGCACCAGTCGAATATCTCCATCTTGGCCGGGATTATCTCCGCCTCACGGTATCCGAACCCCATGCACACGGATTGGAACCTGTCCGCGAATGTCTGTGGTGTCATCAGGGCGTCATCGCCGTCCCTGGTCATGCCCTCGAGGTAGTCGCCCTTGGTGTATGTTTCCGTCATCTCCTCGAAGATGTCTTCTATGCTCTTGGTCTGTAGTCCTTCTATCATGTCAACTCCTTTGTAAAATTTGTGATCATCCTTCAGTATAGCACGGAAACGGATCGGGTCAACCTGGTAAGATTATATAATATAAAGTGGCTGGGGTGAGGAGTGACTGGATCTTGTGGATAAAGGCAAGATCAACTACAATATAAAGTGGTAATCAAAATCACCAAAGGAGCCAACTTTACCTTTTCTTTGGTCTCACTATCTTGGATTTGACGGGTGAACGGCCTTTCGTCTTGCCTCGGAAGCTCGGTCCCTTCTGCTTGGCCTGTTTGATCTGGGCACCCTTCAATCTCAGTGAGCCCGCCCCTGATCGCTTGGTCTGGGCCAGTTTCTTGCCTGCCTGGGTGGCCTTGATCTGTCGCTTCTTCCGGATCTTGGCTGACTTCTGCGGGTCAGTCTTCATGAAACAGGTCGATGGCTTGGCCACTATCCTGCCCTTCCTTGGTCCTGACGAGCACCTGAAACCCTGCTTGGGTGCCTTGCCCTTGGTACGCCTCAGGATCTGACTGACACCCTCCGCTATGGCGGAATGGTCTGGATGTGATTCGATCTCACCATTGACCATAACAGGCACTAGGTCCTGTGGCACTGGATCTTGTGTCTTGTCATCCGCAATGGCACTGGATCGTGTGGCACTAGATCTAGTGTGTTCCTGTTTGGTTGGCGCTAGGATTACTTCAGTGATCTTCATACGGGTATTTATTGACCTTACCGTGCTTAACCTTAATGCTGAATGCTTAACCTAGTGCTTATGGTTAACCTTATGCTTAACCTAATGCTTGAACTGATGCTAGAAATAACAGGTGCGTTGTTCTGCACAAGATCAACTTTGGGTGGACGGATGTGTTAAATACACGTGCGATGAAGATCTACGAAGTCTACAACACAGACGAGAACATAGGACCAGCACCAGCGGGCGTGTGTAGTCGACCCAAGTCAAAACTGCCGGCATCTTGGATCTCGAGCTGTAAATCCAAGGGACGTATGAAACGTACCGGAGATCGTAAGCAGAAGATAGGTGGCAAGACACAGAAGGTGGCGGGCAAACGTATCAAGGGTCGCAAGTACGGTGGACCACTGCCAGACTACTCCGCATAATCACAGAATATAAAAGAACTAATAGCGAGCCAATAGCGAGCCAGTGTGTTTTTTCAAACTTATCTACAGATAAAGTCATATACTTTATCCGCCCACTGTTGGTTCTGTTGTTTGGTCATGTGATTTGCCAGTGTGATGTCAAACTTGAAATCAGGGCTAGGTTTCTGCCCTCTCCATGCGAACTCCAACATGCTCTCGTTGATGAACGTTCCGGTGTTAAGTTTCAAGTCGCATTCCACACCAGACAGTTCGAAAGGTCGCATGCTCCACGTCTGTATGATTTTCTTATCGGTTACCTTTGAGAGCACCTCTTGGTCGAACCACTGTAGGGCGTACCTGTAGGCCAGCTCGTCCTTCCTGTAGTCCTGCAGATACACGTAATACATGTCCGCGGCCTTGAATAAGTTCTGGTCGGGCCCTGGATAAGGCACCGCACCCTTGGCCAATGGCACCGAAGGATGATAGAGACGGTAGGGTTCTGTCCAACAGAACACCATGGTATCTGGTAATTGTTCCTGTTCCAGCAAAGCCTCAAATTCCATGAAAGTGTTCCATACGGATGCTCCGCCCCTGCCCCAGTGTGTAACTTGGTGTGCCAACTTCTCTGCCAACAACACACACCAACTGTGTGATTCACGGCTTTCACAGAAACTGTCACCAAAAAATCCCAACTTCTTCATACATTGATAATTATCTACACATATTATGTCTTACAGATTTAATGATTGGAACCAACGACAAGGCACCATACCAGTGCGTTGGCAATCCACAGACTACGAATCATTGCCTTGGTTCGAGAATCCCGACAAGAGACAGGGCTTCAGCACACCAGAACACAACTATGGCATATACAAGGACCGGATAGGATGCCTTATACCCAAGTTCGAGCAAGTGGGCAAGGGTGTGTTCATCCCCAAAGAAGTGGATGAGATTTTTGGTCATGTATTAGAACATTTTGATCTCGAGGATTCTGTGTATGCGTTCGCCAAGTACACACCTGGACTGATCCTGCCCTGGCACAAAGACAACTACCCCACATACTCCCGCAACAAGAAGGCCACTGTTGATGAGATAGTGCGCATAATGGTATTCCTGCACGACCCGGCCCCGGGACATCAGCTCTGGATAGAGGATAGATACTGCACTGGACCGGCTGGCACTTGGTTCAGTTGGCAGGGCTCCACCAAACACATGGCGGCCAATCTAGGCGAAACAGATCGTTATGTGATACAGATCACAGGAAAGAGCAATCAATAATCTAAAAGGTTTTAACTCTTATAGATTTACCTTGGTTTTATGATCGTTTCTGTTTGTGTTTTGAACAGAATCTCGCCTTGATACCATTCCTCCAATAGTTTCTTGTTCCATTTGTTGTTATAGAAATGATAGTGATTGTGCTCCAAGACGCCCGCTAATTTTCTATAAACTTCCATGGGATCTTTTTGTGACAACGCTTCCATGGCATCGAGTATCATTTCTACCCTTTTATCAAAATCTGGTTCGTCGTCGTACGATTCATCAATCACAGGCGAGAATGTTTTGAATCCCAGGCTCCGGAATGCCTTGAGATGATCCATTGTGCCAACAATTATGAATGGTCTCTTGGCCACTATGGGTTTGGCCTCCTTCTCACTGAACATGGACATCCTATTGTCTGATGGTATGACAGTTTCAACAACACATGAATAGTGTGATTGATTGTAAATGCTGGGATCTATCAAATCACTGCATCTAATGTTGTGATTTCCTGGATCTATTGATTCTGCGCCAGATTTTTTGTCTGAGGGCACAATGACATCCTGTCCCCAGTGAGTGATTCCCAGTGCGTGACAGGTAGAGAAAGTTTTAGAGTTTACAACGTGCCGTTTGAGTGCTTGGTACAACTTAACATTATGACTGCACATTATTTCCCAATGGTACCGTTTGTCAAATGTTCTAGAGAGTTTGCCTAATAGATTTCTGCATATCTTGTAGTTCCTGTAAATTTTATTGTCTTGAAAGAACATGTCATTAAGGTAATATATTGGGCGGTTCAACGGCACATGAGAAACAAGATTGGCAAAAAAGGTCACTGGATCTGATTTTGAGAACCTGTTGATAAAATCGTCCGTGTAATAGTAAGGTCCCTCTGCGATGTTGTTTTCTGTGTCCCAACCGTGTTTGGATGCGTCTTTGTACTGCACCAACGGCTCCCCCAGCCCAACGTACACATGGTCCGATACAGGAATGTGTTGGCGTATCTTTTCTTCCAGTGATTTTAGTGAGTCAAAAGTGGCGTCAAAGTCCTGCAGGTATGAAAATTTTTTTTGTGCATCCGATTTTTTGAACTCGTTGAAGTCAAAGAACAGTGTGTCTATCACATTATTGTCACGCACACAGTAGTGGTGCCATTCTCTGTCGATGTATCTGGCCAACTTCATTTTTGTTTACTTACCATTATAATAGCACTTAAATAAGTGCATGAAGATATCTACCAAAAACGAGTATGGCAAGTTACGATCTGCCATCGTGGGCAGTGTGGAAAATTTTCAATGGCCGGACAACGACAAAGAATTTGACGAAGGAATAGCTCGATCAACGTACCATGAAACTCTCAAAGCAGGCAAACCAGCTTCACATGTGATGGATGAAGCCAGCATTGACCTAGAGCGACTGTCAGCGATCATGGAAGACCGTGGTATCGAAGTGTATCGACCCAAGGTCACCGGAACACACTGGTCCTATTCGGCCAGAGACATAATACTCACTGTGGGGAACAAAGTTATCCAGTGTCCAACTCCATTCTCCAGTCGAGCCAACGAATTGGAATTGTACCCTTTCCTTACAGAGGCAGAATGCGAAATAATCAAGGCCCCCAGGCCTAAGACACAACAAGATCCCATATTTGATGCGGCAAATGTGTTGAAGATGGACGACAGGCTACTTTATTCCCTTTCTCACTCGGCAAACGAAGCCGGTGCCGATTGGTTACAACAACAAGTGGGAACAGAGTTCGAAGTGGTCAAGTGGCGAGTGGTAGATCATGACATAACACACATCGACTCCACACTGCTGGCGTTGGACAAGGACACTGTGTTGGTAAACGCCTCCAGGGTCAAGGAAGACCAGCTTCCAGATTTCATGCGGGATTACAAAAAGATATGGGTAGATGATGTCACTCCTAGCAATTTCCACCACTTCCCGTACGCATCCAAATGGATAGGAATGAATGTGCTTTCCTTGGATCCAGAGACTGTCGTCGTTGACGAGATACAGGAGGGTTTGATTAAGAAATTAGAGGACTGCGGATTCAAGGTAATTACTACATCAATGAGACAATCAAGGACGCTAGGTGGTGGTTTTCACTGTGTGACCTGCGACCTGGAGAGGGAATAATGTTCAAGGTCACCCACCAGTGGAACAAACTCAAGACATGTGTGGTGGGCAGTGCCTATCCTCCCGAGCTGTTTGATTTCATCAAAGATCCGGCTCTCCGGAAGACTTTCGAAACGCTAGCCATAGAAACAGAGGAAGACATAAAAAAACTTGTCACTTTCCTTGAATCATTTGATATCAACGTGATAAGGCCAACCATGCCGGAGAATTTTGATCAATTCAAGATATCAAACGGATATATCGCACCGCCAATTGCCGCTAGAGACTTCATGGCCATGATTGATGATGAACTTTACTATCCCGGATTGCCCAATTTGAATCACGCGTGGATGGAGTTCGCTGGTCTTAAACAGATCGATACACGAGATGCTTTGCAGGACGAACAGTTGCACCAACAATGGATAGATTTCCAGAAGCAGGACAAATATGTATTCGACCAGAAGGTCAGTTTCTACAAAGACATTTTCACCCTCGCTCTCCAACAAGGAAACGAAGTTGTGGCCAGTCCCATAGATTACATGAACTCGTCATTTATCACGAGATTGGGGGATAGGATGATAGTGGGAACACAAAACTATCATGATGATCACGACAGCATCAAGCAAAGATTTTCGAAGATGTTTCCATCTAAGGAAATACACGTGGCTTCTAGCGAAGGACATTCTGATGGGTGCTTTGCTCCGGTGTCGGAAACACTGATCATATCGGCATATGACACCATAGATTACAACCGTATCTTCCCAGATGCCGAAGTGGTGTCAGTTCCTGCAGAGATCACGTTAAAGGATGATAAATTCAAACAGCAGATGATGACAGCAGAACACAAATGGTTCATAGAAGGCATGGAGCAAAACAAAGACCTAGTCGAAATGGTGGATTACTACTTCAACAGTTGGATAGGTAATGTGAACGAGACTGCCTTCATGGTAAACATTCTGATGCTGGACAAGAAGAATGCCCTGTGTAGCACGGAAAACAAGCAGGTGAGGCAGGCCATGAAGAGGCATGGCATAGAGCTTCACGTGACTCCCTTCAGGCATAGATGGTTCTGGGACACGGGCATACATTGTCTCACACAGGACCTGGACAGAGATTAATGATGGATTTTTTTAGAACAAATAAAATTTTATACCAGCAGAAAATTGCCTTCGTTGGACTGGGCAAACTTGGCATGCCCTGTGCGGAAGCCATCGCCAGGAAAGGATTCGACGTGGCAGGGTTTGACACCGTGACCAAGACAAGTAATTTGATCAATGTGCATCCAGACCTAAAAGAAACAGTCACAGACCGAGATATAGTATTCATAGCGGTGCCTACACCACACGAGCCAGGATATGACGGCAGAGAACCAACTAGCGACAAAGAAGTCAAGGATTTCAACTACGACACGGTCAAGGAGACACTCTCAAGAATCAACGACATATGCACAGAACAACAGACCATTGTGCTGATATCAACTGTGCTTCCAGGCACAGTCAGGAGAGAACTTGCGCCTATAATGACCAAAACCGGACTCGTCTATAATCCCTATCTGATAGCAATGGGCACCGTCGCTGATGACATGGTGAACCCAGAGATGATCATGATAGGAACAGAATGGGGGACCAAAGGGAAGTTATGTAAACAGAGGACTGAACTTCTAGAAAGTTTCTACAACGTCGTCTGTGACAACTATCCACGCGTGGAGACCGGCACTTGGGAGGAAGTGGAGTCAATGAAGATATTCTACAACACATTCATCAGCAACAAGATAGCGTTGGTCAACATGATCCAGGACGTCGCACAGAATATAGGGCACATGAACGTTGACAGAGTCACACAGGCCTTGTCTAGGTCCACCAAGAGAATAGTGAGTCCGGCCTACATGAAAGCGGGCATGGGCGATGGCGGTGCCTGCCACCCCAGAGACAATATCGCGCTGAGATGGCTGGCCAAAGAATTAGGTCTGGGTTACGATCTGTTTGAGAGCATAATGACGGCCAGAGAACAACAGGCAGAACACATGGCCGTGGCTATCCTTAAACACGGCAAGAACGTGTTCTTCACTTCTGACTCCTACAAGCCAGGCACAGCTCTAGTGGATGGATCTTACTCATTGTTAGTGCAACACTACGTCAAAAAGCATGGCGGAATGATTGTGGACGGTATCGATGACCCCGTTGAAGTCATAGTAAGGGTGCATGAATCAGATCAAATAACAACAGACACCAAAACAATCATATTTGATCCGTGGAGAAGTTATCCCAAGGCCGACAATGTGGTCTACTACGGTTATTACACTAAATGATGTAAAATGATGTATGGACCACGAAATAGACTGCTTTGATCACTTATGTCCATCATGTGACAACTGAGGATTATAAGGGGCCAAATCAAGTTCAGATTCAACTGTAATATTACGCATACCCATTAACCAAAGTGATGAAAGTGAAAGTGTAATATCTAGACCACGGGGTTTAACGGAAAAGAATTTATTCCTATTGTGTTGTCTCACACTCTCCGTCTGTTGATAAAAGAGGGTGACATCAGAGTCAACAAAGTCTTTACAGACCTTGGCTATCATTTCTATCCTTTTGTTGATGTCCGGTTCAAGATCATAACTCTCATCCATCCATTTGCCAAAAGTCTGATAGCCCTGTGATCGAAGGTACTTGAGATATCCAGCGGGAGCCAACACCACGAAAGGATGTTCAGTCATCAAGGGTTTGTAGATTTTTTCACTCAATTGGTATGAGGGCCTCTCCATCTCCGTCTCCAGGACGACGCTGAGTTTGGAGTTTTGGAAGTGCGGGATGAAAGGTATTTGGCAAAGCGTGTATGGGTCCTCACGAAATCCCTCGATGTCTTCTTCAAGGTGATACACACACCCAGACTCAACAGCCTTGCAACTGACATAACTGTTCTTCAGAAGATCAAGTGTCTCCATGGCCTTGACCAGTTCTACCCTTTTTTTGTCCGGCCTCCCTACTAACACTAAAAAATCTTTTGTCTTGGTGTCATGATTTATTTTAGGCAAACCCTGGTTGTTGTGTTGTATTTCTAGGCAGAAGTTATTGTGTTGTTGGTAAGGAAAAGGAAAATTTTTATCCTCCCCCTCAACCAATACAATAAACTTGTCCATGTTATTTTTTACCAACTCAACGAACCGCTCATCAAAGAAACGATGAAAGTTCATGTTTTCGTTATGAACCACCACTAAATTTTCGCAGTGCTTAATTTTAGATTCCAGATCATTGAGACTGCTTTTGATGTTTTCAGATGTCTGCATGACTGTCATAAAGAGTTCGGTTTGGAACACCGGAATATGGGTCTTCCTTTTTTTACTTAATTTGTCCAACATAAATACAGGTACTTATCTACCAATAAAACATGTCATCAGAGTTCACACATCACGAACGTTTCAAGCGGAAATTGCCCGACGGCTCATTTTACCAGTTCACGAGCATCACAGACGCACAGGAGAAATGTGCGTTCCACAACACATATCTCACCAGTAACAGTCCCGTTGTGACCTATGATTTAGAGGATTCGGGGGAAACCCTAAAGGTCACATTGGAGTTTACCAGCAGTGATGCCCAGCAGGCATGGTGGATCAATGTCTCCAACCTCAACAAAAATGGCATAAGATACTGCGCCAATGATATCAAATGGCAAGGTGCCGAGAAGCCAGAAACACTGCAGGTCTTTGTGAGAAATCACGTGCCTGGCAATGGAGGCTTTGTTGGTTGAAATATTTTATTTTCTAACTAAACCACAAGATTCAGCACAGACCTGATTACAATTTTTTGTTTCCCAAGTTGACTTGACCTGTTCAAATTCCTCGAGATACACCTTTGGTCGATCTACGTGTCCAAAACCATGATAACAACAGGGAAAAAACTCTCCCTCACTGTTGACATATACACTGCCATCTAGATGCTCGCATGATATTTTGATGCTTTCTTGTGTGGAGCTTGTAAAGTCCACTGGATCGTACCTCATTTTAAGGTATGCATCAACATCAAACTCCGTGGGCCTCGCATTCATGTCCGGAGGCAAAATCCAGTGGCTTACTGTTTTATCGGGTTGAATTGCCGGCATGTTATTCCTGCCCACATCCAAAGTGAAAAATTTTTTGAATCCCATTATCTCACTCATCCTCTTGGCTTGTTGGACTTGGTGCATGTTGTGTTGGAACATTATAAATTGCCAGGTAGCTTGGCCTCCCGCTTCAATGAACGCCCGGGCACGGAGCATCAAATTGTCCCATACAACTCCTTGTCGGTAAAGATGATTTGTATCGCTCAAACCGTCTATGCCAAACGTGATCTTGGTTCCCGTTTGAGCGATCTTTTCGTAGGTGGAGATTTTGCCAATACTGCCGTTGGTGGCTATGGAGCAATTTACACCTTTCAGATCACACATCTCGGCAATCTCAGGATTCATCATAGGATCACCGTGGTTACCACAGTAATTGATGCTGGTTACCTCTGGGAATCGCTTGAGGATCTCTCGTAGCTGGTCGGTAGCAAGATTAGTTGCTTTGAAAAACCCTTCTAGCGGAAAACCATATCCGTTACGAGGACACCCTGGACAACGGGCGTTGCAGTGGCTGGATGCCTCGATGTGTAGGTGTTTTACGCGCATAAAGGTATTTACAGTATAAATACGTTTGCTAACTAGGAGATTCAAAAATGGCGGCAGAATACAGACACAAGAAATATTTCAGAATCAGAGGAGCAGATAGCACCCTTAAGACTTTCTCATCGACAGCAGATGCCAACACCAAGATCGGGTTCACATCTGTTTACGATACCTCGACACCCACAAAGACAGAGGCACTTGAGGACGGTGGACAGACGTTGGTTGTTACCTATGAGTTTGAATCAGATGCCGACCAGACAGCATTCCAGAACGCTATCGACGGCGCTTGGAGTGACAGTTCAACGCCTTTCAGTCCAGTAGATGCCACGGACACGGTGGAGCACTTCAGGACGGAATGGTTATTACCAGACGGTTCGGTTGGTGATACAGTTAATCTTTAATACAGCAGTCACAAAAAAGTATTAAAAAATGGCAATAGAGTTAAGACACAAGGAATATTTCAGAAGACGACTAGACGACAATTCAATTGATACTTTTTCTAGTGTTTCGGATGCACAGACCAAATGTGCCTTCCACAGCACCTTCCTTACAAATTCCAACCCAACTATCACCTATGCTCTAGCAGATTCAAATCAAACTCTGGTGGTAACATTTGAATTTGCGTCTGGCATTGATCAAGCATCATGGAAAACAGCAGTTACCAACCTCTCTGACAGTTCTACGGCATGGCGTGCTGGAGACATCGAATGGTTCAAACTGGAGTGGATAGGTCCGGACGGAACCACTGTGGCAAAAACAGAAACTTTCGAGTAAAAAAAAGGGCGATATTTCTAACGCCCTTTCTTTATCTTATACTACGCTACTGATAGATTCACAGCACTTGGACCCTTGGGACCATCCTGTGTTTCAAACGATACCGTGTCGCCTTCATTCAACGAAGTCAGGCCTGCGGCCTCCACTGCTGAGATGTGTACGAAAACGTCCTTGTCTTCGCTGGCGATGAATCCAAAACCCTTAGAGGCGTTGAACCATTTAACTGTTCCTTGATTGCTCATGTTTGTTCTTTCTTTATTGGTTATTTTTGTGAGGTAGTCTGTATCTAAAATAGGGCGGGAGGTTTGTTATGTCTTCTGCGTCTTGTCTTGTTACTCTTGTCTCATCTTTACTTATACTTAAAAAAGGGGCGATAGTCGCCTCCCGCCCCTTTAACAACTTAACTATTGGGAATTAAGCAGAGTAGTTGATTACTTTTCTGCCTGATTTCTTTAATAATGAAATGATGTTTGCTTTCATTGTCAAAGCAGAAGCCTTAGGTGCTGTACCTAACACTTCAACTGTAAAATCAATACCTTTAGATAACAACTTGTTAGTCGCTGTTTTTCTAGCAGTGTTTTTCACTGCCATGTTTTTGAACTTGATTTTACCACCGTGTACTTCACCATTCACTTTGTATGAAGAAGCCGGTTCCGCAAATACACCGATCTGTTTCGCTCTTGATTTGAAGTTTCTAGTGTATACAACGTATTGTGTTGAGTTTGCCATGGTCTTTTCCTTTTTAGTAGATGGAAAAAGTGTATTAAACATACCTGTTAGCATATTGTTTCCTTTTCCTTAGTTTGTTAATTTACGATTCGCCGGAGTTTCAATCTCTGTTATCCTACGCATCAACAACTATTATATACTAAGACGAGTGAAAGGTCAACCGGTGAGAAAAGTCAGTATCTATGCGATTAGTTGTCCTTGACCTCGGTCACTTGGTAGTAGTCTCTGACATCTTCAAATGTTCGGTGACCAAACATAGATTCCCATTCCTCAGAGTCATCTTCAAACCAAAACGTTGGGTTTTCCATGTTTACCATGTACCACCATTCACCCTTCCAATACGGACTTCTGGTGCATAACACGTAAGGTGGGGCATCGAAACAGGTCTGGACGTAGGCGGTGGTGTCTATTACTTCAAAGGCGGATTCAAATTTTACTATGTCGTCGACTATGACGTGTTCCAATTTATCATGAACCACAAAACTTTTATCACATATAATATCAACAGGGGCGTGTGACATCTCAAGGAACTGACACGCCAACATTCTACTGAATCCAGGATGGGGAGTATCAACTCTGTCATTCTCAACGATTGAGACCATGGGACACAGCATTTTGTTTCGTCCAAGGTTCTTTATGAGGTGTCTCGTCTTATGGAACATATAAGAGTTGTGATCATTTGGATCATTCTTGAACTTCGAGTATAGTGTGGAAAGTTCCTGGTCAATATCGATCTGTTTCACTTCCGACAACGGAAAGTCGTTGAAACGTTTGATGCATTTGCCGGCGGCATATAGAAGTTTCAACCATTCTATGATTTCCCCTCTATTTTGTATCTTCACTTAGTTGTCCTTTACCTTGGGCACCTGGAACAGGTCTATGCCGTCCTTGATGAGATCATCCACCTGTTTCTTGGAGGGATTTCCATAGAACTCCAGATCTCTCTTGCCCCGGTGTGCCTTCCTGGCCTCTCGAGCGAAGTTCTTGCCCACGTTCTCGAAGTTCTGTTCCACGTGGTTCTGTATCTGCTTCAACAGTGTTCGGGCCTGTCCACCCATCACCATCTGGTCACCCGCCATCTCTTTGACTTTCGCCTTACCACGCTTCCGAGCGTTGCTCTTCTTTGGCACCGCTGGTGCCATGATGTCCTTCCTGACCTGTGTGCTGTCACACATTGGACACAATAACTGTCCCTGTGCCAGTTGGTTCTCGTAGTCCTCGTTGCTGGGGAACCAGCCCTCGAACTTGGCCGAACACTCACACTTTAGGGAGAACTTTATCATAAAACTATTTACATTATATACTTGACTTGAGATCGTGTCTACTATATAATCGAGACATGGCATTACACAACACATCAGGATACACACCAGGCGCGGCCAAGAAGACCTCTCAAGGCAGGAACAAGAGCAGGATCAAGAAGAGCTCCATGAACAAGCACAAGAAGAGAAGTTACAAGGCGTATGCAGGACAAGGAAAATAAGGTAGACCTACAAGACGAGATAAGGATCTTGAGACTGCAACTGGGCAACCTCGAGGTGCAGATAGCGGACTACCAACAGATAATCAAAGAGCTGTCTGACAAGTTGCGACTGTACGAAGAGATCAACGGCTCAGTGTTCCGACCCGCTAGGAAATAAGGTTAGTCAATCCAAACATCACGGCATCCTTCCGCTTGCGGAACTTGATGTGCTCGTGATCCACGATGAACACATTCATCCTGCCACCGTATTTCTTCAACACATCCTCGGCTTCCAGTGGCCTTATGGTTATGTGATCCTCCTCCGGCAATGGACAACGGTAACCCCAGAACATGGGCCACCAGTGTAAGGGATTGATGCTATCGTATCGCTCCTTCATGACCACGAGGAATATCAAGGGTGTGATGGTGAATGGTTCCATCCAGAGCGGTATGGCATTAAAGGTCAGCCAGTCGATCAGATGTATAAGTCCTGTCCAACCCAACAGTATGGTGACGAACACACCCATCAAGGGCCAGAACTCGTCCTCTAGATCGAGGTCCGGATCCGGGTGAGAGTACATTCTGCGCAACTGTTGTGGATTCATTCTCATGTAAAATATATATGTTGATTTGCTCAAGAGCACTAATTAAAAACAATAAATGAACACTTTATTAATAAATGGTTGTAGTTTTGGGGAGTGTTGGAACCCATCTAACCAATTTGTTTCGGCTCTTGGGTGCGATAGCGTGGAGAACATATCAAAAGCGGCGACCAGTTTCCAACGGACCTGTAGGACAACAGTTGAATGGATAGCACAGAATGGTAATCCGCACTTTGTCATCATACCGATCACCTTCGCTCACAGATGGGAGTTAGCCATCGCACAAAACGAAGATCCCATCGACGGAGCATGGTTCCCCCTACAGAGAAAAGAGCTTTTGGATTCCACTAGACACACGCTGGCCACGGAGGTGGACAAGAAAAAGTTGGCATTAATGATAGATCTGTATTATGGTAATATACCAAACATAAAGACTTACTGGGACAAGGTCTTTACAGAAGTGGTTTTACTGTCTGCCTTCTTGGAAAGCAGGAATATAAATCATATCATGTTTGACATGTGCAACAAGTTTGACAGGAAACACATCAAAGGTTACAAAGGATTTACTAAAACTGATCTTATAGAGTCAAACAAAAATATTATAGATCTGTTTTCGTTTTGTGGTAACCAATACATGTGGCAGAACATGCCAGACAATGACCATACAGATTATAACATACATCACGCTCCCGCACAGTACAGAACGCTGGAAAACTACCTTTCGAACTATCTACGACAACATTTGAAGTAGACTTTTGCTTTTATTATGCTACAATAAAGAGTAAATACCTTAGATATGCAAAAACACACGCGAAGTCTACTGGAAGAACTCAGCTCAATGCCCCTGAAAAGGGACAAGGAGGAGGTGGTCGAGAGCAGGGCATCACACATCCTGGAAAGTGCGATAAGACTGATGCACTACATCAGGGAGAACTTCGACCAGGACACCGCATACAAACTTGAAAAGAAATTCAACTCAGCACTTAAGAACATGGATGCATCCAAGTTCAGCAAAGGCGTTGCTAGGATAAAAGAAAACAGAGACATCAAACAGAACGTGCTGAAGACCATAGACGGCGACTACCAAGAGGACTAATCACATGCTGATAGAAGACGTCCTTACAGAATTCAAGAGGACACACCTGGAGCACATCGAGGACATCGTGATCACCGACGGCTACGAGGGTGGTCGGGCCGTATTGGATTATTTCAGGGGCCTGCTACTAACACTGAAAGGAACTAGCTCAGAGGCCGTGAAGGTGTCAGTTAAATGGGATGGCGCACCCGCGGTGGTGTGTGGGATCAACCCCGACAACGGCCGGTTCTTCGTGGGCACCAAGTCAGTTTTCGCCAAGGCGGCAAAAGTAAATTACACCAAGCGAGATATAGCAAACAACCATGGCACGGACGACCTGGGACAGAAATTACTCAAGTGTCTTGTGCATCTCAAGAAACTGGACATGACTGGAGTGTACCAGGGTGACCTGTTGTTCACCGACGAGGACATAACTCGTAAGAACATCGACGGCAAGCCCAACCTCACGTTCACACCCAACACCATCACCTATGCTGTGCCAGAACAGTCAGACCTAGGACGGCGGATTGACAGGGCCAAGGTGGGCATCATATTCCACACCACATACGTGGGGGACTCACTGGCGGACATGAACGCCCAGGCGGGAGCGGATGTTGATGCGTTTACCCAGTCACCAGACGTGTTCTTTGACAACGCAACATATAAAGACGTGTCAGGGTCGGCCAAGTTCACAGACGTGGAAACAAAACAGTTCTACAATGGTATCGAGAAACTGGAATCATTGTTAAACAACGTGCCGAGGAACCTCGCCAGCGTGTTGGGACAGAATCAGGACTTCGTGCCCATGTTCCAGATGTACATCAACGCCATGGTCAGGGAAGGCAAACTTCCAAACGATGCCAACCGGTTCCTACTGGGATTCAAGAGGTTCTACAACGACAGGATGACACAGCAGATGTCAGGCCTGAAAGCACAGAAGGCTCTCAACTTAAGACAAGAGAAGATAAAACAGATGCCCATCTTCCTCAACAGGGCCAAGAAGCCATTACAGGCCATGCTGACTTTCTATCGTGCTGTACAGACCATGAAGGCGTTCGTGCTGAAGAAGATGAACCAGGCCCAGGCCATAGGTTCATTCCAGCAAACCGACAGTGGCTTGGAGGTCACTGAGCCAGAGGGTTTCGTGGCAGTGGACCGGTCGGGCAGTGCGGTCAAATTGGTTGATAGGTTGGGATTCTCCAGGAGGAATCTAACTGCGATCAGCAAATTCAAGAAAAATTGATAACTGTTTATTGATCTCAGCACTTAGTCTGCCCTCATCAAAGAAGTTATTCTTATTGTGCTGTCTTAAATATTTCGTTTGCAGGTAAATGTCTTGCCAGTTCTTGGTGAGTAGATCCCTACAGGTGTTGGCTATCTTTTCCGCCCGTTCGTTTTGATCTCGCGCAAGGTCATAGCCCTCATCAAAATACTTCGAAAATGTCTTGAAACCCATCTCCCTGAGTTTCTGCAGGTAAAGGTAGTTGCCATGGACGACGAACACGTGCTCAGCGATTATAGATTTCCAGATGCGTTCGGTCATGAAAACTTCTGTGTTGACGTCCGTAGATTCGGACAGCAGGGAGTACTTGGTGTCTTCATACTGCCTGGGCATGATCGTTTGGTCCAACCCCCGTTCTGGATAAGGATGCACAATTTCATATTCCGGCGCTAGCTTAAGGGTAGGCCAATATGACACCAGACTACCCGTGTTGATGTCGGTGTGCAGTTGATCGTATAATTTCTTCCTGTGCTTTTTTGGTGTCTTGTTGAGGTAAAGGAAGTCAAACTTCTTCTCTGTGTGTTTGAATTCCAAATCATGATCTTTGTACTTTTTGTACATCAGCCACCAAAACCAGCTGGTGTCGCCGGTCCACCTGACGTGCGGCACGTCCACCATGGGCCATGTGTCCTCTGATTCCAGCGTGGAGGGACTCTCCCATGGCGTGGTTTTTATGAACACGAAGTTCTGGCTCTTCAAGAGCTGTATCCTGCGATCTATCTCTGCCATGAACTCTGGATTGTCTTTCAACCGTTGATTTTCCACACGGGTGTCTATCATGGCGAACCTCCGATCATAGGCGTCGAGGTTGTAGTCATGCAGTGTGTAGTACTCCCCGGTCATGTGGAAATCCTGGTGCGGCATGGAATTCATGTTGATGTAGTCCTCCAGCTCTAGGTGGTTGCCGGTCTTCATCACGTCGGTCAATATAAAATTACGTTGCATAGTATCTATAAATATGGGTATGCTTACACCATTCTTAAAGTATGTATCTGAGGGCAAGGTCATAAGGCGACAGAGTGACTTGCAGAGATACACGTTTCCAGAAGTCACCGAGAGGATATACCTCAGTTTCCTCGCGCTTTCATTGTTCAGCCAGATCAGGGAGATGAGGGACTTTGCTAAATCATACGCAGACCAGACCATGGCCAAGGGCACGTTTGACCAGGTCAGGATGATCAACAATGATCTAGCCAACATGCTGGCCATAGTGACCGGTGATCCGGAGATAACAAAAAAATTAAAGAACAAGAACCAAGCACAGGCCATGAGGCAGAGGCAACCGGTGCCCGTGATGGCCGTGAGGAGATACCTAAGGACCTGGGAAGACCACTACCGGAATCTGACGCAACTGGAGAGGGCTCTCAACATAACTGACGCCAACTACAAGAACCTCAGAAGAAATATCGCCAACTACAATGGGTTGGATGACAAGAACAAGCAGGTCACAAGGAAGAAACTGCTCCAGCATCTAGCCGCCAAACTGGCGGGCACGGACCTACACAGGGCCATGAAGGGGGCCGTGTGATGATCAAGTACATCTGTGAGCGGTGTGGCTGTGAACAGCACTGTGGTAAATCATGCACCGAGTGTCTTGACTGTCCGGACTGCGGCTGTCAAGAGTGTGATGCCAAGCGAGAATAGTTTCTGGGTGCTGTATGGACAGCACACCGAACCCACATACCTGGAGGACGCCGGACATGGCCAACAGCCACAGAGGGACGCCGCACTGGGTTACGTGAACCAATGGCGCGTGTGCCTGGACATAGGTAGCAACGTAGGTCAGTGGACCAGACCACTGGCAAAAAGATTCCACAGTGTGATATGCTTCGAGCCCAATCCCAACTTTAGGCAGTGCTTCAAGAAGAACATCGCGGAAACCAACGTGGTACTATGGCCCTATGGTTTATCCAACAAGGAACACCAGGCCCAACAGGATTTCAACTCGACGATCTTGAACGAGGGTGCAGGTGACATCCAGTGCAGGACCTTGGACAGTTTTGGACTGACCAACGTGGACTTCGTCAAGATAGACGTGGACGGATTCGAGGTGCCCCTGCTGGAGGGAGCCCGCGACACACTGACCAAGAACAACGCCGTGATCAACATCGAGATGAAGCGTGACAAGAGGGCAGACACAGTGAAACGTGCCGAGGACATATTGCGAGATCTGGGCTACAGATATGAAAAACGCACCAAAAGTGACGAAGTCTGGCTGAAAACGTAATAATACAGCATAATTTACCAAACACACCCATAAATACATTTAACTTGATGCCTGAGCGGCATCATAGTCATTTAAATCAGATAAAAAGGAGGATTAACAATGGCAATTAACTCAAACAGTACTGCTTTCTACACAGCAGACAAAGTATCAATCGGTTCAGGTAAGGACATTGAATTTTTCACGGTAACAGTGAAGGATGCAACTAACACTGCTCTTGACATCGATGGATTAACACACAACGGTGGAATCGTGGACAAGATCATGCAAGCGATCCAAACCAGAGGAACAATCAAGTACTTCAACGTAACAACAACCAACGGTGTTATCACTGTGGGTGTTGAGGGTGAAGACACTTGGGGTGACTCAGACGGTAACGTTGCTTCTCCAACAGCGACAGCGGCGGCCAACATGCAGACCTACATCAGAAGTTTAGGTACAGCACTAGCGGCCAGAGGTACTAGAACAGCAACTTCAGATGACACGACTTACGATGTGAGTCTTTCAACTGTTGCGGCTTCTGAAATGGTACTAGCGTAATCGCAATAGCATAAAAGGAGAAACACAATGCCAATAACACAAAACAGATCAACTGATCTAACAAGAAGACAGGCGTTCAATGGTAAGGGTTTAACTTTCATTGAAGTCATCTTCGATGACGCGATCACGGCTTCTGCCACAAACCTTGAGTCACTTGACTCTGTGTTTGACAAGACAGCCAAGGTCGTGAACAAGAACGGTACACTACTTGCGGCATCATACAGAACAGCGGCGAAAGCCACTGACAACGATGCGGCTGAAGTGGCGGCGATAGACGCGGATGATTCAATCGACTCATACCAGTTCATCGTTGAAGGCACACCGGGTCAATTCAACAACGCGGACTCAGCCGGCGACATCAACATGGATGTTGACACGACGGTGATAGCGGACGCTGAAGCTGACCTTGAGTCTGACATCCTAGCCAGCCTAGCGGTTAGTGACTCAGCAGGTAACGTTCACGTTAAAATCAGAACATTATTACCAGAGGGCGTAGGCTCAACAGGTGATGATGCCATCTACGGAATGTTCGACCAAAGGGGTGATGCGTAAGCATAACCACTAGTCAACAGACTGGATCAACAAAAGGGCGGGTCCTTAATTGGCTCCGCCCTTTTTTTATGACTTAAATATCGCTATGCACGAGTACAGGATTCACACCTTGGTGGACATAACAGACAACGGCAACCTGAAGCAGGCGTTCCCGTTCAAGACTAAAGCCGGGGAGGTCATACACGACAAGCACTCGTTGGCCATAGCCCGCAACCAGAACTCGAACTTCAACACTATGCTACAACTCCTACAGATGAGGGGCAACATCACTTGGGAACTGCCACCACAGCGGATCGAGATACAGAGCCTCAAGAACCACATATTCGGATCGTTCTACGAGGGCCGGCAGACCACGTGGCACTTCCAGTTCTTCACGGAACAGACCGGTGTGTACGGTGACGACACGGATCCCGTGGCACAACTAGTGGAGGACTTCCACCAGGTGCCCATACTCTCCTTCTGCAAGGAGACTGTCACATTCCCCCTGAGCACTTTCGACACCATGATGCCTGTCAGTAAAAACACCTACTTTTCATACGCTGGTCCCATAGATAAATAATACTTGATTAAGGCACACACTACAAAACTTATTAAGGCTAGCACAGGCGATGACACAGGCACAATTCCAGGCTTTAGGAGCGGAGATCAGAGAGATCAAACAGGAGTTGAGAGAGTATATAAGATTAATGAGTACAACAGATTTAGAAAAGACAAACCTAGAAGCACACGTGGACCTCTGTTCGGAGAGGTACAAGGGCCTACACGACAGGCTGAGTGCGATCGAACTGAGACTGGCCAAGATGAATGACGATATGTCGACCAGTCACAAGTCACAGACCAAGACCATCATAGCAACAGCGGGCACAGTGGTGGCGGGACTACTATCAACAGTGGTGGTGATCCTGATGAAGATGCCAGGCTAACAGCCATATCCAGCAAACACACATGTTCATACAGATAGCACCCCGGGTAAAGGTCTTCGTGACAGAGGAAGACATGTCATTCATAATGCAACACCGATCGGAATCATTTCGAGGCAGTGAGTTACCACCGGAACAACAAGACAGGGCCAAGCGCCTGGCCGACAAGGCCATATTCGTCAGGAAGAAACTTGACACCGACGTCCAATACGCTTTAAATAGACAGATTAGGATCGTTCGGAATGACACAAAAAAATAGATCAGAACTGGTAAAACAGATAGAGGCATACGGCCTCAAGAACAAGTTGGCAGAGCTCGCACGACGGGAAGAGGCACGGAGACCGTTCCGACACCTGCCCAAGCAGTTCAGCAAGGGCATCCTGATCGGCAACATAGCCATCGTGCCCAAGAAGTTGACCGGCACCCGATACGCCTACGTGATAGCGGACATGCTGGAGGCCAGCATCATACACGAGGACATCAATCTCAAACAGACCGCGATACTGGTGGCACACCACCTGGCGGACGGCAAGAACGTGCCCACCAACCTCATGGAACTGGACACCAAGTTCGCGAGCCAACTGTTCGACATACAGAACGCCAAGAGGATGATCAAGGAAGCACAGAAGAACAAGGACGAGGCGATGGAGGACATCTACTGGGACAGATTGGACGTCGCAAACCGCCTAGCGGACGAGTGTAAGTCGAGGATACAGATGATTTTCAATGACACGTTCGGCGCATAGATAATAAATAAACACGTATGAAGAGCTTAGAACTTACAAAACCCATAACAACAGAATCACTGCTTAAAGAATTCGAATCAAGATTCAACCAGACCATGGATCTCTCACAGTTCACCAAGGAGGAACTGGAGGACTACGCGAACCACGTGAGGACCAAGATACACGAGATCACACAGAACACGCATTTCGGCAGAGAACTGAAAGACGACAAGTACCAGAAGAACCAGATGATGCTGGACATCATCAACCAGGCCATCAATGAACGCAAACTGGCCGAGTATGGTGGCAACATGAACGACCCAATGACCAAGGTGGCCACAACAACACTATCAGCCAAATCCAAACTGGACAAAGGTCAGGCGCTGGATCAAGAAGAGAAGAAGATAGTCAGCAAGATAATGACCAAAGAAGGTGTTGAAGAGCAATCAGAATTAATATTGGCCGCGAAGGACATGATGGACAAGGTAACATCGTTCCTGGAAGACCTAGCATCCATGAAGACGGAAGGCATGCTGGAGTTGGCGGACAGAATCAGAGACGAGATGGGCGCCGACAAGGCGGACGCATTTCTACAGAAGATCCAACCAGCGATTGAACAGGCGGAGGCCACTTTGACGACTACTCGACAAGAGCTAGACAACGGTGTAAGAATATTGACCGGAGAAGAAGAGGTTTCAGACCCTATGGGCGCAGATGACACGATGGCAACGGACATGGACACAGACCTAGACTCACTGGACTCCGAGGGTGGAGAAGAGACAGACGAGTTTGGGGCCTCTGACGCAGAAGCGGGTGGCACGGAACCAGAAGGCCGTGAGCAGAGAGAATCACGAGAAGTTTTCGAGGCTTCTAATAGACTCTACTCCAAACTAGCCGGGAAGTAGTCCCGTGAGATTTTTCGAATTCAACAAGAGCGACACTGACCTGGAGTCAGCGATCATCAACGTCCTCATGAACATGAAGGGCGACGCGGACGAGCGGGATGAGTCAAGTGAGATCAGCATGGACGCGGTAAAGCAGATCATGAGCAACACCGGTTACC
>Ga0208767_1001012_pt1 | contig 22642 bp, 22 predicted proteins | sample VirMetDEL_Mar_21_FD_184514 | JGI IMG/M metagenome (GOLD analysis project Ga0208767, IMG submission 184514) | Aqueous microbial communities from the Delaware River and Bay under freshwater to marine salinity gradient to study organic matter... | ecosystem: Environmental > Aquatic > Marine >... | reverse complement strand
AGACAGCGTATCGTTAATAACAACGTTACCAGTAGAGTCGGAGATGTTGTTACCGTTCAGATCCAAGTCAACAATCAGACGAGGAATAGCAAAACTACCAGAACCAGTTTCAATAAAGCCAGTCTGCTGGTCAACACTAAACGTATCGCCAACAATAAACTTACCTTTGTGGTCAGTAATAGCTGCCCAAATCTTACCGTTGTTCAGCTCAATCTTTTGCCGTGCTTCATCAGGAACACCACCGTTCTCAGGTAGTGCCGTGTAGTTAGTACCACTACCGACATACTCCATCGTGTGACCGCTAGAAGCGATCATAGAACGAAGGTAGAAGTTAGCAGATGCACCGCTAGCAACGTTATTAGCAAGACCCAGGTTTTGAGACAGGTTTGCAGGATCAGGACGACTAATCGTCACAGTCCAACCACTACCCGCTGCAACAGCAGACAGCACAGGATAGGTATTACCACCAATATCCACAAGCATGTTGTCTTGAGGACGGGTAGCAGCACCATGCCAATCAGGACCAACACTAGGAGCACCAATCGTAAAGGTGGTGTCTCCACTGCTTGCACCTGCAGTAGTAGCAGCCGTAAAGATTGCGTTAGTCGAACGACCATCAGCAATCAGCGAGTAGCTACCAAAGTCAGTAGTAGAAGCAGCCAGGTTAGCTTGACCACCGTTTTTAGTTTTCAGGTGGTAATGATTAAAGAATGAATAGGAGCTAGTAGCTTGGCAATAACCGTTGTTAGTGATAAAAATACCAGGACCATTCAATGCAGTGTGGGTATAACTATCGCATACCATCGACCGCAGAGGACTGTTAGAAGCTGGAACTGAACCATCAATAAGAAGACCACCACCAGCAAAACCAGAGTCAAGGTCACCAGCCGCACCTTCACCAGGGACGTGAGGAGTAAAGGTTACGTTGTTAATTTGGCTATCAGAGAAGTTTGTACAGTTTTGGATGTACGGAGACTTCTTAATAACTGCACCAGGATAGAACGCAAAGTTCCAGCCTTGGTTAGTAGGCAGACCATACGTTGCATCAGTATCAAGAGCGTTACCACCACGGGTACCGCTTGCCTTCATACCTTGCAGCGTAAGACCATAGAAGTACGAACCACTGTTCACACGGAACATGATTTGCAGTTCGTTAGCTTCAGGTACATCAACGTCATACCCAGCTTGATCAGCAACAGGAATAGCTGGGTGAATGATGCAGTTCCTCAACGAAGAACCAACAACAGCAACGTCATTCTTTTCAATATCAATGGGGAACTCTTCCCCGTAGATACCAGGCGCAACCAAGACAATACTGCCGTCACCATCAGGATCAGCGTTGATAGCATCAATAGCCGATTTAATGGTCTTTTTAGGGTTGCTTAGACGATGTGCTTCGTAGGTGTCATCACCGTTAATCGAGTCAACGTAGACAACCTTAGGCAGCGTAGTAAATGCACCACCAGATGCAATAGGAAGCCACTGAGTGCCGTCCCAAATGTGTACAGTACGATCAGTGTCGTTCTGCATCCACATCTTACCAGTTTCCCAGTTAGAACCAGTAGGAACAGCAGTTTGCACAAGGCAATCAAAACGACGAGCTGCAGCGTTAGCTGTAAAGATGTTAGTATCTGCAGGGTTTACAGAACTTTGCTCTTGTTCAGCATAGGTAATAATATCATCATTTTTAATCTTACTGAAATCAATAGAATTGTCAGCAAGACCCAGAGTAATAGTACCATCACCGTCGTCGGTAACAGTAATACCAGTACCATCGGTACCGATATCATTAGTAATAACATGATCAATGCGGTCGTCAATTGCCGCAGCGGTCATGATTTTGTCGTCAGTGTTCTCAAAATTTTCTGTGCTCTGGATCGTGTCCGCCGTTTGATCCCAGAACTGAGCATCCAAGGCAGCAGTAGTTGCAACCTTGGTGTCAGAACTACTCCAAGTTTCGTCACTGTGAATAGTATCGACCTCGTTGTCCCAAGTATAATTCCTGATTTCTTCTACAGCAAAGTTGTTTTGCTGAAAATTATCATTAAGATCTTTTGCACGAATCGATGATCCAGACGAGAACGTCGCCTTCAATGTATCTACATTAGTAGAACGGAAAATACGCACACGAACATCAACTGCAGGAGCCGTGTTCATCTGAATAGTTGTAGCGTTGGCGTAGGTGTATTCACTTGTTTCAACGTCATTAAGACTTACCTTAACGTCGTCTTTAGTAATGTATTCAAATGGAAAGGTGTATAGCGTAGTGCTATTGTCACCTGTATAAAAAATTTCAGTTGTTGCCATTACGTTACATAATTAGTGTAATGGGTGGATTAAGCAATGTCCAGAATATTCCGAACTTGTTGTGCAAGAGGAGTGTCTTGCTTAGCAGCCTGGGCATACATACCCTGACGTTTTGGATTGATAGGACCTGAAGCTTGCTCATCAAAGAGTTGAGCATTTTCCAAAGCGTCCTTAATTCGTTCGTCTTTGTAAAGACCAGTTTCAACGATAGCGTCTCGTTTGACGTTGCGGTGGATAGTGTTGAAGTTGTTAAAGATTAAACTTTTAATCCTTCTAGCTTGATCAGAATCTTTACCAAGTTTCTCAACAGCAAGTTCGTATTGTTTGACTAGCTGTTTATGGTCGTCGCCTTTAACGTAGGTGTCGAGAGCTTTATAGAGGTTACCTTGTACGGCAAAGCTAAGAGCCGATTGCTGGTTAGCATCAAGCTCTACCTTATAGATTTCCCGCAAGTAAGCAGGGTTAACGCTATACTTGTACTTCTCCATTTCCTGCATCACAGGATCAAAGTGTCGCCTAGGGGATACACGACCAGGCCAGAAGTAAGATCCAAACGTAGCTAGACGTTGCAGAGTTTCATCGCCTTGATCTGCAGAGTAAACCTTAGGCTTACCACGAGTTTTTTTAGCAGGAGCATAAATGTCAGCAATTTCAGGGTTTTGAATGTTGTTAAAACCTTGCTTAGCGCCTTGAGACAATACTTGTTGACCAGGGAATGTGCGAACGTCTTGCACAGTCTCATACGGCTGAAGCATGTCAGCAATCTCTTTAAGGGCACCAGGAGTAATGAAATCCCAAAGGAACCCAAACATATTAGCGCTCCAGTTAGGACTATCAGTATCAACAATTCTTCCAAACTTTTGCTGACCTGCAGTCATTGGTCGGTTAATAATGTCACTCAGGAGACCGTTAGTAAGCGTAAGAAGACCATCAACAAGACCGTTTTCAGAAGTTCTGCCAGCCATGTATGCACTCATAACGTTACCCATCAAAGACAAGTAAACAGTGGCTGGTGCAAACTTACCAGTTTCAATAGCTATATCGTAGTCTTCACCTTCAACAAGAAACTCACCGCTGTCACCAAAAGATACTTTAGGTAGTTTAAAACCAAAAACTTCTTTGTCACTACTTGCTAAAGCCAGACTAACCGCCACAGCTGAGCCTGCACCAATTACTTGAGCCAAAGCTAGTTGAGATTCAAAAGCTAAGCGTTGTGTGGGATCAGGGTTATTGCGGATAGCTTGCAGTTTCTTGTTATATGGAGCCAGTCCAACAGAAGCTCCAACGTTTTCAATATACGTTTGTTCAATTTGACGATAAGATGCACGAGGAAATCCGTTAAAAATAACAGAAAGTGGAGACACTTTATTAGCTTCTGCTTGAGCTGCAAACCAACGTTCTAGTTGATTAGAATCTTTTGTAATGTTAAAAGGTTCTTGCAACGTAACTCGTTCTGCCGCTGCTTTTACTTCAAGATCAATAATCTGACCTTTCCATGCAGGACCTTTAAATATCTTACTTTCTTCAAGCTTGACTTGAGCCATCATCTGTTGAGGTCTAAACTCACGACGCTCCCAAAGGTTAACAAAAGCTCGACCCCACGCATGTTGAGCACCAGCTGTAACTTTAGATGCTTCGTCACCTGCCATCAACAGACGGACAGGAGTGTTGGTCCAAGGATGGTATGCAATTTCTCGTGCTTTCTGTCCAAACCAAGCGTTGAACATTTCAAGAGGTGACGCATTATTTCTAGCCAATTCTTGAAGTTGATAATCATGCATTTCACGGATTTTATTAAATTCCGCAAGAAGATCACTAGAGTAGCTATCTCCAAAACGATCTTTACCTGAAAGCGGTACAGAAGTAGACCAAGTTTGGTATCCAGCTTTAAGTGAAGATTTAAGATGCCACAAACCTCCTGCAAATTGACCCAATCCATACAAACTTTCAACAGGTTTAACGTAACGGTTGGCAGGGTTTGCTCCAGACAAAGCAAGAGCCAAAGGTTCAAACGTCTGTCGGAACACGGTAGCACCAACAGCATTAGTTTGAGTACCAAGTTGACCCAAAGCAATAACGTTGTAGAAATACTTCTGGAAAGGTTCCTTAGCTCTCAGAGCTTCATTGACAATATCCGAAGTCAGTTCAAGGTTAGCAAGAACTTTTTCAGGATTACCAAACCTCAAGTTGTTCATAGCAAGGTAGAAAATTTCTTCAGCTTGCTTATTACCGTTTTGAGCTAAACTCCAAAGTTGTTCTAAAGAATCAATCCTAAACTCTTCGCCAACTCCTGGATCAATTTTAATCAGCTCGCCGTCAAGAGTAAATCCAGGTTTTTTGTATTTACGAGCAGCTTGAGCAGGAGCTAGATCTTTGTCAACACCTAGCAAACGTGCAACTTCATCTGACGTTGTGTCTTGAAGAGCTTCACCTAGCAAGAAAAAATCACGCTGCGCTTTGCGGAAAGGTCCAGCAATAGCATTGATAAATTTTTGAGTAGGAAGAAGGTTTTTGTTAATATAATCAGTAGGGTCTTGGTTGGTATTTTTCATGGTAGCAATCTGCTGAGCCATGGTTTGTAACCTTAAACCTTCCTGCTTTAGAGCCATGCGGGTAAAGGTAACCGCTGCAAGACCCTCTTCACGTCCAATATCTAATTCTGCGTGTTTATTAAAATAATTAATAAAGTTTGCTTCTTGCTCACGCCAAGCTTGAGGAGCTTGACTCTTCATGTCAAGGCGAGGATCATTGAAACGGATGGCACCAAACTCTTGCATTTTCATCAAGAATTTAGTTTCGTCCTCATCCATATATCTGCCGTTTTCCGAAAGGAATTTAGCAGCTTTTCGGATAAGACGTGCTAGTCCAATTGAACCAGCTTCAGGGGCATGTTTGCCAAACAAAGCAATAGCTACTTCTTTAGCAGCCTGAGGGTTTTCAGCAACTCGACTCCAATCAAAGAAGTAGTTGCTAGGATCGTTTAGATCAAGACCAATCCCTTTAGCTTCAGGCAGCAAATTATTCAAGAAAGCTGCATCGTTGATACCAGAAGGATGCGTAGCTTTCAGCTGAGGACCGATAACATCAGGAGTAATGACATCTTGAGGTTCTAGATCTCTGCTGTACTCAGGTACTTTAACATCAGTCAAAGCACGAGCAACATCATCAGGATCTTGCCCCAAAGCCAAGGCGATGTCATCCAAGCTGTTATTGTTATTAGCAATGTTACGGCGCAGCATTTGTCCTGCCACACCACCTAATGCTTGGAACAGCCTGTCACTAGCCATGTTGATCAAAGAGTTTTGAGACAAACCCCACAGGATCAACAGTGGTTGAACAGCAAGAGAATCCCCTTCAATAAGCTGACGAGTCAACTCTGCACCAGCTTCCTCGCTTGTCTGAGTAGCGTACATCTTGCCGAAGATTTCAGCAATCTTACGTCCAGCAAGCATGTCTGTAGCAGAGTCTTGACCCACAGTTTCTGCTGCGGATTCAATTAGCATAGTACCGCCCAGACTCTTTACTCCAGCAAGGTTACGCCAAAACAAAGTAGGGACAATAATTTTACCGCCTTGATAAATCAGTTCAGTAAAAAGATTGTTTTCATCCAATGAAGCAGGACGCTCATTCCAATCAGCTTGTTCGTTGAAAATACGGGCTGCAGGGGTAAGACCAATAGCGGTCATAGCCCCTTGATAAACACCGTAATCAATTGCCGTCATCGGCTTACCAATGACAGGAATACTAGCAGTAAAATCCCTAATTTCTTGATCGTTAGGAATAATGTCAGCAATAGGTCTGGTAATTTTACCAGCAATAGTACCTTCAGTTAAATCAGCAACAGCTTCAGCTGCAGAATCCAGCGCAGTCATTATCCCGCCTTGGTCGAGAAAATCGCCAATCTGGGAAATCACCCCTCGGGGTTTTTCTACTGGCTGAGCAGTTTCAGCAGTTTGCTTGATCAGATCTTCTTCCTCGGAAGGATCTGGTAAAAAAATCGGCATTTTATTGTCCGTAGAATTGTTTTAGAAACGCACTAGCATCGCTAGAATAGTTTGAATACTGTACTCTAAAATTAGGACCGCTTGACATTGCTTGAATAGCTGCCCCAAGCGCTCGATCAGTTATATTAGGGTTAGTAAAAATGTTAAGTATATTATTGCTCTTTAATTCAGCAACTAAATCATTAACAAAATCTTCTTCCCTAAAAAGATCTTTACCTTCACGACGAGCGGCTTGCAAAATCAAAGCTGCAGCATAAGCAGCTCCTTTAGGAGTAAAGCCAGCACTCATCAGGGCAGGAATAGCTTTGTAAGTTTCATTTTTATAAGCAGCGCTATTAACGCTACCAGGGCTAGGACCCATTACATCATGACTTTTAGCTTCGTCTAAGGGTTTCAGTTCAGAAACTTTATTATACCTTGCTTGACTGTTTACAAGTGACAGCGGAGTAACACCCATGTCTTGAGCAAACCGTACTAGCTTAGGATCATTAATTCCTGCAACACGAAAATCATCGACTTCTCTTTGAGTTGTTAGTTGGTCCCAAACAATGTCACCATCACGATACTGACCTTTCAATGCGTTCCAATTACCGCTTGCAGGGTTCCAACTGGTAGCCCAGTTTTTTTGCCCGCCACTCCTCGGAGTACGATCAGGTACGCTAATACCAAACTGTTGAGCTGCGGCTTGTACGCCAGCATAGTTTTGGTTTGGATCAGCTTCGTTATCTTTCATCTTAAACAAACCGCCAAGATAAAAGTCACCGTCAGAACTCAAAGCTTGCTTCTCAAAAAATTCTTGAGCAGCAGTATTTAAGATAGCTTGTTGTTCAGCAGCAGTTTGACTACCATCAAATTTCAACTTCGCGTACATCACGTTTTTAAGGTGCGCACCTAAAGCTTGGTTGAATTGAGTTGTAATAAGTTTAACTTTATCTTTGCTGAGAACTTTACCTTTGTAGTTAATAATGTCCAGCACACCGCCAGGCGTTACAGTAGCACCAATCTTTTTAGCAAAGACTTCGTTAAAGTAAACCCCAGTAGTTTTAAAAGTGTTTTTAACAGCGTCTTGACCAGATTGAGTGTTTCTAGTTAACTGAGCAATAATCTGGTTACCACGTTGCTGTGAATACTTGCCAGTAGCTACATCAGTTGCTACCTGTTCGGGAGTAAAAATTTGACCTTTAGACAACTGATCCATACGTTGTTGGTAGTTGTTAAAGGTTTCTTGAGTTTCTGAAAGATCATCAAGTTTATTTCTAAGAATACGTTGACCTTCAGGGTCAAGACCTTCAGTTTCTTCAAGAATAATTTTTCGACGTTCTGTGATGTCTCTGACATCTTTTAATCTATCAGCAATTCGTACTTCTGCAGCTTTACGGGCGTCTAGCATAGCTTTATATTTTTTGTCCCTAGATGCAAGGACAGCTTCGCTAGCTAGTGTAGGATAAGTAGCTCCTAACGTAGTTTTAGGGTCAGTACTACCTTTTTTAATTTGAGTGTTAGATACCAGAGTAACCCACTCTTCACCACGATCAATAGCACCTTTGTATATGTACTCAGCAGCCCTTGCATTAGCAGCCCTTCTAGTTACAATACCATTATTGTCGAAAAGGTACTGATCAGAGAGTTCATTAAACTTTTCACTAGAGTTAGCTGGGGTCATCCCAAACGTAGCATTGAAAGCGTTTCTATCGTTTTCAGCTAGGTTTTGCTCTTTCTGCTGTTTAATGGTTTCAGAAGTTTGGTTCTGAGCCATGTAGGTTTTGGTGTTACGAATAGTCTCACCAAGAATTCCTACAAAATTAGCTTTAGTTGTGTACTGAAGATTGTTGTTTTTAATCCAAAGTTTAGTAGCAATGTCTAGAGCTGCACTAGGATCAGCAACATATAATTGAAACAACTTTTCGCCATTGACCATCTGCATTATGTCAGAAGCATAACGAGAGCGAGCATCCATCAAAAGAGCTTTCTCGTTTCTAACACCACGACTTACACTGAGAGATTTGTTGCGAAATTCTTCTGCTTCGTTAATTTTGCCAGCAGCTTCTAGTTCGTTAGCTTGCTGTGCAAGAATCTGTTCCTCCTGATCACTGACCATCAAAGCTGAATACTCTTCAGGTACAATTACGTTGTTGTAAAGAGAATCAAACTGAGCACCAATTTCTTTATCTTTAGCAGTTTGTTTTTCTAAAGCTTCAAGATATTTAGCAAAAGATGCAGACAAAGGTGCTAAGGCGGTTAGATCTTGACCTGCAAAACGTGAATCTTCAATACGTTGTTGATCTACAATACGATTAAAATTAAAGAAAGCTTGAGCTTGCTGTAATTGTCGTTGGGTGCTTTCCCTAACTTGACTAGCAGTATCTACGACAGCCCTAGGATTAAACCCAGGTACTCGTGCAAATGATTCAAATTGTGCCATGATTAATTAACCTTTAAGGAAGTTTGCGTAAGCATTTCCAAGAGGTGAGCCAGAGCCTATCTTACCAAAAGCTGCATCAGAAAGAGCTCCAGAAGAACCACCAACACCACCAATTTTTCCAAGGTCACTAGCAGCTCCCATACCAGCGCTAAGACCGCCAAGTGCTGCACTTCCAAGACCGCCAATCAAAGACAAGGCAGAAGGTCCTTGCTGCATGACAGGTGCAGAAGGTAGAGGAGCCCTACGAGTAGGAAGGGGTACCTTACTAAACAGTTGTCGTCGATAAGACGTAGCCTGATCTGCTGCTCCACGATACGTGTCTGCTGCTGCAAACCTAGCACGGAGTAAGTTATCCATAACTAGAGATTCACGCATACCTTCAGAGCCAGCAGCCAAAGCCATCGCACGTTCACGACCTCTACCTGCTTGCATTGTTGCAGCCATTCTACCTTGAGTCTGAAGCAACTTTTGTTGTCCAGCAAGGTTTTCAAATCTAGACTTTGCTACTCGTTCAGCAAGTTGTTTATCAAGACCAGTTCGGACTTCACCTAAAGCTAGCTCGCTTTCACGAAGACCAGATTGGTAATCGTTAATTGCTGCTCGCCTAATAGCTTCTTGTCCTTGGAACTGGAATTCATTCATCATTACCGCGTCTCGATATTGATTCAATCGAGCACGGTTTGTAGCATCAGTTTGGGCTCTACCTTGTTGGAAGCTGCCAAGCGCTGAAGCTCCCTGAGAAATACCAGTTGCTACACCGATAGCTGTTGCGGGTCCGCACATAATTTACAGAATTCTATAAAGGGTAAGTTATTGGGTCCGTAAGTAATCACTCGGATAAACTTAAACCCAAGGAATCTGAGAAGTTTTACGTGGGTCACATTACGTGCATCCACAATGTTAAAGAGCAGCTTCTCCTTTCTGCTGTCAATAAATTTTTTAGCTTCACGTGCAAAAGCTATTGGGTAGTCACGAATAACTGGTGTACATAACATCCAGATTGCTCCGTTGTCATGGATACCTGCCATTCCGGCAGTCTTGCCGTTAGGCATCGTGAAGTACACGCAGAAGCCTCTAGAAACAGCCTCAGGGAGCACGACCATAGGATCTTGACCGTGCCCCTCTTCGACCTCTCTGCGGTCCTCAGGAAGCAAGTTAGAGGCTACCTCAATAGCAGCCTCAATCGTTGCTGGGCGGATTTCAACTTTAGACACTTCGATAATACTTGTTACTATAGTTACCTTCCCATTCCATTGAATACAATGTAGTAGGAGAAGGGTGCTTAGAAGATAGTTCTAAATTAAAATTTGTATTCTTATCGTACACAGGAACGGTCAGCGTGGTCTCATCACGAATAGAAGCCCTATCAGCAAGGTATGTTCCTGCTGTAGCAGATTCATAGGTAATGACACGATCATCCCTACCAAAAGATTTAAGCGTAGCTTCATAATAACCTGAATCTCCAAGCGTTACTTTAATTCTATTAAGAGTCAAGTAACCTCGTGTATCTGCCTGAAGTGTACCAGACAAACCACTCTTAGATGTAGGATAAATAGTAGGGAATTCAACACGCATATCAAACGTATACCCTATAGCAATAGGATCATCAGTCCAATCACCTTGAAGGCTGCCTGTGGTATTATCTACAGTAATGTCTCCAATACGTCCAGGTTCATCTCCCATGCTAAATGCTTGCAACTCTTCACCACTAAAGTAAGGGATGGGAAGTGTAAAAGTTGTAACGTTGTCAGACTCATTGTAAGTCATGTCTGCTTCAACGACTGACCCGTAATAATCAAAATGAATACGGAAATCGTTTTCAGTAAACGTAGTAGTATTACGTTGAGGGCGCAGATCACCACGTACCAAATAGACAGTACCATCGTCAGCTTCTAAAGCAGCGTAGTAATTATCTTTAATTAGAGTGTGGTGAATAACTGTGCCAAGCATAGTCCAATAGAACCAAGAGTTTAGAGCACGTTTTTCTCCAGTGTTGAAATATTTAAAACACCAAACTGTATTACTGTCTCGTTCACAAGCTAAGATTAGATCGTTTTCTTGTGAGTCAGCAATTAGCTCTAGATCTTGTGGTAGCAGTGTACCAGCAGATTTACTTTGCTCAACAATTTCAGGGTCAATGTTGTTGGTAACGTTAACCATTTCATAGAAACGGCTATACTTACCTGTATTGCTAAAGAAGCCTACGGTAGTGCCCAGAGAAAGTAGCTTAGTATTTGGGTTGATATTGTAGCTAGCAATGTTAGTAACTTTAACTGTCAAAGGAGACAGCAAATCATTTTCTGTACGCAACAAGAACTGTTGGTTAGGGCTAGCAACAATCAATCCAGAGGGAACAACTAAACCTTCATGCAAGATAGCTGGTACAGTACTGCTAGATGATACATCAATAGGATCATTATCAGCAATTGTCAAAGCAGACTGACCGAATAACTCAAAGTATTCACCAGTCCTAGACATGACAATGTTTTCCCTGCTTAAGAAAGCAAGACGATCTCGGAAGAAAATGGTAGCATTAATTGTGTTACCAAAGTTAGCACCAGCAGGTGGGCAGAAACTAGGACGAGGATTAGTGATCTCATCACCAGCAGCACGAGGTCCCCACAGCACAGGTCCAACATAGAATTCAGAGATCAAATCTCCGTCAGCATCTGTGGTAATGTTAGCTGTACGAATGATAACATGAGGCATCGTATAGCTGTTGATGGTATGAGGAATGCCAGGTTTAGCTACCTCTTGCCACACACCTTCACCGTCTAAATTGTTATTACCATAGAATTGTACGTAGTAATCATCTTCTTCAGCACCAGTATTAATTATTTTAGCAATGTAACCGTTCTTACATTTATTAGGAAGACGACCAATATTGTTAACTTGTGTGATAAAATTCTCAGTAGTTTCACCAGACTGCTGTTGATCAGTAGCAGAAATCACATCCATCAATGTTGGATCAGGTGTACTAACAACAAAAGGGTAGCTGTTTGTGATATACAATCCATTGCCAACCCTTTCAACTGTATAGCCTAAACCAAAACCTGTGATATCAGATTCAAGGTCTCCCAAAATTGTGGAAGCATCAAGAGTATTGGTTGTGGTTGCTTCTACAAAAGAAGCTCTACCGTCATTAGCAGAGGTTGTAGTCTCAGTACCAATCTCATTAACAGTAACAATAAACGGGTTACCCCCTAAAGTTACTGAAACTCGATCTCCGACTTCCCAACCTTCACCGCCATCATTAAGAGTGACGCTAAGGCTATAAGATTCACTGACACTGTTATTAGTACAACCATCAGGCCAAGCACTACAGGAACTGGTAATGGTAACATTCAAGCCAGTTTTATCAGCACCAGAACTAAGAGTTGTAGTCCACTGACCAGCACGAGCACAACCAGGAGCACCTACACAATAGGTACTAGTACTCCAACCACTAGGAGACACACTGACTCGTTTAGCTTTTGTAAACGTTACAGCAGGTTGATTCGGTACATTCTGACCAGGCTGATCAAAATCAAGAATATAATTCTGACGATAAGCAAGTGCTTTAAGTTCTACAAACGCTTCATACGGACGTTTCTCTGTGACACTATTAGACATAGACACAGAAACTCTTTTGTTAGTGACAAACGTATAATCGTTGACACTCATTGTATGAAGATCGTTGTCATTATCATGAATAAAATAATCTTCAGGAGCCCCAGCATCTGTAAGATTAGTAGCAGTATAGAATCCAGAAACCTGCTCACCGTTAGGATCAATAGGCTCTGCTGCATATTTTACAGTCATGGGTTTACCAGACTTCATGCTCCAGATATTTACATTACCTGTGCGTGTAATCTGACAAATGTAACGCTCGTCATTATTGACTCGGTTATTTTTATAAATAGTAAACCAAGTTCCTGTAGAAGTAGAAGTTAGTTCACTAATATATTTAGTGCCTGGTCTTTTCAATAGACCAAGTGTAACGTCAGGTAAGACATTCTCAGCATCACGAACTTGCCCAGGAACTTTGAGTTCATCGGGTTGGTCGGACATCCCAAGAATGTACCTAGGAATTTTTTGCGCGATGCTTGTCATACTACTCGATTAAGTCCTTGATGTGGTTTGTAAGCAGTGTAACTGGTGTTATGACCAAACCCAAACATATTGTAATCGCCTTGGTTGCATTCATATTCCATACATGCAGCCCGTGCTTGTACTTCTTGAGCAGCCAAAAGCTGTACCAATTGTGGGTTACCTACCATTTGAGTAGCAGCTCTCGTACCAGCTTTGTAGGTAGCATAACGTTTGAATACAGAAGGTAGGTCTTCATAAGTAAACCACCAAACAATATCCGCTGCAATATCTTCGTCCCAAACATCCGTGTGGTTTACTTTATCATACAAGAACCCATTACGTTTGATAGGATCGTAATATTTGCTGGTCTGACCATCACTTAAATCAACACGAAGCATGTTGTTAGTAATTGCAATCTTACCATCTTGGTTACGCTCCAAGGGGTAATGCAGTTCAGTATTAAAAGTCCAACCTTCGTTTTGAATATCTTTACTAGCTTCTCCAAGCAGTTGATAGATAAAAGCGACTTCAGGGTTGGTAAATTCTAGTGCAGTGATCGGGGCTTGACCAATGATCCCCAGTATTGAGTTTACGCTGGAGAGTTCGGTCTCAGAATCAAATTGTGTGGGGAACGTCATATTTATAGATAAAAAAAGGGGCTCCCGAAGGAACCCCCAGATTAATTAAAGATCAGTCAACGACCAGATCAGTACGGGTAACAGCAGGGCTGTCAGCTTCAACACCAGGGTATGCAAAACGCATACCTTGGGTCACGGAGTAAACCTCCGAAGCAGCAACAGAATTACCGAAACCCGAAGAAGTTTTGGAAACAGAGTGACGGACAGCGACACCTTCCCCATCAGCAGCCAGACCCTCAATAGAGAAGTTAGAGCTAGCAAGGGAGCCAGTCTGGTCAGCAATAGCATCGACCAGCTGGGCAACGGTTACGCGACCAGCCACACCGTATTCGCCTACGGTAGCAGCAGCATTAGCCATTTAAATCACCAAGATTGTGGGAGCGTAGATGCCTCGGTAGTATCACCTTCAACACCACCAGACACAGTACGACCAACTTCCAAAGGGGAAGAAGGGTTCAGGGTCTGGGATTTGGTCAGGCCAATACCGGGATCAATTTTAACAACTACAGAAGTACCAGGATTAATCATGTTGGTACCTCGTTATCAAACTGCAGTCAGTTCAATAGCAGCAGCGGGGTTCAGCCAGTCGCAGCCCATGGCAAGACGACCGATGATCAGGTCGCCCTGATACATTGCCTTCACGTCACCGCCAGTGGTTTGCACGGAAGGACCGATGGCTTCGACAACGCCAGCAGCGTCACGACCATAGATCAGACCACAGTGACCAGTGAAGTTGCCGCTGTAATCGTTGTTCTCACCGTTCACGCGAGCAACAGTACCAGCGTTGAAGGGCAGGTTGTTGCTACGACGGATTTGAATACCGGCAATCTCATACAGACCTTCGCCGCTGTTCAGGCTGCCAGAGGTAGCACCGAAGTCACGGTTCAGAATGTTGGTGTCAACTTGAGACACGAGAGCGTAGTACTGACGCGGGGACAGCACAGCGGTACGACCTTGGGTAGGAACGTTCTTCTCGTCCAGGATCGAAGCAGCTTCAAAGAAAGCGTCAACGATAGCCTGAGCGTTGAAGGCATTACCAGTGCCAAGGTTGATCACAGAACCGCCAGGCTCGGGACCAGGAGCGGCAGTGATGGGGTGTGCCTGACGTGCAGCCAGAGCAATAGAACGGAAGACCTTCTTGTCATAAGCTTCAGCCAGAGCATGACCGATCTTAGCAGAGATCTCGCTACGCAGCGAGTAATGAGCAAGAGTCTCATCGAGATCATACAAGAATGCGCTTGAGACAAGCAGGTCATCCATGAGGATGGTCTTCTCAGCCACCGGAGGATCACCGCTACCAAGGATAGGGGTGCCAGGGGTGTGGTAGGCAGCTTCCATGCGTCCAGTGTAGATGAACTGGAGGCTCTTACCGTTACGCAGGGTACGGTTTTGGACAGTACCTTTAGCGATCGTCTGGGACTCGTAAGCCTTGATCATCTCGCCGCTGAACAGCTTCAGATACGTGGCGTACTTTCCCGTGGTGCTACCGTCATTGTAGCCTTGGGACAGAGCAATAGTAGAGGGGTTGCTATTCAGCGAACCACCAGGAGTAAGAATAGTGTTAGCCATTTTTATGGAGAGGTTGAATAATGATACCTCTCTGAACGTTCAGAGTATTAAATTTTTTCTGGTAAAATTATGGTCTTTACCTAAACCGGTTTCGGCAAAGGGTGTCCCCGCAGGGGCCAATGCCAAGAGGAGCCAGGTCCGACACTGAGGTGCCTGACTCCCGTTGCTACTTAGAATTTAGTAGCGTGAGATTTGTAAGCAATGCCGCGATACTTAAGCTTAGCAGCTTTTTGAGCTGCCTGTTGCTCCCGAACACGGGCATCCAATTCGACTTGAGTCATTGTTCTGAATGAAAGTACCTGACCCCCGTTCCATGATCAGGTGACATGCGTTCGCCATTTGCGAATAGCGAATGAACGGACGACATTGCTTAGTTGTTACGGACGAAGAGCGCTGCAGGCGTCTTCCAGATCTTCATAGAAAGCAGAGTTGCGAGTATCACCTGCGTAATAATCGCGGTTGCCAGGAATGAAAGAAGACGACAGAGGATTGTTAGTAGTATGCCAAGCACTTTGATAAGTGATGACCATACCATGTCCAGGGTTGTAAGCCATTGTAATTAACCAATAGAAGGAGCTTTCAAAGCTACTGCAGTGGTCTCAGCAGCTGCGAGATCCAAGGGGAAGTTATGAGCATTACGCTCATGCATCACCTCAAATCCCAAGTTAGCACGGTTCAGGATATCAGCCCAGGTATTCACCACTCGACCATCATTGGTCAGCAGGGACTGGTTAAAGTTAAAACCGTTGAGATTAAATGCCATCGTAGACACACCCAATGCAGCAAACCAAATACCTACAACAGGCCAGGCAGCAAGAAAGAAGTGAAGACTACGGGAATTATTAAAACTGGCGTATTGGAAAATAAGCCGACCGAAGTAACCATGAGCAGCGACAATATTATAAGTCTCCTCTTCTTGCCCAAACTTGTAACCATAATTTTGTGACATGTCTTCAGTCGTTTCACGAACAAGCGAAGACGTAACAAGGCTACCATGCATAGCTGAGAAAAGAGACCCACCAAAAACGCCGGCCACACCCAGCATGTGGAAAGGATGCATAAGAATATTGTGCTCAGCCTGGAACACCAGCATGTAGTTGAAGGTGCCGGATATCCCCAAGGGCATAGCATCAGAAAAAGAACCTTGTCCAAACGGGTAAACAAGGAACACAGCAGTCGCAGCGGCGACAGGAGCAGAGTACGCAACAAAGATCCAAGGCCTCATTCCTAGTCGATAGCTAAGTTCCCACTCACGTCCCATGTAAGCATAGATGCCAATGAGGAAGTGGAAAGTGACGAGTTGGAATGGACCCCCGTTGTACAGCCATTCATCAAGTGAAGCAGCTTCCCAAATTGGGTAGAAGTGTAGTCCGATGGCATTGCTGCTCGGAACGACGGCTCCCGAAATAATGTTGTTTCCATACAACAAGGAGCCTGCGACAGGTTCACGGATTCCATCGATGTCAACAGGTGGCGCGGCAACGAATGCCACGATAAAACAAATAGCGGCGGCTAGCAAGCAGGGGATCATCAGAACCCCAAACCAGCCTACATAAAGACGGTTGTTGGTGGAGGTCACCCAGGAACAAAACTGCTCCCATGCGCTCTCCTTCCTTTTAAGTGCAATTGTTGCAGTCATGTCAGTAAGTAATTAAAGTTGCCTCCCACCCACCACATAGTAGGATTAGAAGCGATACTTCAGACCAGCCTTGGTACCGTAGCTGTTGACGGTATCAAAGGCAGCAGAAATCTCACCGTACACAGAAAGTTGCTTGCTCACATCAACACCACCGCCAGCTTTGGCAGTCAGTTTGGTGTCAGCTTCACCACCATCAGGACTGAACACAGTAGGACCACCTTGAACGTACCAGGAGGCAGCGCCCTCAGAACCATCAATACCGACGTGGAAGTCAGTCGAAGTTCCAGTGTAGTCAGAACCGGTAAAACCGGAGTTGGCTTCCACATTCACATAAGGAGCGGCGAAAGCAGGTGCAGCCATCAGAGCGACAGCGGGGAGGATAGCAAGAGTTTTCATTTGAATCGTTTTAGGTAGTCGTATGAGTATTGTTCCCGTCTACCAAAGATCCCCCAACCTAACCAGTAGGAAGCAGAATTCATGTAAAAGGGAACGGGTTGATGAGGAGTACGGAACTCACTCAGTTCAGCACGGAATTGTCCTTCGTTAATCATGTACCGTACTTGACCTTCAAGACTAGAAGGGTTGCAAGAATAACGGCGACAAAATGAACCAAGTCCATCGTAGCGTTTCTGAGTTGTCCATTGGATAAGACCATACCCTCCTCGAAGGCATTGGTCGTAAGGAAGTATAGCACCTCCTTCACAGACGTTGGAGCGGAAACCAGATTCTTGTTTGATGTTGCCCATGATCACAGCCAGGGCAGTCTTGTCTTTGATCTCCGCTTTTACTTGGAGTTGTTCCAGAACATACTGCTCTTGGACGTTGCAATCAGGGCACTCAATCATTTCTTCTTAGTTCCTTTTTTAACGCAATTGTTTACACGGGTACCACCTTTAACCTTGGTACCACGTTTTTCATAACCCTTCCAGCAGGAAGCGTCGAGACGTTGTTTAGTCTCCTTCTTTTTAGCTGGCATAATATCAAGCTTTAGGTTTACGTTTCTTCTTGTTTTGAGCAAGAGGAAGTTGAGGTCCAGTTCTTTTCAGAAAGACATCCTTTTCATTAGGGTTGTCAGTACTTTTACCTTTGTTGTAAATCTTCTGCTTTTTTTGAGCATCCTTGTGACCAGGACCAATTTCAAAAGAGGTCCCGATCATCAAAGAATCTTTGTTAGATTTCTTTTTTGGGGTACGCATTACCAAATACCGGGAATGATCTGTCCGGTCAGAGCATAAGAACCAAGAGCAGCCATAACGCCAAGCATAGCGAGACGGCCATTAAGGAGCTCAGCTCGCTCATTGTGGGGGACACCGTAAGGATGGTCAGTCATTAGTAATTAAGATCCGATCGTTCAAGTTTAGCAAAGACATCCTGCCGATAAGCAGGGTCTCGATCATAGCGTGGGTCAGACATAGCTGCAACCACTTCAGCTTGACTACGGAAAACATCCTGCTGAGTCTGAGCAGGTTTGCCAGACAGCATACGTCCTTCGTAACCGTTGGCTTCTTGGAAAGCAGCTTGCATACCAACCACAGCGAGTTTGATCATATCAGGATCGCCAACATTAATCAAGTTGTCGAAAGCCTGAACAAAATTTTCTGGCATATTTTCAGCCGCCCAACCAACCAAGCCATTGTATTGTTCTTCACCACCGACAAAGTTCTGAATGTCAGAAACTTGTTCTGCAGTAAAGTCTTCTACTTGAGCAGGGTTAGATTGGATTTGCATGTAAGCTTCAAGGAGATCCTTGCTATCCATCTGGGATAGTTTTTCAAAGGTCTCCTCACTCAGCTTACCTTCTTGAGCATATTCTTGAGAGGCTTCGTTAAGAAGATCAACTAGAGGATCAGCATCAATAGGCTGTTCTTCTACTTCTTCTTCCCGCCCCCGCCCTTGTGGGTCTTCTTCCCGCAAGCCATCGTTAGATTCTCCTAGTTTCTTTTGAAGTTCAATGTAAGCTTTTTCCAGTTCTTCAGCTGACTCGTATTTACCAGCCAGCATCCGGCTTTCTTCTTGAGCACGTTGCTCGCCAATAGCTAGAGCTTCTTGCTCAGCTTCATTCAGTTCCGGTTGATCCGCTGGAGTCGGATCGTAAGTTAGAATTGCCATTTACAGTAGTTACTTGAAGGTTACCAAGGCCAACAGTTTTTACATAGTTGGGTGAACGACCGATGGTAGGGGTGCCTACCTTCATACGTGGTGCATAACGATTACCGTCTTCAGTGTACGGGTCTTCGCCAAGCGTCATTTTAGGTGTGAGTTTCTTTTCACTCACGGGATTAGGTTCAGGTGTCTCAATTGTAAGAGGCACCTTTTCATTTGTAATTTCTTGAGCGGGCTTAGCGGTACGCTTTGGCTCGGGAACACTAGGCTTCCGGCGGGGCTTCCGCTGCGGGGTTGGATCCGTCATCTACTTGTCGCATCATTTCAGGGTTTTTTGTCGGGTCCATCATAGGAGACGATGCAAACTGACCAGCTTGCTTAAGAAGCTCTTGTTGCTGCATCATCTGTTGTTGTTGCTGCATCTCACCTTGGAGTTGCTGCTGTGTCTTAACAAGACCCAACGTCTCGATACCTTGTGCAGTAGCCAAGCGTTTGATAACTTCTGCAGGATCGATGTATTTTGCAATTGCTTCTGGACCCATGGTCTGAGCAACTGTTTGCAGGAATGCAGTCAAAGACTCACGATCTTGACCACGACCCAAAGCATTAACGCCCGCCACAATTTGTGGACGGACAAGATCTTTGGGAAGTTTAGGAACCTGATTACTACGTTGCAGAACAAACATAGTACGGTTCAGATAGGGAACCAGGAACTCAACAGTCAGCAGAGAAAATAGTCCACCAAGCTGTTGTTCCAATTCGAGTTGTGTGAGGCGAACCTCTTCTGCTGTAGTGCGCTCAGACTGACGAACAGTCAAAACAAGAAACGCTTCAGAAAGACGTTGCACCAAACTGTTAGACATTTCTGAGGCAGTACGGAAGTCAGCAGTTTTACCTACTTGAACAACCTGTACATCTTCAGGTCTGCCTTGTACAATAGCACCATTGCCAGCGTTAGCAAGCGTAGCAGGTTTAGTAGTACTGCTTGGTGATACCAAGAATACAACTTTAGCTGCAACACTGCTGCCTTCAATCAGTGCTTGGCTCAAAGAATCGAGGGAGCGCAAGTCTCCAAGGAATTCTTCGACCCTACCTCGACCGTAGTCTTCACCGTCCACAGTATTGAATCTGAGAACGAGCCATGGAGAAACATTTTTAGGTGCGGTGCTTCGGCTACCAGGAATGATTTTGTCATCTACTTCCTGATGCCATACCCAACGACCTGATCCTTCTTCCAGTCGGACGTAGGTGTATACCTCAACGTCATCCTCTTTCCCGTTTGTACCTGAGCCAGAGTTACCACCAGCTTGGTTTGGTTTAGGTAGGGGTATATTAAGAAGCTCACGGGAAATCAGCTCCTTGGTCACGATCTCAAGAACGTTACCGTCACCATCACGGTTTACAACAAACCGATTCAGTGGGTACATCTTGATACCATTCTTGCCCATAAACAAAAGGGCATTACCACCAACAATCAAATGCTTGATTGCTTCGTGGATTACAACACGGTCGTTGGATGCATTAATAACATCCATGATCATGCGTTCAATTTTACCGAAGCTTTCTTCAAGTTCAGTCTTAATCTCAAGAGGAAGTTCCTCACCAAGCTTTTCATCCCGCACTTGTAGTTTAAAGAACGGGGTCATCGGAGGTAGAAGGGCAAGCATAAGTTTACTTGCCAACGTTACTACCGACTTAGCTCCAACTGATTGCCATGGAGTTATAAGAGTTTTATGATTCTCTTTGTAACCTTCATCACGACGGATCAGATAAGGAAGAGTAAGACGTGAACACTCGTAAGCTACGTCGAGAAAATTGTTTCTTACTGAAGTAAGTTTCTCATACCGAGCACGGGCGTTCTTCACAGGTTAATGCCTCCGCTAGGATAGCTATTACCACCTGCAACCATACTGACACCAGTAGACAGACTTTGACGAAGAGGTGTAGCACCCATAGTCTTTTTCTTTCTAGTAGCACCGAGACGTACAGAAGCAGAAGAAGTTTCGTCAGTCAAAGGTTTAAATGTACGCACCACAGGTTCAGGAGGTGCGATTTGTTTTGAAACAGGTTGTGTAAAATTAATAGTGGGAGCAGCTGGTGCGCCGCCTCCACCGCCACCAAAACACATTAGCTTTCATCCATTTTGTTTTGAATCCACTCGACAATGGATCGTTGACCTGCTTGATACATGATCTGCTCCATAGTCATAGCGGGGGTTGGGTTGAGAGGTGGAAAGGTGTCAAATAATTCTTGAAGTAGGGACGAGGTTGTCATCCCCTTCACTTCAAGCATACTGAGGGAGGTTGGGGTTTGCATGTTCAAAGAAGGCAGGCATCCGAGCTCTCTTGGTGTCAGAAAGTTCAGGAGCTTTGCCTTGATACATTAGGTTGTCGCTGGAATCCAGCCAAAATTTTTTGTCCAAATATTTATTGGTAGTATTTCTACCTAGTGGCTCCATAACCCAGTTGATGGTAGCCTTACGCAGTTTGTCAAGAGAAGGGCTGTAATTCAGACCCATTTCAGTGCAGACAAGAGTGTTGGTAGAAACATGGACCTGTTCATCACGGCTGATGTCAGCACTCACTGTTCGGAGTCCAGCGTCACCGTTGAAACGGAAAAAGGGGAGGAGCACAAAGAAAATCGCACGCTCGGCAACCAACGCTTTGAGCAGCGTGTGATCTGGATGCGTAACCCAAGCTTCTCGTAGCCTTTGGGCTTCCGCCTCAGCTTTCGGATCAGTGCCGATAGCGTTGGCGATGTAACCCAGCGCGAGGTCGTGATTCTCCTCGTCCTTGATATTGGATCGAAGGAGGTCCACACTTGCTTTCGGAACTTCATTTTTGAGGGCGTCATTAATAAAATCTCCTACAGGCAGTTCCATATGGCGGAGCGCAAGGGCGCGATAAATAGTTTCTTCAGCGCCCTCCACAAGTTTACCTGCAGTGGTTTGTACGGGGGTCCAGGTTCGTTTCCTGGCAAGTAGTTTATCGTAAGGTGTCATTCAGCGCAATCGCAAGTTGGTTCTAAATCGTTGATAATAGAGTCCAAGTATGCGGTAACATCATCTTCTTTTAGAGCAGCATATGCATCTGTCTTATCTTGAGTGTCACCCATAACCTGAAGCGAGTAATAAAGGGAGGTTTGGGGTGAAGCTAACCACTCTTCAATAAAGGCTTCGTCGTAAGTGATAACGTCACTCCACGAGTTGAAACTGTAGCCATGAAGAAGTCCCGTGCGGTCCAGCATCTTCATGATACCATCCGCAACTGATTTGTAAGCATCCCAGCCAACTTCCGATGCGATCTCAACAGGACCGTAATCGTAGCTCTGGACGCCAAAGGTACCGCTGTCACGGTCCACTTGACGGGCAATGGGAGGCGCTATTTCTGGAGTAGCAGTGAAGCCGTCCAGATCATTGTGGCGGTAACTACAAGAAGCAGTGGGAGCAATAGCAAAAGCCCGATCCATACGGTAGTTACGAGCAACGGTGGCTGCATTTTCAATACCAAAGTAAAGGGCACGGGCAAGGCGCACTGCATCGGTGTCATCACAAAGAACACCACCGCTAACCAAAGCTAGAGCTTCGCCGAAATCTTGATAAGATACGTCATAACGACGCAGAAGGTTAGCCAAGCCAAGCATTCCAAGCCCCACTTGGCGATCTGTTTGCGAGGGGAGGTACTCACCGGATTCATCCACACCAGTTTTACTGTGCAGCTCACACAGCTGCGTCATGCCTTCAATGAAAGCACCTTCAATGTCTTCAATTTTACATGCTGCCAAATTAATGTGCTGTAGCAGACAAGTGCCACGGCTTTTGAGAAACACCTCAAGGCATACATTACCGTAGATACGTTCACCATCACGGTCTACTTTAGTTTTGACCAAC
>Ga0208767_1001010_pt1 | contig 22673 bp, 28 predicted proteins | sample VirMetDEL_Mar_21_FD_184514 | JGI IMG/M metagenome (GOLD analysis project Ga0208767, IMG submission 184514) | Aqueous microbial communities from the Delaware River and Bay under freshwater to marine salinity gradient to study organic matter... | ecosystem: Environmental > Aquatic > Marine >... | reverse complement strand
AGAAGCATCTAAAAAGAAAACACAACAATTAAAAAAAGAAAATTTTCCTCCTTATAAAGCTAATCAAGTTCAGCAGGTAAGATATAAAGCAAGTGATGTATTTACTAGGGATATTGAAAAGGCTAAAAAATTAGGATACGATGAAGATATGAAAGAATCAAAATTATTCTCAAAAGAATGGTGGTTAGATGTAATCACTGAAGAATTACTAAACGAAGGTGGTGCCGCAGGACACATGGCTCACCCATTTGATTTACCAAACGTAAACACAGGGAAAGACTTAATTAAGTCATTTGAACAAGCTGCTAATAGTTTGAAAAAAACACCCGGTAGCGTTAAGATAGATGGCGTAAATGCGTCAATTAGATTAATAAATAACGCAGGTAAACGCCAGTTCGCCATGGACCGTGGCTCTAAAAAAGAACTCGATTTACGTGGCGTTACTAAAGCTGATTTAGAAGCAAGATTTGGTGCTGGTCATGGCATGATTAAATCAGGTGGTGATGTATTAGATATATTTAACGCAGCTTTACCATCACTTGAAGAAGAATTAACTGCACTTGGTTTATGGGATGACCCAAATATTATGTTTAATATGGAATATGTTTCGGGTAAGTCAAATGTTCAAGATTATGGTAAAAATTTCTTAGCTATTCATGGTCTTTTAGAAGTTGAAACTAAAGAAGTACAAGGAGCCCGTAAAATGCTTGTAAAACGTGTTACTTCTGAAAAGAATTTTGCTCAAAGTGATATGGACGAATTACTTAAAAAACTCGAACCATTCGCTAAAAAGAAAGGATTCGAAATTTACGGCTCAGTCCCTACAACATTCACAAAAGATCCAGATTTTAAATCAGTATTAGGAACAAATTATACTATTGATTTTGCAGAAGGTGATCAAACAAAATCACTTGCACAATGGTTAAATAACGTTACTAACATTCCTAAAACAGATCGTTTAAAAATGAATGTAAATGGTGCTGTAAAAGAAGTAGGTGCCTTAAGTAAACAAGTATATTTTGCAGTATTTGGGGGTGAAAACATAGATGATTTATTTGATAATGAACAAGATATTCAAAAAGCAATTCAAGGAGCTACAACATATCTCGCAACAGAAAAATTAGGTGACGCAATATTAGATGTATTAGATTCACCAATGGGTTCTGTTAATGACCATGAAGGTGTAGTTATACGTGACCCAAAAATATCAAATCGCCCCTTTAAAGTGACAGGCAAATTTATAACAGGAGGTGTTTCCTCACAATTCCAAACAAAATGAAACTAAAAGATTTATTAAACGAAACACTTAACGAATACTTTGAATACGCAGATAAGGAAAAAGCATTACAAAAAGATTTAGAAAATCACTTTGGCATCGTTTTTACTCCTTTTCTTAGGTTAGGAAAGTATTCGGGTGATAGGACACCAGATAATCCAAAATATAATAAGGGATATGGAAGTATTTCTTTTCGTCAAAATGAACCATTAGAAGGAGCTGATTGGAATAAAGCATTAGAATGGATTAAAACAAATATTCCCTCTAGTGAGATAACACAAGAATTTAATAATTATTTCCACGAACCGGGTGAAAAAAAAGATTACCCACAAATAAATTTTGAATTTAGCATTGATGAATTTCCCAATGTCTAATCCAAAAAATAGTTAATATGTTAAAAAAAGAATTTAAAAGGAAGGACGTAGAGCGCATGCGTAACCTGATTAAAGGTAAATCAGGTGAATCTTCCGAGTTACAAGTTGGCTATACTGCCAAAAAAGAAGATCACAAAGAAGGTGATATATGGGAAGAAGGAGGTAAAAAGTGGACCATTAAAGATGGTATCAAACAAACTTATACTAAACTTGATGAAGTTAAAAAAGAAGCTATTTTACCCTTATTTTGCCCTTCATGTAAATCTTTAATGAAAAAACGCAACGACTCAAAAATGTATAAAATACATAAAATGTGTTTCGATTGTGTTATTGATATGGAAGCAAAATTAAAAATTGAAGGTAAATACGAAGAGTATGAACGTAATATGATAGCAAAAAATGCTGAAAATTATATAGACGATCTCGAACAATATTTATTAGAAGCAATAAATACTTCAAATACTCAATATGTTTCTGAAAGAGGTGAAGTTGAACGTTGGAAAGGTGGAATCAATAAAGAAGAATTTACTGAACAGATGGTTAAAAATTTCGCTAAATACAGAAAACAAATTGAAGACTATAAAAACAATAAAACAAATGATCAAGCTTAAAGAACTTTTATTTAGTAAACCTGACTGCAATTGTGGTTGTGGTAATTGTGAAGGTACTACTCTTAATGAACAAGTTAAGATATCTGAAAATTTACAATATCATTTAGATAATAAAATCCCTCTAGGTGAGTCAATTTTTAGAATTAGTTCTAATGCTCACGTTAAATTATTTAAAGAAGTAAGACAACTTTGGGAAAGTAGTCAAATAACATTATCTGAAGCGGACGAATATTTTATGTACACTGATGCAGGTAGACAAGGAGTATATGAAGGTAAAATAGTACCACTTGATTTACCATATGTTATGGAAGAACGAACGGCTATAGATGATGCTGAAATGTTAGTTTCAGCTATAATGAGTAATTTTAGATTTGATATGGACACAGCTGATGATATTATAGATAATCTTTCAAATCGTGATTTTGAAATTGCTGTTCAAATGTTTGATAGGGGGAATGAAAAAGAAGCTTTAAAATATATTTTATCTAAAACTACTTTAGATGAAGCTAAAAATAAAAAAAAGAACCCACCATTAAACAAACCAAAACGTGGTGGTCCTAAAGCATATTATGTTTACGTAAGAGATCCTAAAACCAAAAAGATTAAAAAAGTAACATTCGGTTCAGGTGGGTTAAGAGCAAAAATTAGTAACAAGAAAGCTGCTCAAGCTTTCGCAAAACGACATAATTGTGACCAGAAAAAAGACAGAACTAAAGCTAGTTACTGGAGTTGTAACTTACCTCGCTACGCTAAGCAATTGGGTCTTGGCGAACCTGCTTCCAGATTTTGGTAAGCCATATACAGACATAAAAGAATCAGACGGCACTATAAGTCGTCTGTTTTCTGCTTCTATCAGTCCTGAAAAATTAAAATGGCATATGGATGATGAAGACAGAATTGTTAAACCATTAAACCCAAATAATTGGCAATTCCAATTAGAAGACCAATTACCTGTTCCTTTGGATCAACCTATATTTATTAAGAGACATCAATGGCATCGCCTTATAAAAGGTGATGGTCCTTTAATAGTCAACATAACAAAACATGCAAAACGAGCGTAAATTATCTAAAGCAGTAGAAAAAATGGCTCAGGCATTACCAGATGCTGAGTTTAAAAGACGTTACGGAAAAAATTGGAAATCTGTAAAGATAGCCACAGCTGAAAAATTAGCTGAAAATTTCCTTCAAGCTGAAAGTTGTGGTTGTGATGCCTGCCAAGAAGAATTAGACGAAAGAAAGGGCAAAACTTCCCAAAATAGAAAGAAAAAAAAGAAACGAGATAGATGTCTTCGTATAGCAGATCGTAAGTTCGATAAACCTTCTGCTTATAAAAGTGGTGCTGTAGTTAGGTGTCGTAAAGGTAATATTTGGAAAGGTGTTAAAGAAGTCTATAAACAATTAGACGAAAAAGAAAAAGAAACACTAAAAACTTGGTTTTCTCGTAAAGGAGCCCCGGGCAAAACTGGAGGTTGGGTTGACTGTAATACAGGTAAAAAAGATCGTAAAACAGGCAGGATGAAATATAAGCCCTGTGGTAGAAAAAAGGGGGAAAAACGAGCTAAATACCCTTCTTGTAGACCTACACCTGCTAGATGTAAAGACCCTGGTAAAGGTAAAACTTGGGGTAAAACTAAAGAACAAAAAATACGTGAAGTTATACAAAACGTAATTAAAAATACAATAAAATGAGTAAAATAAATTTAAAAGACGCACTTAATAAAGTCTTAGACAGAACTGATTTAGACGATAAAGTTTTAAAAGAACTTAAAGCAATTAAAACTAAAGTTGAAAAACTTGAAGACCAAGCAGAAGCTAAAATTGAAGATTTGCTTGAAGAACCAAAATCATTTTTCGCTCGCTTAAAAGCTAACATTGGCTTTTGGTCTATCATTGAATTAGGAACCATTGGGTTTATTGCTTTACCAGCATGGAATGGTGATTTTGATATTGCTTTTGGTGCTGCCTTAGTTTGGGTTTTATTACATAAATTTGATAAAATTTGGATAAAATGAGCTTTTTAGACGAAGAAGTAGTAACAACAGCTAATCCTGATCAGGCCGAAAAATTAGCCAAAAGGGGAGTTAAAGTTAACCTAGTAGATAAGGTTAGTGAGAAAAAAGGTAGAGACCTTGATGGCGATGGTGACATCGATTCTGACGATTACCTAGCTGCTAGAAATAGAGCTATTAAAAAAGCTATGGGTAAAAAAGCTATGGGTAAAGAAGTTGAAGAAGGTAAACTATCTAAAGCATTAGGTGGTGTTGCTGTATTAACTACTTTACTTGGTCTAAATAAAGCTAATAGCGAAAAACTTTACAACGGTGATCCTAAAATTAAATCTTTAACATCTCAATATGAAAATGCTAAAGAAAAAGGTGATAAAACCGCTATGGCTAAATTTGAAAAAGAAATCAAAAACCGTAAATCTCAAATAGACACAGGAAAAATAGACGAAGCAGACTTAGGTACTAAAATAGGAGATGCTTTATTTGGTAAATCATATGATAGGCCATTTAGTAATTTAATAGATGATATTAAAAGTCAATTAAAATTAGATAGTAGTGTTTCTGATAAAGAAAGTAATCTATTAATCCAAAAAATAGCTGATATAGAAAAAGGTGATTTACCAGAAAATGAATTTAATAACATAACTAGAAAATTAAAAAAAGCAGGAATGAGTGAAAAAGAATTAAAAAATTTAACTAATAGATATAAAACTGCTAAAGCAAAAAAAGAAAAAATAAAAGAAGCTAAAACAGTTGAATTGCCTGCTGACACTACATTTACTCTTGACCTTAAGCACCTTATGAAAAAACACCTTGATGAAGGTAAATCACAAAAAGACGTAGTTAAATTAACTAAAGCGTTGATGAAAAAACTCCACGACAAAGGTGAAGTAACTGTTAAGGGTACTAAAGTGTTGTTTAAAGAGACTCAACGCCAACCTATTACAGTTAATGGAAAATCATATACTGCTTTAGATCTTGGTAGATTAAAAAGGACCGACCCTAAGGAATTTGATAAAATAATGAATGTTTATAAAAATAGTTTAAAAAAGATTGACTCTAAGGAATTTGATGATATGGATGATGTTAGTTTTGAGGAAGGTAAAAAGAAAAGTGGTTACATGGGTTACACCGAAATGGCTGAAGCTGATATCCCCCAAGATACCCAATTAACACTTCCAGAACCACCTGCTCGCGATTACTTAGGCGATGATGGTAAAGATTACGAAGGCGGAATGGCAAAAAGCCAAATGCTCAAAATGAAAAAATATGCTATGGCATTGTGTGATATGGTAGATGATGAAACACAATTAGAAGCATGGGTTCAAGCTAAAATTACTAAAGCATCTGACTATATGTCTGCTGTTTATCATTACTTAGATTACCAGAATTCTAAAATGAACGAAGAAACATTAAATGAAGAAACATTTAATTTTCCCCAAGCTGACCAATACACTTTACGTAAAAGTAAATGGGGGGGAGAAGATGGGGTTGGTTTAGATATGCCTTCTAGTTCAAAATTTAGAGAAAAAGACACTAATTATATCTTATTAAAAGATACTCCTTTTGATAATATAGATGATTTATACAATGCCTTTAAAGAAAAATTAAGCAATCCTAAGTATAATAATGATGTATTTAAAAGGTTTGCAAATCAAACAAATGGAATGATTTTACAAAACGTAAAGTTAGATGAATAAATTAACTGAACAGCGGCTAAGACGTAAAATACGTCAAATAATAATGGAAAGCCATATTTACGAGGAACGTGAATATGAGTTACGCCAATTATCACTTGGTGCCTATGAATCATTAGGCCCAGATGTATTAGGTATCCCACCTTCTGCAGTTGTTGATGTTAAAATTGTAAAAGCTCCTAAACCCATATTTAAGTGCTTCTTAGATAATGGTCAATCTTTTAACCTTATTGATAATGAAAGCTACATGCAAGCCGATATTAATCGTATTTTATTTGACTTAGATAGGGAGGATGATATTAAAGGTGCAAAGTATGAGCTTGAAAAATTAATGCAACAGGGTAAAATTGCTTCTGATGATGAAGAATCATCTTCAGATGATTTAGGGGGAGCAGATGAACCAGCAGCCGAAGAACCAGCGGCTGAAGAACCAACAGAAGAACCTGAAGTATAATGAACGATAACCCAGAATTTCAGAAAGCAGCAGCAGGTATTTATCGCGATGCAGTTAAAAAATTTAACATCCGCACTACACCTAAGCTTATTCTTCGCAAGGATGAAGAAAACGGGGCTAAAACATTAGGCCGCACTGCTTACTACGATCCTGAAAATCTACATATTGTTCTTTATATTTCAAATCGTCATCCTAAAGATGTGTTACGTTCATTTGCTCACGAGTTAATTCACCATGTTCAAAATGAAAGAGGTGATTTAAATAAAGGAGACGCAAGTAACCCACAATACGCCCAACAAGATGATCACCTTCGCAACATGGAAAAAGAAGCATACCTTGAAGGTAATTTATTAATGAGGGACTTTGAAGATAATTTTAAGTACCAACAATAATAATATATGTAGCAACGTATAGACTGATTCATAGCCATAATAATATATGTAGCAACGTATAGACTGATTCATAGCCAGTCGATCAAATAAAATTTTAGAGAGCTGTGACCTCATTTGGGGTTACAGCTTTTTTTTGTTATATTTAATAGTTAAGATTAAACAATGGAAAAAATAGTAATAATCGGAGCCGGTGTAGCGGGCGTAAACGCTGCAACTAAGTTAGTTGATAATGGTTATCCTGGTGACCATATCACAATTATTGACATGGGTAACGACCCCTATAACCGTAAACCAGAGGAAGTAATGACTGGGTTCATGGGCGCAGGAGGTTGGAGTGACGGCAAGTTAACGTATCATACTTCAATTGGAGGTCATATGTCCAAATATTGTGGTGAAGATAAAGCTATGTCGTTATTTAACGAAGTAATTGAGAATTTCAAACGTTTCCACCCAAAACCAGAAGCAGTACAATGTTCAAATCCTGAAGCAGAACCTGAATTTATTAAACCATACTTTGGTTTACGATTGTTCCCTGTATGGCACGTAGGCACTGATTACCTACATGAAATTGGTAAAAATTGGTATGACTTCCTTTGTGATAAAGGTGTTAAATTTGAATGGAGAGCTAAAGTAACTGCAATCGACTTTAAAAACAATACAGGCACAGTAACAGTACCAGAATCAGATTTAGAACATTCATTCGAATATGATCGTCTAATTTTTGGTGTAGGTAAATCAGGTATTGACTTTGGTAAAGCATTAGCAGAACAATATAACCTACCTACTGAACCAAAACCAGTACAAATTGGTGTGCGTTTTGAAGCCCCACAAAAACATTTCCAAAAACTTATTGATATAAGTTATGACTTCAAATTATATCGTAAGTTCGATGATGAAGGCGTTTCGCTTAGATCATTCTGCACTAACAACAATGCAGCATATGTAGCACTTGAAGAAACTTATGGTGACCATAGTTACAATGGTCATGCTAAAAAAGACGAAGCATATCGCAATGATATGACTAACTTTGGTATTTTAATGGAAATCCAAGGCATCGATAAGCCATTTGATTGGTCACGTGAAGCCGTTAAAAAACTCCAAATTAATGGTACTGGTACTTATTTCTCACCTAGCAAACGTGTACCATCTAAAACAAGTGAAGGTGAATATGTCAAAACAGAAATTGTAGACAGTTTAGATCCTTTATATGATGCTATAGGTGATAATGCTGTTTATATTGAGGATTTTATTGAGGATATGAAAAAAGTATTCCCAACACTTGGTAATGATTGGGGTGTTTATATGCCAGAAGTAAAATATCTTTCACCTGAACCACTTGTAGATTACGATAATTTGTCTCTTAAAGAAGTACCAAATATCCATTTTGTAGGCGATGCACTTTCTGCAAGAGGCATTACAGTATCAGGTGCACAAGGGACCTATGTAGCAGAAAATATTATAGAAAACCATAAAGATAAATTATTTGGACATCTAGAAGATAGTAAATATATTGGCGGATTAACAATGCCTAAAGAAAAATCAGAATATTGGAAAACAATTTAAAACTCAAAAAATACCCTATTATATTCTTTTCTGCGTTAGCATTAGAAATAGGTAGTACAATGTATATTAGTTCAGTTGCTGATAAAAATATGGCATCAACTATGTTTTGGGCATTTTTAGGTCCCTTTATAGCATTACCTTTTGCTGGTTATGTAGCTGATGAAAAAACGTGGAAAGGTAGATTTTATTTAGCTTTATCAAGTTCAATAGGTTATACTATAGGAGCTTTGATATCAATGTATTTTATATTAAATTAAAAAAATGGATAAAAAAGAAGAAGATAAGCGTCTTGAAGAAAGCCGATTAATCGAGGAACAAAACAGAATGACAGGAAAAAAAGATTTTCCTAAAACAAAACGTTTAAAAACACCCGATGGTACTATAGCATATTATTGGGATGGAAAACTCCACAACTGGGAAGGACCAGCTCTTATACCAGAGGGTGATAATCGAAGAAGAGAGTATTATCTTTATGGTATTCTAAAAACAGAAGAAGAGTGGAAAGAAGCAAGACGAAGTGGTAAGGGTATGCCATGGTATAAAGACCCAAGATTTAAAGCAAGAGCAGCAGGATAATGAAAATAGGATTATGTGGAACAATGAGTGTAGGAAAAACTACACTTGTAAATGCATTAAAAGAATTACCCAGATTTAAGGGGTATAATTTCGCTACTGAACGTAGTAAGTATCTTAGTTCATTGGGGATTCCATTGAATCATGAAACTACTATTGAGGGTCAAACAATTTTTCTTGCAGAACGTGTAACTGAATTAATGCAGGAAAATCTTATTACTGATAGAACAATTATTGATGTAATGGCATTTACAAACTGTGCTAGAAAAGTTAGTTATTTAGATGGTGATGCTTTTAAAGAATATGCTAAACGTTTTGTAAGACAATATGACTTTATATTTTATATCTCACCAGAGGGATTAGGTATAGAGGATAATGGAGTTCGTGAAACAAACGCTGATTATAGAAAAGAAATCGATGAAGAAATTCAAAAACTACTGTTTGAATGTCGTCCTATATTTTATACTATTAAGGGATCGACTGAAGAACGCATTCAACAAATTTTAAAAACTATTCAATAATGAAATTATGGAAATGGATCTTAGGACTATTTGCAGTACTTGGTAGTGCCGCTGCAGTAACTTCTAACAAAAAGAAAAAAGAGCACGACAAAAAAGTTGACGCTAATGAAAAACAAATTAAAACTGTAAAAGCTAAAACAAAAAAAGTTGAAGCAAAAAAAGCAGAAACTAAAAAAGCTATTTCCCAACAAAAGAAAAAAGTGTCTAACACTAAGAAAAAAATCAAAGACACTAACAGTACTAAAAAAACTACTGATAACTTTAAAAAGAAATATAGAACTAAGAAAAAATGAAACAGTTACTAATCGCTCTATTTTTAGGCGTATCTAGTATAGCGTATTCACAAGATACTCTTCAAATTCCTGCTAAGGAACTTGAGGAGTTTTTCTTGGCTCTAGATACACTTGAAACACAAGATTCACTTAAAACTATTTTAATAGCACAACTTGAAAAAGAAATCAAACTCCATAAAGAATTAAATGATCATAATGATCTTCTCCTTTATTATAGAGATGAAGAAATACAGCTATTAAACGAACAAATACAACTTCATCTAAATTACATAGATCATTCAGATAAATGGTATAGAAAACCTGGCATAGGAGTTGTAGGAGGTTTTGTAGGTACAGTAGTTTTAATACACACTATAGGATATACACTTCCTCAGTAATTTTTATATATTTATTGTTGTTAACAACAATATTTTGCAAAAATGAATAAAGCTGAAATTAAGCAGATTATACTTGAAGAAATCAAAGCTGCTATAAGTGAGCAGACTGAAGATGAAAGAATTGCTCAAGCCATGGAAACTGGCGATGAGGAAGAGCTAGAAAACCTAGCCGCTGGTGCCCTAGATAGAGCAGAACAAGAAGTAATAGATACACTTACCAAAGACTACGAAGGAGATATTGACGATGAAGATATAGCAGCAATATCAAAAGATTGGAATGACGAACAAGATGCTATGTTTGGCAAACCTTCCTTTGTAGAAGAAGATGAGAGCCTAGAAGAAATGGCTCGTACTTCTAATGTCTTTAAACTTAAAGGTAACCACACATACGATGAGGTACTTAGGTTTATGGAAAGAGTAAACAATATTCTTAAAAGCTACAAAACACCTGGTCAAAAGCGTCCTAAAAAGAGATTTAGCGCTGAAGATATGAAAAAAGTAGCTACTGCTCTTACATCTTCATCTGGTTTTACTTCTAAAGACATCAGATTAGCAGTTGATGCTTACAACTCACCAGCACAAGCTAATAAGTTTATTAAAGCCCTCGAAATGAAGGGATATATTGAGTTAACTTCACAGCTTAAAAAGGCAATGAAACCAGAGCGTGATCCAAACGCCCCTGAAACTAGAGGCAGAAAAGCCAAATCAGCCGAATTTGACGTCGCTGACGACCCAACAGCAATGGATTTTGGTGATTTTGAAGATCTTGATTTAAGTGGATTTGATGATATCTATGAAAACAACACTACTATGACAAATTTAGAAAAATATATTAAACAGCAAATCAAAGAAGCTAAAAATCCATTAGCTAAAAAGATGAAAGAAATCGAAAATCAAGGACGCATTGCAGCACTTGAAACTAAACTTGCTGCTGTAGCAGAAATGATCGAAGAAACAAACGCACGTTTAACCCGCATTGATGAAGATGAAGAATTTACTGAAATGATGGATAAAAATGCCGTTAAAGAAGTTCGTAAACAACTTAAAGAACTCGAAAGAGCACAAGCTAAACTCCAGAAAGAATACGACAAAGTATCTGAAGGTAGAAAAAGAAAAACAGTGGTTGATGAAGAAGAAAAATCTTTTGACGAAAAAACCCCTGAAGAAATGAGCCCTGAAGATACTAAAAATCTCGCTTTATCCCAAGCGGGTATTCCTGAAGAAATCGAATTAGAAGAAGATAACTTTGCACTTAACGAATCAGTTAAGCGTATGCAAAAGTTAGCTAACTTAAAAGGATAAGCGAGCGATGCGGGTTTTCCCGTATTAAGATAGGGGGCCATTAGGTCCCCTTTTCTTTTAGCTACGTATATACGATGGCAGACATTAAATCAATTATCAAACAAGAGTTCGTTAAATCTGCGAGCGATCCCGTTTATTTTATGAAAAAATATTGTTGGATTCAACATCCAACAAGAGGTCGCACACAATTTAATCTATACCCTTTCCAAGAAAAGGTACTAACTCTACTAAACAAGCACGATAAATCAGTAATTCTAAAATCAAGACAGCTTGGTATATCGACTCTCTCAGCAGGTATAGCTTTACATATGATGTTGTTTCAAAAGGATAAAAATATCCTTGTAATTGCAACAAAGCAAGAAACAGCAAAAAATCTAGTAACTAAAGTACGATTTATGTACGATCAGTTACCTAGTTGGTTAAAATTACCCACAGTAGAAAATAACCGACTGTCACTACGACTTAAAAATGGATCCCAAATTAAAGCAGTATCTGCAGCAGGCGATGCTGGTAGATCAGAAGCAATTTCGCTTCTAGTGATTGATGAGGCTGCATTTATTGAAGAAAATAGAATTGAAGAGATTTGGGGTTCAGCCCAGCAAACACTCGCAACTGGAGGTAGAGCAATTGTATTGTCTACACCAAATGGTACAGGTAACTGGTTTCATCGAATGTGGACTAAAGCACAAGATGGTACTAGTGGGTTTACACCTATTAGATTACCTTGGACTGTTCACCCAGAACGAAACCAAGAGTGGCGAGATAAACAAGACGACGAGCTAGGCGAAAGAATGGCAGCACAAGAATGTGATTGTGATTTTACAACCTCAGGTGATACAGTATTCCCACCTGAAGTATTAAACCATATTGAAGTTACTATGCTTAAAGACCCACTTGAAAAACGTGGTATGAACCAAAGCCTATGGGTTTGGGAATATCCTGATTATTCAAGACAATATATGGTTGTAGCTGATGTAGCAAGAGGTGATTCAAAAGACTACTCAGCATTTCATGTCATAGACATTGAAACTTGTACTCAAGTAGCTGAATTTAAAGACCAAGTACCTACAAAAGATTTTGGTAGAATATTGTATAATATAGCAACTGAATATAATAAAGCACTACTTGTGATTGAAAATGCAAATATTGGCTGGGCAGCAATCCAAGAAGTAATTGATATGGGTTATGAAAATCTATACTACAGTCCTAAAGACGAAAAATTTACTCGCGATGCTGAAGCATATATTGCTAAAGGATACGATTTAATAGACAAATCAAAAATGGTACCTGGTTTTACAATGTCACTTAGAACTAGACCATTAACAATAGCAAAATTAGATGCATATGTTAAAGAACAAAGTATCCAAATTAATTCAAGACGTACATTAGATGAATTAAGAACATTTGTATGGAAAAATGGTCGACCAGAAGCCCAAACTGGGTATAATGATGACCTAATTATGTCCATAGCTACTGCGTGTTACGTGCGAGATACTGCACTCAAATTCGCCCAGCACGGAGTTGACTTAACTCGGGCTATGCTTGAAAATACAACAAAAGCAAATTATAACCCATTTTTTACAACTACACAAATAAATGATCCTAAACGTGCTTATAAAATGAATGTAGGGGGAAAAGATGAAGATTTGTCTTGGCTTTTAGGTTAGATATTTATACACATACTATAAACATTAAATATGGCAGATACTAGCTTATTTACACGATTAAGAAGGTTATTCTCAAACGACGTTATTATAAGAAACGTTGGAGGTAACCAACTCAAAATAATGGATACTGACCGTATCCAAAAATACGGTAATTTAGAATCAAATTCGCTTTACGATAGATTTACAAGATTACACAGACCTGTAGGTTCATCTTTACAGTACAATCCTACGCTCAATTACTCATCTATGCGTCTCCAGCTTTACAGCGATTACGAGGCGATGGATTATGATTCATTGATTGCTCCTGCACTTGATATTATTTCAGAGGAAGCAACCCTTAAAAATGAATATGGAGATGTATTAACAATTAAATCTTCAAACGACAACGTAAAGCGCGTACTTCACAACTTGTTTTACGATGTACTTAACGTAGAATTTAATCTACCATCTTGGGTTCGTCAAATGTGTAAATACGGTGATTTTTACTTACACCTTCAAATTTCGGAAAAATTTGGTGTTTATAACGCCTTACCACTTTCTGTATACCAGGTAGTAAGGGAAGAAGGTATGGATCCTGAAAACCCAAGCTATGTACAGTTCGTATTAGACCCTAATGGTTTATCACAAAGTCAGACTTATAGTGCTAGAAGAAGCGACCAAATGAAACTCGAAAATTATGAGGTTGCTCACTTTAGATTATTGTCAGACGCTAATTATCTCCCCTATGGTCGTTCATATCTTGAGCCAGCTCGTAAGGTATTTAAACAGTTGATCTTGATGGAGGATGCAATGCTTATCCACAGAATTATGCGCGCACCAGAAAAGAGAATTTTCTATATGAATGTAGGAGGTATCCCACCAAATGAAATTGATCAATTTATGGAGCGTACAGTTGCTAAAATGAAAAAGACTCCATACGTGGATCAAAACACTGGTGACTATAACTTAAAATTCAATATCCAAAACATGACTGAGGATTTCTATATCCCAGTTAGGGGTAACGATGCATCAACTAAAATTGAAACTACAAAAGGTCTTGATTATGATGGTACAACTGATATTGAATACTTGAAAAACCGAATGTTAGCCGCTCTTAAGATTCCAAAAGCATTCTTAGGATACGATGAAAATCTTGAAGGTAAATCAACATTAGCTGCTATGGATATTCGTTTCGCTCGCACAATTGAGCGCCTACAAAGAACAATCGTTTCTGAATTACAAAAAATTGCACTTGTTCACTTATACACTCAAGGATTTGAAGATTCTGATTTAGTAGATTTTGAATTATCACTTACAGGTCCTTCAATTGTGTTTGAACAAGAAAAAACAGAATTATACAAGTCAAAGGTTGAACTTGCAAACTCAATCGCAGATAAAAAAATGTTATCTTCTGATTTTGTATATAAAAATGTATTTAATTTATCACAAGACGAAATAGACTACGAAAGAAATAAATCTCTCGATGATGCTGCTCATATATTCCGTTTAAACCAAATAGAGAATGAAGGTAATGACCCTGTAGAGTCAGGCGAATCATATGGTACACCCCATGATTTAGCAAATATGTATGCAACTAAAAGAGATAAAGCCGTTAAAGATGTTCCTGATGGTTATGATGAAAATGAACCAGGTAGACCAAAAACTAAATTAAGTGATTTTGGTACTGACAAAAGTAATTTTAGCCGTGACCCACTTGGTAGATCGGGTATGACAGCTGATGATAGTCCTAATAGAACTAATGATGTTTCACCATTTGCTCTTGAAGAAAATTCACGAATACTTAAAAAATTATCACTTAAAAGATTAAAAGGTAAACAAGTATTAAACGAAAAAACCAAAACGTCTTTACTAGACGAAGAAAACATTATAAAAGAGTAATCCTTCAGAACTCCCTACATATTTATATAGGAATAAATCAATTCATGCATGAAACCTAAGCACTCCAAGTACAAAAATACTGGGATATTATTTGAATTGTTGACGAGACAAATTACCTCGGAGACTATTTCGAATTCCCAACCAAAGGCTGTAGGTATTTTAAGAAAATTTTTTGGTAATAATTCTGCTCTTGTAAAAGAGTATCAGATATACAATGCGTTGCTTACTAAAAGATTTGAGAAAGAAGCAAATGCTGCTGTCCTCATTGAAACTTTAGTAGACGCACACTCTAAACTTAACAAGTCTGTTCTAAGAAGAGAAAGATATAATTTAGTTAGGGAAATTAAAGAAACTTACAATATTGAAGATTTCTTTAAGGCTAAAGTTCCTAATTACAAAATATATGCTAGCGTATATAATTTATTAGAGAACAAAGAAGCAAATCCTATGTCTATTGTAGATTCTAAAGTAGCTATTTTAGAACACATTACAAACAAAAATCTTCCAAACAAACCTAAAAAGGAAATTGTTATGGAAGAATATGAAAAATTTGATAAAGAAACTAGAGCACTTACTTATAAAATGTTGATGGAAAAATTCAACGAAAAATATTCTGGATTAGCAGACAACCAAAGAATATTACTTAAAGAGTATGTTTATAATGTTTCAAACAGCCCTAAACTTAAGTCCTTCATTAATGAAGAAATTATTAAAATAAAAGCTGAAATCGAAACATTATCAGAAAATACCGATCAAGTTACTAAAATTAAACTTACTGAAGTTAAAAACTTGATTAAACCTTTATGTAAAAAGTCCTCAGTTCACGATGATAATGTAATTAATCTTCTTAATTACTACGAGTTGGTTAATGAACTTAAATCTGCTCAGTAATGAACATAGATGAACTTAGAAATTTGATTCGTGAACTCATTAAAACAGAGTTAGAAGAAGCAAATGTCACTGGTACAGGCACTACAATAAGTGCTGGTTCTGGTGAAGCATATGCTACCCCTCATGCTTTTGGTAACAACAAAAGAAAAAAGAAAAAAGGTTATATGGGGTATAAAGAAATAAAATAAATAAGTTATGACAAGAAAAATAAGTGCATTTGAATTTGGTGGTGGAGATACAAAAGTAAATCGCCCTGGTATACATGCTAAAACTAAATCTAGTAAGCATAAAAATTCTAAACTATATAAAAAAGCCTATAGAGGACAAGGAAAATGAGTAATTTAATCGTAGATATTATCCCATTAAAGGTTGACCGTTTATTAGTTGAATCGTCAATAAAATCAGGTGGTCCACTTGTTGTTGAGGGTATCATCCAAAGAGCAGGTGTTAAAAACCATAATGGTCGTATTTATGAAAGAGAAATCCTTGAAAGAGAAATGAAAAAATATATGGAGGGTCCCGTAAAGCAAAATAATGCTTTAGGTGAATTAGATCATCCAGATTCATCTGTTATTAACTTAAATAACGTATCTCATAAAATTAATAAGTGCTGGTGGAACGGAAATGACGTACATGGTCAAATTGAAATCCTTCCTACCCCCGCAGGTAACATTGCTAAATCATTATTCCAAGCAGGAGTACCAGTTGGTATCTCATCTCGTGGAATGGGTTCAGTACAAGAAAATTCAGATGGTGTTTTAATGGTACAAGAAGATTTCGATCTATTATGCTTTGATCTAGTATCTACTCCATCTACCCCTGGTGCTACATTAACACCCCAACAATTAAAAGAAGGTGTAGAGCACCCAACAGCTGATTATACTAAAGTAAACAATATTATCCGTGATATCATTTGTGATAACACAGGTATGTGTAAGTGTTAATCTTCAAATAATCCCTTAATAAAGTAGATTATAAAGATGGCTATCATTATAGGCCAAAATACAATAAGGGCATAACGTTCTAATCCACTTACATTATTAGTAGTTGAACGAATTAAATATTCTAAAAAAAAAGCAATTATTAATCCTGCTAAAAGGTATTGTGTGATTAATAAAATCATAATATGGGTTTTTTATTCAGTATAAAGATAAAACACTAATTCTGGTTTTCCAAATTTTTTTTATATTTATTTCCAGTAAGCATACACTATCTTAAAATAGTGTCCCTGGATTTTAAAACAAATCCCTATTAGAGATACTAAAATCTCTATTTCCCGTACTTTTATTTACTGGAGGCCTAAAAAATTAAAAACAAAATGGCTAAAGAATTATTAAAAGAGGCTATTGCCGACGCAAAAGCCGTTAGAGAAGTCGCTTTGCAAAACGCTAAAATGGCGTTAGAAGAAGCGTTCGACTCTAAAATCAAAAACATGCTTTCTGCTAAATTAGCAGAAGAGATTGAAGAGGATGTTGAACTCGAAGAAGAGTATGTTGAGGAAGAAGTTGAAACTACCGACGAGGCTGTTGAAACTACTGACGAAGGATACTACGAAGAGGACGACAAAGATGAAGCAAACGAGGAAGTTGAACTCGAAGAAGACATCGATGAAGAAATTAACCTTGACGAACTTATGGCTGAACTTGAAGAAATGTCTGATACTTATGAGGAAGATGAAGATGGCATGCAAGAAGATAAAGACATTGAGTTAGAAGAGAGTGATGAAACTCTTGATGAGTTAGTAGGCTCATATAACCCTGCAGCTCTTGATTTTGGTACTGGTATGGGTATTCTAGCAGCAACTGCTATTGGATTACCTTTAACTGCTTTCTTAATGATGAAAAAAGAAGATAAGAAAGAATTTTTAAACACAATTAAAGCTAATGCTCAAGAATTTAAAGCAGCTGCTAAATTAGGTGGACAACAAGCTATCAGAAAAATGAAAGAGTTAGGTGAAAAATTTGGTTTAACTAAATTTATACAAGGTGCCCAAAACGATAATGTATCTGAATCCTTCGACATCGATGCTCTAATTGCTGAAATCGAAGCTGAACTCGAAGAAGGTAAAGCTAACGACGACAAAGTAAAAAAGGCTAAGAAAAAAGATGACAAAGAAAAGCAACAAATGGAAGAAGAACTCGCTGAGGCTCTTTCAACTGTTACTGCTCTTCAAGAAACTATTTCTGAAATGAATCTCTTAAACAGCAAACTCCTCTACTGCAACAAGCTCTTCAGAGCTAATTCATTGAATGAAAGCCAAAAAGTTAAGGTGGTTGACGCCTTAGACAAAGCTACTACAACTGGCGAAGCTAAATTGGTATTTGAAACACTTCAAGAATCATTTGCTTTCACAGGTGTAGAAAAAAGAGCAATTAAAGAAGGTTTAGGACGTGCTTCTAAGCCTGCTGGTGTTGCTCCTAAAAAGGTTTTATCAGAATCTGTTGACGAAACTGTGTCAAGATTCCAAAAACTCGCAAACATTAACAAATAATTTTAGAAAACATGAATGTTAACACATTATTAGAGGGCGCATCCCCGCTCCAACATCAGCAGAATGAAGCTGTTAAGTTGGCTAGCAAGTGGGAAAAGTCCGGTCTCTTGGAAGGCTTAAACGGCCACGAGAGCGAAAAAGCAAACATGGCTGTTCTCTTAGAGAACCAAGCTAGACAGTTGGTAAACGAAGCCAACACAACTGGTACTGGTACTAGCATTACTGCTGGTGGTTCAGAAGCATGGGCGGGTGTTGCTCTCCCATTGGTAAGAAGAGTATTCGGTGAGATCGTTGCTAAGGACCTCGTGTCTGTTCAGCCAATGAACTTACCTTCAGGCCTCATCTTCTATTTGGATTTCCAATATGGTACTGCACAACCAGGATTCTCGCAAGAAGATTCATTATACAACGCAGGTACTGACGAAGCAACTGATATTCCTGCAGCAGGTGAAGGTAGCGGTCTTTACGGTGCTGGCCGTTTCGGTTACTCAATTAACGAAACCTCATCTGTTGTAGCTGATGGTACTTACACTACAGCTTCTGCTACTTTTGCTGGTATCTTAAACTTAAACTCTGAGTTCTCTGCTTCTCAAGCAGGTAACTTTGGAGCTGCTACAGGTAAAAAACTCGTTATTGTTAAAATACCTAAGGCAAACTTACAAGAGTTAGATGAAGAAGGAGTAAGAGCCTTTGAAGCAACTCCTGCCTCTAACTTTACTGCTGGCAATGTCTTTAACGAATTTACTCGTGTTGAAGGTACAAATGTAGAATTTGTTGTTGAACAAGATACTGCAGATGCTACTTTAGGTGATATTACAGTTAAGTACCATAAAGGTCCAGATAACCTCAACGATAGAGGTGACTTTGAAGAAACTGATTTCTCAGTTGGTGGTTCTATTGATATCCCATCAATCGACGTTAAGTTAAACAGTGATACTGTTACAGCGAAAACTCGTAAATTAAAGGCTCAATGGACACCAGAATTCGCTCAGGATTTGAATGCTTATCACAGCATCGATGCTGAAGCTGAATTGACTTCTATCCTTTCTGAGTACATCTCAATGGAAATCGACCTCGAAATCCTCGACATGTTGATTAGAAACGCTGACACTACTCAAAACTGGAGTGCAAAAGTTGGCCGTGAAGTAGATACTAGTGGTAACTTCTCAACCGCAGCTAATAATGAGTACTATACTAGAATGTCTTGGTTCCAGACTTTGGGTATCAAACTCCAGTCTGTTAGCAACACTATCCACCAGAAGACTCTTCGCGGTGGCGCTAACTTTATGGTAGTTTCTCCAAAGGTAAGCACAATCTTGGAATCTATTCCTGGATTCGCTGCTGACTCTCCTGGTGATTCTAATAAGTACGCGATGGGTGTTCAGAAGATTGGTGCTATCAACTCTCGTTACACTGTTTATAAGAACCCATACATGACTGAGAACGTGATCCTTATGGGATACAAAGGCAACCAGTTCCTCGAAACAGGTGCGGTATTTGCCCCATACATTCCATTGATCATGACTCCACTTGTGTATGATCCGATCTCATTCACACCAAGAAAAGGTATTATGACTCGTTACGCGAAGAAGATGGTCCGTCCAGACTTCTACGGTAAGGTAGTATGTGCTGATTTAAACTTGGTGTAATAGATAAGTCTATATAACACAGGAAAGGGCCGCGTAAGCGGCCCTTTTTTTATATGTATTAGCGTTAAACGTTTAAAATTTTATTACTATGGCAAAAACAAAAGCCCAATTAACCTCAGACCACAGTGCACAAGAAAATAATAATCTTGTAATTCAGTCTCTTATTGATAATGTTCAATTAAGAGAAGGAGCTAATGACCTCCCTACTTCAGACCCAGCAGCTGCAGGATCCCTATTCATTACAGGATCCGATGGTATGGGTTTAGGAGCTATTACAGGCAGTGGATTTGCACTTCTTTGTGTATCTCAAGGATAATCTGTACTTAACACTGATCTAAAAAGGCCGCAAATTGCGGTCTTTTTTTTATATGTATAATTGTAAAACGTTTCTTAACCATACACGATGGCTAAACAAAACATTGAAAAGGCCCCTCCTAAAGGGCCAATTAAGTTTTCGATTTCTCTTTCAGAGGAACAAAAAACTGCTAAAGAAAAAATTCTTCAACGCCCATTTAATTTTATTATTGGTAAAGCAGGTAGTGGTAAAACATTATTAGCGGTGCAAATAGCACTAGATATGTTTTTTAAAAGAAATGTAAATAAAATTGTTATTACACGACCTACAGTATCAAACGAAGATAATGGATTTTTACCGGGTTCACTTGAAGAAAAATTAGAACCCTGGTTAGTGCCTATTCGTTCAAATATGCGAAAAGTATACAATAAACCTGATATTTTAAATAAATTAGAAGGTGAAGAAAATATTGAACTTGTTTCTTTAACACATTTTCGTGGTAGAACATTTGAAGATGCAATCTGTATTATTGATGAATTCCAAAACTTAACTAAACAACAATTCCAAATGTGTATTTCACGTTTAGGTAAAAATTCAACAATGATATTTACAGGTGATAGTCAACAAATTGATTTAAAATTTAAAAATGATTCAGCTATACATGAAGTAGCAAAAATACAAGGATCACAATTTGTAAATAAAATTATTCTTAAAGAGAATCACCGCCACGAAGCATTAGATGAAATATTTGAGTTGCTAAAGGATTATAATTAATATGTATAATAAAAATAAACTATGGCAGCTGGAAAATACAATTTTACTATAGAACAAGGTACTACTCTTGATCTTGAAATAGCATATAAAGATTCTAACTCAACCCCTATAGACTTAACAGACTATACTGGTAGAATGCAAATTAAAGATAAAATAGGTGGATCTAATACTTATATTACTTTATCTTCAAGTCTAAAACCATGTGGCACAGGTTTAAATTTTAGTGGATCAAACTCATTAAATCCTCCAACATCAGGTACCATAAGTATTTTTATTTCTGCTATATCTTCCTCACAATTAAATTTTAATAAAGCCGTATATGATTTAGAAATAGCTTCAGGAAGTGGAAATTGTGCTGTAGTAACTAGATTATTACAAGGTACTGTTACATTAGATAAAGAAGTAACTACTGGAACCTATTAATATGGCTAATACTGTAAATATTACTAATACATCTAATACAATTACTGTTACCCCTCAAGGTGATAATAATTTAAATACAAGTAACACAAACACAACAATTAGTGTTACACAAGAAACTACTAATACAGTAACTGTTAGTACTGCGGGCCCACAAGGCCCAAAAGGAGTTTCTGGTGAAAGTTCAGATGCTGCTAATTTTAATATATTAAACACATTCACGGGTTCAATCCAAACTGAAGTAGACAGCCTAACAGCCGCAACCAGTTCATATATAACAGAATCAACTGATATTTCAAGTTTAAACACGTTTACAGGCTCAATTCAAACCGAAGTAAACAATTTAACAGCTGAAACTAGCTCATATATTACAGATATATCTTCGTTAAACACATTCACGGGTTCAATTCAAACCGAAGTAGACAATCTAACAGCAGCAACTAGCTCATACATTACAGAATCTACTAACATTTCAGCCCTAAACACGTTTACAAGCTCAATCCAAACCGAAGTAGACAACCTAACTGCTGCAACTAGTTCATATATTACTGAGTCTGTAAATATATCTGCTTTAAACACATTTACAGGTTCGATTCAAACCGAAGTAGACAACCTAACTGCTGCAACTAGCTCATATATTACGGAATCTACAGATATTTCAGCACTAAACACATTTACAGGTTCGATTCAAACTGAAGTAGATTCTCTAACAGCTGAAACCAGTTCATATTTAACTAGTTTACCTAATGGGTTAATCTCAGAATCCCAACAAATTACTAATTTAGGGTTTATAACAGAAAGTATTCCAACTGATATATCTTCGTTAAACACATTTACTGGTTCAATCCAAACCGAAGTAGATAGTCTAATAGCCGCTACAAGCTCTTACCTAACAGAATCAGCTGATATTTCAGCACTAAACACATTTACAGGTTCGATTCAAACTGAAGTAGATTCTCTAACAGCTGCAACCAGTTCATATTTAACTGAATTACCCAATAATGTATCTTTTACCCAAATAACTGGATCAATACTTAAAGTAGGTAGTTTGGATAGACCTTTAGTTATGTTTGGAGGATCTAGTTTTACATCTACAAATCCCTCAATATTTGCTTTAGGTAGTAATATAATTGATATTAATGCCGGTATTAATCTTACAAGTACTTATA
>Ga0208767_1001009_pt1 | contig 22713 bp, 31 predicted proteins | sample VirMetDEL_Mar_21_FD_184514 | JGI IMG/M metagenome (GOLD analysis project Ga0208767, IMG submission 184514) | Aqueous microbial communities from the Delaware River and Bay under freshwater to marine salinity gradient to study organic matter... | ecosystem: Environmental > Aquatic > Marine >... | reverse complement strand
ATGGATTCAAATAGAGGGCGAGAGATACAACTTTGATGAAATATGAAGAAAGAAACTAGGGGTAGTAAAGAAACTCCACCGATGCCTGTAGACTTTTGGCACTACCCTTACAACCCTATAACAGGGTTTCCAATAGAAAATAAGAGATCAAAATCAGTATTTAGAAAGATACCATATGAGAACAAAGAAGGACAGTAACGGAAATGATGTGTATGCAAATTACTACACAGTAAAAGAAATAGCTCTTATGTCGAGCTTAGTAACCCACCATATAAAAACACTAGAAGGTCTTTTGGATAACGGAGAAGTAGAGTTACCAGACCATAAGAAGTGGATGTATGAATTAGAAGATAAATTAGAACTATGAACCAACAGAACGACTTTAAAGTAGAAGTAAAAGAAACCAGCAGAGAAGATTACTATTTGCTATCTATAATTTATCCTAGCTCAAAGCCTATAGATATTACGCTAGAGAGATCAGAGATAAGATATCTTATAGAGAAGCTAGACAACGCAATATAGTTAGATTAAGAATTTATGATACATATACCATTGCAACAGTCAATAATAGATTATAGTATTAAGTTTTCAGAATCAACTAATCTAGGTAATAGAATTAGGAATAATGGAAGTAAGACAGAGCAATTGGTAGGGATTATTTCAGAGAACACAGTAAGAAATTATCTAGGATTAGACTTAATGAAGCATAATTCTGGTTGGGACGGAGGTTTTGACATAACTTATAACTCATTAAAATTAGATATAAAGTCTATGAGAAGGAAGAGACAGCCCCTTCCTTACTATGTGAATAATATATTTGATGATCAAAGAAATCACAACTGTGATGGATATATATTTACTTCCTTGAACACAGAAAGTAAAACGCTTACAATCTGCGGATGGATTAGTAAGGATGAGTTTTATAAGAAAGCTACTTTATATAAAAAGGGTAGTCTTAGAAAAAGAGGGAATGATGTTTTTAATCTGCGTGCAAATAATTGGGAAATAGAAAACGACAAACTAAATATGTTTATAAAATAAGCAGCAGAGAAATGTGAATCTAATACCCCTTTGTGAATTTAATACCCCTATGAATCTAATAGGGTCAAATGTGAATTTAATACCCCCCTTAGTCGGGGGTTTTTGTTTTCCATATATTATGCGTGCATAGTAGTTTGCGTTTTTTCGCTAATTTCTTTCTGTCATTAATATATATAAGGCTTATTTAGAATGAATATAAATAGCGTTTTTTCGCTAAATTTGTTTGGCAGTTGGAAAAATTAGTTTACATTTGTACCAATAATTAACACTAACTTAAATTTATTTATTATGAAAACACAAAACAACAACACAAAAAACGAACGTATTTTTTCAACTGGTGAACTTATTCAGTTGGGTATCGGGTTCGGTACTTTTATTATCTTTCTCACTACCGTATTAATTAACGCGAACGCCTAAACACTAACAACTAAAAAGACAAAAAAATGAAATTACCACAATTAAATTATTACAGAAAAAACAAAGTAAGAGAAAGCCTAAATGCTATTTTTAACGAGGCACAAAACAAAGAAATAAAGAGCGGCAAAAGTTGGTATAAAACTGCCCACGAAATTTGTTTAAAGCTGCAACAGGACAATAAAAACGTTTTTACCTTAGAACAGGTTGCAGGCGTATTGAGCGCATTAAGTCCCCGCAATAAGTGGGAAAGGAATATTCTGGACGCTGCAAATGTATTAAGAGCGGTAAGACTTAATAAGAAACCCAATGCGGTTAAGGTTTGTACATTTAACACAAATAAAGAGAAAGCATTCAGGATCGCCAAAGGTGAGGAGAAAATTAAAGAGACCAGTAAAAAGACCTTTGCCTTTGTCAACAATATAGCACGCCTAGATAGAAACTTTGTTACAATAGACCTTTGGCATTTACGTGCCTGTTTTGGTACTACAATAAAAACAGGGTTAACACCTAAAAATTACGAGATACTGCAAGAGATCACTTTACAGGAAGCGGAAAAGGTTGGTCTAGCTGGCTATGAATATCAGGCAATAATCTGGGAAGCATTAAGAAATAAAAATATTTACTAAAATGAGACCATTGCAAAAAAGAAACTTTATAGCCTATTATATTGAGATAAAATTAAAGGAAAGAGATGAGAATTTCAGCCTGTCCGATATGATACAAAAAATAAGCCAATTTAGATACACAGAACAGGCGCATAATTTCCAGCAATACGAAAAAGAGATCCTACAATATTACAAAAGTATTGAGGACGATAATCCAGAGGAAACATACAAACAAACATTAATACAAAAAAATATAATATGAAATTAACAGATAAACAAATTAAAGACAAATTAAAGCACCTTAACAACGTTTTGGATAGTAACCCGATTAAACCTATAAAAGACAAAGCGCAACGCCTTAAAACGTTTTATTTGCGCTTACTAGATCCAGTACAAAGAGAGAGGGAATACCAGCAACGCAAAGAACTAGCAGCAGCTTTAAAAAGTAGCGTTATTTTTTGGCGAGATAATACCACAACGATAAATATAAATAATAAACCAACAACAATTTAAGTTATGAAAGAAGTACAAAGAATAATAAAGGAATGCATACAGCTAAAAGAATATGAACAAAAGCAGATTATATCTTGCTTAATTTCTAATATCTTGACCGATATAAGCGCCAAAGAAGCAAGAATAATTTATAACAATGCTATTAATTCGCTGAAAGAAATCGACAAACTAAAATAATTACATTATGAAAACAAAAAACATTTGCAACTTTTGCGGGTACAATAATCCAGAAGACAATTTCATTTGTGAGGGCGAAGAATGCGGAGTACCTTTGGATCTTAGCATAGAAATAAATGAATTCGGTTTACCCGAAATAAAATAAAATTAATTATGCAATAGATTAACATTTTTAATTTATAAGGGGGCTTTTTAGCCCTCTTTTTTTGTGCTTTATTTTTGTAAGTTGCTGGGAATCATTATAAGTTGGATTAAAAAAGGGTGATTTGATAGCTCCGTCCCTCCCTCACATCGATTTTAAGGCACTTTTTAAGCGATTTAAGAGCCTTTTGCCTATTGGGTGGTGTATTGGTATAGCTGGAGCAATTTAAGTAGCTTATATGGCAACTCTGCCGGAAAAGCATCGTAGTATACCTTATTACCCTACTCTCTACACAAGACTTAGTTTCCAACTGACAAACATATTTGCTGGTGTGAATGTAATTGACTATATTTGTGTATGGCTAAGAGGTATAAGAAGATTGTTAGTGATGATTATTTCAGGGATGATATGCATATTTGTAAGCAATGGTGCTTAAAAAACGGAATCATTATCTGGGTTGAGGTGGATTCTATCAACACAAGTAAGAATAAATACAGACCTAACCACATTCCTACTGGCGAAATGACAATAGCGATTGACCAGAACGGAATAAAGATAAAATCTCCTAAAAAATATACGCCAAAAGAAGTATATGCCAAAATCTGGGAACTCTACTGCTACTACTATGACACCAAAAATTAGAAATATTTCCAAGTGTCATTTTGTCACATATATATATAATAGTATATATACTATAACTAAGGGTTTATATATATTTTACATACAGTATACAAGTATACAGTATATATACACTATTGTGTATAATATATATACATACTTTATGTATAGAGGTGTCAATCTATCAGTTGGAGATTCCCTTCAGTACATAAACAATAAACACAGTTAATATAACAATGGAAGAATTAAAGCTAATCGTACCAGACAGTCTAGAAGAGATATCCTTAGGGCAGTACCAATATTATTTGGGCGCAATAAAGGGTAAAGATGAGGTAAAGGATGCGGAGTTTATCAATAAGAAGCTCATAGAGGCGTTTTGCGGCATCGAATACGACCTAGTGGATAAGATACCTTACCGAGACATAGAAAGTCTCTTAGGAGTGCTTAAAATGGCTTTTGAGAAGGATTACGATCTTATTCGCCACTTCAAACTGCTAGATGTTGATATGGGATTCATTCCGAAACTGGATGATATGTCTTTGGGCGAATATATTGATGTAGAGAATTACTTTGGTAATTGGGATGATATGCATAAGGCTATGGCTGTATTGTATCGCCCAGTAAACTTTAGATCAAAAGAGCGCTATACTATAGCTCCATATGAGCCTAGTGATGAGATAAATGAATTAATGAAGGAGATGCCTTTGAGTGTAGTGATGAGTTGTACGCTTTTTTTTTACAATTTAGGGATCGAGTTATCGGCGACTACCCTGAACTTTATGGAGAAGACTCTTCAGAGGGAGGACATAACATCTCAAGTGAGGATGGCTTTGGAAAAAAGTGGGGATGGTATCAAAGTATCTATGCGCTTGCTAAGGGAGATGTCAGAAGATTTGATGAAGTTACGACAATCCCCCTCCACCAATGCCTAACATTCCTAACGTTTGAGAAGGAGAAGAATGAACTAGAAGCTAAAATGATACGAAAACAATATAAACAATGAAAACATACTACAACTTAATCGATAAGCTATTCGCCTACTTAAATGGCAGCAGTTTGATCAATACAGTTACCTTTGGCGATCTATTAGAGGTAGATTTGTCAAAGCAGACAATATTCCCATTAGCTCACGTTGGCGTATCTTCGATTACATTTCAGGAATACATTATGACCGTATCTTTGAATATAATTGTTATGGATATTGTTGATGATGAAAAAGATGATAAACTATCTAAGGAAAAGCCACACTTAGGTTTAGACAATACTCACGATATCCACAATTCGTTACTAAACGTTGTAAATGGTATACAATCTTCTTTACGTAGAGGCGGTATGTATGATGCTAACTATGAAATAGACGGCAACCCTACAGCGCAATTATTTGAAGATAGATTCGAGAACAAAGTAACAGGATGGTCGATGACGGTTAATATTAATATGCCAAATAATGATATGGCGTTAATAAATGCAGACGGAAGCCAATGTCCATAAAAACTAAAAATACCGAAGCCTATATGGAAAACTACGCCAAGAAGCTAATGATACTCCTTCGGAAGAAAATGAATTCTCCTGTTAATAGTAGAACTGCTAGAGGTTTTCTGAATCCAGTAATAAATAATACTGGAGAGTCGGCGAAAAGAATACAATATACAAAAAAACAACTAGAAAACGGATTAAATATAAATATCGTTGGTGACGATTACCTCCAAAATATAGATTCAGGAGGTACTCCAACTGGCGGAGCAAAAGTAACAGATATAGCTGAATGGATAGTGAGCAAACCTCTAGGGTACAAGGACATCAACGGAAACAGAACAACCAATTACTCGAAGTACTCGGCGAACAGTCCAACAGTACTCCAGTTGGCAAAAAGAATAACCAAAAAGATAAACTCAAATGGAATCGACCCAACAGGGTTTATAACAGAAACAGTACAAAGCCACCTAAAAAACCTAAAGGTAGTTGCTCCTGTAGTGGAGGATGTAAAAGAGAGTGTGGAGGATATTCTAAGGGAGGCAGGCTTTGATCTAAAGGGTAAAACAATAAAATTCGTATAATGGCGTCAGAAGAAGAATTAAGAAAAATAAATGTAAGAAGTCCATACTTCGTAAATGTAACTAAGCCTGTTTCGGAAGGTGGAGTTGAAGACGATGATACAGGAGGTGGAGAAGAACCATTTGTAGAGCCAACAGAGCCAACAATTACAACTATCACAATGAGCTGTGGAGACACTAGAAATATAGGTGTTCAGACTGGAATATATAGATATGAGATTTCAACGGTAGGAAAACAAATTGGTGATTATAATATAGATTTTACTGGAATTACAGTTCCTTTCTATGCTAAGATAGGAATTAAAGGAAATATGCCAGCTGATTATACGTTTATGGCTGGATGGATAAACAGCGATAACGATTGGTTAAATTCAGTAGGAACGCCAACACCTTCATCTACAACAATAGCAACCAATCCAGATGGAAACGACCAAACAATAACATACACCTCCACACAGTCGGATATAGATACATACGGAGAAACTGTGGTATTGGAAATATTTCATCCTATAATACACTTAGCTAGTGTAAACTTTGCTGTAGATTGTCCTAATGCAGTTGTTTCTGTAGCAGAAGATAGCGGACAGAATGTAGTTGTTATTATGAGTATATATAACAACAATGTTGATCCATCGTATGATGCAGCTATTCCAAATAAGCTTAATGGTGTAGACGCTGATTGGCTGACATTACCAGAGCAAGGTACAGCTGTTAGCTATGTTTTTGGAGTATACACACCAGACTTAGCTCCATTTTACCTAAACACAAAGCACGTAGAAGAACGGAATTTACCCGTATGGAACTCTCCTAATCATACTGTTGTTTATAGACCAGCAGACAGCTTAAATAACGATACTAATGTTTTTGAGATGAATCAATTTACTGGGCAGGACAATACATATAACGGAAATTATGAGGTTAATTTCTCCTCACACACAATTGAACTTTTTACTGGTGACACTAGAGTTAATGATGAAGCATTTATAACTAAAGCAGTTGGAACGTTTGTAATTGGAGATAAAAGTTTAGTATCAAGATTAGGAATAGATGGTTCAAGCGCTGGAGCGCCTTTAATAAGCAACTTAAATAACAGCACTAACAAACAAACATTTACCGTAAATAGATTGGGAACTGTTGCTCCTAATCAATTTAACCACTTAGAATCTGGCTCACTTACACTAAATCAATATTGGTTAAACGGTATACAGATTATGAAAAACCAAACTTTTCAGTTAGTTTCATCCCCAGAATCATAAAGTTTTACCTACTAATATAATAAAAATGGCAGAATTAACAAAAGCTAAGTTAGAATTATACGTTTATGGAGGGAGCATAGAGGCTATTCCAGACACACCTAACTATACGTTAACTAAAACTAGATTGTCTACAGAAACATCGATTGTATTTGAGATTTCTGAACTCATAAAAGACCATATCACAATAGAGTTTAATGGTGATTATGGCAGTCTAAAACAAACTAAATGGGTTCACTATAAAGTCACTAGGACTTATGATGACGATACTGAAGATTTTTATGTCGTAGACGCTATTGCTTTTAGGGGATATGGTGAATTAGAAGATGGCATAAATCCACAGCTATCTAAAGATTTGTTAGTTTCAAATAATGTAGTTCATAATCTATGTGGCGCTCCCCTAACAATACCATTTTATACTAGAGGCGAGGATGGTGTAACTAAGATTAGCTATGCCTCTTATGAAGCTGAATCTCCTGCTACCGATTCAGCTACTGGTAGCGTCACTCCTTATACTGTGGCTCAAAGCATACATTTAAATCCCTCTGGAACTGTTATAACAATAGATAAAACAGCTTCATTAGCTGCGAATCCAGAAGACTCAACAGACGTTGCTCAAATAATAGATGGAATAACAGCTATAGAGTATGCTACGTCTAGTGGATTGACAAAAAGCATTGAAGTCAAATGTATAGATGAGTGCAAGAATACACCGCATAAAGTGTCGTTTATTAACAAATTTGGTGTAATGCAGGATATATGGTTCTTCGCCAAACGTAGGGACAGTATATCTTCACAGAGAGAGCAGTATAAAAAGAATACGCTTTCTATTGGCGCAACAGGAGCTTCATACAATATATCGGATCACCAGAGAGTATACTTAGAGAATCAGGGTAGAGAATCTATCACAATGAATACTGGATTTATTGATGAGAGTTATAATGAGGTTATGAAGCAACTGCTAGTTTCGGAGTATGTATATATTCACGATAACTTTAAGCTTAGTCCAACCAATCCAGCAGCTAATCTAGCTATACCGATAAGTGTGGTTACTAATTCACTAGACTTCAAAACAAAGAGAGACGATAAACTTATCAATTACGAACTACAGTTTGAAATGGATTCTGAATTTATACAAAGCATTCGTTAATGAGAGAAGTACAGATATATATAGAGGATCAAAGAATTGATCTGTTCAAAGACGAGAGTATAGAGGTAACATCTTCGATTCAGGATGCTAAAGATATAAGCAAAGTTTTTACCGATTACAGTCAGTCGTTTGCTTTACCAGCCTCTGCTGAAAATAACAAGATATTCAAACACTTCTATAACTTCAATATATCTGGTGGATTTGATGGTAGGGTACGTCACGAAGCTAAAATATTTATAAATAGCTTACTATTTAAGAAGGGTAAGATATTCTTAAATGGCGTTAATATGAAGAATAATGTTCCGCATACCTATAACGTTACCTTCTTTGGAAATACTGTATCATTAACTGATTTATTTGGCGATGATAAATTGATTGCCCTAGACTTACAATCATTCGATCACGAATATTCTTATGCTGGTGTTGGAGCTTACATAGCTGGCGATGGGCTAGAGGTTGATGGGGATGCTTCAGCACTCATATACCCGTTAATTACATCGAAAAAAAGGTTATTCTATGATAGCACATTAGCTAACAACGATAACAATAACTTTGAGGGAAACCTATATAGACCTGATCCTATAACAGGAGATACTGATAGGTATTTCAAAAGAGGTGTAACTAATCACGACCTAAAACCTGCTATAAAGGTATACCACATCATAAAGGCTATTGAGTCTAAGTATGGGATAACATTAATACCTAACGACTCGGAAGGTACTAAAGATTTCTTCTCTAAACATAATGATGCAATATCCAATTTGTACCTATGGTTAAGCAATTCAGCTGGTAATATTTTCGGTGATGAAGGGTCTGATGAATATCCATACAAGACAATTGCAACTCAATACACTACCCACCCTGATGATAATGCGGACATTCCTTGGTTTACAGTATCTGGTTCTGAATTAAGAATAGGTCAGGAAACAGGCTCTTATGTTGGTCAACAATATTATAATATAAGAATCAAAGGTAGTGCCTCTGATGTACATCAAGGAGCTGAATATTCTATTAAGCTAATAGATAAAAGCACAGGAGAGGTTGTTTTTAGTATAGACGGAACTAATGATATACAGGGAGACTATTCCTTTACTCCGAGAACTGAAGGTGATCCAGACTTAGTGTATGAAGTAGAGATTTCATCAAAGAATCCTATGGCTGGAACTGAAGTGAGTGTTGAGGTGCTTCAGCCCTCATTCGGAGGATTAATTAGAGACGTTTATAAGGCTGATGATGATAATACTGGAATTAATTTTGATGATATAGCTACATTAAACATAATCCTGTCAGTAAGGGAGCATCTTCCTGATATAAAGATTTTAGATTTCTTAACGGGAATGTTTAAGATGTTTAATTTGACAGCTTATTATATTGATGACGAGAACGATCCAGAATACAATGCAACAACACCAGTAATAAAATGTATAACGCTAGACGATTACTATGCTGATGCTGTAAACAATCAATCTAAAGGAATAATTGACGTTAGTAAGTATATAGATGTTTCTAGTCACGTAGTAAATACTTCTGTTCCATTTTCAGAAATAGAGTTTAAGTTTAAGGAATCAGACACACTACTGATGGAAAATCACACTAATTTGTTCGGAAAGACTTTTGGCGATTCAGTACTAGAAGTTCAGAATTTATATCCAACATTATTCCTTGGCAAAAAGTATGAAGTTAAGTTACCTTTTGGTAAGTTGAAGTATGAAAGAATAATTGACACAAATATACAATGGGGTTTTGCAGCAGGAGGTGATTTTTCTCCACAAGACCCAGACTATTCTGACCTAAACGACATTAGACCTCCAAAAGGGGGATACACCTCCACAAATATGCCTCCATTACTATTCTACGGACTCAAAGTTGATGCTTCGGCAAATCCTTTTAACTACAGTAACCCAAACTTTGAGACATCTGGTAGATATACAGGATATTGGAGAGCTTCAAATAGAAATGAAGATAGCACAGTATCTAACCCAGCCGAATACAGTTTAAACTTTGGATCAGAGCCAGATGAATGGACTACTGTTGATGATGGATATACAGACAATTCATTATTTGCTAAATACTACAGAAACTACATTAAGAGTGTATTTGATCCGACAAAAAGAATGTTTAAGTTCGAGGCATACTTACCGCCTAGTTTCTTAATACATTACAAATTAAACGACCAACTAAAGATACAAGATGTAGTGTATCGCATTAATTCTATAACTACAAATTTAACAACAGGTAAGTCAACATTAGAACTGATAAACCTTAATGCAGAAGAAATAGTAGAATGATAAAGAATATACTAGAGCTACTTAATAGCAACGAATGGTACGGTGTATCAGAAAATATAGATATTGCCAAAGGCAAGTATAAGGCGGTTAAAGACGCAAAGGAACTTAAACAAACACTAAAACGTACTTACTATGGCGCAAGAAATTCTAATTAGCATAAATGTTGAGTCTGGTGAAGCTAAAGCTAGGGTCAATGATCTAAAAAAGGGTACTGATAACCTTAGTAAATCATTTGGAGTACTAGCGGAGCAAAGCAATAAAAATAAATTTGAGCAGGCATCGCTTAGAGGTGAACAGAAGTTAGCAGCTGCTCAACAGAAGAAGCTCAACTATGAAATGCAGAATGCAGGTAAAATTGCTGCTGTATATGAAATGTCTACTAAAAAGGCAAGCGCAGGAACTAAACAGTTTAGAACACAGGTTGGTCTAAATAATGCTATACTACAAGAAGCAGGAAGAGCAGCGTCTGACCTTAGATTTGGATTTAATGGTGTGGCGAATAACGTTGGTCAGTTAGCTAGTTTATTTGGTTCGCTTATAAACACTAGCGATAATGTAGGTACTTCTCTTAGAAACTTAGCTAATTCTCTCTTAGGTACTGGTGGTATACTTATTGGTGTTCAGCTTTTAATAGCGTATGGAGATAAAATATTCGCATTTTTCTCTGGATCAGCAAAAGAAGCTAGTAAGTTTCAGAAATCTATAGACGAAGCAACCGAAAGCATAGATAAGCAAATAAAGTCATTTGAAAGACTTACTGGCGCAGTACAGAAATATGGAAACATCGGAAAATTAGGTGCTGATGCTAATATGCTTCTAGCTGATTCAGCTTCTATGTTTGCTAAAGCATTAGACGCTATTGAGGAAGGAGCTATATTAACTATTAGAGAAGGTTTCGATAAGACATTTGATCCTGAAAGAACATTAAAGGGTGTGGAAGCCGTTAATGAGCTTAGAGTTAAGTTTGGAGAATTATTAAACATTAGGAGAGAAATAGCTATTGTAGAGGCTAGATTAAACGCAGTTAATGAAGATGGTCAAAAGATTATCCGAGAAGGCTCACAAGGGTTTGTTACGGCTACTAGTAAATTCTTACAACTAACTAGACGAAAAATTGAAATTGAGCAATTGTTCAATTTAGAGGTGGATAAAGGCTCTAAAGTTAGATCTAAGTCACTAAGAATTGCAAATAGAGAATATTTTAACTCATATGAGTTAAGGTTAAAGGATTTTGATAGATATGCTGAAAAAGCATTGAAGAAAGAAGAAACATTCTTAAAAAAGTCTGAAATACAAAATTTAGACATAAGAAAGAAGCAGGCTATAAGGGAATTAGATTTAGCCGCTAGAAATGAGACCGAAAGAGAAAAAGTTCGTTATCAGGCATATATAGAAAGTGTTGAGCTTAGGAAACAAAATCTTCTTGATCAAATAAACAGTAAAGAGTCTGAACTGCTCCTAGAGGCTAAGACTGAAGAAGAAAAGCAAGACATTAGAAATAAAGCTTCTTTAAGAAGGAGTGACATTCTTAATCAATTTGTTTCAGTAGCTACCGAAGCTAATAAGAGGTATTCGCAATCCTTAGATGAGATAAAAAATTCGTTTGCAGATGCCACTATGAGTATTATAGATTCTTATGGTAATATGCAAGACATAATTGTAGAGCAACAAATACTTGACGATTTATCCGCTTTTGGATTAGAGGCTATAAAAGGCATACAAGATAGACTAAAAGCTCAAAGATCAGCTTCCGAAGAAAGGAGCGAGCAGTTAATGATAGAGCAAGCTCTTTTAGATTCACAATATGAATTTGAGCGTAATGCCTTAGATCAGAAAATAAGTCTAGCTAAAGCTGAAGGAGAGGCTTATGAGGCTTTGATTCAGAAAAAGAAAAATTTAGATGCTAGTTATGCAGAGGAAACTGCTGCTATAAATCTGGAAACAGATAGAGTAGTTTTAGCCTCTAAATTAAGCGTTTTTACTGAAACAGCAAATATGCTAGATGCTGCTGCTGCATTAGCGAAAGAAGGTTCTGACTTAGCGAAAGGATTAGCCCTAACGGCATTAGCAACTAACACCGCTGTTAGTATGATTCAAGGATTTAGATTAGCCCAAGAGGCATCGCAGGGTACGGGTCCAGCAGCTCCTTTTATTGCAGCCGCAACATACATACAGCAAATCACAACATTACTAAGTGCCGTGAGTAGAGCTAAAAATATATTAAGTAGTGGTAAAACCGATGGAGTTTCGGCTTCAGCAGCGAGCGCACCAGTACAAGCTCCCAATTTTAACGTAGTAGGTACGTCTTCTGTAGATCAATTGGCGCAAACCGTAGCAGGACAAACAAACGAACCAATAAAAGCATATGTTGTAGGTAAAGACGTTACCAATCAGCAAGAATTTGATAGAAACATAGTAAACACAGCAGGAATATGAGAATAATAGAATTAATTATTGATGAGGAAGCAATGCTTTCAGGAATAGAAGCGATCAGCATAGTTGACCGCCCAGCAATCGAGGAAAAGTTTATCGCATTATCTAAAGAGGATAAGGTAGAGTTAGCTAAGGTTGATGAGGAGAAGCGAGTGCTTATGGGTGCGGCTTTAATTCCAAACAAGAACATTTATCGCCAAAATGAGGATGAAGAATACTATATCTTCTTTTCGGATGATACAGTTCGTCAGGCGTCAGAATTATTTTTAATGCGAGGCAACCAGAATAAATCTACCCTAGAGCATCAGGCAGACCTTCACGGATTATCTGTAGTAGAGTCTTGGATCATAGAAGATGAAACTCACGACAAATCCAGAAAGTATGGAATGAATCTACCAGTAGGTACGTGGATGGTATCTATGAAGGTAAATAATGATGAGGTATGGGAAGACTATGTTAAGACAGGCAAGGTATCTGGATTCTCTATAGAAGGTTACTTTACAGACAGAGTAGAGATGAGTCAGGATGATGAATTAAATAGCCCAGAGGCTATCTCACTATTAGAAGAGATTTCTGACGCATTAGAATCTAGGATGCTTAATCTAGCCTCATATAGCGATTATCCAGACTCTGTGTCAAACAATGCTAAAAGAGCCTTAGAATGGGCGGAAGAAAATGGTTGGGGAAGCTGCGGAACTGCTGTAGGAAAACGTAGAGCCTCCCAGTTAGCAAATAGAGAGGCTATAAGCGTATCTACCATCAAAAGGATGTATAGCTACCTTTCACGCCATAAAGGCGATCTAAAGGCTTCTAAAGGCTATTCTGACGGATGTGGTAAACTGATGTACGATGCGTGGGGTGGAAAATCAGCTTTAAGCTGGTCTGAATCTAAAATTAACTCACTAGATAAGTAATGAAAAGCAGAAGAAGGTATACATACAGCAGAACCAGTAGAAAGGGCGGTAGAAGAGGCTGCTTATGTGCCGATGGGCGAACATATTCGTCTAAGTGCTGTGACGGAAGTTTGCAGGCACAGGGAATAGGAAGCATAACAGGAACTCCTTCTGAAGCTCCAGTTGATCCGCCACCAAACGGTGATTCATACCTACTACTAGAAAATGGAGACTTTATACTACAAGAAAACAACGATAAAATAACTTTATAATGGCAAACAGTAAAATATCAGAATTAACAGCAGTAACAGCTATAAACATTGCAGGAACTGAAGAGATAGCTCTAGTTCAATCTGCAGAAACAAAGAAAACAACATTGGAAGATGTGCAACGATTTGTTGTAAATCATCTAGAGCCGACAACTTTAAGTGTTGTTGCTGGTGGAACTTACGATTTAGGAAATGAAGTTTACGATGAAGCAGAGCTTATTGTTCTTAGTTGGGTTGGCGGAAACGGAAGAGCCACACTTACACTTCCAGATCTAACTTTAGATAAGAACCTAAATAGAACTAAACGTATCATAACCGACTCTAGTTTCTCTAACTCAACCCACGTAGATTTAACACCTTACGGCTCTCAAACATTAGATGGTTCTAACGATGCATTCGACTTAAATAGAGCATATGAAGGCATAAAAGTTTGGGGAAATGGAACTGAATGGTTTATTATACAGCAAAAAGCATAGTTAAAAATCGAACAGACAGCATATTAACAATTACTACTTAAAATTATTCGTAAAATGAACAGTCCAAAAGCAACAACAATTCTAAATGAAATCTTGCAGAAGCTGTCCTCTATTGCAGAACCAGAAAAAGTAGTCGAAGAGACAACTGAATTGGAAGCTGTAACAGAAGAAACTCCTACCGAAGAGGTGGAGGCTGCTGCTGAAGTTGAAGAATCTGTATTAGAAGCTACTGAAGAATTATCTGAAGAAGCTGAACTAGAAACAGAAGAAACACAACTTATGGAAGGTTATGTTACTGAAGAAGCGTTTGCATCTAAGATTGCTGAAATGGAGGCTAAAATGGCTGAAATGGCAAAAATGTTAGATAGCGAAATGGGTTACAAAAGAGAGCTAGAAGAGTTATCTTCTAAAATGGAAAAACTTTCTGCTGAACCTGCTGCTGAAGCAATTAACCACAATCCAGAAGCTGCTACCGAAAAGAAACCAATTTACAATTTCGGAATGCAGAGATCACAAAACACATTAGACAGAGTATTTAACCGATTAAACAATCAAAACTAACCAATAATGGCTACAACTACTTCAATTACAACTACTTATGCTGGTGAATTTGCAGGACAATACGTTGCTGCAGCTTTACTAGAAGCTAATACCCTTGCAAAAGGTGGTATTACAATCAAACCAAATGTTAAATTCAAGGAGGTACTGAAGAAAGTATCTGTTGATGATATCGTAAAAGACGCTTCTTGCGACTTCGATCCTACTTCAACGATTACTCTTACTGAAAGAATCCTTACTCCTGAAGAGCAGCAAGTAAACTTACAAATCTGTAAGAAAGACTTTGCCTCTGACTGGGAAGCTGTACAGATGGGCTACTCTGCTTATCACAATGTACCACCTAGCTTTGCAGACTTTATTTTAGGACACATTGCTGCTAAAGTAGCAGAGCGTACTGAAAAGTCTATCTGGGCTGGATCAACTGCTACAAGCGGACAGTTTGACGGATTCTCTACTTTATTAGCCGCTGATGCTGATCTACCTGCTGCACAAGAAATTGCAGGAGCTACTATCACTTCTTCTAACGTTGTTGCTGAATTAGGCAAGATCGTTGACGCTATTCCAGATACTCTTTACGGAGCTGAAGACCTTTACATCTATGTATCTCAAAACATCGCTAGAGCTTATATTAGAGCTTTAGGTGGATTTGCAGCAGTACAAAATGTAGCAGGAGACGAAAATGTAGGTTCTATCGGAGCTAACGGTGTTGGCGGACAGGGTACTATGTGGTATCAGAACGGTGGATTAGAAATCGATGGTGTAAAAATCTTTGTTGCTAACGGATTAGCAAGCAATGATGCTATCGCCACTACTAAATCTAACTTATTCTTCGGAACAGGCTTAATCGCTGACCACAACGAAGTTAAATTGTTAGATATGGCTGACCTAGACGGAAGTCAAAACGCTAGAATCGTTATGCGATTTACAGCTGGTGTACAGTATGCAAACGTTGAAGATATCGTTACTTACGGTATTCCAAACTCTGCTAACTAGAAATAAACAATAATTCAGAATTAAGGGTGGGTAAGCACATAGCCTACCTGCCCTTTTTTCATTAAACACAAAAAACTATGGCTTGTAATTTAACTCGATCTCGTGCTGAAGCTTGTAAAGATACAGTAGCAGGAATCAAAAAAATATATTTCGCAGACTTCGGAACGTTAGGAACTATCACTTCTGTAGATGACGAAATTACTGATATGACAGGAACAACAGTTGGTGCTGTTGACAATTCTTTAACCTTATTTACTTACGAAGTAAAAGGGAACAACTCATTTGAAACTACTGTTAACGCATCTCGTGATAATGGTACTGTATTCTATGAGCAGGTTCTTAATATTACTTTGAAGAAATTAACCAAAGAAGACCACAAAGAATTGAAATTGTTAGCAGCAGGAAGACCTCACGTATTTATTGTTGACCAGAATGACAATGTATTCTTAATGGGTAAAGAAAATGGTGCTGACGTAACAGCTGGTACTGTTTCTACTGGAAATGCTTTAGGTGACTTTAACGGGTACAACCTAACCTTTACTGCAATGGAAAAAGACCCAGCAAACTTTGTTGAGGTTGATGCTACATCAGCTACTTTCCCTGTGAGTGAAATGGCAGGATTGACTGGAGATGTTGTTATTGGCACACCAACCGCTGTATAACATCAATCAATTTTATAAGAAAAGGGTGTACATTTGTACGCCCTTTTTTTGTACCTTTAAAACAGAATATACGTTTTTAGTTATTTGTTTATGCACATACTAACGACCTCAACAGATACGCAGTCAATTAAGATAGCAGCCAGAAGAGATGCTTCTAACCCTATATTTCTATTGACGGATAAAACCAGCAGGACAACGGAGACTATATCGGTTACTAAGACTACTGATGGAGACTTTATGGTGCTTTCTGCGAGCTTTTCTCTCAAAGAAGGTAGTCAATACTCATTCAGAGTAAAAGAAGGCTCTACAGAGCTTTATAGAGGCTTAATATACTGTACAGATCAAACAGAACTGGATAAGTTCTTTATAAATAAAGATGAATATGTATCTCAAACAGGGTACGATAATGACTTTGTAATATTATAATGAAAGAAAAAGAGAAAGATCAGTCTAGTACTGTTCACGTTTTAAAGATGTCCTCTTACACAGCTCCACCAGTAATTGAAACTGCTAGGGATGAATGGGTAGAGTACGGTGAAGATAACAATTATTTCCAATACCTAATAGACAGGTATAATGGTTCGCCAACAAATAATGCTGCTGTAAACGGTATTTCTGAAATGATATACGGAAGAGGCTTAGAAGCCACTAACAGCGAAGAGAATCCAGAAGCATACACAGCTATGCGTGAGTTGTTTAAAAAGGACTGTATGAAGAAGATTTGCTATGACTATAAAATGATGGGTCAGGCAGCTTTGCAAATAATATACAGTAAAGACCATTCTCGTATTGTGCAGGTAGAGCATATTCCAATCGAAACATTGAGAGCTGAAAAGGCTACTATTGGTAACGTGAAAGGTTACTACTACCACCCTAATTGGCAGGATATGAAAAGGGATGAGAAGCCTAAGCGTATTTCTGCCTTTGGTACTTCTAAAGATGGAATTGAAATTATGTATATCCGACCTTACAAAGCAGGGTTTTACTATTATTCTCCTGTAGACTATCAGGGGGGATTACAGTATGCTGAATTAGAAGAAGAAATTGCTAACTATCACATAAGTAATATACAGAACGGCTTGCAACCTAGTATGTTGATTAACTTCAACAATGGTACTCCGTCAAAGGAGCAGCGAGATGATATAGAGAGAGCTATTTATGAAAAGTTCTCTGGCAGTTCAAATGCAGGTAGATTTATTTTGGCGTTCAATGATAGTAAAGAATTAGCTGCTTCGATAGAGCCAGTTATGCTGAATGACGCTCACCAACAGTACCAATTCCTTTCAGATGAAAGTATGAAGAAGGTTATGGTATCTCACCGTATTGTATCGCCAATGTTGGTAGGGATAAAGGATAACTCTGGACTAGGTAATAACGCACAGGAGTTGGAGACAGCATCTTTACTTATGGATAACACAGTTATTCGTCCTATGCAGGTCACTATTATTGATGGATTGGAAAAGATACTAGAGTACAATGAGATTGACCTAGACCTCTATTTCCAGACTCTACAGCCGCTAGAATTTACTGATCTTACTAATGCACTAACAGATGCTGAAGTAGAGAAGGAGACTGGTGTAAAGCCATCACAGGTACAAAAGGAACAAGAAATTAACGAAGAAATCGAGGAATAATGGCTACAGCACTTTTTATAAAGAGAGAGGATTTAGTGAAAAATACAGCTTTAAGTGGTAATGTAGATACCGATAAGTTTATTCACTTTATTAAATTGGCGCAAGAGATTCATATAAGAAACTTTTTAGGTAGTGATTTATATGATAAGATTAGCGCAGATATAATTGCAAACACCTTAACTGGTGATTATCTAGCTCTAGTTAATGATTATATTCAGGATATGCTAATACACTATGCAATGTCCGAGTACCTTCCATTTGCAGCATATACTATTTCAAATGGTGGTGTTCATAAGCACAGTAGCGAAAGTAGTCAAATTGCTGGTAAAAACGAGATAGATCAGCTTATCGCCAAAGAAAGAGATTATGCTGACTACTACACTAACAGATTTATAGACTATATGAGCTTCAATGCTCCTAGTAAATTCCCTGAATATTTTAGCAACAACAATGAAGAGATATATCCAGATAAGGAAGTAACGTTTAATGGATGGGTGTTATAAAGAAAAGAAAAAAAACAGGTCAATATAAACCAAAGCAGCAGAACGAAATTAAGCTATCTAGTTATATTAGAAAGCAAAAATATGAGCTGGGGGAAAGTATACGAAACAACTAGCTGGGGTCTATTAGTATCTTATATACACATAGGATTTAACAGGGCAGCAGCGTTTGGAACAGCAGTAGTAACAATATTAATAGATAGCGTAAACATACTAATAGATACCATAACAAACAGAATAAACTAATATGGCAACAAATCAACAAAATATAAACATCGGAACAGCGGATAACGCTAATGACGGTGATGTATTAAGAGCAGCGTTTCGTAAGGTACGAAAGATGTTTGCTGAAATATATGGCGATACTGACGCTGAAAACCTAACAGACACCGAAGTAGTTCCATCTACAAACTTTGATACACATATCACAGAGAAGATCCAGGACACAGTTTCAGGGATGTTCTCTAACGGTACTCAAACAAACGTAACGGTAACGTATGATGATGCAGACGGATCAATAGATTTAAACGTAGCCGCTGATATTACAGATGTTAATGCGGGTGACGGTTTAACTGGTGTTAATGAAGATGGAGGAGCTGCTACATTAAATGTTGGCGCAGGCGCAGGTGTTACGGTAAATGCTAATGATATTGCAATCACAACACAGGATTTATTTGTAGATAACATTAACAATAGGGTGGGAATAGGAACGACTTCCCCGTCAGAAGCCCTTGACGTAGACGGTAATATTGTTTCAAATAATTTAATTGTTGCAGACTCAATAATTCACGAAGGAGATACTGATACAAATATATCTTTTACAGATAACCAAATAAGCACAAATGTTGGAGGAGACAAGTCTTTAAAATTTGGTGATAATCGCATATGGTTAGAAGAATCTGATAGTAGTAATTACGCAATGCTTCTAGAAGGAGTTTCATACGGGGCTAGGTTTGCTCTTTTTGGTGAAGGAGATGCCACAATAAGTTTAATAGGTGATGGACCTAGTTATATTAATTCAGGTAACTTAGCTATAGGAAAGACTGATGCTTCTGAAACCCTTGATGTAAACGGTACTATTGCATTTAATTCCTTAAAGGATAGTGAAGAGAACATAACAATCACTAAATTTGTAGATGAGGCTGATACAATAGCATTAAACGATAACGATACTACAATACCTACTAGTGCTGCTGTATCTGCTCACGTAACCTCTGAAATAGCCTCTAATAGTGTTATTGATAGAAATAACAGCTACAAAGTGATCGGATTGACTATGGATTTTGTAAGTAGGGTAAATGACGATGGTGGTGTTGCGGAAGGCACAGAGCAGGTTATGAAAAACACAGAAAAACTAATTCTAGCATAGTATGAGTCTATATAATAAAGCCAGCTTAATGATGACACCTTCTGGCGCTAAAACTGAAAAACTATATTCTATAGTTCCAGAGAACGGTAACGGAGACTTTACTTTTGATAGAAACGAGGGTACTGCAACAAGAGTAAACAAAGATGGACTAATAGAAACAGTAGCAGCAGACGTACCAAGATTAGACTATCCTTTAATAGATGGAGTAGTACAAGACTGTCCTGCACTTCTTTTGGAGCCTGCGAGAACGCAGCTTATAAGTTATAGTGAAGATTTTAGTAATGCAGATTGGACTAAAAATTCATCTACTGTAACACTTGATGAAATAATAAGTCCTGATGGAACACAAAACGCTGCAAAAGTTGAAAGTAGTGCGGATGGTTTAAATTCACGAATAGAGTTTTTTCCTACTGTTAGCGACAATACTACTTACACAGTTTCTATATTTGTAAAGAAAGGGGATTTAAATTATATAAGATTAACTTTAAGAACAAAAGCAGCAGTAAGTGTAGCTGCTGATTATGATATTAATAACGGAAGTATTGGAACTACTTTTTACAACCCTGATGGCACTAATATACAGTATTATGGTAATGGATGGTATAGAGTAAGTATAACAGAAGATGTTAGTAGTGGTGCAAGTTCTGTAAGAGTACAATGTATTTTAGCAAGTAACGACAATAGTGTTGATACAGATGACGGTGCTTATTTGTATATGTGGGGCGCACAAGTAGAAGCAGGTTCTTATCCAACTTCCTATATCCCTAATGACGGAACAACAGCAACCGTTACAAGAAATGCAGACGTATGCAATAGCGCAGGAACAAGTGCAGAGTTTAATGATTCAGAGGGTGTGTTGTTTGCGGAGATAAGTGCATTAACTGATGATGGAACAAGTAGGAGAATATCCATTACAGATGCAATTGGAAATGATTTTTATAATCTTGTATCTATTGAGTTAGATGAAATTTCTGGAGCTGTTAAAGGTATTGTTTCAAGCGGCTCGACAGTAGATGTTTTACAGAGTAGTTTAATTCAAACGATAAATAATAAAATATCATTAAAATACAACTCAAGTTCTATAAGTTTATTTATAAATGGTTTTAAAGTGGAATCTAATAATAGTCCAAATTTACCAAATGGATTAAAAGAATTAACTTTTAGTGATGGAAAAGTTCCTCAAACAAGACCCTTCTACGGAAAAACAAAAGAATTAGCATACTTCAAAGAAGCACTTACCGATAGCGAACTAGAAGCATTAACGTCTTGGGATTCATTTAACGATATGGCAGTAGGACAAGAATATACAATAAGATAATTATGCCATTAACAGAAAGTCTTTACGATAAAGCTAGTTTAATAATGACTCCATCTGGGATTAAAGCAGAAAAACTGTATAGCCAAAAACCATATAGTGGTAATGGTGATTTTACTCACGACAGAAGCACCACAGCTACAAGGGTTAATGCTTTAGGGTATATTGAATCAGTTGAAGCAGATGCGCCTAGATTAGATTATCCTATAATTGATGGAGTAGTACAGGATTCTCCTTCGCTTCTTTTGGAGCCGAGTAAAACAAATCTTGTTACTTATAGTGAGGATTTTACTCAATGGGAAAACACAGGAAGTGAAACCACCGATACTGCCGATGCTGCAATATCGCCTGATGGTTCATTAAATGCCACAAAACTTCAAGAGGCAAACAGCAGCTTTGGCTTTCACAGGTTAAGCAAAACTATCACAGCTTCATCAAATACAGATTATGCTTTAAGTATTTTTGCTAAAAAAGGAACACAACAATATGTACAGCTGTTACTACTGTACACAGGTAATTCTGATACAGCGAGTAAGGTTTTTGATTTAGAAAATGGTACACTTGGCGAAACAATTACACACGGCACAGCAACTCTTACAGATTCTAAAATAGAAGATTTTGGTAATGGGTGGTATAGATGTACAATTATAGCACAATTATCAACTGCACCAAACAGATTTAGGATAAATTTAGCTAATGCTGCCACAGGTAATACTAAAAGTTTAGGTATGGTACAATACACAGGAAACAGTAGTGGAAACATATATTTATGGGGAGCACAACTCGAAGAAGGAAGCTATCCAACAAGCTATATACCCACTTCTGGTTCAGCAGTTACAAGAGCAGCAGATGTAGCTAACGGTGCAGGAAACGCACAAGTATTTAATGACAGCGAGGGAGTGTTGTATGCTGAATTAAAGATAATACAAGGTAATACAACATCTTCACGAATATCTATATCAGATGGTTCTGCCGATAACAGGATAATGTTTGAAGACCACCCATCAGATTATAGATTAAGAGCCTTTTCGGAGGGGAGTGGGTCCGTAACACAGCTTCTTAATGTAACAGATGCTTCTATAACAAATCAATATTTTAAAATAGCTATCAAATGGAATGTGGCTAACAGTAGTGTTTATATAAATGGATATAATAAATCAACCGCAACAGGTTTAGGTGATATGACAGGTCTAAACACTTTACAATTTCAAAGTGCAACAGGAGTTTTGGACTTCTACGGAAAAATAAAAGAAGTTGTAGTATTCAACGAAGCACTTACAGATGAAGAATTACAACAATTAACAACATAATATGGCAAATACATTTAAATTTGGTAATAAGAATTGGGCGGTA
>Ga0208767_1001008_pt1 | contig 22725 bp, 37 predicted proteins | sample VirMetDEL_Mar_21_FD_184514 | JGI IMG/M metagenome (GOLD analysis project Ga0208767, IMG submission 184514) | Aqueous microbial communities from the Delaware River and Bay under freshwater to marine salinity gradient to study organic matter... | ecosystem: Environmental > Aquatic > Marine >... | reverse complement strand
CTATCAACTGCACCGTCAAACTCAACTGAAATATCATCTATAGTGTTAGTTTGTTGAGTATCGGTTCCACTAGTACCAAGAGCACTCCATATTGTTCTCATTTGAACTACTACATATAAAGTGTCGTGAGCAGAAACATCTATGTTTGTTAATTCTTTATCAGTCGCCGTAGCGTTACCGTCGTTCCACTCAATAAAAGCAACATCAGGATCTGTAACATTAATTTGATGACTAGCGTTGTAAGGATTATAAGGGTTTGTAAAGTTACTACCTGGCACAGTACTTAAACCTAATTTTATAATACCATTACCGTGTATTGTTCCAGCGGCAGCAGAAGTCGCTGTTGCAGATATACTAACCGTGTTGTAATTTGAAACGTCTATTTCTTGCCACACTGAATAAGCTCTACTAGCTGGAGCACTTAAATATTCAAAATTATTTGTAGTTATAGATAGCTTACCACTAGCAACTTCTATTTTATCTGGCACAGTGTTACCACTTAAATCAACATGATTACTTTTTACAGTACTGTAATTCCAAGGTGAATCTTGCAACAACGAGGCAAAGTCGCCATTTATTACTAAATTTTCATCTGATTGAAATATATAAGAGCCGTCACTACTTTGATCTATTTTTTGCGGATTAGAAGTTTTACTTGTAGGCATTAACACGTGTTCTATACCAGAGTTATCTATAGAAACTAATTTTACATAGTTAACATAGTCATGAGGTAAAGGCATTGTTAAAGAAGGTGGTACAACTATTTCTTGAGACTTTATAGATTTTAACGTATCAAAAGATAATTGTTGTAAAGCTCTCATACCGTGAAACCTTACATCTAATTTTTTTACTTTTGTTATTAATTTATCCTCGCCAACATAAACAAACATAAATTGATTTATAATATCTTCTAAACTTACGAATTGATAGTTACCATAATTATTAGGGCTTTCGTAATATTGTTTTTGTGTTTTGTCTAATAATCCCATTTATTATTGCTTTTGTTGTTGTATTTCTTTTATTTCTTCTTGAGCTGCTATTTGGTATAATGTAGGATCCATAGTTATACCAGCTAATTGTAATATTTTAAAAACTAAATTACCTTCTTCTGAAGGATGTAATTCAAAATCAACAGCATATGTAGAGTCATATAACGCCTGTTCATTTACTACAACATAACTCCAGTTAGGTTTTGAAGGTTTTTTTATATAATCTGCTATTATTGTATTAGACATTTCTTTTGGAAAAGCTTCAATTACGTAATCACCTGCGTTTCGCTCATATCTAATATAAACTGGTTGATTAAGTCTTGGTTTTAACAATAAAGAATTTTGTACAGAAAGCAATTCTTTAGAACTTATTTCTTGTATCTCTGTACCATCAGCCAAAGACAAAGTAGATATTTTATAAGAATTGCTTGGAACTTGGTAAAGATGATTTCCTAAATGAGTTATAGTAGTTTTCTTTTTAAATAAACTAATTTTTTCATCTAATATATCAAGCGGATCTGAATATTCTGTTTGATTTCCAGGTACTCTGTTAAATTGATTTATATCAAAAAAATATTGTTCAAATATTTGTAGTTGAGCTTGGTCAGCAAATAAATTAAATTCTTGAGGAGTTATATATCCTCTTTGTTCTTTATTAGCTATTGCTAGCACTTTTTGATATACTGTATCTATATTTATGCCGTAATCCATATTTTTTTTATTGTAGTTTGCGATCGCCCCGTAGAGCGACCGCTCCTACGGTTTGATTATTTTAATCTTTTTTCTATATTTGCATATATTTCCATACCTTCATCAGTTTTAAACCAATGCGCTAAAGCAGTATATGGATGCTCGTCAAAAGGAACTGTCATTATAGGTCTTTGGTTAGAACCCCACACAAAGTTTCTTTGATCAGAACTTAAATTTATAATCCCAAGCTCTGTTGCTTTAATACCAAAGTTTCTAAGTTGAACATTGTCATCAGTAGCTAACTCTAAGAACAAATCAGGATTATTTCTAGCAAATACTAGTAAATCTCTTTTAAGTTCCTTAGAACTCATTCTATCAACCGCCGAACCTTTCTCTACACGCATAATAGCCTCTGCCATATCTACGTCCATATCCCTAGCCGCTAATATAGCGTCTGCTTGTAGTTCTAGTAATTCTAACTGGTCTTGAGCTCTTTCTTCAGGCTTGTGCTCATAAAATAACTTACCATTATCTGGGTGATATAGTGATAACATTTTTTGCAAAACTGTTTTTTCTTTTTCTACATATAAAACACCGTTTCTAAATATAATGTGATCTAATCTTTGGTCACCTTTCATTTCATCAACAAAACAAGTTTTTTGATTTTGACAGTATTTTAATTCTCTTTCATAACCTTTTTCTTCATCAAACCAATATATATTAGCAGATCTTATTGTGCGTGATAAAGGTCTTTCGTTTTTTAAAAAATATGTTCTTGGTTTTATTTCCCAAGTTGGTTTTTTAGGTTCAACTTTTTTAGGTTTTGGTGTTTCAACAACTGGTGTTTCAACAACAGGTACCTCTACCTCTTGTGTTTTTTGTTTTTTTGCCATAATATAATATATAATAAAATTAATAAAAAGAAAGGGTCGAGGCCGAAGCCTCGATCCTTAAAATAATAAGTGCTTATTTCATTAACATGAAGTTGTTAGCACCTTGAGTAATTAAACATCTTTCAGTTAAGAAGTGTAATTGCATTGCATCTAAAGCAGACGTAGCAGCACCAACAGAACCAGTAACCCAAGTTTTCATTCTTCTGTCATCAGTTTGTGAAGCTCTATATCTTACGTGTAAGAAAGGTCTCTTCATACTTGCACCAACAGTTTGATCATAAACTGAAGAAGTACCAGCAGGAATCATAACTCCTCTAAGCGCGTTAGAACCAGCAGCAGTATTAATACCACCTCTTGTAGCTTTGTCATTTAAGTATCTGAAGTCAGATTTGTAAAAGTCATAAGAACCTCTTCTGAAACCAGAAAAACCTAAATTTAACGCCATGTCTTCAGAATTGTTAAATACTCCGTAAGAAGTACCACCAGCTCCGTAAGAGTTCATAGAAGCTAACATATCGTCAATAGCTAAGCTAGTTGATCTGTTAACAAACATCATGTACTCTTCAATAGCACCTTGCTTGTCAAACTCAGCAAGTATTGCATCAAACTCAGCTAAATCAGTAGCAGCGTTAACTCCAGTTACACCTGAAGTTACATTACCTCTTCTTTCGATAGCATCGAAAAGACCTTGTGTACCGTGGTTTGCGCCATCAGTAACACCACCGCCTTCTAAATAGTTATCAACTAAGTCGTCACCATCAATAATAGTACCTGCCATTTGATCAGCTGAATCACCACCTGGTTTAGACTCAAGCATAGCCATTTCAATGTAATCAGTAAAACGAGCTCTTGTATCAGCTTCAGCTTTTAGGTACCATAAGTAACCTGATTGTCCGTTTTCAGCAGATACTTCTACCCAACCAATTCTTGAAGCGTCAGATCCTGATACTTCGTAGTAATCTTTCATGATAATTGGCTTGTTAGTAAAAGACTTAAACTGTGGTGTGTTAGCTTGTCTAGTGTCAGATCCTTGGTAATTATCACCTTTTCTAAACTCAGAACCGTAAACAAATACAGTAACAGAGTTAGCGCCTTGGTTATCAGTAAACGTAACATTTAAGTTTGCTTTTCCATAAGGAGCAACTTCAATAACGTACGATGAACCAACATTAGTTTTAGTAACTATACATTTTTCAACACCTTCACTAGAAGCAACGATAACTAAATCATTAACTCTAATACCATGATTGTTGCCAGATAAAGCTAAACCATCAATATCTTTAGCTAATGTAATTTGACCACCAGCTACTGTACCAGCGTCACCATCAGTAATTTGACCAGTGTATGATAAATGTAATCTACCTTGCTCAGACCAAACAACTTGATCAGCTGTCATAGCCTCTTCTGCACCTACTTGAGATAAAAAACCTGAAATAGTTCTCGGTCCGAAAACTTCAGCTTCTTTTTCCATCAAGTCTGGTACATATTGTTGCGCCCAACCAGCACCAGCTGTAGACGCAAGATCTAAATAGTTTGTTTGTAGTGTTTGCTTAATAGCACTAGGAACACTGTTTAACAAACTTCCTCCTGTAATTGACATAATTTTGTAATTTTAAATTAGTTATTTATTTATTTTTAATTTTAAACTTAAAAGTAGGAGAAGTATCATCGTTAAGCACTCTAACTTTAGGGCCGCTTGTGTTATCGTTTGAAAATGCTTGCCTTGGGTCCATGTTTATATTTTTGGCCTTAGCAACACTTTCTTTCATAGCATCAGCTTTACCTTGCTCATAAAAGTGCTTAGCAATAGCATCGGGATTCATTGCTGTGTATAGAGATTTGTGATAACCTTTAGCATCTGACATTTCATTATTTTCATTCAAGAACTTCTTGACAAAATTATTAATGTCGCTTTGAGTTTCTTTTATCTCTGCAGCGTTCTTCACGTTAAACCGATATTTTTTATCACCGACGTTATATTCAAAACCTTTGAATTTATCGTTAAAAACTTGTTGTGTTTTTAATTTAAAAGTATTAGTTTGTTTGTCCGCTATTTTTTTGTTCTCTTCGCTTTCTTTGTTGTACCTATTAAAAAAGTTAATTGCTTTCTGTTGCTCACTCGTGAGCTTTGAACCAGCTTTAACTTCTTCATAGTATCTGGACTTTTGCCCGTCCAAGTGGCTTTTAGCGTTAGCAACTTGCTCTTTCAACGCTATTTTCTTTTTTCTTATTTCTCTATCGTCGTCTTCTTCTTCATCATAAGAAAATGAGTCTTCAATTAAGAAAGTTATTTCATCATCAGTAAGATGTTTTTTAGTTTGTTTGTAATACTCTCTTAATATTGTCATGTCGTCGTAACTAGAATAGTCTTGATTAAGACGTACGTAATCTTCTAGTGTACCACCAGTTTCTTCCATAAAATCTACAACTTTTTGTAAATTTTCAGGTATTGCTTTACCAGTTTCTTGAGCTTCTTCTATAGCTTCTGCTACTTCTCCTGCTAACTCTTCAGTTTGCTCTTGAACTTCTTCTTCTGTTATTTCCTCAAGAGTGGGTGTTTCATCTTGAACTGCGTTGGAGACTTTTTCTCCGGCAGGTTCTTCATTTGTTTCTTCGACGATTTCTTCGACCACTTTTTCGCTAGCTTCGGATTCGTCGCGTACAGGAACCTCATCTGTGCTTTGCTCTGGAACGGCATCTGTTTCTGGTTTTTTAGTTAAATCTACTTTGATGACATTGTCATCTTCTTGTTTGTTTTGTTTTTTAAGATCAACTTTTACAACGTTGTCTTCAGCAGCCTTTTCGACTACTTCTTCTTTTTTCTTTTTTGCCATAATATAATATAATAATAATTAATAATTTTTATCTAGGTTCAAATCCGCCTAAATTAAATCCGCCTCCTAGTATATCATTACCTGCGGACTCAAAGTTTTTAGGTGATTTTTCACCTTTTCTTTGATCTATAAGCTCACTTTGTTGTGTAGCTTGTATTCTTGTTCTTTCGTCTTTACGATCTTCTTTTTCTTTTTCTCTTGCTTTATACCCTTCAACTTCCATATTTTTCAACTGCATATTCATTTGAAACTCTAGCTGCATTAACTCTTTTTTGTACTGAACTTCTTGAGCTTGTTTTTGTGCGTCTAATTGAGCTCTCATTTGTTCTAATTGCATATCAGTTTGAGCTTCAGCTTGTTTCTTTTGCAAATCAACTTGAGCAGCCGCTTGCGCAGATTGTTGATTAGCTTGTGACTGAGCTTGTATATTTTCAAGTTGCAAAGCTCTATCTCTATCTTGTTTTTGCTTTCTGCGTATTTTTAATAATTGATTAGCTAACTTTATATTTTTTATTTCTCTTAAATCAATAGCATCTTCAAGCTCTATATTTTGCTGCGCTAAAGCAACTTGAATATTATTTTCAAGCATTGCTTTTTCTTCTTCATCAGGTTGTAACTCTATAAATATACCAAAATCATATAGATATAATTCTGATATTTCTTCTAATGTAGCAACGTTATGCACTCCTATAGCTTGTATAAATGCGTCAGCTGTTGGTGAGTATTCTAATATGTCTGATATTCTAAGCGATAAACACTCAGCTGTATTTGCAGTTAGATATAATCCAGCTTGTAATATATGTCTTGTTGCTGTATTAGAATTAGCAGCAGCTAATTTCTGCACACCAACTAAAGCGTTTTTATCTGGCGTACTACCGTCTCTAGCCTCGTTAAGACCGGTAGTATCTCTTATCATTTGTAAATAATAATTATATGTACCAATTAAAGCTTGCATTTTATTACCACCACTACCACTTGTTATCTCTTGTATTGGTACTTTACCTGGGTTCATATCGCCTTCACTTGTAAACGATCTACCAATAACACTACCTGTTTGAAAAAACATGTTTAAAGCTTCTTGTGGATTATAGTTTGTTCCGTTACCTAAATCTATTTCAGCAAGACCATCAGCATCAAGATACACACCGTCTGGTACCATGCGAGATAATACTTGCTGTAATTTTAAATGAGTAAGTTGTATCATGTCTGCAAAACCAGTGATACGTTGTACTAATGATTCTATACGACCTTTGTATATACGTGGAGCAACTATACTATAATTCATTTTAACTTTAGTAAAATCGCTTTTAGGCCTTAACATGTTTTTAGCCATTTCCCATTTAAGCAATTTTTCCGTACCTAATATCATAGCACCATCATATAAACATTCTACAGATCTATGTAATTTGCTAAAATTATCAGAGTCTTCTGGCGGATTAAAAGTATCATCTTTTTCTAATATTTTTTCAGCACCAGTACCAGTTTCTTTTACTTTATAAACTTCGTTCATATATGTTTTATAATTAAAATATAAAACTTGAACTTTATTATTATCTTCTTCTTTAGAATTATAAGCGTTATTATGATAATTAGCTTGTTGATAGCTTTTGCTTTTAATTATGCTATCAAGTTCTTCGTGGTCTAAATGTGGAAATTGTTTTACAAGTTCGTTAATAGGTATATTTTTTACTTCACCAACGTAATATATATCATCAAAATATGGCGATTCAGTATATGAATATACTAAGTCTGCAGGATCAACATATTCAACTACAACACCTTCAGACGTGTTAAAAGTAGTTTTTACAGCACCAATACCTAAAACAGTTAAGTCATAATAGAAACGCTTTTTAATTAACTCGTAGTTACTACCTTCAAACAAAACATTTAAAGCTTGCTCTTCAGCTAACTCTACAGCTTGTTTATAAGTAATTTGCATGTGAAGTTTTAATTCTTCTTCTGTTTGCGGTAATTCGTCTTTTTTGTTTTCGTATAAGTCTATATTAAAAGCTTGTTTGCTAAAATCAGCCAACTCTTGAGTTCTCATATCTTTTAATATAGACTCCATATACTGTGTACGCTTTTCTACACCATACGGGTCTTGTGAATATGCTTTTATATCGTAAGTTCTTTCTGCAATACCGTTTACGACTATATCTACAAACTTAGGTATAATAGGTACTGGTTTCCAGTCTAAATTTAAATAAGATAAATCACCATTTATAGATAATTCATCTTTATATTTTTGTATTGATTGTTCACCTCTTGCGTATAATCTAAGGTTATGAAAGTTGTTGTGGTTTGTTTTATATCTATTAGTACCTCGCTCAGTATGAAACCACTCAGCTTCAATAGCTTTAGCTACTTTTAAACCATAGTCGTAACTCATTTTTTCAACATCACTTACAACTTGAGATGGGAAATAACTTCTTATAGCCATATTTATTTTTTAATTATTTTTGACATATTACCTTTATTTGAATATTTAGCAATACTTATATTTAGTTTTGGTTTTTCTACTATAGCGTTTGGTCTATACAAATGCCTATTACAAGCCATTATTGCAAGACCAGAACTAATAGATGCATCATGTTTTGTTCTTTTGTTTATATCAAATTTAGCCCAGTCGTTTAACAACTCGTTAAAATAACAACTACCAAATTGACCTTCAGCGTTCATACCTACGTGATTCTGTATGTACATTTCAATAGCCGCGGCATGTGCTTGTTTTATATCTTCGCTTGAGTTTGGTATACCACCTATTTCTTTTTCTGCAGTTGATAATTTATTCCAAACTTTGTCAGGCCTATTCATACTAAAACCTCTATAACCACGTCTTCTTAAATAATACAATAGACGAGGTTTGTTATTTTCTGCAAGTAAAGGCATGCCATAAAATACTAAAGCCATTAGAACGTCTTCAAAAAACATCTCTGCGGTCTGAGGTCTTGCTATATACTCTAAGAAAAATGTATTAGCTGGAGCATCTTCCATGCTAAACTTAGTTAAACCGTGTAAAGCACCTTTAGAGCCTTTACCATCTACAGTTCCTGATATATCATATGAGTCACAACCAAAAGCGCCCATATGTTCGTTGCCAGGATATTTTATACCATTTTTAATTACAATTTTATTTTGTATATGTGTTGGTGGCACCCAACTTACTTTAAACCTACCTTGTGGATCTGGATAAAATATAACACTTGTATCTTTTACACCGTTAACCCACTGAAAACTACCTGTTGAAATACCTAATGTTCTTGACATTTCTTCATTGTAGTCTATTTGTTCGTATATTTTTACTAAGTTAAATATACTGTTTTTAGTCTCATCTCTAAACGCGTGTTCTTCAGTTCTTGGAAACTGACGGTAAAATTCATTTAGTGCGTCTTGATCTCCTTTTAAACCATCAGCTTCATTTTGCCAGTGGTCTATTACACCTACATCTATTAACTCTCCATGGGGGTCAAAGACGTCATCACTCGGAGTATTGAAGACTGGGCTTCCGTGCTCATCAATAAATCCTTCGTAGTTCCACTCCATTGGGATAAAAAGAGAATATAAACCAGACGCTGTCTGTCCATTTCTGTTTCGCTTAGTGACGTCGGATGCGCTATATAATCTTTTGAAGTTTTCTCCACCTTTATCTAATGAGTTTGATGTCGAGCCCATCATACATTTACCTATAATCCTACTACCTAATCGTAAACATGTTTTTGTAACTCTCCAGTTATTTAATATATTATCGGGTCTTTCCCATTTACCACTTTCATCATGTACTAACAGAGCAAGTTTTTCTCCGTCATAACTGTTATCACCTGTATTTTTCCAGTCAATAGTAGTATCAAGTCCAACCAAGTCTTCCTGCTGTTCGTTTGCAGTAATCTTTTTACGCGTGAACTTACTTGCAGGAACCCTATAAGCAAGTTCAGACTTAGGTCTATCCATACCGTCTTGAATCGGTTTGAAAAAGAACGGATAGTTAATACTAATTGGGACAACTTTATCTGTAAACATTTTTTTAGCATCTGCACCTGTTTTAGAGAGTATACCAAATCTACTATCACTTGCTAATGTAGCTTGGTTAACTGTTTCTGCTGAAGACATGAAAGAAAATCCAGACCTACGATTTTTAAGGTAGCACATCCCGTAACATCTTTTGTCGGCTTTACAAGCTTCCCAGAATATAAAAAATAGTCGATTTGCTTCTCTAAAATCAGGCGCACCTACATCTATTTTACTCCATTGCAAGTACATATAGTGTGTACCTGTTATATATGTTGGTGTACCGTTGTTATTAAACCAGAAACCTTCTTCACGTCTTTTAAACTCTTCATCTATATAATCATACCACTGTGCTTTCTTTTCTTCAGGGTACGCTCTCCAGTCAAATATATTTTTAAGTCTTGCTAGTTCTTTTGGATATTCAAATTGTTGCCACTTTTTTAGCTCATTAGAGAACACTTGCACTGGTTCTTTTGGCAGCGCGATTCGCAGATTTTGTATCTCAAGTATTTCACCAATCTTCCCAGTTTTTGATATAACGACAATATCGTGTTCTTTATTATATCCATATTCCCATTTATTTTTTTTATTAAGCCTTTTAATTGTATTAATCTTAACTGGCTCAACTATTTTAACTAAATTTTGTTCGTACATTACTTTGACCTACCTTCAGCAAATCCTTTAAATACTTTTACTTTATCTTCAGGTTCTTTACCTTCTAATAAATTTTCTTCTTCTTGGATCCTGTTTAATATTTCAAACGCATCAAATATTGCTAGCTTTTTTGTAGCAGCAGCATTTTTTAATCTATCAGCAGATATATCATCATCAGAGTCTACAATTGGCTCTTTAGCAACTTTGATTAATTCATCAACTGCTTTCTGCCCAGCCTGGATTATATTCTTCTTCGTCTCCTTGATATTCATATTTAATTGTAATAAATTTTGATAGTAGTCTATATAACTTCTTACCGTCTATAATAAACTCATACTCTGAGCTTGGTGTAAACCCTATTAAATCTCCTTCGTTAACCGTACCGTCGGTGTATTTAACAACACCCATTAAAGGTTGTTCTTTATCTGAACTTAATTTATCTGTTGATTTTATAGGTGCAACAAAACAATAACCTTTCATTGCTTGCCATTTTCTATTGTGATAACTAAATATAGCTTTTGGCTTGTATAAAAATATTTGATCTGGTTGTACTAAATAAGTATCTTCATCAATATAAGCTCTACTGTTTTTCTCTATACCGTGTTGGTTATGCCATCTTCTAAAAACATTGTGATGTACAATTACAGTATCACCAACTTTAATATTTGTTTCACCTACAGTTGGTATTGCTTTTACTATAGCTTCTCTGCTAACATATTGATGATTAAATATTTCAGTGTTTACTATCAGTTCTTTACCACCTATATCTTTTGTGTTGTTGTATCTTGATTTTACAGGTTGTACAACAAAGTTGTAAACCGCTTTCATTAATACTGTAAATTATATTCTACAGATACAGCCATATTTTTATTAAAATCTTTCCAAGGTAAAACATCTTTACCTTTTCTAATATAAACACTGTACTTATCTTCTTCCTCTAGTATATCACATATAGTATGACCACCATACACTTCTTGCCCAACAGCATAGTGCATAGCGTCATTTTTATAATCTTTACCGATACTAATCTTCCTTATTAGCTTCGACATCGTCTTGGTACTTTATCTCACCAGTTTCTATATTAACATTTACAGTACCATACTCTTCTTTTAGCTCATCTTGCATAGCGTTTAAAGCCTCTTGAGTTACAGTAGCTTGATGTAATATAGCGTGTTTTCTAGTTTCAATTCTACCTATTTCTAGATTAAATTGATTTATATTTGAAACAATTGATTGTATTTTTTCTAATTGTTCTTTTGTTATATTTGTTGCTTTTTCTTTTTTTGCCATTTTATTTAATTTAAGTTAATTTATAATCCGTGAATTCCTTGTAAGTAGCTGTTCACGTCAGCTATTTCTTGCGTACTTAATCTTTTACTCCAAAATGCTAGTTCTAATATTTTACCGTCAAAAAATTGTGATGTACCAGCTCTACTTCCTAATACATTTATATCAAAACCAAAAGGGTTTTCACCTTCAGCTTCATTAGACGAAGTGTCTGTATCAAATGTTAGTTGTGTACCATTTTTAAAAAATGTAAATCTGTTACTAACACCAGCACTTCTATTTACTAGTATTAACATTTTAGGACCAGCAGCAAGTACAGCGCCATCAGTGAACTTCATACTAGTTGTTGTTTGAGTAGGATCATTTGTAACAATTGTAAAAGTGTTTTGGTCAGCAATTCTAATTTGATCGTTTGAATCTTTACTTAATATGGTATTGTCACTAGCTGATTCTTGATCTACAACTACTGCCATACAAAAACCTTGGTTTTCAGCTATTGTTATTGTGCTCGTTAAATCATAGTGTGCAGAATTAGTTTCTTCAAAATCTAAACCACCATTAGATACTGTAGCTTGATTTATTTCAGTAGCCTGTGTTGCATGATTATTGTTACCAGATGAATCATCCCATTTAGCAGCTGTTACACCTACACCGTTTTTAAGCCATAATTCTAAATCAGTAGTTGCATCTTTTAAGTCCATAGACACATAACTAGATCCTGAAACGCTATTTCCTAACCCTAACATTAGTAACCTACGTAAGCTATTACTCTACCAGATGCTAATTTAAAAGTTGTCCACCTTCCATATATAGTAACGCCTTTTGGAAATGTTTCACCGTTTGTAACATCACCACCATCGGCGTCAATGTCTGTAGAGGTTCCTGATGAACTAGGAAAGTTTTGAGATTGTTCGGGTCTTAAGCCATCAGAATCACTAGCAAACACCGTGTCTTCTAAAAATGTTATTGCTACAAAAACTTTTGTTGTTCTGTTAGTGTTACCAGCAGGTGTACCGTCTGAATCAAGACCACCTATTATAGTTATAGCTTCAGTACCAGCAGCATGTATGCTACCCATTTGGCCAAAGCCATAATTTACTTCTGTTGAATTTGCCATTTATTTTTTTACTTTTTCTAGTGATCTACCGCCAAAGTAAGCACCGATCACAGTTATTAATACTAATTGTAAAAGATCTACATAAGAATCTTTTACATTGAAATTTATTTTACCCGCATCTATAAATATAAGTAACATTGTGCATACTACTAAAAATATTAATACTAACGGTCTTATATTTTTACTTAGCCACGAGTCTGAGTTCATGTCTAACTTCCATCTTTCAGTTACTTGTTTCTGCATCTCAGCTTCATAACCTAATATCATATCTTTTATTTGTTTTTCTGCAGCTGCCTTTTCTTCAGCTGATGTATGCAAATTATCTATTACGCCACCAACTTTATTTATTAACTCACCAGCACCTGCTGAAAACACTTTACTTAATATACTCATATATTTGCTTGTTTTTCCCAAGGAAAGTTATCTTCACCAGCTTCTTTCCATTGTCCATCAACTTTAATCATGTCTTTACCATTAATAGTTTCTCTTGGGTATGTTACGCCATCGTATTTTACAAAGTCATCACCGTAAGATAATTTACCAAGCTTCATGTCTGTAGCATGCCTCATCTCATGTAGTAACACTTGTTTTTCCATTGGGCTATTAGGTTGTACTTTATCGCTTATAAATATACTACCATCCATATTAGCTTCACCTAATATACCTTCATCTAATTTTTTTCTTATAACAGGATTACCAGGTATAGAAGCATCATTAGCTTTAAAACTTAATTTCTTTTTTAAGTTGCCTTGATGTGCAATAGCTTCTCTTTGTTTACCTAGTTTAAATCCCATTATTTTTTCTTTTTACGTACGCAATTAGGCACTGTTTTTCCGCCTTTCTTTTTAGTACCATACGCAACGTAACCTTTCCAACAAGGGTTTTTCATTTTTTTCTTTTTAAACGCACTTTTAAAATCCATCATTTTTTTCTCATTTTAGTGACAGACTTTTTCATCATCTTCATTGTAGATTGTTTTTTACTATCTTTTTTAGGTGGTCTACCTTTTTTTGACCCGTATGTTCCTTTTCCTTGTGGCATAATTTTTATTTTTAATTTATTAGTTATATAGTTACACTTACTTATCGTAATTTAGCATTTCCATCTGCGTCTAGCAGCACATATTCTTTTTTTAGGTGTCTTACTGCAATTTATATTATGCATCTTCATTTGCCCAGCAGATCTAGCACAATATGATTTTTTACGTTTACCACCACCTGGTTGTGGTGCTTTTAAATTACCACCTGTTTCTCTGTTGTAAGCTCTTCTACCCGCAGCTGTCATACCTGCACCTTCTTCAGCTGAAAGAAAATGCCTACCTTTACCTTTTGTAGTTTTTCTTAGTTTATTTAATGGTGAACCTGTATTTCTACGTCTACCACAACTAGTAACTTTAAGAGGATTACCTTTCTGCTTAAAAGCAGATATAGGTGATGGCTTAAACATATTGTTTTGTCTTTCTGATCCTGGCATATTATCTATTTTTATCTTTTATCATATCATCTATAGCTTTGTTGTAAACTTTATCTGTATATGATTTGTTATTGTAGAATATGCTTCGCTCTGATGTAGGCATGTCTTCTTCGCCTAATAGTATACGATATATTCTATTTATTAATTGTTTACATCTATATGATGTTTTATACACACTATACTTTATAGTAGTACGATTTCTATGTCTCCACACATCTATCCAACCATCTTGTCTAAGCCTGTCCCACCTTGCTTTATCCCAAGAAAATGTATATGCTCCGTCCATGAAATCTTTTCGTGTGAATCTTCCTTCACAATCTAAATAAAATAAAAGTTCTAAGTCTGCGTCTAATATCCCGTAAGTCTTACAAGCCCACTTGCGCGTGAGCCTGTAATACTTAAGGATATTCATTTCACGCAAATCTTGCGCGGTTAATCTCAACTACTACGAATCAATAGTAATTGCTACTCCAGTAATACCTGTCAAACCTTCAGCGTAAACACTATTAGTAAGATCTACAGCAGTTAAAGTAGAACCACCAGCATGTGGTCCAGCGTTTAAAAGCTTAGCTAAAGCTTTAGCTATAGTTTGACAGTGGTGTCCTGTTGTTGTCGTTTCATCAGCATGTGTCAAAGTAATTAGATCAGGTGCGTCACCTACTCCAGTTTGACCAGCAAAATAAACTCCAGTTGTTGTTGTACTCAAAGGTGTAACTCCTATAAAATTAGAAGCTGGCCACATACCTGCGTCTCCAGTTGCATCTGCTCCATCACCATCTGAGAAATAAATGTAATTTTCCATTTTAATTTTCTTTTTTTAAATTAATAATTAAGCAATAGCTGCACATGCAGTTACGTTACCATTAAATGCTTTGTGAAATACAGTTGATTTGTTAGCTGCTCCTGTAATTAAAGCAGTATCAGCTTCACCATCTGCTACAACAATTAATTCACCAGCACCGTTATAAGAGTTTAATATTGACACCATAGCATCAATTACCTCTTTGTTTTTACCACTAGCATGAGTTAAACTAATAACTGTAGCTGTAGCCGTTCCAACAACATCTTCAAACATAAAGTCTGTATTTGTTGCTGACGTTGGATTACAACCTAAATATGCTGAAGCAGGAAGCATAACAGCTTCTGAAGCTGCATCTACTACAACTCCTGTTTTAGCAAAGTAAAGGTAGTTTTCCGTTTTGTTATAAACTTGTCTTGCCATAATTTTGTTTTTTTTAATTAATTAGGTTAATTTACGATTTTAGGTTTAAGATTTAAGGTTTTTGGTTTGTGTCTAATCTATCAATACCACATCCATTGATCGGATTACGTGGTAAAGAGTTTCTTTGTACTGAACACCATGTCCAGCATGTTTGTCATAATAAACGATGTCTTTTTCGTTTATACCTTCTACAAGATTACCAGTTGATATTACTTTGGCCTTTATATACCTATTGTCCGCATCTACGTCTTCAGTTAATATAAGCCCACCAACTTTCTTTGGCCCTTGTTTTATTTTTTCCACTATTATATAATTATTGACTGCTCGCATCTCCTCTCATATTTGAAATTATACAATCAGCGGATATAATAGTAGTTACAACACTTACCGCATTTTTAAGTGCTGACTTAGTAACAAGTACTGGGTCTATAATACCTTCTTGTATCATATCAGTTTTTGCACCGTTATTTACGTTTATACCTTCACCACCTGTAGGTTCTGCTACTTCTAATATGCCAGCATTATCTAATATAGTGTTATATGGTGCTTTTATAGCATTAAGCAGTATTTTTTCAGTGTCGTTATTAGGTGTTAGCTCTTGAGCTGCGTTTAATAGCGCAATACCACCACCTGGTACTATACCTTCTTTCAAAGCGGCTTTAGTAGCGTAAATAGCATCTTCAACTCTATCTTTCTTTTCCTTTAATTCTACTTTAGATACTGCACCTACCTTAACAACCCCTACTTTACCTGACAGCATAGCCAAACGATCTTGGTGTTTTTTCTTTAAAAACGGGTTTTTTTCGCTTTTTATTACTTTTTTAACATTTTCGATGCGATCTTGTAAATCTACACCTAAATCTATAGTAGTAATTACAGTATTTTTATCGTTTGTAACAGCTTTTTTAGCTTTTCCAAGACAATCAACAGTAATAAGATCCATATCGTCACCTAATTCTTCATTTATTACCGTTGCACCGGTTAAAAACGCTAAATCTTGCACTGTATCTTGCTTAGTTGGGCCAAAACCTGGTAAATCAATGATATTTACTTTAATATTACCCTTAACTTTGTTCATCATAAGGGCTGATTTTAGCTGTTGTTCAACTTGCGCCACTATAAGTAGCTCTTTTTTGTTCTTTATAACATGCTCTAGTATCGGTTGTATCTTACGTATGTTAGGTATTTCACTACCAACGATCAAAACTAGTGGTTCTTCAAGCACAGCCTCATGTTTTTCAGTGTCTGTAACAAAATGTGGTGATGTTATACCACAATCAAACTGTACACCATCAACAATATCAGCATATGTTTTTTCAGTTTCTGATGTTTCCATAAAAACTACACCATCTTCACCTACTTTTTCGTAAGCTTCTGCTATAATTATACCTAAATCACGGTCATTATTACAACTTATGCTACTTACATCTTCTAACATACCGCCTTTTACATCAATCGCCTTGTCAGATAAGTAATTTGTAACCCTGTCAAAAGCAGAGTTTATACCGTTTTTAATATCTCTTATAGAAATATCTTTATACTCTTCTTTATTTACTTCTTTTATTAGTGCTTCAGCAAGGACGGTGGCTGTTGTAGTACCGTCACCTGCTTCTTTCACTGTATTTTGCGCTGCTTGCTTAATAAGCGTAGCACCTAGGTTTTCAACCGGGTCATATAAGACAACAGATTCAGCTACTGTTACTCCGTCTTTTGTAATGACCGGGTTGCCACGTGCATCTTCATAGATCACACATTTCCCAGAAGCGCCAAGGGTTGACTTAACAGCTTGTGCAAGCTTGTCAACTCCTGCTATTATTTTGTCTTTAGCTTGCTGACCAAAGTTTAACTCTTTAATCAACTCACTAGGGTGATTATATTCCATTTAATTTAATTTAATTTAATTATTTAAACAATAAAAACAAAGGCGCTATAGCTATATAGTAAAGTATTATAGTTGTTATTATACTAATCCATCCTAAAGCTATAAACCCGATTTTTTTTAATGTATTCACTATTTGAATGTTTTAACTACTTTAGGTCCTGCTGCTGCTTCGATCTTCTTTTGGAAATGATCGATGCTACCATCTATTGCGTTCTCAGCACCTTCTATAGTTTCACGCCTAGTAACATCATGCCATGTATTTTCTTCTACATGTTTGCATTCTGTTTGAAAATATCCATTAGGTAATTGGGTAATCCTCCAGTTTTTCTTATCTGCAAGATGAGTCCATTGCTCTATAGTTTTTTCACTTGGTTTTTGGCCGTACGTTGCCGTACTTGTTTTGTAATATAAATAAGTCATTTTTTTTTGGTTTTTATTTGGTTAATATTCGACTTGGTTTAGGGTGTCTCCCTATTTTCTTTTTTCTTTTTTAGTTCCTTTTCCATCATTACCTCTGTTAGCCTTGATAGACTTAAATCTCCTGTCTTTGTGATCGTAGTCTTTTCCACTAATATTTTTACCAGCTTTGATAGCAGCTCGTCTTTCACGCTGATTCTCTGCTTTTTTGTCTTTACGGTCTTTACGTTTAGCACGTTCAAGATCACGTTTAGCTTTTGCAGCTTTTGCTTTTTTACTTAGCTTTTGTTTTGTTAGTGTTAATGGTGATGATTTCATAGTAGATATAATTACATAGTAAAATGAATATTTAAAAAGTGGACAATAGGCCCTTACTAAGACTACTATAACAGGCTTATGTCCACGTTTTGACATTACAAATATTGGGGTAGGGTGTTGCCCCCCTATACTCCTCGCATTTGCTCTGTAGAAAAATCCATTTTAAAAACCGGGCCCCACCACGTTTATTCACGTTTACGCAGAATTTTTCACGTTTTTGCGAAAATTACATATATTATTTTTAAAAAACTACTTTTTATTTTACACATTATTTATATATTTTTACACACTAAATACGAAACATTTTGGATAATATAAATGTAAGAAATATAAATAATAAAATTACACAATGAGAAATAAATTAACAAACAAATACATTCAACATTATTACAATGCCGTACTATCTGGTCTAATAACAATGGATGAATTCTGGGAATTATCAATGATATTACCAACAACTAATTTATACACTAGAAATAGTCAAATATTAAATATACTATAATAAAAATAATTATACAATGAGAAAAGTCGCGCAATGTATACAAAGTAAAATTAACTAACAAATAATAATACTACTTTTACAATGTAAATACGAACTCAAATGGATAATATAAATGAAAATAAAAGTTAAATTAAAATAAAATAAAATGAATATATTAAAGTCAAAAAGATTTGTAGTAAGAAAATCATTAATCGGTAAAAATCAAGTAATAGAATTTACAAATAAAAAAGGTGATACATATACTTATAATCACGATAAAGTGTGGGAAATTATGAAAGATAAACTAGCAGAAATGCCATGTTGGTTAAAGTACAAAAGTTATACTGCTACTAATAATATTCCACTAGTGTGTAGAAATGTAGAATTAGTATAGTGATATACTACATACTTGTGGCAATAGTAGTCTGTATACTTATAGACACACTAGAATAATGACATTACGGTAACTCACACGAGTCGGTTTGACCAAAATGGTACGCAGTGAGTAGTGGTTCGAGTCCACTCATGTCAACTAAAATAATAATAATATGAGTAAAGTAAGAGATAATTACTTAGCAGAAGTAATAGTAATATTAGTAATAATAACAATGTTAATTACAAACTAAATACGAACAAAGTAAGATAATATATACAAATAATAAATATGAAATTAACACACAGTAATTCAAAGAAAAAAATTATACTAAATGGTACAGTATATATACCATATGAAGTACACGAGTTACCAAAGAACTTTGGTTTTCACGATGCAGAACCAGTGGCAGGTATACGTGAGAAAGAAGCAATAACAGAATGGTTTAACTATAAAGGATTAACTTATGTCGCAGAGTAAACTACAACTAACAATAGAAAAAGCACACGGTAATATGTGGCGAGTAGAAATGCGTGACCACTACTGTAATTACGCTTGCGTGTACGAGCCAAGTGTAAAACAAGCAATGCAATACGCACTATATTGGTTTGAAAAAGCAGAAGAGCGTGAAGTAAATCAACAAGTGACTAACAAAGCGATTAAAGAAATGATAGCACTTGATCGTGAAGCAGGTATAACTACAAGTATGAGTGACGGATTAGATTAAAATTAAGTAAATATGAAAACAATATATAAAGGCGATAGCAGATACGAGAAAGTATATGAGCAGATGCAACTACTTGGTATTCAAGATGTTAGCACAAAGCAACAAGTAAAAAATGGTACAATAGTATGGCAACTACCAATACTATCAAGAGCAAGAGGTAGGTATATTGAGTACGCTGCGTTTGCAAGTGGTTACGTAAGAAATCAAGGTGTTGACTGTCGTAGCAATTGGCAAATCAACAAGTGTGAAATGGGTAAGCGTGAGTATAAATACCCAAATGGCAAAGTATATACATTTGATACAAAAGAGCGTATACTAATACCAATAGAAATCGATAGACTTGAGTATATGATGAAGTATATTATCAAAAACGAGTATATTAAGCGTGCAAATACAGTACAGCAAGGTAATTTTGTGCCGAAGTGGCAGTATGATAATTTAAGAGAAACAGTAATAGAACATGGCATTGATAATCAAGTGCCAGATGTGAAAGTAATAATTAATGGACATAGATATAATATAATATGATAAAGAAATATAAAGCACACATAATGGTGGCGACAGGCGCTTCAATACTAATACTAGATTTACTAGGAATAAATGGAGCAGTAACGTTCGCTATAGGTATAATATTAATGATTGAAGGAGTAAGTAGACTATGAAAAAGAGAAAATTAAACAGTAAAAATCCAAAGTATATGGACAAAAGCCATTTAACTGAACGTGAAGTGGCTAAAAAAGAGTTAATATGTGAAGTACCGATGAGAACTATCAAAGGTAAACTAACTAAAAGAAACAATAAAGCTAAAGTAAGTAGTGTTTGGTTTACAAACTAAATACGATTACTATTGGATAATATATATAAATAAAAATATATGATTTGTAAATGTAATAATATAATACCTTCTGGCAGAGTTAAACTTGGCTTTAGTGTATGTGTACAGTGTTCAAACGTAGAAGCATATGGCTGTGCACCACTAATAAACCACAAAACCGGCAATTCTATTCAGATAATGTCAAGCAGTGACGCTGCTCGTATTGCCAAGTTAACTCGACGCAGAGGTTATGGAACAATGTTGGCTTAACTTTGTTTTCATAAGAGGTCAGGGTGGTAACGTAGTGAACTGGCGAGGGCTCGTTATGAACTCAGGACGTACTACAAACGGCAGGATAAAGCAAAGAGATAACAGACCACAGGCATGTGCTTGAAACTCAATGAACCACACCTGCCCTACCTCTTTTTACAAACTAAATACGATAATAGAAGGATAATATAATTGAATATGAAAAAATTAACAACAAAAAAACTAATACAGTACATGAAAGACCGTACTGATGAACCATTGAGACATGACGCTGAAAGTCTAGCTGAAGCTTGTAATACAGTTGCAGCAGAACTTAATCACGATAATGCTCTTGATATGCTAAAGTTATTGTGCTTTAACGATAGAATACCATCGCTACATACACATAGCTACAGCTTTAACACTGCTACAGGCAGAGAAATTATATATAAAATACAAAAAGAATATTATGAGTACAAAGACTGCTAAATTACCTAAATGGTTTAAAGGCATGTGCTACGATGAAGGTAGCACAGTAAAAAATCCGTTCAGCGGAGAAGAATATGAATTAAATAATGTAGAACTTTCTATGTATGACTTTATAATCGGTAGTCAAATGGTGTTTGAAAGAGCACCACACACTGTTACACCTGGCAAAGTTAGAGACTTTCAAAGAGGTCTTAGCTGGTTCAGAAAAAACAATGCCGAAGCTTATATGGTTTTACTAGATTAAAATAAATAAATATGAATATAACACAAGATGAATTTAATGCTTACGAAGATGTAAGAGAATCAGGCGTAACTAATATGTTTAACGTATCAGTAGTATCAGACTACTCAGGATTAAGCAGAGAAAAAATAATTGAAATAATGTCTAACTACGAAGCACTATGTATTAAGTATGGCTACTAGATCAGTAATAAGATTTGCTAAACGAGAATCAGGAGTATCGTTTAACGAGCACCCAGATACTTGGGATGCACAGTTTTATGCACATTGGGATGGTTACCCATCTAATAGAGGTGTACAAATAGCTGAGTCAATACTTTATGGTAAAAAAATTGAAGGTTGGGAAATAGATTTTATAGATACTAGAAGAGATGACTTAGAATATATATATTATGTGTGGCAAGCACCTATGAAAACAACGTGGATCAGTATATTCCACGGTAACTACGGCGATGGTGAAGACTTTGAATGTATATTTGTAGGTCAACCAAAAAAACTAATAGATAAATACAAAGAGAATACGAATGACGAAGGATAATACGTATAACGATAAATTCCTAGATGAACTAGCTGATAAGTTGTTAGATAAATTGTTAGAAAGATGTTCACAACCTGAATGGCATGTGCGAAGATCAGACAGTTTTGTTAATAACTTATCAGGTATTATTGCCTTCAAAGAAAATGAAGAAGAACGTATGATCGGTGAGTTATCTAAACTAATGACACTTATGGTTATGTACGAAGAAAAAGGTGAAGACGACAAAGCACAATTAATGCAAGAAAAAATAGCAGTATTAAATAAAAAATTAAACAATATATGATGAGAAAGAAACCAATGCTAGCATATCCTGTTAGCGATAAGCCAATAGACTATACTAAACCTACATTTATACAACCAAAGCTTGACGGTGTTAGATGTCTTATACAATACGAACAAGTAACACCATTACAAACAGGTCCTGTAGCATATTCACGTACAGGTAAAGTATGGAAAAACATAGACCATATACTAGAGTCTTTACGTCCTTTCTTTCAAAAATACCCAGATGTGATACTCGATGGTGAGTTATATAATCACGATTTTAGAGATGATTTCGAGTCTATCATATCTATGGTCAGAAAAACAAAACCAACAGACGAGGACAGATCTATATCACGTCAGAACGTACAATTTCATTGTTATGATATAGTTGATGAAAAAATAAGATTTGAAGCACGTAACGAATTTATTTTGCAAGAGTTATATGGCAACTATGACTACGTACATATACTACCTTGTATCAGAGTACATAGCCATGACAATGCTATTTACCAACACAAGATAAATCTAAAAGCAGGTTACGAAGGCTCAATACTACGTTCTAATAATGTATACCAATGTAAACGTTCGCATGCACTGCGCAAGTTTAAAGACTTCAGTGACGCCGAAGCAACGATTGTTGGTTACTTAGATGGTAAAGGCAAAAGGACTGGCACGCTTGGCAAGTTCATAATGATGGACGATAATGGTGTAGAGTTCGGGTGTCCACCGGGCAAAGGCTATAACTACAAACAATTGGCAACGATGCTAG